>Ga0136846_1238413_pt1 | contig 16520 bp, 18 predicted proteins | sample HopSoiMetagenom2_FD_96841 | JGI IMG/M metagenome (GOLD analysis project Ga0136846, IMG submission 96841) | Grasslands soil microbial communities from Hopland, California, USA - 2 Assembly 2016 (version 4) | ecosystem: Environmental > Terrestrial > Soil > Grasslands | place: USA: Hopland... | reverse complement strand
CTGCTCGTCGTTGCAAATGCTCGCCATAGCCAAGCTATGGCTGCGCTTTGCGCCTAGATCAGGCGCCTTTTGACGTGCTGCTCGGACACGTTCGAAATACTTCAGCCTCTCAGCGCGATGTCAGTTGGGTGCCTGCCCCGATCCCAGCGTGAAGCTCAAACTTCTGAGGCCCGTGGTCTGCTTCTCGACGAACAAGCCGTTGTAGTAGACGGAATCCAGCGTGACTGGGGGCATACCGCCAATCGGTTTCCCGTCGAGCTTGGGCTGGAAGGTGACCTGCCCGCTGTCCGAGACGGTGATCGCCACGGTAGGCCTGCTGCCGGGGTTGGGAAACACGTCCGGCGGCGTTTGAACGTCTGCGAACGGGTTGGTCGGAACGAACACATTGGACCAGCGTTGGAACTCGCCGGACAAGGTCTTCTTGTCGGCAGAAAGCTTCAGCGGTCCATTGGAATAGTTCACCTTGTCCGCAGAATCAGGGCTCCCCGATGGATGGGAGCCGGGCAGGTGCTCGACAAGAGTCGCGTATACAACAGCCACTGAAGGGAAGTCTTTGCCAGGGTTCAGGACCCCCAGCTTGGCGTGGTCGAATACGGATTTCAGGGTTGTATCGTTCGGCATGAAAATATCTCACTTCGTTCAGTTGAAGGTTGGCGCAGTCTCAACTTCGTGCCGTCATGGCGACGTTGTTGCCCGCACCGGCTTTTGCACAGCTGTTGCTCGTCCTGCACTGCCAAGTCGACGGCAGTGCACTCGAAGCAGGAAGTGGATTTAGAGATCTAGCCCCCCAGCGTCATGCTGTGATCTGGACATGCCCTCGATGTCTCACTCCCTTGTCGTTCGAGACGACGGTGTGACTCTACGGCGGGATGCAGCAGTCTCTGCTTCCGTCCAAAAATTCGGAACGTAGTTCAGAACGTCATTTAATCAGGGAGGAGATGCCATGAAGGCCGATGGCGAATCAGATCAAGCCTATGCCTACCGGCTGCGTGCCATCGAAGATCTCGAACGGCGTATTCCGCATCAAGGATACGTTTGGGGTGTCGGCTCGCGACAGCCCAACGGCAGCGTGAACATCGTTCGCGAGCTGGCCTCCTGGCGTGGGTTGCCTGAACTCTTCGTCAGAAACTACGCAAAGGTGGCCGATCAAGATGTGGTGGGAATGCTTTTCGCAGCATTCCCGAAACTCACCTTCCGGGTATCGGTATCGGACTACGAAGGGCTCGTGGACAAGCTGCCCAGCATGAGCGGGCTGGCCGAATACCTCAGGAGTTCCGAGATCCACCACCTGATGCTTGCAGGGCTGGAGATACCTTCTGCAGGGCTGGCCTGGGTGACTCTTTACCGCCGCAGGACGGAAGACATGGCGCCAGGCGAGGAACCTCCGCCATTCTCGGCAGAAGATGAGGCCTGTGCGAGATACGTCGTGCCGTATCACCTCTATGAATGGCTGAGCCTGCTTCGGCAGCACCCTGAAGTGCCGAGAGAAGACGAGGCGACCAGCCTGAACGAGGACGCTGCAGCGCTGCTCTGGATGAAGCCGCAAGAAGCCCTCATTGCAGCCATGTTGGCCCACCAACTTCCGGTAAAGATCATTTCCAAACTCACCGGGCTGAATCCGGGACAGATCTACGACAGCCACAAGGCATACAGCAAGAGAACGGGCCTCAAGCAGCAAATCGACATGCTGGTGCTGGCACGATTGCTCGGCCGATCACCCTCGCAAAAACCGTGAGCAGGATCGCTTGCGGTTCAAACACTCATCCTATGCACAGACGTTTTATCAGCTCCGGTTCTCCCTTCGAAGACCAGATCGGCTATTCGCGGGCTGTCGTTCAGGATCCGTTCGTCTTTGTCTCGGGCACAACAGGCTTTGACTACAGCACCATGACCATCGCGCCCGACATCGTGGCGCAGACCGATCAATGTCTTCAGAATATCGAGCAGGCCCTGAAGGCCGCGGATTCCAGCTTGCTCGACGTCGTCCGGATCACCTATGTCGTCCCGAACGCTGAAGACTTTGAGAAGTGCTGGCCCGTTCTGCGACGCTACCTGGGCAACATTCGTCCCGCAGCGATGATGATTTCGGCCAAGCTGCTGGATCCGCGGATGCTGATCGAAATCGAAGTCACCGCCATGAAGCAGTCCGCCGCGGGTGACGACGGCTCCCGGAACAACGCCTAACTCTGGGGGATTCGCAGTTCAGATCTTGCACGTCGCTGCGCTTTGCGCGACCCTTCGGCACATGGCAACACCTATCAGCATCAGCGTCCCGCACCAGCTCGGCCGCGCCGAGGCCCGCCGCCGTATTGAAACCGGCTTCGCGAGCATCACGCACCAGTTGCCCGGCGGCGGCACCTGCAACGAACGATGGGACGGCGATCAGATGACCTTCAGCATTGCGGGGGTAGGTCAGACCATCTCTGGCACCGTCACGGTGCTTGATGCGGCAGTCAACATCAAAGTCGAGTTGCCGGGCGTACTCGGCATGATCGCCAGCGGCCTCAAAGGGCGGCTTGAAAAGGCAGGGCAGCTGCTGTTGACGAAGAAGTAGCGCCGGCTGGGTTCCTCAACCCGTCCTTGAACTGGCAGTGAAAGCTGCCAATTGAGCGTCAAAAGCGCGCTTGTAGGCAGGGCGCGCTTCGCCGCGGGCGACATAGGCGGATAGGTTGGGATATTCGTCCAGCAGCCCCGACGTTTTCAACCTGAGCAGCACCGCCACCATCATCAGGTCGCCCGCGCTAAACGCACCATCGAGCCAGTGGGCATCGCCAAGGCGAGCGGAAAGCTCGCCCAGGCGGACACGGATGCGATCCTCGACGACAGGCAGGCGCTGTTCGTACCAGCTCTTGTCGCCTTCCAAGAGCTTGGTGTTATGAAGATCAAGGATCGGCGGCTCTACCGTGCTGAGCGCGGCAAACATCCATGTCATCGCGCGCGCCCGGGCATTCGCATCGCCAGGCAGCAGACCTGCATGGCGCTGCGCAATATGGAACACGATTGCCCCTGACTCGAACAGGACAAGATCGCCGTCTTCATAGGTCGGAATCTGCCCGAAAGGATGAAGCGCGCGATGCGCCGGTTCCTTGTGCGCGCCAAGGGAAACAAGACGAACCTCGTAAGATTGCCCCACTTCTTCAAACGCCCAGCGAACGCGCATGTCACGCGCGAGTCCCCTGCCGCGGTCTGGCGACCGTTGAAACGCGGTAATGGTCGGGGTCATATTTCTCCCTGTGCTGAATGGCCCGTTGAGGGGCACAGATTAGCCGTTCGAGACCGACCCTGATCGACGTCCGGAATAGTCTCTCGGCAGACAGACTCGACCGGACACACGTCAGGTGCGACTGCGCAGCGTGCACGCTGAAATCGCCGAGCCTGACGCAAAGGGAAACAACGCACGAGAATCGCCGCATGAAGCATCTGCGTTTTTACTTCGATGTCATCTCGCCCTTCGCGTACCTCGCCTTCGAGCGCTTGCCGCGCGTGCTCGATGGCCTCTCGTACAGCGTCGACTATCAGCCGGTGCTCTTCGCCGGCATGCTGGCCCACTGGGGCCAGAAGGGCCCCGCCGAAATTGAGCCCAAGCGTGCCTGGACCTTCCGCCACGTGCACTGGCAGGCGCATCGCGACGGCATCGCACTGAAGACCCCCGCGCAGCATCCTTTCAATCCGCTCGCCTTGCTTCGCCTCGCCATCGCTTGCGCTCCCGAAGGCGGTACGCCAAGCCGCCATGTGTGCGAGCAGCTCTTTCGCCACGTCTGGCAAGACGGTGCCGATGCGAACAATCCGCGGCGTTTCGAGGACCTCGCGCAACGCCTATCGCCACGCACCGATCCGAACAGCGATTCCATCAAGCAAGCCCTCAAGGACTCGACCGCACAGGCCATCGCCAAGGGCGTATTCGGCGTCCCCACCATCGAGCTCGATGGCCGTCTCTTCTGGGGTGTCGATGCGCTCGACATGATCGGCGCGAGCATGCGCGGCGATGGGTGGTTCGACGGAACCGCATGGTCCGACGCTGCGGTTGCACCACCCGGAGTTCCACGTGCCCCCTCGGGCAATCCTTGACAGGGACTTTCCATTGAATATCACATTGAGAAATTGAACCCGGGGGTTCGCCCTAGGTTTGTCAGCAAACGTTCAGCGTCCCGTCAGGAGGGGGTCAGAGCCCGCCTTGAAGATACCGGCCATGCACCGCCGGGTGGCGGTGTCCTTTCACAGGAGACACAGATATGGCAACTACAGTGGGCGTGGCGAAGCCGCCAGTCAAGTCCACCGCTCCGATGACGGCAGAGGAAAAGAAGGTCATCTTCGCCTCGAGTCTCGGCACGGTTTTCGAGTGGTACGACTTCTATCTCTACGGCACTCTCGCCGCGATCATCGGCAAGCAGTTCTTCTCGAACCTTGATCCGACCTCGCAGGTGATCTTTTCTCTGCTTGCCTTCGCTGCCGGCTTCATCGTGCGTCCGTTCGGCGCGCTGGTCTTCGGCCGGCTCGGCGACATGATCGGTCGCAAGTACACCTTCCTGGTCACCATCCTGATCATGGGCTTGTCGACGTTCATCGTCGGCACCCTGCCTTCGTATACGTCCATCGGCATCGCAGCACCGGTCATCCTGATCGGCCTGCGTCTGCTTCAGGGCTTGGCACTGGGCGGCGAGTACGGCGGCGCAGCCACCTACGTGGCCGAGCACTCGCCGCACGGCAAGCGCGGTGCGTACACCTCGTGGATACAGACCACGGCAACGCTTGGCCTGTTCCTGTCGCTGCTCGTGATTCTCGGAACGCGCACCTGGATGGGTGAAGACGCCTTCGCTGACTGGGGCTGGCGCATTCCGTTCCTGGTGTCGATCTTCCTGCTCGCCATCAGCGTGTGGATTCGCTTGAGCATGAACGAGTCGCCCGCCTTCAAGAAGATGAAGGAAGAGGGCAAGACTTCCAAGGCCCCGCTGACCGAGTCCTTCGGCCGGTGGAAGAACCTGAAGATCGTGATCCTGGCGCTGATCGGCCTCACGATGGGTCAGGCGGTCGTCTGGTACACGGGCCAGTTCTATGCGCTGTTCTTCCTGACGGGCGCATTGAAGGTCGACGGCGCCACCGCCAACATCCTGATCGCGTTCTCGCTCTTGATCGGAACGCCGTTCTTCGTCGTGTTCGGCGCGCTGTCGGACAAGATTGGCCGCAAGCCCATCATCATGGCGGGCTGCCTGGTCGCTGCGCTCACGTACTTCCCGCTGTTCAAGGCGTTGACTGAAAACGCCAACCCCGAACTCGCGGCTGCCCAGGCCAATAACAAGGTGGTCGTGGTCGCTGACCCGGAGCGTTGCTCATTCCAGTTCAACCCGACCGGCGTCGCCAAGTTCACGAGCTCGTGCGACATCGCGAAGCAGGTGCTGGCCGGCCGCTCGGTGAGCTACGAGAACGAAGCGGCTCCCCCCGGCAGCGTGGCGCAGATCAAGATCGGCGACAAGGTCATTTCGGGCTTCGAGTCCAAGGGTCTGCCTGCAGATGAGTACAAGAAGAAGGATGCCGAGTTCAAGGCCGCGATTGCTGGTGCCCTGAAGGACGCTGGCTACCCGGCCAAGGCCAAGCCGATTCCGTTCATGAGCGGAGCCTGGTGGGCCATCGTCGCGATCCTGACCATCATGGTGATCTACGTGACCATGGTGTACGGACCGATCGCCGCGATGCTGGTCTAGCTGTTCCCCACACGCATCCGCTACACGTCGATGAGCCTGCCGTACCACATCGGCAACGGCTGGTTCGGCGGCCTGCTGCCTGCCACGGGTCTCGCGATCGTGGCCCAGACCGGCAACATGTACAACGGCCTGTGGTATCCGATCATCTTTGCAAGCATCACCTTCGTGGTCGGCATGTTGTTCGTCAGGGAAACCAAGGACGTCAACATCTACGCCAACGACTGATGGCACATAGGGCCGCGGCATGACGCTGCGGTCCTTCCGAAGTCCTTTCAAAGGTTCAATCGATCATGTGGAAATTGGTCCTCGGCTTTGTCCTGTTCGCTGCCTTGGCGATGTTCATGCTGAAGAATGCCGGCGGCGACGTGGACATGGGCGGCGAGAAGCATGGCATCGACTCGCACCCGGCCACGGCTGCGCCAACACCTGCTCCAGCCGCATCGAAGTAACCGACGCTGCCATCCGAGGTATGAACCGGCCGGTCAAAAAACCGGTCGGTTTCTTGTGTGAGTTCGAGGAGCTCGCAACCTGTCAGTGCTTACATCTTGCCCCACACCAGTCGTAAACGTACCGTCCAAACATACGGTGGTCGCAAACAGACCACCAGAAGAATGACGGGAAGAAAAACGAATGAGCCGATCAATCGGTCGTGTGGCGAATGTTCTGTGTGCGGCGGCGCTTTCCATGGCATTGCCTGTGGCGTTCGCGAAGGACGGCCCGCCTGTGGGAGCGAAGCTCGTCCATCGAGACAGCGGCGGCCGCGATTGGTGTGTGACCGTGGTCGCCACGGACCGTGGAGTGGATGCCCAGGATTGGGTCTGGTTCACCTTTGACGAGGATCCTCGGCGCATCGAGCATGCGCCGGTCGAGGCCCTGGGAAGTTCGTGCAAAGCTCCCTTGAAGTAGCCCGGTTCACGCGGGCGACGAATTGCCCGGCTCTTTCTCTTGAAGCGCTACCAGGCACTCGCTGCACAAGCACCAGCGATATCGTTTCTCCAACTCCGCGAGCGTCGTCGCGCTCAGCTTGATTCGCGAGCACCAGCAAGGCTCTTCGTCGTTCACGCCGCATCGAAACGCGGCGCTGCAACGGGCGCAGGCCGCAGCACCGGCCGCACCAAGGTTTGTCACGCGAACAACTCCTTGTGCTGCTCGCGGAGCAGGTTCTTCTGCACCTTGCCCATCGCATTTCGCGGCAACTCATCGACAACGAAGAGTTGCTTGGGCACTTTGAAGTTCGCGATCTTTGATTTCATCTCGGCGATGAGCAACGGGGCATCGAGTGCTGCGCCCGGCTTGCCCACGACCACGGCTACCACCGCCTCACCAAAATCACGATGCGGCAGGCCGATCACGGCGCTTTCCGCTACGCCGGGTGTTGCGTTGAGATAGCCCTCGATCTCCGCCGGGTAGACGTTGTAGCCTCCGGTGATGATGAGATCTTTGCTTCGGCCGACCATGACGACGTAGCCCGATTCATCAACCTTGCCCATGTCGCCGGTCTTGAACCACCCGTCGTCGGTGAACTCTTCCTTCGTTTTTTCCGGCATGCGCCAGTAGCCTTTGAAGACGTTGGTGCCCGTGACTTCAATTCCGCCCACCACGCCTTTGGGGGCGATCTGTCCCTGATCGTCGCGCACCCGCAAGCCGACGCCGGGCAGCGGAAAGCCGACAGTGCCGCCGCGCCGTTCGCCATCTTTCGGGTCGCAGGGGTTGGAGGTCAGCATCACCGTTTCGCTCATGCCGTATCGCTCGAGAATGGCGTGGCCGCTGCGTTCGCGAAACTCGTTGAATGTCTCGATGAGCAGTGGCGCGGACCCGCTGATGAACAGCCGCATATTCCTGCACGCATTTCGTGTGAATGAAGCTTCGCCCAGCAGCCGCACGTACAGCGTCGGCACGCCCATGAACACCGTGGCCTCGGGCAATCTCTCGGTCACGGTGCGCGGCGAAAACTTGTTGAACCACAGCATCTTGCTTCCGTTGAGCAAGGCGCCGTGCGAAGCGACGAAGAGGCCGTGGACGTGGAAGATGGGCAATGCATGGATCAATACATCACCTTCGCGCCAACCCCAGCAGGACTTCAAGGTGAGCGCATTCGTCAACAGGTTGCCGTGGCTCAGCATCGCGCCCTTGCTTCGCCCAGTCGTGCCGCTGGTGTAGAGGATGGCCGCGAGGTCGTCGGCGCCGCGATGCGTGGGTGTGTTCGTGTCCGGGTGCAGGGCCGCGCGATCGAGCAGGGTGCCGGTTCGGTCCTCGTTCAACGTGAACACATGCGTGCAGCCTGCCTTGAACGCGATCTTGCTGACCCATCCGAAGTTCTTGCCCGAGCACACGAGCACGCTGGGTTCTGCATTGCCGATGAAGTACTCGATCTCGCTGCTCTGATAGGCGGTGTTCAGCGGCAGGTAGACGTAGCCTGCACGGATGACTGCGAGGTACAGCAGCAGCGCTTCGACCGACTTCTCGGTCTGCACGGCCACGCGCGCACCTGCAGGCAAGTCCAGCCACTGCAGCAGGTTGGCGATGCGTGCCGTGGCCCGGTCGATGTCGCGCCATGTGTAGAACAGCGGATCGCTATCGGCAGTTTCGATGGCGGTGCTGTCGAGGTCCGTGGGGAAGGCGTCGCGGATGGCGACGAAGAGATTTTGGTTCGCTGTCATGAAAGGAAACCTGGATGAAATCAGCCTCGCTGGCGATGGGGGTACATGTCTTGGCTTCGTTGTTGGGGGTAACTGATCAGATCAGCGGCGCAAAGGCCCGCGATTGTGCGACCTCGCCATGCACGAGTTTCTCGTGGTGGGAAGGATTCAACGTATTTTTCCGACTGGCAAGGACTGGTCCGCGCTATGCGAGGCGCCCACCGTCGCCAGGTACTGGTGGATTTGGGCCACGGCCGCCGCGCCTTCGCCGATGGCGCCGCCAACCCGCTTGACCGAACCTGAACGCACGTCGCCTACCGCGAAGACACCGGGGATGCTGGATTCCAGCGGCGCCGGCCGGAATCCATCGGGCGACGCGCGTAACGCAATGCCGGTGAGCACAAATCCATGCGGATCGACCGCCACTTTGCAGCTCTCCAGCCAGCGGGTTTCGGGATCTGCGCCTACGAACAGGAACACATTGCGCAGCGCCCTTTCATCATCGACCCCGGCTCGGTGGTCACGCCATGTCACTGCAGTCAGTCCGCCAGGCGCGTCGCCGTGCAGCCGAATGATCTCGGTGTGCGGCCTCAGCTGGATATTGGGAGTCGCGTCGATGCGGTCGATCAGATAGCGCGACATGCTCGCCGCGAGACCCGGGCCTCGCACGAGCATGTGGACCTTTGATGCATGCTGCGACAGGAACACCGCCGCCTGGCCCGCGGAGTTCCCTCCGCCGACCAGCACCACCTCGGTTTGCGCGCACATCGTCGCTTCAAGCGCAGACGCCCAGTACCAGATACCCCGGCCTTCGAATTCTTTCAGGCGCGGCACGTCGGGCCGGCGGTAACGCGCACCGCTGGCGATGACCACGGTTCGGGCCCGCAGACGCCGGCCATCGGTGAGCCGGACGATGAGTTCGCGTTCTCGCCCAATGCGCGCGCAATCGAGCGACTGCACTTCAGTCGGAATCAGCATTTCGGCGCCGAACTTCTGCGCCTGTACATAGGCACGGCCCGCCAATGCCCCGCCGGAGATACCGGTGGGAAACCCGAGGTAGTTCTCGATGCGCGCACTGGCGCCCGCCTGCCCACCATAGGCGCGGCAATCGAGCACGACGACGCGCAACCCCTCGGAGGCAGCGTACACAGCCGTCGACAGGCCAGCAGGACCCGCACCCACCACGGCCACGTCGAACAAGTCATCGTGGTCCACGGTGTCGACCATGCCCATGCAGCGGGCCAGCGCGGTATCGGATGGGTTGAGGAGCACCGAGCCGTCGGGACACACGGCCAGGGGCTCGCCGGCGGCTGCGCCGTATTGCTCCATCAAGGCCGCGGCGCTGTCATCCTGGCTGGCATCGACCACGTGATAAGGCTCGCCATTGCGACTCAGGAAATTCTGCAGCCGCAGCATGTTGGCGGACCCTGGCTGGCCGATCAGCACGGGACCGCTGGCGCCGGCCTCGATGAGCGCCACGCGACGAAGGATCAGCGCGCGAACCAGGCGCTCGCCAAGATCTGCCTCGGCAATGATGAGCGCTCGCAACTGGCTGGAAAGTAGCAGCAGCACCTCCACGTCTTCTTGGACGATTCCGTCGACCAGCGATGGCTTGCCGGAGAGCGTGCCGACTTCGCCCATGAACTGGCCGCGACCGTGTTGCACGATGGGTGTCACGCGGCCCATTCCGTCGCGCTGGCTGACGGCCAGGACGCCTTTGAGCACGACAAACATGCCCGGGCTCGGCTCGCCCGCGGTGACCAGGCGCGTGCCGCGCGGGTGCGCTTGCTGCGTTCCGAACCGGCGCATTTGCGCCAGATCGGCCTCGCTGAGCACCGGAAACATCTGGTGGCGGCGAGACAAGAGCTCGCTGGGTGCGTCGTCGGCCATGGCAACTCCCATGTGGGGCGTTGGCGATGATTAGACGACAGGCGAAAGCGCAATGCTGCGGCCATGGCAAAGTCCGCGTTTTGCTGATGCTGCACGGCGGCTCGGTGCGTTGGAGATCTGTTGGCCTGGACGATTTCAGCCACTTGAGCAGGATCAATCGTGTCATCAGCCAGGGAAAGCACCGACATCCTTGCGAAAGTCCCCCTCAAAGCCCCCGATACGCGGTGGGCGTCCCCTCCGCTCCAGTGGCGACGTGTCGCTATCATTCTGGGCTTCCACCGGGACTGGCGACAGGTGCCTACTGCAGCGCCACCAGCACGCCACACCTTGCAGTAAAAGGCCGCAGACAATGCAGCGATTTGACATGGAAATCACCGAGTTGCGCGCCCTGGGTTTTGCAGAAGGCCTTCCCATCGGGTCGCCCCATCGGGCCGAGGACATCGTCGCTCGTCTCGAGTCAGGCCGCATTGGCGTCGCAGTGGAATTCTGTGACCGTGAGGGCTCGCCGACGTACGCGGTGATTCCTCTGCTTGCCGGACGTAACCACGGGCGCGTGGCCACCGACACCTGGGTCGACGTCGTTCGCGACATTCGTCGGCGCACACCACTGAGCGACAACGAATGAACGAGATTCTCTCGATGGCTAACCTTCAAGTAGATCCGGCACGGCCGGCGCTGACGTCCGAGCAAACCCTCACTGGCTGGCGCCGTGAGTTCTGTGTCGAATTACTCGGCGAAGGTCAGGCGCGAGTCTTCCTTCGAGCCGTCGAGTTGCCCTCGATGAAGGCCGATGAACTCCGCCAGGCCATCTTGTTCTACCGCGTCGGTGCCGCCTTCCACGACCTGGATGGCTGCGTCGCAGCGGTGCGCGAGCCGCTGGAGCGTCTCGCTCGCACGGCGGTGCGGCAGAAGCCAGGCAAAGACAATCTTTTCGCAGCGGTCACATACGACCGCAACGCCTGGGATCGCGTGGTGCAAGGCGTCGAGAATTGGCAGCGCCGTCTGCACGCGACTCTGTCTCGAGAGTCGAATCGTTAAGGATTCGGCAATGCAAGGTCCGGCGACCAAAGCTTCATGCATGACGCTCGCGTAACAGAGGGTTCGTGCAATATTTGCCCAGACCACCGTTTTCGTCACCGAGACCGCGACGACACGTCCGAAAGCGCATCAAGGCCGGTCGTTTCGGCGATGACAATGGTGCGGTCGAAAAGAGGACATGCGCATGGACACATCAATGATCAAGGGAATTGCAGTCGGTGGCATCGCCATGGTAGTGCTCGGAGCTGGCGCAGTCTCGGGCTACAGGACGATGACGAAGCCAGAGTTTGCCGAGGTCGTCGCAGTGAAGGAAGTCGTCGAGACGATGGTGACTCCACAAGAGAAATGCGAAGACGTCAAAGTGCAACATCGGGCGCCTGTGAAGGATGAGCATCGCATTGCCGGCAGCGTGGCCGGTGGACTCGCGGGCGGACTGTTGGGAAGTGCCGTGGGCGGCGGCAAGGGCAAGACACTTGCCACCGTCGCCGGTGTTGCCGCTGGAGGCTACGCTGGCAACCAAATCCAGAAGAAGATGCAAGAGAAGGATGTCGTCACGACGACCGAGCACCGCTGCAAGACCGTGAATGAGAAATCGCAAAAGGTGGTCGGCTACAACGTGACATATCGCCTTGACGGCAAGGATGGCGTGGTACGGACGTCCTTCAAGCCGGGCCCGACGCTGCCGGTGAAGGACGGGCAAGTCGTGGTGACGACGCCGAGCTCGGACAACAAGTCGTAGCATCGGGAAGCGATGGCGCTCATCGTAGCCATTGCGCCCCGGGCGCCGGCAGCAACTCCTGGCCTAATTTCACAAGTCTCCGATTTGATCCGGGCGTCGCAATCCGCGTTGTTCCAGCAACTGCCAGACCGCGCGCTTTTCGTGGTCCTCCATGCGAGACCAGTTGGCGATTTCATCGAGGGTGCGAAAGCAGCCTTCGCACAAGCCGGTGGACGGGCTCATGCGACACACGCTGGTGCAAGGGCTGGGGACGGGGGCGACGAGTTCGGACATTGAGGAAATTGTCGCCCTGATCCGCTATTCACGGTATTCGTTCAGACGCTTGGCGCACCGATGGGCACCCGCCCTCACCGCCCTTCACATTCAGCGTGTACGAATCTCTCGGCACACCACGCTCAGCATCAAGATTGCACGATATCGACCACCGGTGCGGCAGTCAGCGCCTCGAGTTGCTGGGGGCTCAGTTTGAATACGCCGTTCGGATGCCCTGCCGCAGCCCACACTTCGCCGAAACGAAATAGCTCGCGGTCGATCAGCGTCACAGGCGTGTTCGCATGCGCGATCGGTGCGACGCCGCCGATCGAGAAGCCCGTTCGAGTCTTCACGAATTCGGCATCCGCACGACCGATGGGCCCCACGATGGCGGCCACCTTTTTCTCGTCGACCCGCCTGTCGCCTGACGTGACGACGAGCACCGCAGCATCGTCGCTCTTGCGGCGAAAGATGACGCTCTTGGCGACTTGACCGACTTCGATATTGAGCGCGTCGGCGGCCTCCTGTGACGTACGTGCCGCGATGTCGAGGAAGATCGGCGCGTGAGGATGGCCGCGTGTTTGCAGGGCGCGACTCACGGTTTGAAAACCTTCAGGTTTGTCAGAGAGTTCCATTACTTCATGAACCACCTTGAACAATCAGGCTCGTTTCGCGAGCATGGCCTTCGCAGCGCGCGAAACCGGCGGGCGGCCCAGCACATTTGAGATGGCCGCACCCGCATCCACCAGCAATTCGATGTCGATCCCGGTCGCAATGCCCAGTCCGTTGAGCAGGTACACCACATCTTCTGTCGCCACATTCCCTGTCGCACCCTTGGCATACGGGCACCCGCCCAGCCCCGCGATGCTGGCGTCGAAGTTGGAGATGCCCATTTCAAGGCACGCATAGATGTTGGCCAGCGCCTGCCCGTAGGTGTCGTGGAAATGCCCGCTCACCTCTGCGATCGGATAGTGCTTCAAGGCACGCTCCATCGCCGCCTGAACACGCTTTGGCGTGCCCACGCCGATGGTGTCGGCGACACCGCAATGGTCCACGCCGATGCCTTTCATCAGAACGACCAGGCGTTCCACTTCGTCGGGCGTCACTTCGCCCTGGTACGGGCAGCCCAAGGCACATGAAATCGCCGACCGCACCTTGATGCCCTGTGCGTGCGCCGCTGCCACCACCGGCCGGAAGCGCTCGATGCTTTCTTCGACACTGCAGTTGATGTTGCGCTGGCTGAACGCCTCGCTCGCCGCACCGAACACGACGACCTCATCGGGCCATTGCTCGCGCGGAGCGGAAAGTGCTGCCTCCAGGCCCTTCATGTTGGGCGTGAGCACCGAATAACGCACGCCTGGCTCACGGCGGATGCCGGCCATCACTTGTGCGCTGTCCGACATCTGGGGCACCCATTTTGGGCTCACGAAGCTGGTGACCTCGATCTCGTGCAGGCCTGCAACCTGCAGGCGGTGAACAAGGTCGATCTTGTGGGCCGCATCGACCATTTGCTTTTCGTTCTGCAAGCCGTCGCGCGGCCCGACATCGACCAATTTCACTCGATCAGGAAACATAACAAAAGTCTCACTTTTACGGACAGAGTTGTGAAAGCCCCCGTGTTGAGGGGTGGCGACGGACAAACCACAAGAACAACATGTCTGCATTGCTCAAGGAATCGCCTGTGGACCTGAATACTCGCCTTCGCATTGCCACGCGCATCCATTTCGCACTGCTGCGCAACCTTGGTGAAGGTGTGGACGTGGCGGCCATGCTCAAGAATGAAGAACAAGCACGCGAAGTGCTGTGGGTGTGTGAAGCCTCCGGTGACGAAGAGCTCGTGGCCCTCGGACGGCAATTCCAGCGCGCCGTTACCCTCGAAGAAGAGGCCCGCACCGCTGCGGGTCATGCGACCCAGGATACGCCTTGGGCTCGCGACACGTCGGGCTTCGGCGTCTCGCAGGCGCCCGACATGGCCGAGCTGGGTGGTCGACGCGCAAGCATCGCTCCAACACTCACCGCCGCGGTGCGCCAACGCGGCGAAGCCCGTGGCGCGGCCGCCTGGCTGAATCCGGTGAACTGGCTGCGTCGCGGTCAACACTGAAGGCCCTCATTCGGCCTTCTCGAGGCGCAGCAGTTCGCCGCCCTCGCCCACCTGGTCGCCCACGGCATAGAGCAACTCTGCCACCGTGCCATCGCGCGGCGCGGTAATGGTGTGCTCCATCTTCATCGCTTCCATCACTGCGAGCGGCTGGCCCTGCGTCACGACGTCGCCAGCCTTGGCGAGGAAAGCAATCACCTTGCCGGGCATTGGCGCCGTCAACCGGCCGCCTTCGCTTGCGCCATCGGCAGCATGGGCGATGGGATCGAACTCGTCCACCACTGCCGAGCCATCCGGCGAGAAGATACTGATGCGCTCGCCGGTGGCGTAGGCAGTCAACACGTAACGCCGGCCATTGAGGGCCACGTCGTGGACATTCTTGCCGCGTGAGCCGATGGAGATCGGTTGACGCTTGTCGCCGATGCAAAGCAGCATCTCGCCGTGGTGCGTGCGCTCGAGGCGAGCCACATGATGCTCGCCCTTCATGTCGAGGTCGAAGCGTCTCACCGCCGCGCCATGCATGCGCCAGCCGTCGCGCCGCGACAAGGGGTCGGCGTCTTCGAGTTCCGCTTCGTCGGCAAGCGCGTGGGCAATCACCCCGGCTGCAGCCACGTCAGGCGGCAGTGGTGCGGCATTGAACAGCGCCGCACGTTCGCGTTCGATGAGCGCAGTGTCTAGATCGGCCTGCGAGAAGGACTTGCTTTGCACCACGCGTCGAAGAAACGCCAGGTTGGTGTGCAACCCGACGATGTGCGTTTGCGCCAGCGCTGCATCGAGCCGCGCCAAGGCTTGTTCACGGTCGGCGCCCCAGACGATGAGCTTGGCGACCATCGAGTCGTAATACGGGGAGATGGCATCGCCTTCGCGGACACCCGCATCCAGTCGAACATCGCCGCGCTCGAACTCCGCAGCCGATGGGGTGCGGTACACCTCGAGGCGACCGGTGGCCGGCAGGAAATTCGCGTCCGGGTTCTCAGCGCAGATTCGCGCCTCGATCGCATGCCCGTGGATATGCAACTGATCCTGCCTCAAAGGCAAAGGCTGGCCCGACGCGACCCGCAACTGCCACTCCACCAGATCGAGCCCGGTGATCGCCTCCGTCACCGGATGCTCCACCTGCAGGCGGGTGTTCATTTCCATGAAGTAGAAACGCAGGTCGCCGCCATCGGTCGGCTCAGCGATGAATTCCACCGTTCCTGCGCCGACGTAGCCCACCGCCTTGGCCGCCGCCACTGCCGCCTCACCCATCTCGCGGCGACGCGCCTCGCTCATGCCCGGTGCGGGCGCTTCCTCGAGCACCTTCTGGTGCCGCCGCTGTACTGAACAGTCGCGCTCGAAGAGATAGACGACATCACCCTTGGTGTAGCCGAAGACCTGGATCTCGATGTGACGCGGCCGCGTCACGTAACGCTCGATGAGCACCGCGTCATCGCCGAAGCTGTTGATCGCTTCGCGCTTGCACGATGCAAGCGCCGCGTCGAACTCCGCCGATGAATTCACCACCCGCATGCCCTTGCCGCCACCGCCCGCACTGGCTTTGATCAGCGCCGGGTAGCCGATGCGATCGGCCTCGCGCTTGAGCAGGTCCGGGTCTTGATTGCCGCCGTGATACCCCGGCACCAAAGGCACGCCGGCCCTCTCCATCAACTGCTTGGACTCGGCTTTGAGGCCCATGGCCTTGATTGCCGACGGCGGCGGGCCGATGAAGACGAGGCCGGCATCGGCGCAGGCTTGCGCGAAGTCTTCGTTCTCGCTCAGGAAGCCGTAGCCAGGGTGCACGGCCTGTGCGCCCGTGGCCTTGGCTGCTTCGACGATCCGATCGCCGCGCAAGTAACTTTCCTTGGGCGACGACGGCCCGATGTGCACCGCCTCGTCGCAAGCCATCACGTGCTTGGCATTCGCGTCCGCGTCTGAATAGACGGCCACCGTGCGGATGCCCAGCTTGCGCGCCGTCGCAGCGACACGGCAGGCGATTTCTCCGCGGTTGGCGATCAGGATCTTTTTGAACATGAGATGTGCCTTGTGATGTCAGAGGCACCGCTTTCAAGGCCTTCGCTCCCTCTGGGAGAGGGCGGGGGTGAGGGCCGTGGGCGGTGAATAAAGCCATGGGTTGCCATCACCGCAGCCCCTCACCCAACCTCTCCCCAGAGGGGAGAGGAGCCAAT
>Ga0136846_1226705_pt1 | contig 16522 bp, 14 predicted proteins | sample HopSoiMetagenom2_FD_96841 | JGI IMG/M metagenome (GOLD analysis project Ga0136846, IMG submission 96841) | Grasslands soil microbial communities from Hopland, California, USA - 2 Assembly 2016 (version 4) | ecosystem: Environmental > Terrestrial > Soil > Grasslands | place: USA: Hopland... | reverse complement strand
GCAGGTCCTCGTCGATCGCGCCCTCGTGCTCGATCGTCAGGTAGGCGATGCAGCGGCGCGCGTCGAGCCGGTACGGCGCGACGATCGCCTGCGTCGGGCACACGTCGATGCAGCGCGTGCAGGTGCCGCAGTGCGCGCTCGCCGGCGGGTCGACCGGCAGCGGCAGGTCGACGTAGAGTTCGCCGAGGAAGAACCACGAACCGCCGTCGCGATCGATCAGGCAGGTGTGCTTGCCGATCCAGCCGAGCCCGGCGTTGCGGGCGAGGGCGCGTTCGAGCACCGGCGCGGAATCGACGAACACGCGATGGCCGAACGGCCCGATCTCGGCGGCGACCCGGTCGGCCAGCTTCTGCAGGCGCATGCGCATCAGCTTGTGGTAGTCGCGGCCCAGCGCGTAGCGGGCGACGTAGGCGCGTTCGCCGTCGTCCAGCGTCGCCCAGGCCGCGTCGGGGTCGCGGCCGTAGTCGAGCGCGACCGACACCACCCGCAGCGTGCCCGGCACCAGTTCGGCCGGCCGGCTGCGCTTGTCGCCGTGTTCGGCCATCCAGCGCATCGAGCCGTGCAGCCCCTGCGCCAGCCAGTCGCGCAGGTGCGTCTCGTCCTCGCCGAGCGCGACGTCGGCGATGCCGCAGCGACGGAAGCCGAACTCGCCGGCCAGCGCCTTGATCCGCCCTGCGAGCGCGTTGAGATCGATGTCCGAGTCTGTGGTCACGATGCGGAGTATAGAATCCCGGCATGCGCACGCCGTCCCTGTCCGATCTGCCGAAGGTCTACCGCAGCGGCGCGGTGCGCGCCGCCGAGCAGGTGGCGATGGCGCGCTTCGGCCTCGACGAGGACGACCTGATGGCGCGCGCCGGGCTCGCCGCCTGGCGCCTGCTGCTCGACCGCTGGCCGCAGGCGCAGCGCATCGGCATCGTCTGCGGCCCCGGCAACAACGGCGGCGACGGCTACGTGCTGGCCGAACTGGCGCGCTCCTCGGGGCGCCACGTGTTCGTGCTGCGGCTCGGCGACACCGTGAAACCGGGCGCGTCGCAGCGCGCGGCCGAGGCCTACGCGCAGGCGGGCGGCGAGCTGGCGACCTTCACGCTCGACGAAGGCCTGCCGCGGGCCGATGTCTGGGTCGACGCCCTGTTCGGGATCGGCCTGCATCGCGGACTGGACGGCCTCGCCGCCGATGTCGTGGCCGCGCTGAACCACGGTCGCGCGACGCCGGTCCTCGCGCTCGACGTGCCCTCCGGCGTGGACGCCGACACCGGCGACGACCGCGGCCTGTCGGTGCGGGCGACGGTCACGCTGACCTTCATCGCCGGCAAGCCCGGGCTGTTCACCGGGCGGGGCCGCGCCGCCGCGGGCGAGGTGGTGGTCGATCCGCTGGGCCTGGCCGACCACATGTTCGACGATCTGGAGCCGGCGGCCTGCCTCGTGCGTGCGCCCGCGCTGGCGCGCTGGCTCGCGCCGCGCGACCGCGACGCGCACAAGGGCCGGTTCGGCACGGTGCTGTGCCTCGGCGGCGATCGCGGCACCGGCGGCGCGATCGCGCTGTGCGCCGAGGCCGCGCATCGCGTCGGCGCGGGCCTGGTGAGCGCGGCGACCCGCGCCGAGCACGTGCCGGTGCTGCTGGCGCGGCGGCCGGAAACGATGGTGCGCGCGGTCGATGACGCGCCCGGCGACGCGCCGGATCGCGCGGACGCGCTGCGATCGCTGCTCGAGCGCTGCACCGTGATCGCCGTCGGGCCGGGGCTCGGCGGCGGCGCGTGGAGCCGGTCGCTGCTCGACGCCGCCCTGGCCGCGGAACGGCCGACCGTGATCGATGCCGATGCGCTCAATCTGCTGGCCGCGATGCCCGGGACGGGGGCGGATTTCGCGGACGCCGTGCTCACTCCGCATCCGGGCGAAGCCGCGCGGCTGCTCGATCGTCCGATCGCCGAACTCGAAGCCGATCGCCTCGGCGCGGCGCGCACGCTGGCCGCGCGCTATGGCGGCACGGTGGTGTGGAAGGGCGCGGGCACCGTCGTTTCCGCGCCGGACGGCGTCCCGGTGATCGTCGATGCCGGCAATCCGGGGATGGCCGCTGGCGGCATGGGCGACGTGCTCACCGGCGCCATCGCCGGACTGCTCGCGCAGGGCTTGGCGCCGTTCGACGCGGCGGTCTGCGGCGCGCTGCTGCATGCCGCCGCCGGCGATGCGGCCGCGGCCGAGGGCGGCGAACGCGGCCTGCTGCCGTCGGACCTGTTCCCGCACCTGCGCCGGCTCGCCAACCCGGCGGTGCGGGCGTGAGCGCAGACGTCATGGGCGACGAAGTCATGGGCGACAAGGGCGTGGGCGACGAGGTCATCGAAGAAGCCGCCCGGCGCTTCCTCGCTGACGCCGATGCCACCGAGCAGTTCGCGCGGGCGCTCGCGCGCACCGCGCCGGTGCCGGCGGTGGTGCTGCTGCACGGCGATCTCGGCGCCGGCAAGTCCACGCTCGCGCGGGCCTGGCTGCGTGCGCTGGGCGTCGCCGGGGCGATCCGGAGCCCGACCTATACGCTGGTCGAGCGCTATCCACTGGCCGGCGGCGGCGAGGCGCTGCACCTGGACCTGTACCGGATCGGCGACGGCGCCGAGCTGGAATTCCTCGGCCTGGACGACGCCGACGCGACGCTGTGGCTGGTGGAATGGCCGGAGCGGGGCGCAGGCGCGCTGCCGCCGGCGGACCTGCGGATCGACCTTTCGATCCAGGGCGACGGGCGCGCCTGCGGCCTCACCCCGCTGAGCCCCGCCGGCCGGGATTGGCTGGCCGCGCTGACCACCGCGCAGTCGCTTGCGGCACCTACCTGACCCCAGCGCGAAGGAAGTTCGGGCAGGTTACGGATTATTAAGGGAAAAGTGCTTGAAAAATCCGCGCGTCGGTGGTTGACTACCGCCCATGCGTGTGAAGGCGATCACCATTCAGCAAATCGTGCTGGGGCTCATGCTCCTAGCCGCGCTGTGCTGGAATCTCGCTCACGCCAATGAAATCAGTCACTTGACGCTGAAGGAAGGCCCCACCGGCACCCGGGCCGAGCTCCAGCTCAAGGACGAGGCCGCGTTCCGCACCCTCAGCCTCGCCAATCCCGACCGTTTCGTCGTCGATCTCCCGGACACCGCCGCCGGCGCCCATCTGCAGCTCCCCGCGCCGGTCGGCGTGGTGCGCGCGGTGCGCCGCGGCCAGCCCGCGCCCGGGACCACCCGCATCGTGTTCGATCTGGCCCAGCCTGTGGTGCCGCTGAAGCCGCGCCTGGAGCGCGCGCCCGACGGCGCGGTGCGCCTGGTGCTGGAGTGGCCGGGCGATGGCGCGGTCGCGGCGGCGCTGCTCACCGGCCGGTCGCCGGCCGCGTCCGCGACGGCGACGCCGCCGACCGCTGCGCCCCCGACCATCGCGCCCGCGCCCTCCGCGGCTGTGACCGTTGCGCCTGCATCCACTGCGCCTGCGACCAGTGCGGGTGCTCCGACGGGCGCGGCGAAGCCGCTGGTGCCCGCGCCGACGCAGGCACCTGTGCAGGCGGCGACCACGTCGCCGTCGCCGACCCCTGCTGCCGCGCCGTCTCCGGCGTCCGCACCGGCGGTGGCTTCCTCTTCCGCCGCGCCTGCGGCGACGCCGCCGGCCGAGCCGCTGCCGGCGCCGGGCAAGCCCCTGCGCGAGATCCGTGCCGGTTCGCGTCCGCTGATCATCGCGATCGACGCCGGCCACGGCGGCCAGGACCCCGGCGCGCACGGCCCCAGCGGCAAGCGCGAGAAGGACGTCACCCTCGCCATCGCCCGCGAGCTGGCGCGGCAGATCAACGCCACGCCGGGCCTGAAGGCGTACCTGACCCGCGACACCGACGTGTTCCTGCCGCTGCCGCGCCGCACCCAGCTTGCGCGCCAGGCGAAGGCGGACATGTTCATCTCGATCCACGCCGACGCCGCGGAAAACCGCTCGGCGAAGGGCTCGTCGGTCTACGTGCTGTCGCTGCGCGGCGCGTCGTCGCAGCGCGCGCGCTGGCTGGCCGACAAGGAAAACGCCGCCGACATGATCGGTGGCGGCGCCCTGCCGCGCGCCGACGACACGCTCGCATCGGTGCTGATCGACCTGACCCAGAGCGGGCAGATGCGCGCGTCCGAGGACGCCGCCGGCCACGTCCTGTCCGGGCTCAAGGCGATCGGCAACAACCACAAGCCGGGCATCGAACGCGCCAACTTCGCGGTGCTGCGCACCTCCGACATGCCGGCGATGCTGGTCGAGACCGCCTTCATCTCGAACCCGGACGAGGAACGGCGGCTGACCGATCCGTCGTACCAGCGCACGATCGCCAAGGCGGTGCTGGAGGGCGTGGACGCCTATTTCACCCGCCAGCCGCCGCCGGGCACGCTGTACGCCAGCCGCGCGCGCGCCGCGGAGGCGACGGTGATCGCCAGCGCCGCCGCGACCGGGACGCTGACCGCGGGCGGCGGCAGTCCCTGAGCGGCGGCGTCCGTGTGCGCGCCGCGCGGCGCGCCTCGGGAGATCGGGTCACGGGCGGTATCATCGGCGGACGTCCCCCAACGCCCGTCCGGCGACCCGCCTCCACGTGACCATCCGCCCGCTGCCCGACACCCTCGTCAACCAGATCGCCGCCGGCGAAGTCATCGAACGCCCGGCGTCGGTGGTCAAGGAGCTGGTCGAGAACGCGATCGACGCCGGCGCGCGCCGGATCGACATCGACCTGGAAGAGGGCGGGGTGCGCCTGATCCGCATCCGCGACGACGGCGGCGGCATCGCCCCGGACGAACTGGCGCTGGCGGTGCAGCGCCACGCGACCAGCAAGATCGCTTCGCTCGACGATCTCGAAGCGGTGGCGACGCTGGGGTTCCGCGGCGAGGCGCTGCCGTCGATCGCATCGGTCAGCCGTTTCCTGATCGCCTCGCGTCGCGCCGACGACGACCGCGGCACCGCGCTCAACGTCGATGGCGGCAAGCTCGGCGATCCCGCGCCGAAGCAGCAGCCGACCGGCACCGTCGTCGAGGTCCGCGACCTGTTCTACAACGTGCCGGCGCGGCGCAAGTTCCTGCGCGCCGAGCGGACCGAGCTGGGCCATATCGAGGAATGGCTGCGGCAGCTCGCGCTGGCGCGGCCGGAGGTCGAACTGCGGGTAAGCCACAACGGCAAGCCGCTGCGCCGCTACAAGGGGGAGGGTGCCCGGGGCGACAGCGGCGCGCTGTTCTCCGGCGACCGTCTCGCCGAGACCTTGGGCGACGAGTTCCTCAAGCATGCGCTGCAGATCGACCACAGCGCGCCGCTCGCCACCGACAGCCGCAGCCGGTTGCGCCTGAGCGGCTGGATCGCGCAGCCGGCGTACTCGCGCGCCAGCGCCGACCAGCAGTACCTGTTCGTCAACGGCCGCGCAGTGCGCGACCGCAGCGTGGCGCACGCGGTGAAGCAGGCCTACGCCGACGTGCTGTTCCACGGCCGCCAGCCGGCCTACGTGCTGTTCCTGGAGGTCGATCCGCGCCGGGTCGACGTCAACGTCCATCCGGCCAAGCACGAAGTGCGCTTCCGCGACGCCCGCGCGATCCACGATTTCGTCTACCGCACGCTGCAGGCCGCGCTCGCGGAGACCCGCGCCGGCACGCCCGCGGGCGCGCTGCCCGGCGAGGCGGCGTCGGCGTTCGATCCGGGCATGGCCGGCCCCGTCGGGTCGCCGCCGCCGCCGATGGCGTGGAACCGGCCGATGCCGCAGACCGGGCTCGGCCTGCGCGTCGACGACGCGCGCGCCGCCTACGCCGCGCTGTACGCGGGGCCGCCGTCGTCCTCGCCGCAGCCGGCGGTGCGGCCGCTGCCGGAAACGGCGGACGGCGAGGTGCCGCCGCTGGGCTACGCGGTCGCGCAGTTGCACGGCATCTACGTCCTCAGCGAGACCGCGGACGGGATGATCGTGGTCGACATGCATGCCGCGCACGAGCGCATCGGCTACGAAAAGCTCAAGTCGGCGCACGACGGCGTCGGCGTGCGGGTGCAGCCGCTGCTGGTGCCGCAGTCGGTGGCGGTGTCCGAGCGCGAGGCCGAGACCGCCGAGCGCGAGGCGCAGACGCTCGCGGCGCTGGGGTTCGAGCTCAACCGCAGCGGGCCCCAGACGCTGGTGCTGCGCGGCGTGCCGGCGCTGCTGGCCGACGGCGACGTCGAGGCGCTGCTGCGCGACGTCATCGCCGACCTGGTCGAGCACGGCGAATCGCGCCGGGTGGCGTCGGCGCGCGACGAACTGCTCGCGACCATGGCCTGCCACGGCGCCGTGCGCGCGAACCGGCGGCTGACGCTGCCGGAGATGAACGCGCTGCTGCGCGAGATGGAGGCCACCGAGCGCTCCGGACAATGCAATCATGGCCGCCCGACCTGGGCGAAATTCACGCTGGGCGAGATCGATCGCTGGTTCCTGAGGGGGCGCTGATGGACGCAAGACACTGGACGTGGCCGTGCCTGCTCGGCCTGATCGTGGCGGCGGGCTGCGATCGCGCGACGCCGCCCGCTCATGCGACCGGGGCTTCGCCGGGCGCGGCCAAGACCGCGGCGCCCGCCGGCTACGTCGCCGGCGAGGAGGCGTGGCGCAAACAGCAGGACGCGGACCTGCGCGACCCGAAGGGCAGTTGGCTGACGGTGGTCGGCCTCCACTGGATCACGCCACAGACCCGCACCGTCGGCAGCGCCGAAGGACAGCAGCTCCGGCTCGCGCTGGGGCCGGCCCAGCTCGGCGTGATCGCGCTGGACGGCAAACAACTGCATTTCACGCCCGCGCCTGCGGCCGACGTGACCGTGGACGGCAAGCCGGTCGTCGGCCGCATCGCGCTGCAGGACGATCAGTCCGGGGCGCCGACGAAGCTGGCCTACGACGGCGGCAAGGGCGAGCTGTGGGCGATCGAACGTTCCGGCCGCTACGCGCTGCGCGAGCGCCACCAGGACGCGCCGGCGCTCAAGGCCGTGGTGCCGCAGGTGTACTGGCCGATCGATCCGTCGTGGCGGGTCGAGGCGACGCTCGATCCGCATCCGCCCGGGACCACGATCGAGATCGTCAACGTCCTCGGCGACCGCAACCAGGTGCCGAATCCGGGCGCGCTGGTGTTCGAGCGCGACGGCAAGCGTTTCCGGATGGAAGTGACCGGCGAGACGCTGTCCGAGCTGTCGGGCGTGTTCGCCGACCGCACCAACGGCCGCGAGAGCTACGGCGCCGGCCGCTTCATCGATCCGCAGGGCCCCGATGCGAAGGGCCGCTATGTGCTGGATTTCAATCGCGCCTACAACCCGCCGTGCGCGTTCACCGCGTTCGCGACCTGTCCGCTGCCGCCGCCGGAGAACCGGCTCGACCTCGCGGTCACGGCCGGCGAGAAGAAATATCCCGGCAGTCCGCACTGATCCGCCCCGTCCATCGCTTGCGCCCCGGAGAGCGCCGCATGATGTCCGTCCACCGTTCGCGTCCGTCATTCGTTCATCGGTCGTTCCTCCATCGCCTGTCGGCCGGTGCGCTGTTGCCGCCGGTGCTCGCCGTGGCCTTCGCGCTGGCCGGCTGCGGCGACAAGTCGTCGTCGACGCCGCATGCGCCCAGCGCGGAAGAACAGCGCTACAGCGAGGGCGAGGCGCTGTGGCGCGCGCAGCGTCGCGAAGCGCTGATCACGCCCGACGGTTGGACCACGCTGGTCGGCCTGCATCGCCTCACGCTCAAGTCGCACTACGTCGGCAGCAGCGAACGCAGCGGCATGCGCCTGGCCGTCGGTCCGGCGTCGCTGGGCATGTTCACGCGCAACGGCCGCGGCGTGATCTTCACCCCGGAGCGCGGGCTGGTGCTGACCCTCGACGGCCAGCCGCTGACCGAGTCCCGGGTCGCGCTGCGCTCGGACCTCGACGGTGCGCCCAGCGTCCTGGGCTTCGACGACGGACGCGGGCAGCTCACGGTGATCGACCGCGGCGGCGACCTGTTCCTGCGGGTGAAGCACGCCGATGCGCTGACCCGCACCCAGTTCAAGGAACTCGACTACTGGCCGCCGCAGCTCGACTGGCGGATCGAGGCGACGTTCGTCCCGCATCCGGCGGGGACCACGCTGCAGGCGGTGAACCTGCTCGGGCAGACCGAAACGCTGCCGAATCCCGGCGCGCTCGCGTTCCAGCGCGACGGCCGCGCGTGGCAACTGGAACTCATCGACGAAGGCAACGAGACGCTGACCGTGCTGTTCGCCGACGCCACCAGCGGCCACGAAACCTACGGACAGGGGCGCCGCATCGACGTGCTGCGCCCGGACGCCGGCGGCAAGGTCGTCCTCGATTTCAACCGCGCCTACAATCCGCCCGCGGCGTTCACCCTGTTCACGACCTGCACCACGCCGCCCGTGCAGAATCGGCTCGACATGCCGATCCGCGCCGGCGAGAAGATCTACGGCGGCCCGCCGCGCTGATCCGCCGCGCACCCATCCAAGGAGTCCCATGCTTCGTTCCCTCCGGTCATCCGCCCTCGCCGCGGCCCTGCTCGCCGCCCTGTTCGCCGTCGCCTCGTCGAGCGGCGCCGCGCCCAAAGCACCCGCGCCCGCGCCTGCGCCCGCCGCTGCGCCGTCGCCGCCGGTGCCGCTGCTGTGGAAAGTGTCCGATGCCGACAACGCGATCTACCTGCTCGGTTCGTTCCACCTGCTGAAGGCCGACGACTATCCGCTGTCGAAGGACGTCGATGCGGCGTTCGACGACGCCGAATCGGTGGCGTTCGAGGTCGCGCCGGCGGAAATGGCGTCGCCGCAACTGGCGATGTCGATGGTCCGCGCGGGGCTGCGCACCGACGGCAAGACCCTCGGCGAGACCCTGCCGCCGGAGACCGCGGCGAAGTTCGACGCCTGGCTGACGGCCAACGAGGCCGTGCTGGGCAAGATGGGACTGCCGCCGAGCGCGCTGCAGTCGTTCGAGCCGTGGTACGTCGGCCTCGTCGTCTCGCTGACCGAGATGGGCAAGCTCGGCCTCGACCCGGCGAACGGGCTCGACAACCGCATGGGCCAGCGCGCCGAAGCCAGCGGCAAGCAGACGCTCGGCCTGGAGCGCAGCGAGGACCAGATCGCGCTGCTCGACGGCATGACGCCGGAGGAACAGCTCCAGTTCCTGCGCGAGGCGCTCGGCGACGCCGAGAACGCGACCAGCGAGATCGGCAACATGCATGCCGCGTGGCGGCGCGGCGACGCCGATGCGCTGCTCGACGACATGGGCGCCCAGATGCGCCGCGAGTACCCGGCGCTCTACCAGCGGATCAACGTCGCCCGCAACGACGCCTGGGTGCCGAAGCTGCAGGGGATGCTCGACGACGCCCACGGACGCGACACGCTGGTCGTGGTCGGCAGCCTGCACCTGCTGGGCGAGGACGGCGTGGTCGAGAAGCTGCGCGCCAAGGGGTATCGGGTCGAACGCATCTGCTCGCTTTGCGATTCCGCGGCCGGCCGATCGAGGTAATCCGGCGGTGGCCCCGTTGCACGGTCCCTACGAGAGCGCCCTGGCCGCGTTCGATCGCGGGCAGTGGCCGCAGGCGCATGCCCTGGGCGAACAGCTCCTGGCGCGCGGGCGGGACGATGCCGAATTGCGGTTCGTCGTCGGCGCCAGCGCCCTGCAGCTCGGGAACGTGCCGGCGGCGATCCTGCACCTGCGGCGCGGCGTCGAACTGGCGCCGAAGCGGGCCGATCTCGCGTCCCAGCTCGCGCGTGCGCTGATCATGGCGGGGGCGTGGCAGGAGGCCGTCGCCGTCGCCGACGCCGGGATGGCGCTGGACGGGCTGGATTCGCAGTCGTGCGCGACGTTCGGCGTCGTCTATGTGCAGGCCAACCTCCACGACAGGGCCACCGCCGCGTTCGCGCGCGCGGTGGAGATGGCGCCGAACCATCCGGGCTATCGTTTCAACCTGGCGACGTCGCTGATGTTCGATGGCGAGTTCGAGGCCGCCGAGCGCGAATGCGCGCGCTGCATCGCGCTGAATCCGCGCAACTGGCGCGCCTTCCTGCTGCGCTCGCAACTGCGTCGCCAGCGGCCGGAACGCAACCACATCGACGAGCTGCAGGGCGTGCTTTCGCGCACGGCCGGCGATCCCGAAGCGGAACTGCACCTGCGCCTCGCGCTGTCGAAGGAGTACGAGGACGTCGGCCGCTACGACGAGGCGTTCGACCAGCTCGCGCGCGGGAAATCGGTGCATCGCCGCCATGTCGCCTACGACAGCGCGCGGGACGCGAAGGACATCCACGCGCTCATGCGCGGGTTCGACGGTTGCACGGGCGAGGGCGAGGGCTGCCCGAGCCGGGAGCCGATCTTCGTCCTGGGCATGCCGCGCAGCGGCACGACCCTGCTCGACCGGGTGCTGTCCGCCCATCCCCGGGTCCAGTCCGCCGGGGAGCTGGAGCATTTCGAGATGGCGCTTCGCCGCGAGGTCGGCCTCGCCAGGGGCGCCCACGAGGAACTCGCCGACGTCCTGATGGGCTCGCGCCTGGATTGGTCGCGACTCGGACAGCGCTACCTCGACAGCACCCGCCCGACCACCGGCGCACTGCCGCACTTCGTCGACAAGATGCCGCACAATTTCCTGTTCGCCGGATTCATCGCCAAGGCGCTGCCGAACGCCACGATCGTGCTGGTGAAACGCGACCCCATGGATGCGTGCCTGAGCAATTTCCGCCAGTTGTTCGCGCCCGGGATGCCGCGCTTCGATTATTCCTACGACCTGCTCGACGTGGGCCGCTACTACCTGCTGTTCGAGCGGATGGTCGCGTTCTGGCGCGCCCGGCTCCCGGGGCGGATCCACGAAGTCCAGTACGAGGATCTCGTGCGCGACCAGGCGCCGTTCACGCGCGCCTTGCTGGCGGCCTGCGGACTGGAGTGGGACGACGCGTGCCTCGCGCCGGAAAAGAGCCGCGCCAGCATCTCCACCGCCAGCGCCGTCCAGTTGCGCGCGCCGATCAACGATGCCTCGATCGGGCGCTGGCGGCGCTACGGCGCGCGGATGGACGCCTTGCGCCGCCTGCTCGCCGATGGCGGGATTGCGGTGCCCGCGGAAGACGCGGCGTGATCCGGCGCAGCGAAGGGGCCGGGCTCAGCCGCGGGCGCGCAGGTTGTCGAGGATGACCAGCTTCTGCCAGATCTTCGACGACAGGCCCGCGGTGAGCGTCTGGATGTCGTTGACCGCGGCCAGCACTTCGCGATCGTCGAGGTCCTGCGCGTAGAGCGCGGCGACCTTGCTCAGGATCGACAGCAGTTCGCTGCAGTAGTCGAGGTAGCGCGACAGCCCGAAGCGGTCCAGTTCGCGTCGCGGCGACGAGGCGGTGGCGGTCTCCGGCGACAGCAACTGGTCCGGATCCTTGGTCAACTGGTGCATGTCGATGACGTGTGCGAGGCTGCGCAACTGGTGCAGCGCGCGCAACGCGTCGCGACGCTGCTTGCGCGTTTCCAGCGACAGCAGGAACACCACCGCGATGCCGATGAAGACCACGTCGTTGACGGCGGACTCGATGATCTGCAGCAGCGGGAACAGCTCGAGTTCGCCCCTTGTCGCCGGCAGCGACGCCACCAGCGCCACGATCAGCGCGGCGCCGAGCGCGATCGTCGCCCACACCCACAGCCGGTTCGACGCGCGCGGGCGGCGGATGTCGGCGATGCGGTCGCCGGTTTCGCGGGTCACGGCCAGCACTTCCCGTGCCACTTTCGACAGCCCGGAATCCGGGAAGCGTTCGCCGATGCGCGCGGACAGCCGCTCGGCGGTCGAGACGATGGCGGCGGAGTCCAGCGCCCGATAGCTCATGCCGCGCTTTCCATCGCGGGGACCAGCACGATGCAGTCGACCGGACAGGCGGGCACGCACAGCGCGCAGCCGGTGCACAGCGGCTCGATCACCACGTGCATGTGCTTGGCCGCGCCGATGATCGCGTCCACCGGGCAGGCCTGGATGCATTTGGTGCAGCCGATGCAGTCGGCCTCCACGACGACCGCGACCGGCGGCGTCGGCGCATGCGTGCCGCGCGCCCGATCGTATGGACGCGCGGGGACTCCCAGCACGCGTGCGAGCGCGCGCGCGCCGGCGTCGCCGCCCGGCGGGCAGCGATCGACGTCGGCGTCGCCGCGCGCCATGGCCTCGGCATACGGCCGGCACCCGGCGTAGCCGCACTGCCCGCACTGGGTCTGCGGCAGCAGCCGGTCGAGGCGTTCGACGCGATCGACGGTCACGGCGTGGCCGGGGCGTCCTTCGCGTCGCACCAGGCGTCGTAGCCGGCGGGCGTGTTGTCGAAACCCTTGTCCTTGGCCAGTTCCCACGGGCGCACGCACTGCTGCACGCGCGCGCACCAGGCATAGCCGGCGGCCGGCAGGCAGCCGTGCGCATCGCGATCGCCGCCGATCGGGCGCGGCGCATCGGCGGACGCCGTGGAGGCGGAGGGCGCGTGCGACGTGCTCGCGCAGGCGGCGAGCAGTCCGGCGCAGGCAACGGTGGACAGCATGCGGATCGACTTCATGCAGATTGACGTCGTGCGGATCGACGTCATGCAGATCGACGTCATGCGAATCAAATTCACGTGGATCGACTTCATCGAAGCACCTCCTCGGTCAACGGACGGGCATGCCGGGCTGCGCGCCGGCGTCAGCATCCAGCAGCGCGAGCGCGCTACCGTCGAAGCCGGCGGACAGGATCATGCCTTCGCTGACGCCGAAGCGCATCTTGCGCGGCGCGAGGTTGGCGATGAACACGACATTGCGGCCGACCAGCTTTTCCGGCTCGCCGTAGCTGGCGCGGATGCCGGAGAAGATCTGGCGCTTGCCCAGTTCGCCGGCATCCAGCTCGAAGCGCAGCAGTTTGTCGGAACCGTCGACGAACTCGCAGGCGAGCACCTTGCCGATGCGCAGGTCGAGCTTCGCGAAACCGTCGATGCTGATGTAGGTCGGGGCGTCGGCCTTCGCCGGTTCCGCAGTCTTCTCCGCGGCTTTCGGTGCGTCGGGCTTCTTCGCAGGCGTGGCGGGAGCGGCGGGCTGCAGCGATTCCTTCGAGGCGTCGGTCATGGCGTCGATCTGTTTCGGGTCGATCCGGGTGAAGAGCGGGGTGTAGGGCTGGATGGCGTGGTCGAGCAGCGGCGCATCGAGATCCGACCAGCGGGCGACCGGCGCGGCGAGGAACGTCTCCGCCTGCGTCGCGATGTCCGGCAGCACCGGCTTGAGATACGCTGCGAGCAGGCGGAACAGGTTCAGCGCGGTCGTGCAGACGGCGTGCAGGCGTTCGCCGCTGCCGGCGACCTCGGTCTGCTTGGCGATCGCCCACGGCGCGCTGTCGGCGACGTAGGCGTTGGCCTCGTCGCAGGCTTCCATGATGATCCGCAGCGCGGCGGCGGCATTGTTCGCGGCATAGGCCTCGACGATGGCTTCGCGGCGCGCCAGCGTGGCGGCGTGGAGCGCCGCGCCGCGGTCGGCTTCGAGCGCCCTGCCGAGGCGTCCGTCGAACTGCTTCGCGATGAAGCCCGCGCAGCGGCTTGCGATGTTGACGAACTTGCCGACGAGGTCGCTGTTGATGCGCGCGACGAAATCGGCGAGGTTGAGGTCGAGGTCGTCGACGCCGCCGCTGGTCTTGGTCGCGTAGTAATACCGCAGCGCCTCCGGCGGCAGACCGGCATCGAGGTAGGTCTTCGCCATCACGAACGTGCCGCGCGACTTCGACATCTTGGCGCCGTCGACGGTCAGGTAGCCGTTGACGTGCAGCTTCGTTGGCGTCCGGAAGCCGCTGCCGTGCAGCACCGCCGGCCAGAACAGGCCGTGGAAGTTGACGATGTCCTTGCCGATGAAGTGGTGCATCTCGGCGCGGCTGCCGGCGCGGGTGAAGACGTCGAAGTCGTAGCCCTTGGCGTCGCACAGCGCCTGGAAGCTGCTGAGGTAGCCGATCGGCGCGTCCAGCCAGACGTAGAAGTACTTGCCGGGCTGGCCGGGGATCTCGAAGCCGAAGTAGGGCGCGTCGCGCGAGATGTCCCACGGGCGCAGGCCGCCTTCGGCGTCCAGCCATTCCTGCAGCTTGGCCTTCACGCCGGAAACGGCGACGTCGCCGGACAGCCACTCGCGCAGGAAGTCCTGGAACCGGCCCAGCTCGAAGAAGAAATGCTCCGAGGCGCGCAGCTCCGGCGTGGCCCCGCTGATGACCGAGCGCGGGTCCTTCAGGTCGGTCGGCGCGTAGGTGGCGCCGCAGACCTCGCAGTTGTCGCCGTACTGGTCGGCGCTGTTGCAGTTCGGGCAGATGCCCTTCACGTAGCGGTCGGGCAGGAACATGCCCTTGGCCGGGTCGTAGAACTGCTGCACCGACTTGCGGCCGATGTGGCCGTTGGCCTCCAGCCGCAGGTAGATCGCCTCGGTCAGCGCGCGGTTGCCGGCCGAGTTCGTGGAGTCGTAGTGGTCGAAGGCCACGCCGAACGCCGCGAAGTCGCGCTCGTGCGCGGCCTGCACGTCGGCGATGAAGGCTTCCGGCGTGACCCCGGCCTTTTCGGCCGCCAGCATGATCGGGGTGCCGTGGGTGTCGTCGGCGCAGACGAAGTGCACCGTGTCCCCGGACATTCGCCGCGCCCGCACCCAGATGTCGGCCTGGATGTAGCCCACCAGATGGCCCAGATGGATCTGGCCGTTGGCGTAGGGCAGGGCATTGGTGACGAGCACCTGCGGACGGTCGGACGCGGGAGACATGGGGGGAACGCACTCCGGAGGGAACGGTCGGCGATTATCGCACGCCCCTTGCGGCCCCCCGGCGGCTGGCGCGGGTCACTCGCGCTGCCAGACCTGGGTGCGGCCGAGCAGCGCGAAGCCGATGAAGCCGCGGACCTCCAGCGTCCGGCCGCCGGCGGCGGGCGTCATCTTCACCGCGTATTCCTTGCCGTTCTCCGGATCGAGGATGCGGCCGCCACCCCAGCTCCCGTCCTCGGGCTTCAGCCCCCAGGCGATGACCATGCCGACCATGGGCTGGCCGTGGCGCTGGCCCTTGCAGGCCTTGCAGACCGGGTTCGGGCCGTCCTTGAGGTCGAGCAGCTTCACGATCCGGGCCGACAGCGTGCCGTTGCCGGCGTCGGCGATCTCGATCACCGCCTTGGGCTTGCCGGTGGCGTCGTCGATGCTGCGCCAGCGGCCGAGCGGGCTGTCCTGGCCGAACGCCAGCGCCGGCAGCAGCGACAGCGCGATCAGGGCGAGGCGGAGACGGGCGTGCGGCATGGGCGTGCTTCCGGGGTGGATGTTCGGGCGCTGGAGAAGAAGGCGCTGGAGAAGAAACGGCCCGGACGCTCGCGCGTGCCGGGCCGTGGATCGGATCGATGCGCGGCCTGGATCAGGGCACGCGGACCCAGGTCGCCGTCTTGCAGAACACCATCACGCAGCCGGTGACTTCCATCTTGCTGCCGTCGGCGCTGAGCTTGACCGACTTGACCTTGAACTTGCGGTCCTCGGACGGCTTGTAGCCGTTGCCGCCGCCCCAGCCGCCATCCATCGGCTTGAGGTTCCACAGGGTCACGATGCCGACGAACGGCTTGCCCTTGTACTGGCCGCTGCAGTCGGTGCAGGTCGGCGGCAGGCCGAGGTTCTCGACGATCTTCGCGGACAGCATGCCGTTCTTGGCCATGAAAACCTCGGAAATCGTCATCGGCTTGCCGGTCTCGTCGTCGAGGGTCTTCCAGCGGCCGATCGGCGAGGCCTGCTCGGCCGACGCCGTGAAGGACGTGGCCAGCAGCGTCAGGGCGAGCGGCATGAGGACGGATTTGATGCGCATGGTACCCCTCCCAGGGCGGTGATCTTGTTGTCTAGTCGAATTGCCGGAGTTTGCCATCGGTTCGACCGGCCGGGCGAACCCGGCCGGGGCGGTTCTTTATACCGCATCCGGCGGGGTATGGAGAGGCGGCGAGGCGTCCTTGGACGCCTGGCCCGGATTGGTCTTCAGGCGGCCTTGATGAGCGTTGGCAGCGGTGCCTCGCCTTGTTGCGGGAGCGATCGTTCCGCGCCATGCACGGGGGCATTCAGGCAGCCGCTTGCATCCGTCGGCCTCGAAGCAGTTGCGGATGGCGCAGGAGCGAGACCTGCAGGCCAGCAGGCTGCGTGTTGTCGACCTGGTGGATCGCTTCGCCGAACCGTGTCTGCAAAACGTTTTCGCGCGGGGTGTCCAGGCGCGATCTCATGCCAAGCGCGGATGATCGGATCCCCACCGAGACGCGTCTGCATCAAGCACAGAACGTCACGCACATGATGTCGCCATCGCTGCGATCGAGCCGATGCGGAACTTCCTGTTCCGGCAGGTGTGTTATGGTCGGGCCTCACCCATCGTTCTCGCCGGGATCGTGCATCGGTTCCGGTGCGGAACCACGAGCGGGGAAGATGTTGAGACGAGTCGTTGCATTGCGAGCCCTGGCGATCGGCTGCCTCGGTCTGGTGTGCCATGAAGCGCAGGCGGTGCAGCCCTACCAGGAGTACCGCAAGCACATCGAGTCGGCGCAGACGCTGACGGCGCTGACCGACGGGTTGATGGGCGACAGCGTCAGCCTGTTCAACGGTG
>Ga0136846_1216058_pt1 | contig 16522 bp, 16 predicted proteins | sample HopSoiMetagenom2_FD_96841 | JGI IMG/M metagenome (GOLD analysis project Ga0136846, IMG submission 96841) | Grasslands soil microbial communities from Hopland, California, USA - 2 Assembly 2016 (version 4) | ecosystem: Environmental > Terrestrial > Soil > Grasslands | place: USA: Hopland... | reverse complement strand
CGGTGGACCTCGTCCACGAACAGGACCGTCTTGAACATCCCGCCTTGCGCCCCCGACATCACCTTGCGGGCGTCGGCGACGCCCGAGGACACCGCCGAGAGCGTCACGATCTCCGCGCCGACGGCATCGGCAAGGATGTACGCGAGCGTCGTCTTCCCCGTCCCCGCCGGGCCCCAGAGGATCAGCGACGGCAACGTCTTACGGTCCAGGAGCTTCTGGAGCGCTCGGCCGGGGCCGACGAGATGGCGTTGCCCCACGAACTCCGTCGGGGTGCGCGGCCGCATCCGCGCCGCGAGCGGTTGGTCGCTCACGGCGGCCAGGCTACTCGCCGTACCGGACGATGCGGGTCGGCCGCACGCGCCAGCGGACGCGCTGCTGTCCCTCGACCGGCGTCCACGCTTCGCCGTCGTACGCGCGGGCAAGCGCCTCGATGTGCGCGTCTGCGGCCGGACCGAGCTCTCGCTCCTCGACGACGCCCTCCACCGAGATCCACCGGTAGGCGTCCGCGCCCCGCTGGACCGCGATCGCGACGTGGGGGTTCCGGATGACGTTGCGGTCCTTACGGCGACCGACGGCGGTGTTGACGAACACGTGCGCGTCGTCGGCATCGACCCAGGTGATCGAGGTCTGCGGCGAGCCGTCTGCGTTGAGGGTCACGATCCAGGCGTAGTTCGGAGCGTGCAGCAGGTCACGGTCCGCGGCGGTCAGCTCGACGCTCATCCCTGCTCCTTTTCCTCCGGCACGGTCACGGCGATCCCCATCTCGGCGAGCTGCGCGGCGTCGGCCGCGGCAGGCGCGCCGGTCATCGGGTCGAGCCCCGACTGCGCCTTGGGGAACGCCGTGACGTCTCGCAGCGAGTCCTTCCCGGCCAGGACCATGATGAGTCGGTCAAGACCCATCGCGATCCCGCCGTGCGGCGGCGCCCCGTAGCGGAAGGCCTTCAACATGTGCCCGAACTTCTCCTCCTGCTCCTCCGGCGAAAGCTTGAGGGCGTCGAAGACGGCCTGCTGGACGTCCGGCCGGTGGATCCGGATCGAGCCGCCGCCGATCTCGAAGCCGTTGAGGATCAGGTCGTACGCGCGGGCCTTCGCGGTCTCGGGGTTGAGGTCATCGCTCAGCGGCGCCGTGAAGGGATGGTGCTGCGCGACCCACCTTCCCTCGTCGTCGCTCCATTCGAACAGGGGGGGCTCGAGGTACCAGCAGAACTCCCACCGGTTGGCGGGGATCAGGTCCAGCCGGGCTGCGAGCTCTCGGCGAAGGCCGTCGAGCGCGACGTGCACGCGGTCGGGGCGGTCAGCGACGATGCAGATGAGGTCGCCTGGCGACGCGTCCGTTCGCGCGATGACCTCGCGCACCTCGTCGGCGGTCAGGAACTTCTCGACCGGCGAGCGGACGCCGTCATCCTCGACCACGATCCACACCAATCCAGCGGCGCCACGTCCCTTCGCGTCCTCGACGAGCTTGTCGAGCTCCTTGCGGCTCAACGAGCCCCCGCCCGGCGCGCAGAGCGCCTTGATCAGGCCGCCGTCGGCCGCGACCTTCGCTAACGCGTTGAACCCGGACGCCGCGAACAGGTCAACCAGGTTGACCAGTTCCATCCCGTACCGGAGGTCCGCCTTGTCGGATCCATAGCGGTCGACCATCTCATCGAATGACATCCGACGGAACGGGGTCGGCACCTCGACGCCCTGTGTCTCGGCGATGATCCGCGCATACAACGGCTCGATCACGGCGAAGATGTCCTCCTCGTCGACGAAGGCCATTTCGATGTCCAGCTGTGTGAACTCGAACCCGCGGTCCGCGCGGGTTGCCTCGTCGCGGAGGCACTTCACGATCTGGTAGTAGCGATCCTGGCCGCCGATCATCAGCAGCTGCTTCAACTGCTGGGGCGACTGCGGCAGCGCGAAGAACGTCCCGGGGCGCACACGGGCCGGCACGAGGAAGTCGCGGGCGCCCTCCGGCGTCGCGCGCCCGAGCAGCGGCGTCTCGACGTCGACGAACCCGAGCGCGTCGAGGTGCTCGTGCATCAGGCGAGTGACCTGATGGCGCAGCCGCAACGCGTCCGTCATCTCGGGACGGCGCAGATCCAGGTACCGATACTCGAGCCGGAGATGCTCCTCGGCCTCCACCCGATCCTCGATCAGGAACGGCGGCGTGTCGGCGCGCGACACGATCTCCAGGCCGGTCGCGGCGACCTCCACCTCGCCGGTCGCAAGGGCAGGGTTGATCATGCCGTCGGGGCGCAGCCGGACGGTTCCCGCGACGCGCACCACCCATTCCGCCCGCAGGTCCTGCGCCGCGGCGTGAGCCGCCGCCGCCTCCTCGGGGTGGAACACGACCTGCACGACGCCCTCGCGGTCGCGAAGATCGATGAACGTGACGCCGCCGTGGTCGCGACGGCGGGCGACCCATCCGCACAGCGTTACCTCCGTGCCGGCGTCGGCCGCGCGCAGCTCACCGCACGCATGCGTCCGCATCGCGGTCGCGAACATCGAGCGCTCGGTCATCCGTCTTGTCCCGCCGCACGACCGGCCACCTCGGCGAGGGGAACGGTCTCCTGCACGCCGTCACTCAGTCGCCGGAGCGACACGGTGCCGGCGCTGAGCTCATCGGAACCGAGGATGGCGGCGAACCGAGCGCCGGCCTTGTCGGCCATCTTGAGCTGCGCCTTCATCGGGCGATCCTCGTAGGCAGCGTCGGCGGAGACACCCTCACGGCGGAGATCCGCGACGAGCCTCGAGCCGGCCGCGGTCGCCTCATCGCCGAGGGCGACGACGAAGACGCCGAGCGGCGGCTCGGACGGTGGCGCGAGCTCCTCGTCGGCCACCGCGAGCAGGACCCGATCGAGTCCCATACCGAACCCGACGCCCGGCACGCGCGGCCCGCCGAGCGCCTCGGCGAGCCCGTCGTAGCGGCCACCACCGCAGATCGTCGACTGCTGCTGGTTGCCGCCTTCCTGCAACGCGTCGGACACGAACTCGAACGCCGTCCGCGTGTAGTAGTCGAGCCCGCGGACGAGCGTCGGCGTGAGCACCGTGTTGATCCCCGCGTCGGCGAGGCCCTTCTGTACGGCGTCGAACGCGATCCGGCACTCATCGCAAAGGTGATCGACCATCGCCGGCGCGCCAGCCGCGACCCCCCGGCAGGCCTCGTCCTTACAGTCGAGCACGCGCAGCGGATTGTCCTCGAACCGATCCTTATGCTCGTCACGGAGCGCATCACGGTGCGCTCGGAGGTACGTCAGCAGCGCCTCGCGGTATGCGGGTCGGCACGTCTCGTCGCCCAACGAGTTCAGCTCGACGTGGTAGCGCGTCAGTCCGAGTGAGCGGAGCAGCGCGTCGCCGACCGTCACCACCTCGACGTCTGCGCCGGGCGCGTCGCTCCCGAGCACCTCGACGCCGAACTGCCTGTGTTCGCGGTATCGGCCGGCCTGCGGGCGGCTGTACCGGTAGATCCGCGTCAGGTAATACGCCTTGAACGGCACGCCGAGGCGCTGGCGATCGTTCAGATACGCGCGCACCACCGGCGCGGTGCCTTCCGGGCGCAGCGTAAGGGACCGATCGCCTCGATCGGTGAAGGTGTACATCTCCTTGCTCACCACATCGCTCGTTGCACCGGACGTGCGCGCGAACACCTCCGTGGCCTCGAACCCAGGGGTCTCCATGTACCGAAACCCGTGCAGGCGCGCGATCGCCGCGGCACGGTCGTACAAAGCCCGCATCACCGCGCCGTCGGGCGGCAATAGGTCGTGGGTCCCGCGGCTGGGCGCGAAGTCGCTCATCCAGCCTCCCGAAGGAACGGGTTGGACACGCGCTCGGTGCCGACCGTCGTCTCGGCGCCGTGCCCCGGCAACACCCGCGTCGCGTCCGGCAGTGTCAGGAACCGGATCAGCGACCGACGCATCGCCGCGGGATCGGAGTTCGTGAAGTCCGAGCGCCCGATCGTGCCGGCGAACACGAGGTCGCCCGAGAACAGCACGACCTCGTCCTCGATGCGGAAGCACGACGAGCCCGGCGTATGGCCGGGCGTGTGCAGGACCTCGACGGATAGGCCGGCGAACCGCAAGACATCGCCGTCGCTGAACGTGCGGAGGTCGGCGACGTGGTCGAGGGCAGTGGCGCTCCCCCCGCCCCACGCCGGGTAGTCGGTGAACGCGGGCACATCGTCGGGGTGGACGTAGACCGGTACCTGACCAGCGAACGAACCCGCAGCCCCGGCGTGATCGAAGTGCGCGTGGGTGAGCAGGACGGCCGTGGGTCGTTTGTCCGCAGCGTCGAGCACCGCACGCACGGCTTCGGGCTCGAACCCAGGATCGATGACGACCGCCTCGTCGCTGTCGACGGCCGACAGCACCCAGCAATTGGTGCCGTACGGGTTGCGGTCGAAGACGTCCAGGTACATGAGGCGGTCATGCTACCGGAGGCGCCCGCCGCGCCCGCTACGGCACACGGGTGTCGAACAGCACCGTGAATGGGCCGTCGTTGAGCAGTTCGACGGCCATCTCTGCCCCGAACACCCCACGGCCGACCCGGACACCTGCGGTCTCGAGCTGCGTGGCGAGGTGTTCGACCAGCTCGGCGGCTCGGCTCGGCTCGGCGGCCCCGAGGAACGATGGACGCCGTCCCTTGCGCGTGTCCGCGAACAGCGTGAACTGCGACACGACGAGCGCTTCGCCACCGACGGCCGCGAGGTCGTCGTTCGTCTTGCCGTCGGCGTCGCGGAAGATCCGCAGACCCACGATCTTGGTGGCGAGCTGCTCTGCGTCGGCCTCGGTGTCCTCATGTCCGACCCCGACGAGCAGCAGATACCCCAGACCGATCGAGGCCACCTCGGCACCGTCGACCGCCACCGACGCGCGGCGGACGCGCTGCAACACCACCCGCACTAGCTCGGGACCACCCGGTACGCGTCGTAGACGCCGTCGATCCGCTTGACCGCGGCCAGGATCGACGATAGATGCGTGATGTCGGCCAGCTCGAACGTGAACCGCAGGCGTGTGATCCGGTCGCGCCCGGTCGACGAGTTCGCAGACAGGATGTTGACGTGCTGGTCGGACAGCACCGTCGCGATATCGGAGAGCAGTCGCGTGCGGTCGAGCGCCTCGACCTGGATGGCGACGACGAACGATGTCGGCTTGCCGCCGGACCACGACACCTCGATCATCCGCTCCGGCTCGCGGCGAAGCGTCTTCACGTTCGGACAATCGCCGCGATGGACGCTCACGCCCTGGCCGCGCGTTACGAACCCGACGATCTCGTCGCCCGGAACCGGCGTGCAGCATCGGCCGAGCCGGACCCATACGTCGGGCAACCCCTTCACCATCACGCCTTGCGCGACATGGTCGGGGCGCGTGATCTTGACCGGCCGCGCGAGCGGGACATCGTTGGTCACGTCCTCGTCGCTGGTGCCGGTGACCAAGCGGGCGAGCCGCGCGACGACCGATTGCGGCGAGACGTGGCCGTCACCCACGGCGACGTACAGCGCGTCGAGGTCCGCGTATTTGAGGTCGGATGCGATCTGCTCCATCGTGTCCTCGGTCGCAAGCCGCTTGAACGGCAGGTTCTGTTTGCGCATCTGCCGCTGGAGCAGATCGCGTCCCTGATCCAGCGCATCCTCGCGCCGACCGCGCGCGAACCATTGCCGGATCTTGTTGCGAGCGCGCGGGGTCGCAACGAACTGGAGCCAGTCCTGGCTGGGCCCCTCTCCTTGGGCTTTCGAGGTCAGGATCTCGACCGAATCGCCGGTCCGCAGTTCGTAGTCCAAAGGCACGAGCTTGCCGTTGACCTTGGCGCCGATCGTGCGGTGCCCGACCTCGGTGTGGACGGTGTACGCGAAGTCGACGGGCGTCGCGCCCTGCGGCAGGTTGGTGACGTCGCCCTTCGGCGTGAACACGAAGACGCGGCCCCCGGACAGATCGATCCGCAGGCCCTCCATGAACTCGCGGGGGTCGGCCATGTCCTTGAGCCACTCCATCATCTGGCCGAGCCAGGCGAGATCCGCGTCCTCCTTCTGTTTGCCTTCCTTGTAGCGCCAGTGCGCCGCGATCCCGTACTGCGCGGTGCGGTGCATGTCGCGTGTGCGGATCTGGATCTCGATCGGGCGGCCCTCGGGACCGACCACCGTCGTGTGCAGCGACTGGTACATGTTCGCCTTGGGCATCGCGACGTAGTCCTTGAACCGCCCCGGCACCGGCTTCCAGAGCGCATGGACCGCGCCGAGGGCGGCGTAACAATCCTTCATCGACTCGACCTGGACCCGGATGCCGACCAGGTCGTAGATCTCCTCGAAGTCCTTGCCGCGGATCACCATCTTTTCGTAGATCGAATACAGGTGCTTCGGTCGGCCGTCGACGTCGGCCTTGATGCCGAGCTCCTTCAGCTTCTGGCGAAGCAACTCGGTGAGATCCTTGATCCGACGCGTGCGCTCGTCACGCCGGGTCTCGACGAGCTGCGCGATCTCCTTGTACGGGCCGGGATGCAACGTCTTGAACGCGAGGTCCTCGAGCTCCCACTTCACCTCTTGGACACCGAGACGATTCGCGAGCGGCGCGTAGATCTCGAGGGTCTCCGTCGCGACGCGACGCTGCTTGGCGGGCGCGAGCGCGGCGAGCGTGCGCATGTTGTGCAGCCGGTCGGCGAGCTTGATCAACAGGACGCGGATGTCGCCGGCCATCGCGACGATCATCTTGCGGACGTTCTCCGCCTGGGCGAGTTCGCGCGTCTGGAACTGCAGCTTGTCGAGCTTGGTGAGGCCGTCGACGATCTCCGCCACGTCGTCGCCGAACTCGGTGCGGATCGTGTCGAGCGACACAGGCGTGTCTTCGACCGTGTCGTGGAGCAGTCCCGCCTCGAGCGTCGTCGTGTCGAGCCGAAGATCGGCGAGGATCTGAGCCACCGCGAGCGGGTGTTCGATGAACGCCTCGCCCGAAAGGCGGCGTTGTCCGGCGTGGGCCTCCTCGGCGGTGTGGTACGCCGCCTCGAGGCCCCGCAGGTCACCCTTGGCGTTGTACGAACGGACCTTCCGCTGGAGCGCGTCGAACCCGGTCGGCTCCGAGTCGGTCCGTCGACGGCGTGGCAACGGCAGCCGGCCGCCGCGCCGTGCGGGGGGCTGAACGGTTACGTCGTCACGGGTATCCACGCCTGGGAGTCAGTGTACGGCCGGGACACGGCGCCCCCGCGATCAGTACTGGATCAGCGTGAAGAGGTCGAAGCCCTGCACCTTGTCGCGGCCGTGCAGGAACTCAAGCTCGATCAGGGTGGCGATCCCGCAGACCTTCCCGCCGACCCGCTCGACCAGGCTTGCGGCCGCCTTGGCGGTCCCGCCGGTCGCGAGGACGTCGTCGACGACGAGGACTCGCTCCCCCGGTTGGACGGCGTCACGATGGATCTCGAGCGTCGCGGTCCCGTACTCGAGGGCGTAGGACTCCTCGAGGGTTTCGTGCGGGAGCTTTCCTTTCTTGCGGACGGGGATGATCCCCGCGCCGAAGTGATAGGCGACCGGGGCCCCGAGGATGAACCCGCGGGCCTCGATCCCGACCACCTTGTCGACGTTGCCGCGCCCGAAGTGGACGACGATCAGGTCGATGATCGTCGAGAACGCGATCGGGTCCGCGAGCACCGGCGTGATGTCCTTGAAGACGATGCCCGGCTCGGGGAAATCCGGGACGTCGCGGATCAACGCTTCGATCTGCTCGATCTGCACGGCTACCTCCGCTTGCGCTTGGCCGGCTGGCCCTTCTTGTTACGGGGCTTCGGCTTGGGCCGGGGCCGCGACGCCATCGCGGCGGTGGCGCCCGTCGCTGCCGCATCGTCGGCGGCAGCGATCGCCGGCGCGGCCGCCGGCGTGCGGACGGTGCGGGTCGGCTGCGCAGCCCGACCGCGCTTGACCTGCCGCTCATGGATGATCGTGAGCATGGGCGCGGCGATGAAGATCGAGGAGTACGCACCGATCGCCACGCCGATGAACATCGCGAACGCGAAGTCCTTCAGCGTCTGGCCGCCGAACAGCAGCAGCGACAGGATCGGCAAGAGCACCACGAGGGACGTGTTCACCGACCGCATCACGGTCTGATTCAACGAGAGATCGACGACCCCCGTGTAGCCGAGACGTGCGGTGAGCGCCGCGGATTCGGTGTTCTCCTTGATCTTGTCGTAGATCACCACGGTGTCGTAGAGCGAGAACCCCAAGATCGTCAGGATCGCGATCACGGTCTCCGGCGTCACCTCTCGTCCCACCAATGCGTAGATGCCGGCCGTGATCGTGACGTCGTGGACCAGCGCGATCATCGCGCCGGCAGCCATCGACCATTCGAACCGCCAGGCGATGTAGATCGCGATGAACAGCAGCACGAACAACAATCCTCGGATCGCCTTGCGCGAGATCTCCTGGCCCCACGTGGGACCGACGTCCTCGACGTTGACCTCCTCGGGCGAGATCTTCGCCTGGCTCGCCAGGTCGTTGATCAGCGTCTCGCGGTCACCGGCGGCCGTCAGCGCGTCGGTTCGGATCGACACCTGCTCGCCGCCCGAGACAAGCTGGATCTCGGCCGGCAGCTTGTACCTGTCCAGCACGGTCTGGATCTGGTCGGTGGTGAGCGGCACGCTCGGCGAGTAGTTGACCTCCGCCCCGCCGACGAAGTCGATGGAGAAGTGGAAACCATTCACGGCGATCCCGATCAGCGAGAGCGCGATCAAGATCCCCGAGAAGATGAACCACCAGTTGCGGTGCTCGATCAACTGCAGATGTGGAACGCGGTATCCGCGGTAGACCCCGAAGGCGCTCTTCAGACTCATGAGGCACCCTCGGTCGGCTGGTCGTGCTCGATGTGGTCGGCGCCGGTCGCAGACACCAGGCCGAAGCCACGTAGTGTCGAGAGCCGCTTGCTCCTCGCGATCAGGAACACCGTCGGCCGCTTGAAGAAGTAGACCACCGCGAGGTCGAGCGCGGTGGCGACCCCGAGCGTCAGGGCGAACCCACGCACCGAGCTGACGGCCGTGAAGTACAGGACCGCGGCAGCGATCCCCGTCACGATGTCCGCGGCCACGATCGTCTTGAACGCGCGTTGGAACGCCGGCTGCACGGCCGTTCGCGGTGAGCGTCCGGCACGCACCTCGTCCTTCAACCGTTCGAAGAACACGATGTAGGAGTCGGCGGTCACGCCGAGCGAGATCACCAACCCCGCGACGCCGGCAAGCGTCAGCGCGTACCCGAAGCTCCGGCCTGCGAGCGAGATCAGGGCGATCGCGGCGACGGCCCAGATCGTCATGCCGAACCACGCGACGATGCCGAGCAGCCGGTAATAGAAGAGCAGGTAGAGGAACAGCAGGATCAACCCGGCCGCGCCGGCGATGATGCCTTCCTTGAGCGATTCGGTTCCGAGAGTGGGGCTGACGGTGCGGATCGACTGCTTCGTGAGGTTCACCGGCAGAGACCCGGCGTTCAGAACCGCAGCGAGGTTCTTCGCGTCGTCCTCAGTGAAGTTGCCGGTGATCTGCCCACGACCCGCTGTGATCGGAGACTGGACGACCGGGTTCGAGATGATCTTGTTGTCGACCGCGATCGCGATCTGGTTCTGCGGCGACTGCGCGTTCACGGCCTCGCGCGTCGCGGTCGCGAACTTATCGGTCCCGTCGGAGTCGAGCACGAAGTCGATCACCCACGAGGCGAGCGACTGCTGTGACCCCGACAGCGATGCCGTCGCGCTGGTGATGTTCGCGCCGGTGATCACGACCGGACCCAGGTGCACGTAGTTGTTGTTCTGATCCGGATACCAGACGTCGGTCGCGTCGTTGGCGCCGCCCTGGCACTGCTTCGTTTCGGCTTGCGCCTGTTGACACGTGAGCGTCGTCGACTGGTATCGAGGATCGCTCGGCGTCACGATCTCGATCGTGGGCCGTTCCTCCAGGCGTGCGGTCTTGCCGATCAGCTGCAGCAAGCTCTCCTGACCGGTCTCACGCTGGCGCTCGGCCGCCGCGTCCTGCGACGTGTAGCACCCGAGGTCCGCCCCCTGCGCGCTCACAACGCAGAACTGCGTCGTCACGTGTTGCACCGACAACGCGTCGAGGCCGGCTTGTGCGTCCTGCTTCGAGGTGTAGTCGCACGGCAGCTCGGACGAGCCGTTCGTGTCGAGCTTGCCGTACGCGGTTTCGGCGGGCGACGGCTTGGGGCTGCTGCTGGGCGCGGCGCTTGGGGTGGGAGTCGCCGACGGGCCCGACGACGGTTTCGCCTTGCCAGCCGGCGCTGGAGTCGGGGTGGCGCCCGGCGGCGCCTCCGACGTCTGCGTCGTCCCCGGCGGGCTGATGCACCACGAGGTCTTCGTGACCTTGGTGGTCAACGACTTGTACGCCGACTGGGCGGCTGCGTAGTTCGGGTAGCACTTCAGCTCCGTGTTGGAGAAGTCCGTCAAGCAATACGCGCCGAGCTTGGACCCCGGACCTTGCGAGGGGGTCGCGCTCGGCGACGGCGTGTCGCTCACGGACGGCGACGCCGACGGCGAGGCCTTCGCCGTCGGCGTGATCCCCTGCTTGATCTGATCCGCGCCGGATTGGGAGTTCGAACACGTGAGCTGCGTCTTGCCAGCGAAGACGCACACCTGGCTGTGGAGGGACGTCACGTCGAACCCCTGCAATGCGGCCGTCGGCGTCGTCGCGTCGCTCGCGCACCCGTAGGTCGCGCCCTTCGGATCGGCGATGCACTGGAGGTCCACGGCGCGCTGCTGGATCGTGCTGTCGGAAAGCCCCGGGATCTGAACCTCGATCGTGTCGCCGGACAAGGCGATGTCCGGCTCGCCCACACCGAACGCGTCGACGCGGTTGCGGATGTTCTCGAGCGCCTGCTGCATCGTGTCGGGGGGCGTCCCGTCGGGCGCGGACAAGATCACCGAGACGCCGCCCTTGAGGTCCAGGCCGAGGACGGGCTCGAGCCGGCCGGTCGCGAACGCCGCGACCGACACCACGACCACAACGATCACGACGATGATCGACACCCACAAGCCCTTGCCGCCGCGCTTCATGCGAGCTCCTGCCCGTTGGCGAACAATTGGAACGTGGCATCGATCGCCGTCGCTGCATGACGGCACATCTGCATCCTGCCAAGGAAGATCTCGAAGTAGTCCATAACCTGGCTGATCTTGGTGTCGATCGTCAGCTCCAGACTGACGGTTCGAGCGTCGGAGTCTACCCGCAGGAAACTCTGCTCGACGGCATAGTTGACGCGGTCGTGGATGTCGCCGACGAGGTCGACGTCGGCCGGCCGCCGAACGCGGCTGCGATGAACATCGGCCTTGTCAGCCAGGATCACGGCGGCCGACACTGGCGACACGGCGGAGCCTTCGCTCTCCTCGTGGTTCGCGATCGCGGACATGATCAGCATCAGGTCCGTGCTTTCGGCGCGGTCACGCAAGGCGTTGAACGCGAGCATCGCGCCGCTCTGTCCGTGGCCATCACGCGTCAACGCGTTGCCCATGTCGTGGAGGTAGCCGGCGACGCGAGCGAGCTCGGCCTCGCGCTCGCTGAAGCGCAACCTCCGGAGCACCTGATATGCGATCTTGCCGACGAGGTGGGCGTGCCGGAACCCGTGCTCGGTGTAGCCCATCGCGTCCATCACCCGGTCCGCAGACGCGATGAACATCGACAGTTGCGGGTCGGACTGGATGTCGCCGAGCGTGATCGAGGCGACGTCGGCCACCGATTCGACCGCAGGCACATCCGGGATCGGCGCCCCATGGGGCGTCCCGACGGCGTCTTGCCTCACGGGCGGAACGGACCCTCGGCGTTGTCGGCGTCCGCCGCGGAGATGTCATGCTCGCCGTCGGCGAGGTCGACGATGGCATCGTCATCTTCCTCGTCGTCGTACTCGTCTTCGTCGTCGTCGTCTTCGCTCACCACGCGCGCGATCGCGCCGCGGATCAGCTTGATCTGGATGCCCGGCGCGATCTCCAGGACGATCGTGCCCTCGTCCTCGTCTTCGTCGACGATCGTCCCGAAGATGCCTGCCGTCGTCATGATCTCCGAGCCGAGGCGCGCGCTGCTCTGAAGGTTCTGCTGCTGCGCAGTCTTCTTGCGCTGCGAACGCATCATCAAGAACAGCATCACGGGCATCCCGAGCAACAGCAGCAGGAGGATGGGGCTCCCGCCACCGGAGGTCTGTGCAAGGAACATGAGGATCCTTCCGAGGGTTCGGCCATGGCGCCCGCCGGCGCCGCGAGACGTGAGTTTACCTGCGGGAACACCGCTCGAGCCTAGGCGAGCGGCAGTTGTCCCGGCCCCGTGAGCCCCAGATGCGCGTACGCGCGAGGCGTCGCGGTCCTGCCACGTGGGGTTCGCTGGAGGAAGCCAAGCTGGAGGAGATACGGCTCGACGACGTCCTCGACGGTGTCCGGCTCCTCGCCGACCGCGGCCGCGAGCGTCGTGAGACCGACGGGGCCGCCCGAGAACCGGTCGACGATCGCGCGGAGCACGGCGTGGTCGAGCCGGTCGAGACCCTCGTCATCGACCTCGAACATCTCGAGGCCGGATCGAGCGATATCGCCCGAGATCGTGCCGTCGTGACGCACCTCGGCGACATCTCGAACGCGGCGCAGCAGGCGGTTCGCGATCCGCGGTGTCCCGCGCGCCCGCCGGGCGATCTCCCCCGCGGCGTCCGATGTCGTGTCGACGCCGAGGATCCCGGCGCTCCGTAACACGATCGTGGTGAGGTCGCCGGTGTCGTAATAGTCCAGGCGTGGGCTGAAGCCGAACCGCTCGCGCAGCGGGAGCGTGATGCGCCCGGGGCGCGTCGTCGCGGCGATCAACGTGAACCGCGGGAGCTCCAGCCGGATCGACCGGGCGGTCGGTCCCTTGCCGAGGACGACGTCGAGGCTGAAGTCCTCGAGCGCCGGATAGAGCACCTCCTCGACCGCTCGCGGCATGCGATGGATCTCATCGACGAACAACACGTCGCGGTCGCCGAGGTTCGTGAGGATCGCGGCGAGATCGGAGGGGCGCTCCAACGCGGGGCCGCTCGTCGGTTGGAAGCCGGCACCCATCTCGATCGCGACGATCTGCGCGAGCGTCGTCTTGCCGAGTCCGGGGGGTCCGCTGAACAACAGATGGTCGACCGGCTCGTCGCGTTGCCGCGCGCCCTCGAGCAGCACATGCAGTTGCTCCTTCACGCGCGCCTGGCCCACGAAGTCCGAAAGCGTCCGCGGGCGAAGCGCGACGTCGAACTCGCGGTCCTCGGGGCTTCGCGCCGACGACTCCAGCAATCCTTCGTCGGGCGTGGCGGCGTCGGCCTCGGGCATGGCGGTCATCGTCCCACCTTCTGCAGGGCCTCGCGGAGGAGGTCGTCGGGCGCCTTGCCGTCCGCGTCGATGTCTGCGAGCGCGTGGGACGCCTCGATCGGCGTGAGGCCGAGCGCGAGCAGCGCGTCACGGACGTCGGCGAGCGGACCGGTGGCGGCGAGCTCGGCCCCCTCGCCGCCGAGCTTGTCGCGCAGATCGAGCACGACGCGCTGCGCCATCTTCTTGCCGACGCCGGGCACGACGGTCAACGCGTCGGCGTCTCCGGCGATCACGGCCCGCCGGAGCGTGTCGGGTTTGAGAGCGGACAGGAACGCCAGCGCCACCTTCGGGCCGACACCCGTCACGCCCGTCAGCAGGTCGAAGAGCTCGCGCTCGTCGGATGACGGAAAGCCGTAGAGCGTCATCGAGTCCTCGCGCACCACCATCCGCGTGTGGACACGAGCACGCTTGCCGACCGGCGGCAGCGCCGAGAGCAACGACGTCGGCACGGCGAGCTCGTATCCGACCCCGCCGACGTCGAGCACCACGCGGCCAACGCCGATCTCGACGACGTCGCCCTCGAGGAAGGCGATCATCGGGCGCCCGCTCGCGCCGCGACGGCGCGCATCGGGGCGGCAAGCAGGTGCGTCAGGGCGACGGCGACCGCGTCTGCGGCGTCCGCCTGCGCGGGAACGTCGCGGAACCCGTGGATCCGGGTCAGGGCCCGCTGGACCTGACCCTTGTCGGCGTTGCCCGCACCGGTGACCGCCTGTTTCACCTCGTTCGGGGCGTACTCCGCGACCGGGAGTCCGGCCTCGGCGGCGACGAGGATGATCGCGCCCGTCGCCCTCGCGACGTGGAGGGCGCTGACCTGGTTGCGGCTCCAGGCGACCCGCTCGACGGCGACCGCCGTGGGGCGGTGCTGGTCGATCGCGGCGCGCGCGGCCTCGGCGATGACGCGGAGCCGGAGGCTCTCGTCGACGTCCGCCGCGGTCATGACGGTCGTCGCGAAGATCAGGCCGGTCGCTCTATCCCGACGCCGCACGATGGCCAGACCGCACCGCGCGACACCGGGATCAACGCCGAGGACGGACGTCTCGAACATCTGTTCGCTGAGTCTAGGCGCGCAGGAGAGGCCGGGCAACGACCGTCACGGCGCGACAGCCACATATCGGTCGCGATCCTCCATGGGGGAGGCGACGACCACGGGCGCAAGCGACGCCGCTGCGAACGCCGCCCGATACGCCTGGTCGCTGAACAGGGTGAGCTCGTGCAGCTCCCGTTGCTCCTCGAACCCGACCTCGGCAGTGGCGATCAGATAGCGCATGTCGAGGATGGCGCGGTCGCCCTCGCGCCAGGTCCGTGCGACCCGCGCTGCCGCGACACCGTCCGCGCTTTCGGCAAGCGCGTGGACGTGCGTGCCGGGCCACCACGCGTCGGCCCGGACCCAGCCGTCGATCACGATGACGCCACCCGGCGCGAGGTGCGCAGCCATCCGGCCGACGGCGGCCGCGAGCTCGGCGTCGTCTTGCAGATATCCAACAGCGCTGAACAGACAGGTGACGGCGTCGAAGGTCCGGCCGAGATCGAACGCGCGCATGTCGGCGTGCGTCAACGGCACGTCCGGCAGGCGCTCGCGCGCGATGCTCAACAACCCATCGTCCAGATCCACGCCGGCGATGTCGGGGAACTCCGCTCGAAGGATCGCTAGATGCTTGCCGGTGCCACACGCGACGTCCAGCAGGGAGGACGCGCCCGGGTTCCGCTCTTGGATGAGCGACACGAGGGCGCGCGCCTCCGCCTCGTAGTCCTTGAACGAGTACAGAAGGTCGTAGACGTGGGCGCTTCGGTCGAACACTCGCTAAACCTTATCGATGCGAGGCGCGCTGTCCGTGTGGCGGCCGACCGGACGCCTGTGCGGGTCGCGCTATCACCCGACACCGCCGGGCGGCGCCGGTGGCGCTTCGTCGGGCGGCGACGGGACCTCCGTCGGAGCGTTGTGCAATACGGTGCGCGGCGCCCCGATGTCGACGGCGTCAACGAGCGCGGTCGCCGTACCCACGCCGTGGCTCCACGCCACCGCCGACAAGGATTCGGGTTGGCCGCATCCTCCGGTGGCAACGAGGAGCGTTTTCGCGTCGAGCCATCCGAGCGCATGCGTCGGTCCGTCGCCGTCGTCGATCGCCGGATGTGCGCCCTGCGTGTCGACGACCATCGCCTGTTCCTGCTCACACGACGCTCCCTGCGTCGCCGACAGCAGCGGTCCGGAAGGCGCCAGTTGCAGACGGCGCGCCGTCGGCGTCAGCCCACGCGACAGCACCGTCTGGAAGGTCGACCGATCGGCGAGATCCATCCAGTGGACCTCGCTCAGCGCGCCCTCGTGCTGTGCGATCCACCAGATCTGCGTGCCGTCGGGACTGAACGCGACGGACGAGAACGTCGTGTCCGGCCGTGAGAACACGAGCCGTACCGCGTCCTTGCCTTCGTTGCTCGAGAGCCAGATGCCTTGCCTGCGGCCCTCGTCGACGATGAACCCGAGCGCCAGGCCGCTCGGGTGGTACGCGATCGACTCGTACGTACCCTTCGGCAGACTCGTCAGCTTCTCGACGCTGCCGTCGTCCATGAACCGCTTCTCGGGCGCGCCGCTCGGCGAGGCGTAGACCACGGCCAGGCCGAGCGGATGGCCCCAATCGAACACCGTTGGCGTCGGCCCGATCGACGGCCACGTCGGGGCGTTCGCGTCGGCGCGAGCGACGGCCAGACCGCCGAGCAGCACGCGATCACCCTGGGGGCCGAACGTGAACGCCCCCGGCTGGCGCAGAGGGAACAGACACGCGAGGTGGCTGCTGGCGGGATCGAGCACCCACGCGCGACCGTCGGCGACGAACGCGACCGTTTCGTCGGGCGTCGGTTCCCCCGTACACCGCGCGGGCAGCGCGCTGCCGTCTGCGAGCGTCGCGCCGGTCGGGGGTGGCGAAACGTCGACGGACGTCGGCGGCGAGCCGCCGACGGTCGACGGGACCGTGGTCGAGGCGTTGGAGGTGCAGGAGCCGGCGATCAGCGCGACCGCGACGATCAGGAGAGGGCGGCGTGCGCGCATGCAGCCGACGCTACACCCGCTCATGCCGTCGGTCGTCAGCGGGACCAGGCTAGAGCGACGCCATGACCTCTTCGGGGATGTCGAAGTTGGCGTAGACGTTCTGGACGTCGTCGAGGTCCTCGAGCGCATCGATCAGCCGCAGCACGGCGGTGGCCTCCGAGCCT
>Ga0136846_1207645_pt1 | contig 16537 bp, 13 predicted proteins | sample HopSoiMetagenom2_FD_96841 | JGI IMG/M metagenome (GOLD analysis project Ga0136846, IMG submission 96841) | Grasslands soil microbial communities from Hopland, California, USA - 2 Assembly 2016 (version 4) | ecosystem: Environmental > Terrestrial > Soil > Grasslands | place: USA: Hopland... | reverse complement strand
ATGGTTCTTGCTTGCCATGGTAATCGCGGGCGGTGTCCTGGCCGCCCTTTTGGGTCTTGCGCGGCCTTCCCTGTACGAGGCCACCACACAGATACTCGTTGATGCGCCCAGCAGGGCGGCTCCGGTCGGCGGTTTGAGTTCCACTCAGGATCTGCTGGAATCCAGCATCGACGACCATATAACCATGCTCTCGTCGCAGAGCCATCTGCGAAGTGTCGTGGCGGCGTTGCGCAAAACAGATGCCGCCAATGTTGCCAAAGCCGCCGACGGTACAAAACAGGCTGATGTCGCGACCCCAACCTCTTCTCCCGATCCGGCTCGCGTCGAGCCGCCGAAATCGCGCCCTGTTCTGGACGATTTGCTGGCGAAAATCTGGCCGCAAAGCACGCCGGCGGGGCCAGATGCGGCTGAACTAAAGGTGCTGCGCGACGGTATAAGGATTGGGCAGGAACTGAGGTCCAGAGTTATCAGTGTCGGCTTTACCGACAAGGATCCGACGCGAGCCGCTCTTGTGGCCAATACGTTTGTCCATGTGTATATTGCCGATCTTGCAAGCAGAAGTCAGGCTTCGGACGAACAGGAGCTCGACTCGATAGTTGCCGGGCTGCCGGCTATACGAGACAGTCTCGCGGAAGCGACGGATCGTCTGGAAAGATATCGGCTGAGCCATGGCGCAGCGGATCAAGGTGCGGCGGACAACGCGGCCAAGGAGACTGCCGAACTTACGCAGCAGATATCGATGTCCAAAGCGGACCTCGCCGCGCAAGTATCCCGCCTTCAACGCATTCAGGACCTTCGCAAGCAGAACGCACCATTAGCGTCGCTGGCCGAAGCGATCGGTACGTCCGAGTTGACCGACCTTGCAACTCGCCAGGCCCGTGCGCCGGAAGACAAGGATATAAGCAAAGCGATTGACAATGCAGTAGAGCAAGGTTTCGCTCGTGTTGCCGCTGAGGCCGACATTTATCGCTCTCAGGTCGGGGCTCTGGAAGATCGTAAGAAGGTTCTCGATGCCGTTGTGGCCGATACAGCCGGCCGGCTCTCCGGATTGCGTGCGCTCGAGCCGCAGGTGAGCATCCTGACCCAGCGATACAACGACCTGTTGGCCCGTCAACAGGATCTGAAGCGGCGGATTGCAAATCCGTCCGCTGGAGTCGGGGTTCTTTCCGCTGCTTGGCCGCCTACCAATCCAACGACCCTTCCACCAATTTTCCTAGTTCCGCCGGGCATGATCGTGTTCGGCCTGATCGGAGGAATTCTCGTACTCCTCCGCCGACATTTCGATCGCACTTTGCGCGGCGAGGCTGAAGCTGAAGCAGCGCTCAAGGTTCCGTGCCTGGCGCTGATACCTCGGGCCGCGATCACGCACGCCAAGCGACTGAAGCAGCTGGTGCTAGGCCAACAGGAGTCCGGATACAGCCGCGCCGTGACGTCGCTGCTGGTCGCCGCAGCGCCAAGTCAACTGAGATCTCGCTCCGCGCAGATCATGCTTGTGACGTCCAGCATGCCCGATGATGGGGCGACCGAGCTCGCCTGGAGCTTGGCATTGGTTGCGACGCGCCTGGGCGGCCGAGTCCTTATGATCGATCTTGAACCCAATGGCGCTCAACTCACGCTTGAGTTTCTGGACCAGTATGGTGGGCCTAAGGCTCGCCATTCATTCGCGGACTATATTTGCAATCGGTGCACTTTGGAGGGTGCTGTCACCAGCATGCCAGAAATCGGCATCGACCTGATGACCCTCGGCCCTTCGGAGGATCTGCTGACGCTTCTGTCACGCGGGAACGGGTCTGAAGTGATGGAAGATCTACACTCGGTTTACAGCGTAGTTGTCTTAAATGGACCATCGGGGCTTGGGAGGCCGGAAGCCAGATTCCTCACCGAATGGGCGGACGTGGTGCTTTTCGCCGTCCGGTGGGCGAAGACGCAACGCCATGTCGCTCGCGGTGTTCTGGAACTGCTTCAGGGAGATGATTCCATTCCGGTACCCGTCGGCAGCGTTCTTACGCGGGTGAATCTCAAAAAACATGCCGGATATCGGCTCGGCGACAGCGCCGACCTCCTGCGCGAGAAGGTGATTTAAGGACCGCCGGCTCGTACTCCGGCATGAGCGAGAGTATCGCCAAGTCTTTTGCGACTACCGTGCGGCTGAGCGATGGGTGCCGGGGAGGTCAACACCCGTTCATCCGATCTAACATCTTATCGAGTTGGATAAACCATCGAGTATCCAGTGGATTTCCTGCCGCTGTCGGACAAAGCCGTGGAATCAGTTGGGCGAGCGAGTTGCGGCAATTGCGCGCCGTTGCGTCTTCAATCGCCTTGTCGCGGAACTTCTTCTGCGCCGGAAGGGCGACATCTAGCTAGCGTCACCTCGTTCGTTCGCACGACGGAGGCTTTAGCTAGCCCTGATACAACGATATGTGCCAGCACCTGCGGGGGATGCCCGTGTCTAGTAAAGCAAATGGCCCATCGTTGGGTCTGCCGCATTTGTCCTACCTGGACGGTTGGCGTGCCGTCGCAATTATGGGCGTTCTGGCAGATCACTATCTCGCATCTCGGTTTATTAACCCTGGCCGCTTTGGCGTCGAGATGTTCTTCGTTCTCAGTGGCTTGCTGATGGCAGACATTCTGTTTGTGAAACAGATGGGCTTGCCGAAATTCTTTGGTCGGCGAATAGCGCGCGTTTACCCCGCCCTCTTTGCATTCCTGTCTGCGATGGCGATTGCCGCTGGCGCCGGCCTTTGGCCCGCAGACTGGCAACATCTGCTCACCGCATCTACGTTTACCTACAACTATTACGTGCTCGAAGCCGGGCGCGTCGCCTTCCTTGACCACGTATGGTCGCTGTGCGTCGAGGAACACACCTACGTCATCCTGGCAGCCATCGCCGCGATCAGTCGCAGATCCCAGATGTCCGGGGGCATAGTGTGCCTGTCGCTTGCGGCGCTCGCATGGAGCGACGGCGCTATCCGAACGCTACTTGGCGGGGGCTACTACGACGTCTATTGGCGCACCGATGTACGTGCTGCCTCGATCCTCATGGCCGCGGGTGCCTATCTTCTTTTCCGTTCGTACAAAGTACCATCCTGGGCGCCGATTGCCCTTGGGATAACCGCAATCTTTTTCAATTTTGAACCGGTACCCGACCCTCTTAAATATGGGGTGGGAAGTGCCCTTCTTGCCCTGGCCATGGTCTACCTTGGGCAAGCGCCCGCCGCCTCGCTTCGCCTGCTCGGTTCGAAGCCCCTCGTAGCTATCGGCATGCTGTCCTATTCAATGTATCTGTGGCAGCAACCCTTTGCTCAGTTTCCAGGGATAATTGGAAGGGTTTTCGGCCTTGGAGCCGCCATCGCCCTGTCGGTGTTGAGTTACTTTGTTGTCGAACGCCCAGCGCGTCGTTACATCAACAACCAATTCGAACGCATACGGTCAGCTTCGATGCTTCGCCCGGCTGGCCTTTGATGACTTTACGGTTCAGGGCGAGATCCCAACCATAACGGACGGTCCCGAACCGCACTAACTATTTGAAAAATTCCAGACGGAAGACCGTTACGCACTTTCTTGGAATTGCTCTTGGCCGTTCATTGCAGCCTGGCTTGATGTCTCCGTAGCGTCGGTCGGCGAGGAGACTTTGTCGATCCTCGCCCAGAGTGCGTTCCCCCCCAGCGTCGACGCGTTGCTGACCGCATATGCCCATGCGGGCAGGCGCGATGGTGAAATCGCCAAAGCGGTGAAAGCCTGTGCAATCCGTTGAGCTTTGCTTCGCGGCAGGGCGCGGACGAACTCACTCACGCTGCCCGGCTTTTCTCCCTTGCGCAAATAGCTGTTCACGATGTCTTGTTTGAGGAATCCAAGCAGGTTGAACGGTTCCCGCTCACATTTGGTCAGTTGCAAGCCATGCCGCCGGCAAATCGCGTCGAACGCTTGTTTCGTCCATCGGCCGATGTGATTGGGTGGCATGTCAATGAGGGATCCATGAGACTCCATATAGTAGGTTCTGTTTTCGTTGGGCACCGCAATGAAGACAGACCCGTGCGGCTTCAGCAGGAATTTCAATCGAGTGAAGACGTCATCTACGTTGTCCATGTGTTCGAACACCTGAAACAAGCAGATGAAGTCGAATGACTCCTCCAAGCGATCGAAGCTGTCGCCGCGAACGTCGCCTGAAAACGTCGTGAAACCCTTTGATGACAATACCGATTGCGATGTTTCGTTATAATCGACCGCAAAAATATCCGAAGGTTTGAAGAATTTATTTTTGACGCGGTCCAGAAAGAAGCCGAATCCGGCACCCACGTCCATGACAGTTTTTCCGTCGGTCCTCAGGTCCGCAAGTTCTTCGATTGTTCTTGCATACTCCCATCTCATCCTTGGATATGAAGGATGCGCCCAGGCCAGGTTGTAAAATTCAATGCCCCCCGCGACGAACGGATCTGCGAAACCGAATCCGCAATCTGTGCATCTGCGGATATCGCACATATTGCTGCCCCAGAGGTCTGACAAGTGGCTCGTCAATTTTCGAAAGCGAACCGGCTCCTGGCGCGGATTGAGAAAGTGTCGAGAGGCTTCGTCAGCCGTCACTTCGAATAATTTCGCAGTTGATACGCTGCGACACGCCGGACAAATGGTCATCTCGCTTGTCCCAAAAACCTTGCCGAATGAATCTGCGCTTCTGAAAAGGCAAAATGCGGATGGAGCTTACGACCGGCGCCAAACGTCACCATCATCCATCTAAATGACATCGTCCGGCACGGCGCGCGATGAATTCCTGCATCCAGGTGGCCAGTTCGAGAGCTACCTCTGCCTGCGGGGAGGCTAGCGATTGTTGAATCCTCGCGGCGGTTTCCGTGAGTGCGTCGCGCTGGGTGCCGATGTTCGAGAATGAACCCGTTTGCGATGATTTGCATTGAGCGGACACACAAATTCGCGATCCAGCCGCGCTGCCGAATCGTGTCATTCAGATGGATGATGGTGAAGTCGGGCGCCCATCGTAAGCTCCTCATATCGTGATGACTTTGGCTCTCGGAAGTGCGAACTCATGTCAGACAGGGCCAGCGACATTCCGAGATCCGACACGGGTCCCAGGGCCAAGAAAGCGACCATCGATATTCCGCCGAGCCCGGCTCTGGCGCGCGCGGACAGCCTTGTATGCAGGGATGAACTGCAGGCTGAGTATAGCCTGGACATCATCAAAGGGCCGTCCGGCCTTGCCGGGCCGGAAGCAAGGTTCCTGACGAGTCGGGCGAACGCGATCCTTCTTGCCGTTAGCTGGAACAGGACGCCGCGCGATATCGCTCGCGGTGTTTTGGAGCTGCCTCAAAGGGACGGCACAATTTCGATTCCCGCCGCGAGCGTTCTCACCCGGGTCAATCTTAAACGACACGTCAAATATCGGTTCGGCGACAGCGCGGATTTGTTACTTGCGCGGATGCCGTGAGTCCAGCCGCGAGGCGCTATGTCGAGTGTTGAATCGTGATCGTTGAGCTCTTCGGTCCGCCCGGTTCGGGCAAGACAACTTTCGCCCTCATTCTTGCCAGCCGACTGCGCGAGGACGGATACCGTGCCGAAGTTGTCCGCAGCTACCAACCAGCGACCAGATCCGGGACACTTGATCTGGGCGTCTTACTGTTCGTGACAAGGATCGTCTCGGCAACCGCTTCTACGGCCAAGATTATTTTTTTCCCACGAACCGGCAGGTCAAATCTGTCGAAATCTCTGTCGATGCTCAGAGCAATACCTCCGAAAAGACCAATCTGGCGCGCCCGAATTTGGCAGCACATACTGAAACTGTCGCACGCTTGGGATCGAGCGAAGCTGGCCCAGGATATTCTAATCTTCGACGAAGGTTACGTTCAGGCAGTTGGATCTCTGGCGTTACTCAATGGGAGTGCGGACAAAGCCGTTCTCGCAACGATGCTAGGCAATGTACCGGTCGCGGATCTCACGATTAGAATCGTGGCGCCACGAGCGACAGTGGCGGCTCGTCTTCGCCGGCGCATGGAACGCGAGCCCCCGGCGGAGCGGCTCTTCGAGGCCGATTTCGAAGTCAATATGCATTCCCTCAGCGTCTTCAAGACGATGAGCGACATACTTGCCATGTCAGGGCGGGACGTTATTTGTGCGAAAACTTCAAGCCAACGCTCGACAATGAAGAGCACGCAAGAGGTTGAGCAGGCGATCATCGCCAGGTATTCCGAATAAACCGGATAGTGAGCGCCGTCAGGTCGAGCAGCCATCCTAAACATTGGGACTTCACGGGCCACCGGCCACCCGCCTCGCGCCCATCCAACCCGCTGATCCAGCCCGGCCAAAACGTAGCTGAGTTTTGCCGCCGACACAGTTTCGTGAAGCCGCTACTGACGCTTCATTTCACCCATTGCGGAATCGAGCTGGCATTGGGACGTGCAACATCATTCAGGTGAATGATGGCGAGGTGCGGCAGCCACCGTACGCTCGCCATCCCAGTCGCCAGCCGCTTCTCGGAGTCGCGAACCAATGTCCTACAGCGACTTTCTGAGGTCCAGGGAGGAGCGGATGACAGCAAGCCCGATCAGCAAGATCGTCCGCGCTGCGGGCGGTGTTTCGGCAATGGCAATTGCAGGGCAACTCACGCTGGTCGCCACCATTCCGATATTGGCCCGCCTCTATTCCCCCGCGGAGTTTGGCGTCTTCACGATCTATCTTTCAACCGTGAACATCCTCGGCGCGGTCGCAGCGCTGCGCTTCGAGCCCTCTCTCTACGGCGTCAAGGAAATCGAGCAGACCTATGTCACTGTCAAGCTCATCGTGCTGGCCATATTGAGCACTGGTGTGCTGGCCCTTGCGGTCGGGCAGGTGCTTCTGAGCTTTGCGCCCGCCCAACTCAGAAATCTGTTCTGGCTGGTTCCGATTGGGATGAGCGGCGCAGCGCTTGTTGAAACTATGAATTGCTTGGCCTTGCGTGCGGGCCTGCTGCGCGACTTCGCCCTCGGCCGTCTCATCCTGCCGGCCACCATGGCGCTGCTGCAATTGGTTTTCGGCCTTGCCCATCTCGGGGGCGAAGCGATGGTGCACGCGCATGTCCTCAGCCAGTTTATTTTTCTCGCTTTTCTGGGATTCCGGATTCTGAGTTGGGAAGACGTGCGCGGCATTTACCGATCATCATGGAGAAGTGCGTTCGATAAGGCCGCCAGGGAATACAAGTTCCCATTGTTCGACATCCCCGCGACCCTCGGCAGTTATGCCATCAACAATCTTCCGGCGATTATCGTGGGGTCGTTGTTCGGCGCCGCCTTCGCTGGTTATCTCGGCGTCGCGACACGGCTGGTGACCGGGCCCATCGTGCTGATAGCCACTCCGTTAGGCAATGTGTTCGTCGCCGAGGCAAACAAGGACAGCAGTGGTGGCCGTATGTTCTGTATCGCGCGGGGACTCCTGCTGCTTGCCGCTGGCCTCACCGCATTGCCGATATTGGCGCTTGGGCTAGCAGCCCCTTATCTTGTCGTGCCGCTCCTGGGCGAGGCTTGGATTCCGACGGCCCAAATCATGACTGCCTTGGCATTCATGGGTGCCGTCCAGGCCTTGTCGACACCGCTCAGCGAAGTCCCTACTCTGTTGCGGCGGCAGGAGGTACGGCTGGTCGTCGACGCCGCGCGGATGGTGCTTGTCTTCGGTCCGCTGCTCGCCGGCGCCGAAGCGGGCTGGGAGCCTATCGACGTCATCTATCTCATGGCGGCAGGCGGGACGGTCGGGTTTGCCATCAAAACCGCCGCCTCGCTGTACCTTCTGAAGCGCGACACCGAACCGGCACCGGCAACGCTGTCGAGTCCGTATCCAATCGCGAGGAAAAACTACGATGAAGCTCCTGTTGACTAGCGACGCGAGCTCCGAAGGAGCTGTGCCCTCGGCAGAATCCGTCGCTGGCGGCAAAAGTGAGACAGATCTGCCGCCCGGTCCGGTGACCGATATCGCTCATCCTGCGGGCGCTTCGAGCGAACGACCATTCATTTCCGTTGCCGTCCCGACGTATCGCCGGCCGGACACTATTCGGCGCACCATCGATAGTATCGTGGGGCAAGACTTTTCCAACTGGGAACTTGTTGTCAGCGACGACGAGGGACGAGGGGGGCAGAGCTGGTCCATTGTAGAAGAGTATGCGCGAAGCGATCCGCGCATCCGGATTGTTGAAAACCACAGGGGCAGAGGGCAGGTGGAGAACACCAACAATGCCATGCTTGCCTGCACGGGTAAATGGATCAAGTTGTTGCATGACGATGATTGGCTAGCCCCGGGAGCGCTGAAAAGATTTGCCGAAATCTCGGTTGAATATCCGTCGGTAGCATTCATGACCTGCGCGGCGCATGTTGTGGAGGAGAACCGGGTCGTAACGCGGTCGGATCCGCCGGAGCAAAACCGGATTTCGCTCTATTCAAGCCAGCAGTGCCTGACGGACCTGTATCTCGTACGAGTGACAAGGAGTCTAGGTATCATACCTTCGACGCTGCTGATCAACGCCGCGGTAATTCACGCCGGATGCCAGATGCGCGCCCATAAATCCATCCCGGCCGGTGTCGATCAACTGTTCTTTGTCGATCTCGCACGACATGGGGAGATGGTGGCAATCAACGAAGGTCTGATCTTCTACGATGCTACACATCATCCAAGCATAACGACGTCGAAGAGCTACGAAGAGGTGGACGAGGTCACGCTTGCCGTCAAACAGCTTAACTGGCATCTGATCGAGGATAGAAAAGGCCTTCCGAGACCCGAGCCGCTTTTGCGTGCGCTGCGGGTCGCTCGTATCCCAGCCAGGTTCCGACATCAATCATTGCGAACGACAATGCGAGACGCGGTGCAAATCCTTCGGCCGTCAGTCATGAAGATCGCAAACCAGTACGCCCTGGAATACCTGTTCAAGATACGCCCAAAACTTGGCGCAGTGCAGACCCGCAAACGCTGACGCGACCCCTTGCGAGATGCTAGAGCAGTTCACCGTTTCACGGAAACGGCGAACCGCTCTGTCTCTTTGTTTTTGCGCAATTTCGGATGGAAAGCCGTTTCATACCTTCCTGGAATTGCTCCAGGCGCTGCTCCTGAGAACTGCGTGCGGCTCAATGCTCTACATCCGGCGCGGGCCATTGGCATAGTCGCGCATCAGCGCGTTCCATACGTTTGGTGTCGTGGGGAGAAGCCCGCCCTTTGCCTGGGTAAACCAGAGCCGGTGACGCTCCGCAAAGTCGACGCGCACGGGACAGTCGGAAGCGTGCCGGCTCTACGGCAGCACCGAGATGCGCCCCAGGAGGGCGACCAGTTCCGCCTGGCGCCTCGTCTCCGTCTTGGCAAACAGCGACGCCAGCTGGGTGCGGATCGTGGTCCGGCTGAGCCGGCTGCGCTCGGCAATTTCCAAGGGGGCATCGCCACTCGCCAAACGCAACGCCAGATGCGTTTCGGCGCAGGTCAATCCGAACATTTTCCGCAGGGTCTCCGGATTAGGCCCGGTTCTCGGCTGACGGTCGAGGAGCGCGACAATGATAGACCCATCGGGGGTGACAGCGCCTTCTTCATTCATGACAACGGGCCGATCCCCGGCATTGCGGATTACGATCCAGGACAATGATCCGGCTACAAAATGAGTAGGAACGCCCGCTGTCAGGCTCCGTAGCGCCGCCGATAGGTCACCAGGCGAATCCAGAGAATCCTCACAGGCGGTGAGGATGGTTTCGGCTGCCGCATTCCATTCGAGCACCCTTTTTGACTCGCTCAGCACAAGCCACCCACAGCCTATGCGCTCGAGCATGCCGGTTATGGAATCAAGGCACGGCCGCACGTATTTGCTGGTTGTGATCGGCCTGATGGTTTTGCGAGAGGCGTCTCTGGCGAAAGCAGTCGCTGTTCTGCTGCCGGAGCCAGCCGCTATCATGCCAGCTGTCGCGATCTTTCTCGTGTCGTTGTGCCCGCTGACCAGATTCATGGATCATCCATCCTCGTTATCCATCTCTGCTATCCGTGCTTGACGATCGATAGCCAGAAGGTTGGGTGCTGGTTTTTATAAGGCCTCGATTTTTGGCGACCTGGAAGCAGGCAGACGTATTAGCTGCAGGCTCGACGGTCTAACCTCGACGGGCTAAGCCGAAAGTTGTAGTTAGGTTGGATGAGGGTGCCGAGGGAGGTACAATCCTGTCGCGAGCTCACTTGGCGTCGACGGCTGTACTGGTCGCTACGCTGCTCTTTGAGGTTAGTGTTTCCCTAGCGGGCGCCACAGACCCCGCCTTCCTCGAATTTATTCCGGCGATCGTCGTCATCGCCTTCCTGGAAAACCGCCGGATTGCGCTCGCATCAACGCTTTTGATGGCGGCCGCCGGCCTGGGTGCCCGGATAATTGTGAATGGCCAGATTCTCGCCGATGAGTGGGTACGCGCAATCCTGCTTGTGCTTTCCGGCGGGATGATCGCCTTTCTTTTGGACCGGTCCAGCCGCCAATCCGCACTGTTGTCCGCGGCCGTAAGGAAGCAAGAAAAATTGATGCTGGAACAGCGTCACCGGTTCAGCAATCTGTTCCCCGTCATCACGGCGATAGTGAAGATGCTGGATGCGCCGGAGGGCGATCTCGCCAATTTCAAAGAAACGCTCGTCGAGCGAATTCGCGCGCTCGAGGCGACGCATACGCTGCTCATGCACAGCGCTGACGGATCATCCACCATTCATGATCTCATCGTTCAGGAACTCAAGCCTTTCCTAGAAGCGGGCAAGGCAACGATCACAGGCCCTGACATCAAGATTTCAGGCGGGGCGGCGGAGAGTTTTGCAATGATAGTCCACGAACTCACCACCAATTCGATCAAGCATGGCGTGCTCGGGGATGCGCTAGGCAAGGTTGAGGCACGTTGGGCTCTTGCGCCAGGCGGGCAGAGCGACGAGATTGTTTTTGACTGGATAGAAACGGGGCGCCGACGCGCAACTTCGATCAAGCGCCAGGGTTTTGGATCGATGATTCTTGGAGCCGACGGAACGCCTCTTCTCGGTCATTCCTCGCAATTCGAAATCAGGGAGGATGGATTGCGCTATTCCCTCCGGCTGTCGCGGAAGGAAGTCCAAGCTTAGCTCACACTGTTCCCAACCAAGTCTTTATCAGAACTGCGGCTTCCGTGCGGTTTCGAACCCCCAATTCCCGCATAATTGCGGCCGCATGAATCTTCGTCGTAGCCTCGGCGATGTCGAGATCTCTCGCAATTTCCTTGTTTGAATATCCTTCGGCCATCAGCCTCAGAACGTCCTTCTGCCGGGATGTGAGCCTTTCGAGAGCGCCGGTACCGACGCTGCTCCCGTGACGGAGCTCGGCCGTCTGCTCGTGCGTTCCCAAGTGCCGCGACAGGAGCGCCGGGACGTAGATGCGACCTGACAGGATTTCCTTGACTGCCAGCACGACCTCGTCATCCGTTTGCGATTTCACGATATAGCCGTGCAACCCCACATTCAGAGCAGTCAGGATTTCGGAGCGTGAATCGTTTCCGGAAACAATCGCAAACCGCGTGTCCGGGTATGCCGCTAGGACGTCGCTCAGCACTTCTTGCGAGAAGAGCCCCGGCATATTCAGGTCAAGCATCGCCAGGCTGACGCATTTCTGTTCGGCAAGGAGACTAACCGCCGCATCGAAACATGTTGCTTCGAATATCTCGATGTCCTCGATGCCGGCGCTCAGCGCCAACCGCAAGCCACGCCTGTACAGGCCGTGATCATCGGCGATGACGATCTTGTACATCTCACCCCAACGCACACATCTCCGGCATGCAGACACCGGCAGGCGTCCAGAACGTTATTTTGGTAGCGAAGTCGTTCTGTGACGATACCGGCTTGGCCCTTTGCCGGACCAATAAAAACCTTGACCCTCTCAACCCTCTCGTAAACCTTTCCAGGTCGCAGACTACTCCGCGTTTACCATGATGCAAAGTCAGACCTTGGTCTGTTGCACCGCACCCGACATGGCGGCTTCCAACCGTTTTGCCACCCGCCGCGCCATTCGAACGCACGACGACAGGTCTGCTGCCCGAGCGTAATTTCGCACCTAATTCGGAGCACGTCCGGCAGCCCAAACGTCATAATCCAGCCGGACGCGTGAACTTTCGGACGCTGAGCTTGATTGTTGGACAGTATGGCCTTGTGCGCAGGGAGTGTCATATGAAAGCGGTTATCCAATGCGGTGGAATGGGCATGCGCCTGCGCCCGTTCACATCGGTTCTGCCAAAGCCTCTGATGCCTATCGGCGCTCGGCCGGTGCTTGAGTTGCTGCTTAAATGGCTACGGCGCAACGGTATTGAAATCGTCTACGTCACAACCGGCTACCTGGGCCATCTGATCCGCAGCGTGTGCGGTGATGGTTCGCAATGGAACCTCAAAATATGCTACACACAGGAAATGGAACCGCTCGGGACCATCGGCCCACTCTCCTTGATCAGAGAGGAACTGGATGAACCGTTTCTGGTCCTCAACGGCGATGTGCTAACCGACCTCAGCCTCAGCCGTTTCGTGGCGGCGCATCGCGCGCACAAGGATCTGGTTACAATCGCGACGGCAGCGCGTGTCACCAAAATGGACTTTGGCGTCATCGACGAGGTTAATGACACTGTCCAAGTGTTTCGCGAAAAGCCTGCGCTTACGCATCTGGTAAGCATGGGAATTTACTGCATGGATCCAGCCGTTCTGCAGTTCATTCCATCGGGCATTCCCTTCGGATTCGACGATCTCATGCTGCAAATGCTGCAAGATGGGCAGATCGTGCATGTCTACAAGCACGAAGGTCTTTGGTTGGACATTGGCCGCGTCGAAGATTTTCAGAAGGCGCAAACGATTTCCTGGGAGGAGCAGTCGGCTTCCATAGAGGTAGCCGCGGCTGCTGCCTGAGGCCGTTTCGAGGCGCGAGAGTTCACCGGGAGGTTGGGATGCTCTTGGTTAGTGCCCCCGTGTTGGGTGTGCCGGAGAAGGCCGCTTTGTCGAAGGTGATTGACAGCGGCTGGCTGACGATGGGCGAACGCGTCAGAGCATTTGAGGAGGCATTTGCAGCGGTGCACGGCGCCGATGATTGTGTCGCCGTCGCCTCCTGCACCGCAGCCCTGCACCTCATCCTCCATGGACTTGGGATCGGACCCGGTGACGAGGTCCTGGTGCCTTCACTGACGTTCGTGGCGACTGTAAACGCAGTCTTGTATGTCGGGGCCAAGCCAATCTTCGTCGATATAGAATCAGATGACGTGCCCCTGATGTCGGTCGAAGATGCGGAGGCAAGCTGCACCTCCCGCACCAGGGCCGTGATCCTCGTCCATTTCGCAGGCTATCTCGCGAGCAAGCAGGAGTGGCAGACATTCGCAAGTGTGCGAGGGCTCTACATCATCGAGGACGCCGCACATGCTCCTGGCCTGAAAGAGGTGGGGACCTATGGTGCGGCGGCGGCGTTCAGCTTCTACGGCAACAAGAACATGACCACCGCCGAAGGCGGCGTTGTCATTACGCGCGACCCCGACTTGCGGGAGAAGGTTCGCCTGGCGCGTGGCCATGGCATGACCACCGGCACGCATCAGAGACTGAACAGCCGCACCGCGCAATATGATGTGACCATGCTGGGCTTCAATTATCGCATGGATGAAATGCGGGCTGCCATCGGCCTGGTGCAACTGCGCAATTTGCAGGAATGGAATGAGGTCAGGCGCATACTCGTCGCGCTGTATCGACGCCTCATCGCCATGCGCTGCCCAGCCATCTCGATGCCGTTTGTCGAAGCGCGCACCTCTGCCTATCACATCATGCCGATCCTTTTGCCGCGCGGCGTCAACAGGCAAGATGTCATCGATCAATTGCGGGCGCAGGGCATACAGACGACAATTCACTATCCGCCCGTGCATCATATGACGTTCTACCGGGAGCTCTTTCCCGGAGTTCACCTGCCGCGGACGGAGGCTTTCGCCGACCGTGAGCTGACCATTCCGCTCCATCCGCAGATAACGTCTCCCGTGGCGGAGGCAGTGGTGGATGCCCTGGCATCCACCCTCAACAGTTGCGCTCGGGCAGGGGCTGCGGCATGAATGCGTTCGACATGCCCCTTGGCCGGCTTGCAATGCGCCGCGCAAGCCATGGACTTTGCCGACGCGCCATGGACATCATCGCCGCGTTTGTCGGCCTCGTTGCCCTGTCGCCGCTAATGCTGTTTGTCGCAGTGGCGCTGCTGATCGAAGGCGGTCGTCCCCTGCTTTTTGTTCAGCCTCGCATAGGCGCCGGCGGTCAGCTTTTCCAGATGTACAAATTCCGAAAATTCTACCCGCGGTGCGATGCGGGAGGCCTTGCGCTCACCCTTGCCAACGACGTTCGGATGACGACGGTGGGCAGGTTTCTCGCTTTCAGCAAATTGGATGAATTGCCGCAGTTGTGGAACGTCCTGAAAGGCGAAATGGCTCTGGTCGGCCCGCGTCCTGAGACTTTGTCTTTCGCCGAGTGCTTCAGGGACGGCTACGAAGCCGTGTTGCAATACAAGCCAGGCTTGTTCGGCCCTGCTCAGATCGTGTTCCGCCACGAGGCTCTATTCTATCCTCCTGATGTCGAGCCGACCGTTTTCTACAAGGAAGTCCTGTTTCCGGCAAAGGCCAGGATCGATCTCTCTTATTATGGTCGCCGGACCATCGTCTCGGACGCAGCCCTCATCATTCGAGGTGTTTTCATAGTCCTCGGCATGGCCGCGGAACATCCAAGCGGTACTTGAACCTTTCTGATGATGGTTCGCGGTATTCGCAAAGTGAGGGTCAAGGCGGTGCAGGAATTGTCTGGTCATGACCTATAAGGGCAAAAGAGTTCTGGTCACCGGCGCGGATGGGTTCATAGGATCGCACCTGACCGAAGCCTTGGTTCGCGCCGGTGCCGATGTGACGGGGCTAGCTCTCTACAATTCCTTCGACAGCCATGGGTGGCTGGATGATCTGCCGGACGAGATCCGAAGCCAGCTAAAGCGCGTCCGCGGCGACGTTCGTGACAGTGCGTTCCTCAACAGGATCGTTCGTGGCCAAGCCGTCGTGTTTCATCTCGCGGCGCTGATTGCTATTCCGTACTCTTACACAGCCGTCGAATCCTATGTAGCAACCAACGTCATGGGCACGGTAAATGTTCTCGAAGCGGCTCGCCAGTGGGATACGGAGCGTGTGGTGCATACCTCGACCAGCGAGGTCTACGGCACCGCTCTAAGCATGCCGATCAGTGAATCCCATCCGTTGCAGGGGCAATCGCCATATTCGGCCTCCAAGATCGGGGCCGACATGATGGCGGAGTCCTACGCTCGATCGTTTCATATGCCCGTCGTGGTGCTTCGTCCGTTCAACACATTCGGACCGCGGCAAAGCGAACGGGCAATCGTGCCGACGATCATCAGGCAGGCCCTCGATCCGAAATGTCCAGCCATCATGGTGGGTGACACCAGTCCGGTCCGCGACCTTACCTTCGTTGAAGACACCGCGGCGGCGTTCCTCAGTGCAGGCTCTGCCGAGCTGGAATACGGGCGTGCCTATAATGCCGGAAGCCAGCAGGCCGTGACGATATCGGACGTGCTGGACCTTGTACTGGAGCTGAGCGGGTCCAACAAGCCGGTCCATCGCGACGAGGGGCGGCTGCGGCCGCAAAATTCCGAGGTGCGGGCTCTGCTGGCAAATTCATCCCGGCTTGAGGCCGCGACGGGATGGAGGGCACAGACCAGTCTGCGCGAGGGCTTGAGCCGGACCATCGCGTGGTGGCGGGCACGCCTCCGTGAGGGCCTTGTACGTCATGAGATGGGCTACATGACATGAGGCTTCCCGCGCTTGCTGCTCTACTGCTGGTTTGCGTTGCGGCGCTCCTAAGTCTTCGGACGGCCGGCGGTCAAGGAAGCAACACGTCCACCGGCTTCGTGGCGCCGGTGGCGATGGCTTTGCCTGATTATCGTCATCCCGCGACCGACCCGGCATTTGGCACAAGCTTCGTTCGGATCACCAAGCCCGGGGCTCTCGGAAATGGTGTCGTCTGCGGGCCTAAACATTGCAGCCATCGCTATTCGAGCGCCCAAGCCTGGAACGCGGACCAGACATTGCTCCTCCTCGACAACGGTTGCAACGGAATGTGCTTTCTCGACGGGCACACCTATGTGGCGCTGTTTAGTCGCAACAGAGGAGGGGAATGTGAGTGGCACCCCCGAAATCCCGACCTGATGATCTGCGTTCAAGGCCGGACGATTTCGACCTGGGCGCCACGGACGAATGAGGAAGAAATCCTGTTCATCTCAACGGCGTATCACGATCTGAGATTTGGGCCATCGAAAGGCAATCCCAGCCGGGACGGCAGCCGGATCGCGGTCCGCGCAATCAGCAAGGACGGCAAAGACGTTGTTTTTGCCTATGATCTAAATCAACGGTTGAAATTCCCGGACATCGACCTTGCTCAAGTTCCCGGGACGACCAGTTCCTGTACGATTTCTCCACTCGGAACGACAATTCTGTGTTCTCCAAACCAGATTGACGGCACCGAACAAAGAGTCATTTTTGCCGTTGACGGCACT
>Ga0136846_1233474_pt1 | contig 16542 bp, 17 predicted proteins | sample HopSoiMetagenom2_FD_96841 | JGI IMG/M metagenome (GOLD analysis project Ga0136846, IMG submission 96841) | Grasslands soil microbial communities from Hopland, California, USA - 2 Assembly 2016 (version 4) | ecosystem: Environmental > Terrestrial > Soil > Grasslands | place: USA: Hopland... | reverse complement strand
CTGCCTGTACGAGGCCGGTGACTAGCTCTTGTGTGTACGTCCAGACCCCGCCGACTGTGTCGGAGGTGATCAATACGTGCATTCGAGGTCCTCGATCGGGATGGGCTGCTGGTCCTGGATGTCGCTGAAGCCTTTGTCGCGGAACGCGCTCAGGTAATGCTCATGTGCGCGCTCCCATGCGTAGTCGTCCGGCGGCCCAAACCGCTGCGCATAATCCGGCGTGCCCGGAAACGCGAACATCGGCACCGGCTCACTCACCCAGACGCCGTGTCGCCGCAACTTTCCCTGGAACTCGCGTACCTGCTCGCGCTGGTCGTGCTCCGTCAGTATCAGATTCGCCTGTACCCAGGGCACCCGCTGCCGCGCATAGATCAGCAACTCGGCGATTCGCTCGGTTGAAATCCGGCAATTCTTGTTCAACTCGTCGCGTCCCTGATCGGTGATGGATTCAATCCCGCACTCCATGGAGATGCAGTGCGCACGCCCCAGCAGGTCCAGCGACTCCTCGTCCCAGAGATCGATTCGCGTCTGTAACCCGATCGTGATCTTGCGCGTGCTTAACTGCTCAAGCAACTGCCGAACCGGCTTGCCCACGCCGAAGATCTCGTCAATCCAATAAATGTAGTCAACCCCGCGCGCGACAAGCGTGTCCACTTCTTGCAGAACCGCGTCCACGCTTCGTTCGCGAAACTTGTTCCTGAAAAGCGTCTTATTGCAGAAGCTGCACGCCCATGGGCACCCGCGCGCAAACTCCAGTTCCGCGCCCCGCCCGCTTCCGTGAAACACATGGTGGCGGTGCTGGTGGCTCTCAACGTCATAGTTCTCAAAGCTGAGGGCACCGAGTTCTCTCATGTTCGTAACGCCGAGTCCGGGGCTGAGATGAATACCCGCTTCATCGCGCCAGCAGCAGCCTTCGATGTCAGACCACGCCTTTGACGCAAGCTGCGGCAGCGTTTGGTCCGGCTCACCCCGCATCGCCACATCACAATTCAACTTCCGCAGAGTTGCCCCTGGTGTCGCTGACGGATGCGGCCCAATCGCCACTTTCACCGCTGCGCTTTCCAGTTCCGCAAACCATTTCTGCGGGACCCGCAACTCCGGTGGTGGACACCGCCAGAACAAATACGACGGCGCAGTGGGGATCACCAGAAAGTCCGGGCGAAACCGATCAAGCCGCGCCCTTACCTCGCGAGTGTCCAGCCCATCAAGGTGCGCATCGATCAGCAGGGGCTCATGTCCAGCCGCGCGGACCTGCTGCTCAGCGAAAAGCAGTTCCAGCGGATAATGTGGATCCTGGCAGCCAAAATAGGTCGACCCTTCGTACGTCCACGCCGGATTCACCAAAGCAAATTTCATTGCGCCGCCTCGGGCACCTGGGCCAGCAACGACGCCGGCATAGACGGCATCGAGATCGGCTCTACAATCGTCCGCCGCTGCTTCCACCACCCGCAGATAATTTCCATTGTTTTTCGCAAGTTCGTCCGCGGCGTCCATCCCGTATGCTTGCGCAGCTTCTCGAAATCGGTGATGTAGAACAGCTGATCTCCCGGCCTGGCTCTCTGCATCTTGAATTGGATCTTTTTACCGGTCACATGCTCGATCTCATCAATCACTTCCAGCAGCGAAACCGAATTCGCCGGGCCTCCGCCGACGTTGTAAACCTGTCCGGCGGTCGTATCCAGATTCGCCCTGACTTTCTCGAATGCCAGCACCAGATCATCCACACACAGCACATCGCGGACCTGCTTGCCATCGCCGTAAATCACCAGTGGCCTGCCCTCCAGCGCCGAATAGATGAAATGCGCCAGCCATCCCTGATCCTCATTGCCGCACTGCCGTGCTCCGGCAATGCACGACATGCGAAACACCACCGCCGGCAGTCCAAACATCCGGCTGTAATCGTGCACGTACTGGTCGGCAGAACCTTTTGAACACCCGTAAGGCGAATACAGATCCAGCGGCTGTGCCTCGCTGACTCCCTTTTCGTCGAGAGCGCAATAGCGCCGGCCGGTAAGCACCAGCTTCTTGTCCGCCAGATTTCCGTACACCTTGTTTGTAGATGTAAAAAGCAGGAACGGCTGACGCCCGCTCTGCCGGGCCGCTTCGAGCACATTCAGAGTGCCGAGGGCGTTCACCTCAAAGTCATTGCGTGGGTCGGTGACCGATGATGTCACCGCTACCTGTGCGGCGAAATGATAGACCTCGGTCGCAGATGCCATCGCGCGTTTCACCGCGATCGCATCGCGCACATCCGCCACCGTGATCTTCAGCCGCTCTGGATTGTTTGTCTGCTGCCGCAACCAGTGCAGGTTCTTCTCCACCCCTTGCCGCGAAAGATTGTCGAATATGTGTACTCGCGCGTCTGTGCTTTGCAGCAGGCGTGCAGCCCAGTTTGAGCCTATAAACCCAGCTCCTCCGAAAATCAGTACAGAACGGAACGACACCAGCTTCTTCATTTCAACCTCGAGCGCACCCTCCGGGCACGTTGGATTCGGGCGACAGCTTTCCGCCTCTATGCAACCAGCCCATGAACAGTGAGACGATTCATGGCTTCATCAACAAAATCTTTCGCCTGCTGCGATTCCAGCCACCCCGCCAGTTCCCGCATGCCTTCCGACATCGGCCAGCGCGGGGTGTAACCAAGAAACTCGGCAGCCGCAGAGATGTCCCCATAGCAGTGGCGCACATCTCCGGCGCGGTATTTTCCCGTGACCTCCACCGGCAAACTGGTGCCCAACATTTTCTGCAGCTCGGCAGCCACCTGGCTGATCGTGACCGGATTTCCTGATCCAATGTTCACCGCCTTGCCGTCCGCACCCGGTTTTTCCATGGCCAGCAGGTTTGCCTGCGCAATGTCGTGCACGCTCACGAAATCACGCATCTGCCTGCCGTCTTCAAAAATGACAGGGGATTTCCCGTTCATCAGCCGCGAGGCAAATATCGCCGCTACTCCGGTGTAAGGGTTAGAGAGTGACTGGCGTGTTCCGTAGATATTGAAATATCGCAGCGCCACGACCGGGATTTGGTAGGTTCGCCCGAACAGCAGCGTCATCTCCTCCTGGTCTTTTTTTGAAAGCGCGTAGATCGAAGTGCATTGCAGCGGTTTGTCTTCGCTGGTAGGCACTGGAGCAAGTGGCCGTGCGCATCTCGGGCACTTTGTCTCCCACTCTTTGTCTTTCAACTGCTCAACCGGACGTGGCGGTGGCGCAACCTCGCCGCACTCCGCGCACAGATACTTCCCTTCTCCATAAATTGACATCGAAGAGGCAACCACGATTTTTTCGGGAGTACAGCGCGTGTCGAGCACGGCCTGCAACAAATTCGCGGTGCCCAGGTTGTTAGTCGAGGTGTAGTCGGAAATGCAGTACATCGACTGCCCCACACCCACGGCCGCCGCCAGGTGGAAGATGACTTCGGCGTCTCGCACCACACTGGAGAGCTTCGCCAGGTCGCGAACGTCTCCCAGAACGAAGTTCGCGCCGTTAGGAATATACGTCTCGCCCCCGCTGTGGACCTGTGACGTGAGGTTGTCGTAGATGCAGACTTCGTGACCGGCTTCGATCAGCGCATCCGCCGTGTGGGATCCAACGAACCCCGCTCCGCCGGTGATGAGTATCCGTTTGCCTTTCAAATGGACGCTCCCAAGTGCTTTCCGCCCGCGACGGCTCCGGGCCTCTAAACTGCGATTGCGCTGCAGAGAAGTTACCGAACCTTACGAGCGAATTTTGGATGTAAGTCACCTATCGTGAGATGTCTTGTACATTCACGAATTGCTGCAGGTGAGGTGCAGAGGTGTGTTCTTGTGCGGCGCTGGCCTGAGCAGAACAGCGCTAAACTCGGCTTCCAGAATTGCGGGCGTGAGCGCAACCATTTTCTGTCAATCAACTTGAGCGTAGGACTCTGAGATTCCGGCCACAACATTTGTTGGTAGTTGCTGGTCCGGTGCAACAGGCGCCGCATAGCGCTTTACCATGTTGCTGGTGAAGACGGCGAAGTCGTCGGGGTCTTTCGGCGGACTGGTGTAATGAGGAACCACGCCCAGGTGTTCCGGCGTGAAACACAGGGTCAAAGTGGTATTGAACTCCTCGAGAGCACGCATCTGCCGGTCGAACCACCGCTCGGCATTCGGGCGGAACGAGTCGGCCCAGCTCAAGCCCGTCCGCAAGTGGCTCACTCCAAGTTTTCGCAACATCTCGACCGAATCATCCAGTCGGTGATCTTCGAAATGGAACCATTGGCAAATGCCCAGCCCAGCGGGAAATTGCGCATGCGCCAGCTTGGGAGTTCCGTCTTCCCGCAAGATGCCCATATAGTAGTGACGGTAGTAGGCGCTTCCCTCCGCTTCTTTGTGACGCGTAGTGGCGGTCCATGTTGCGGGCAGGTCGTAGAGGCTGTACCAGTGCACCCGGTCAACCAGCGGCAACAGCAACTCTGCCGTGCGCTGGATTCCGAACAGCTGCACCTCCTCAGCTCCGAAGGACGAAACGCCGGCTTCGGAAACCCAAACTGGTTTGTTCGTGACTTCCTGAATTTCTTCTATTTTGCGCGGCCAGTCGTGGATGCTCCAGTGGTTCCAGTCCAGGGGAAATCCATGGATCGCGATCACATCAACCGCGTCCATCACACCATGGCTGCCAAGCAGCCTCACAAAATTGGGATCGATCGGCGAAAGCCCGCCCAGCACAATCCTCAGTTCTGGATTGATCTTGCGAATTTCGCGCGCAGCCGCAATCGTCATCCGGGAGAAAATCTTCCAGTCTGGATCAACCTTGAAATCCCAATGCGAAAGGTTGTTGGGTTCGTTCCACAGCATCACTGCTTCAACCATTCGTCTCTCCCAGTCTCAGAGCGAGCCTTCCAGCTCGCGATCCAGTATGTAGCTCCCGTTGCGAATGACCGACGTGGGCCGGCAAATCCAGGTTTCCGGCTCCGGATGCGCCTCAATCTCCAGCCCCGAGCTTCGCAACATCGCCTCTACTGCCGCGCAGTTAGGAATCCACCAGTTCGTCGGGTCGTGCGAATAGCTCTTTTCGATGAAGTACATGGCCGGAAAGTTTCGTTCGCTGAAAATCTGGGTATTCCAGAAGGGATAATCTTCGTCCCACTCCTGCACATCTCCCGAGCCTCGTACCATCGTCTGGAAAACGAGTTTGCCGCGCACTTTTTTGATCAGCTTATCCAGCGCGTAGAGCGGATAGCGCAGGTGATAAAAGACGCCCATAAAAAGGACATAATCAAACTGCCCCGGAATCTGGTCTGTCTCGTATACCGAACATTTCTGCAACTCGATCTGAGCGTTCAGCGTCTTGGCGGCAAACTGCGCCTGTCTCAGATATCTGTCATCAACATCGATCCCCAGCACCCGCGAAGCGCCCCGCTTCTTCATTTCCAGGCTGTAAAAACCAGCATTGCAGCCGACATCGAGGACCTCTGCGCCTGAAAGGTCCTCAGGGATCGCGCTCTCGATATTCCGCCACTTGAGATTCGGGAAGTCGCCGAGAAAATGACGTGGCGCGGTAGGCACACCGTGCAGATTTAAATTGTGGAACCACTCTCCCAGGGCAGCTATTTCTTCTGCAAGCTTTTGACTGCCTGGGCCGATGGCCGGTGGAGAATAAGATTCTGGAACTTGCTCAGAGATGGGAGACATTGCAGTTTACGAGTGCGTTCAAAAGATGCCACTTTTACAGAGTGCGTTGCGTTTCGATCGGAAGAACCGCCTTTACAAGCAACAACCCTGCAACCGCTTAGTAAAGAAGAACATCCAATCGCCCTCATGCCGGAGGAGTCCTCCAAGCCGCCGGAAAGCTCTTCGCTGACCTCGGCGACTGAAGTGCCGCTCCCGCCCGAGGCAGCGGATCTCTACCGCGAAGTGCTCGTCGCGCTTAATGAGCACGGAGTCGAGTACGCGGTTGCTGGTGCGTTTGCGCTGCAGAAGTACACCGGAATCTGCCGCATCACAAAAGATCTCGATCTGTTCATCAAACCGCAGGACGTCCCGGCGGCTCTGGACTACCTCGCTCAACATCATTTCCGTTGCGAAACTCTCGACCCGGTCTGGCTATCTAAAGCACATCGCGGTGAGTACTTCGTTGACCTGATCTCCGGAATGAGCAACGCTGCCATCATCGTGGATGAGAGCTGGATGGCGAGGACCCAGCCCGCCATGATTGCCGGAGTTCAGTCGCGCATTATCGCCGCCGAGGATTTGGTCGCCTCGAAGTTATTCGTAACTCGGCGTGAGCGATTCGACGGTGGTGACATCGCCCACATTATTTACCGCACGCGCGGGACCCTCGATTGGAATCGCATCCTCGAACTCGCGGGTGAGCATTGGGAGATGGTGCTCTGGTCTCTTATTCTGTTCCGCTACATCTACCCCGCTCACTCCGATTACGTTCCCGCGCCGGTCTGGGAAGGATTACTGTCACGGTACGTGCAGCTGGTCCGAAAGCCCGAACGCAAGGCTCCGTTCCGCGGCAGCCTGGTCGACGAAAATATATTTTCAATCGACGTGAAAGATTGGGGACTCCAAGATATTCAGGCGCAGTACCGCGCCAACCATCTGAAGAAGCATCCTGCCGGCGTGCGCCAATCGCCGGAGTCGTCCGTCAAAGCCGGACAAGGAAGACCATGAGAGTCGCCGCCTCAGCCGACCTGCACTTCACGCCCGCGCGTTTCAGCGCGTTGCATGATCAACTCAATCGCGTGCGCGACGAAGCCGATGTGTTCGTGCTCGCCGGTGATCTCACCAACTACGGTAAGCCTGAGGAAATGGAGCCTTTGCTGAATGTTCTTGTACGCCTGCGGTTGCCGGTCATTGTTGTGCTTGGCAATCATGACTACGAGAGCGGCCGCGAAGCTGATCTCATGCGCATGATGACCCAGGAAGGAATTAAAGTACTCGACGGCAGTGCCTACGAGCGCGATGGTGTCGGTTTCGCCGGAACCAAAGGTTTCGTCGGAGGTTTCGGACGCGGCGTTCTTACTGCCTTTGGCGAGCCCGAAATTAAGACCTTCGTTCGGGCAAGTATCGACGAAGCTCTAAAGCTCGAACGCGCCATGTCTCAATTACGCACAAAGAAGCGCGTTATTATTCTTCACTATTCCCCGATCGCAGCAACCGTCGAAGGCGAAGCCCCTGAAATTTATCCCTTTCTTGGAACTTCGCGCCTTGCCGAAGTTATTGACCGCCACGGGGCTGATCTTGTTCTGCATGGCCACGCCCATAATGGCAAATGCGATGGAAAAACGTCAGCCGGCGTTCCCGTGCACAATGTGGCCATCACCTTGCTCCAGGGGCAAAATCCGCCTGGAGTCTACCGCGTTTTCGACGTGTAACTTCGTCCCGGCACTATAACTGCGCAACCAACACAAATCAGCAGTACCGAATCATTCAGCTACTCTTACAGCGTCCACCTGATTAACGTGGTTGCTGACATCCCCTATGGTTTCTGAGTGAGCGGAAGTTTGCTCGCGTGCGCAGCAGGACCTGGATTACAGCGCACAATCTGACCGTTAAGAGGTGACTATGGGTTTGATTCTCCTGATCATCATTGTTCTGTTGTTGGTCGGTGCTCTTCCGACCTGGCCTTACAGCACTGGATGGGGATATTACCCAAGCGGTGGGTTGGGATTGATTCTGCTGATCCTCATTGTCTTACTGCTCATGGGACGGCTCTGAAGCAACTCCATCGCACCTGGAGTTTTCAACGCCGCCCCTTTCCCAACTTCTGCCATTGCAACTGAAAAACTGGAGACGCAAAATGAATTCGGCTAACAATCCGGAGAAGGGTCCTTTCGTGGCGGACATCGAGGCGATCCGCCAGCGCGCGCGCCAACATATCGAGAACGGCGCAGTCACAGACGCGTACCGCGGCGACCGCGAGACAGTTATCAAGGTCTTGAATGAAGCGCTCGCCACCGAACTCGTTTGCGTGCTCCGCTACAAGCGGCACTATTACACCGCGACCGGAATTCACGCTCAGGCCGTAGCGGAGGAATTTCTTGAGCACGCAGGTGAAGAGCAGGAACACGCCGATATGATCGCCGAACGCATAACCCAGCTCGATGGCGACCCTGATTTCAATCCGGCTACGCTCGCAGGCCGCAGCCACAGCGAGTATGTCGAGGGCACCAGTCTTGCCGACATGATCCGGGAAGACCTGGTGGCTGAGCGCATTGCGATTGAGTCCTACAACGAGATCATCCGTTATCTGGGCGACAACGATACGACCAGCCGCCGCGTCATGGAAAAGATCTTGGCAAAAGAAGAGGAACACGCCGACGACTTGCGCAATCTGATCCAGACTGTTTCGCAGGCCGAATCCGAGCACCGCAGCCGAACCAATGAATCTCTAAGGCGAGCGTCTTAGTTGCGTGTTAATCGCGTTCCGCAGTCCAATCAGCTACTTGCAACGAGTAAATCGATCCTTTCACTAAGGTTTGTCCCTTAGGCCTTAACCCCATGCTACTTACAGTATCTTCCCAATTGTTTTCCACAGCACCACCCGGTTACGGTGGCACATGCAAAAAGCTTCCCGCGCAGCGCACAAAAAACCGGTGCCGCCTCCCGTCGTCGCGCTGAACCAGCGGGTAGCATGTATAGGTTCTCGCAAGCCGCAAGGCAAAGCCGGCAAAACCCTGTTGTGGATTGATGACTTTGCCCCCGGCCTTGCCATGTACAAGGCGATGTTTGAGCCTCTGGGATTCCGCGTTCTCACGGCATCCAGCGGGGCTGAAGGCGTGAAGCTCGCCCTATCCAATTACATCGACGCCGTCATTACCGACTACGAAATGCCGGAAATGAATGGCGAGGTTGTCGCCTCTGCCATTAAGGCACTCAGGCCCGGCGTGCCTGTACTCATGTTCTCAGGAAGCACTGTAATCTCTCCCCGGTGTCGCCGCGCCGTCGACGCTTTCTGCGACAAGGCTGGATCCAGACATGAACTCTTAGCTGCCATACATCGTCTCCTGCAAAAGAAACGCCCTCCTGTGCTGCAACCTCGGATTGTCACTCCTGCGTCTCATCGTGGACACAGGACGGTCGCGTAGGTGGTCCTCGCAGAACGATCGTTCCGAACAATCGAAAACCGCAGGAGGAATGTATGAATAAGTTGGTCCTTTCGATGGTTGCTGCGCTCGCACTGTGCGTCGCGGCCTCCGCTCAAGCAGGTGGTCCGGGAAGTTCACAAGGAACGCAGGGGTCATCTCCGACCATGCAAGGTCAGGGAACCCAGAACCAGCAGCCCGGTATGCAAACCGGCAGCAGCTATCCCCAATCCGGAAGCAGCCAGTCCGGCAGCATGGGCGGTGACTCCGCCAAAAGCGAATCCAAAGGTGAAAAGAAGCTGAAAGGTTGCGTCCAGGCGACCGGCAGTCAGGCGATGCTCGAAACCAAAAAAGGTAAGGAAGTCGCCCTCACCGGACAAGATGTTTCCGCGCACAACGGCCATGAAGTCGAACTAAAGGGCACGTATGAAAGCGGCAGCAGCATGTCTCAGTCTTCAGCCGGCGCAGGATCGTCAGGCGAGAAGACGTTCAATGTTACGGACGTCAAGATGCTTTCCGAAACCTGCAAGGGAAGCAGCAAGGATAAAGACAAGGGCAGCTCCAGCATGGGAACCGGCGCTAACGGAACCAATCCGACTGGCTCTGGCACCTCTACTGGAAGCTCCAGCGGCACAGGCAGCGGCACCGGAACCAGCGGTTCCGGCACTGGCAGCACTCAGCCTCAGTAGTTGATTTGTACGCCCCTGGGAGAAGGGCCCCGCAAGGGGCCCTTAATTTTTGTCCTCTCCATTCTCGGGACAGCAGCCTTGCTGTCCAACCGAGCGAAGCTCACTAGCGGGAACATGCACGATTTCATCCGCCCAGCTCAGTTACCCTATCGTTGCCATGTTCCCTCTACCTGACGGCTTCTCGCTCCGCCTGGCCTCCGCTGACGAGGCTCCCATGGTCGTCGCCCATCGCCGCGCCATGTTCGCCGCCATGGGATACGCCGATAGCTCCGCTCTCGACGCCATGGCCGCCAAATTCCTTCCCTGGGTCGAAGCAAAAATGCGCGCCGATGAATATCTCGCCTGGTTCGCGGTTTCCGCCGACGGCAAAATTGCAGCCGGCGCCGGCCTGTGGCTGATGGAGTGGCCGGCGCACATGCTCGGATCCAGCCGCCGCGGCAATATCATCAACGTGTACACCGAGCCCGAATTCCGTCGTCGTGGGCTCTCGCGCCGGCTCATGCACTCCGTTCTCGACTGGTGTCGCAGCAATCGCATCGATCTTGTGATTCTCCACGCCAGCCCCGAGGGCCGCGGGCTCTACGAATCTCTCGGATTTCGCCCCAGTAACGAAATGCGCATCTCGCTTTAAGGGGGGCACACCTCTAATCGCGTATGAAGTTGAAGCTTTCGCCTTTCACCAGCCATGCGATGCCGAACGAAATGACTGCTCCAGCCTCCAGCAAGAAGACAGGTTTGTAGAAACCAATCTGCCGGTAGAGCGAAGCGTCAATCTGTCCCAGAACGTTGTATGCGCCGATTAGAGCAATACAGATAAGCATCGCCCACCCGCACACTCGATAGGACGTATTCCGCAATCGCTTCTTTGCAGTCGGATTTGAACGGTCTGACTTTGTGAATAACAGCAAGCTTGTCAGCGCGAGGGTGATGAACAGTAGCGCGGCGCACATCCAGTGCAGCAAGCCGCGATAATAAACCCAGCCGTCCTTCAGGTTATCGATGTTCATTGGAAGGAGCGCCACGCCCAGCGCAAAGCACCCGGAGAGTCTTCCCGAAAGCTCGTCCCACTTGTCGTAGCCGCGGCACGAAACCATAAAGAAGCCGATCACCCACAAGCTTCCTGCAAACCACGACACCATGCGCGAGAAGAAATACGCGCTGATCGAGTCCTTCAGTTCATGGTTACCCGGCCAGTTCCCCAGCGCCACTGCGAACGGCAAAATCACTCCCACCCAACCCGCAAGTTCCCGCATGCCAAGGTAGGACAAGATGAAAGGGCGATCGTCGCCCGGTGCCTGCGGGTCAGGAACGAACCTGGCTTTGATAGGCGCGCCGGCTTGAGATAGACGGGTGCTGGTTCCCTGTTCCATAAGTGGACTCCTCCGTTTCGGCCCAGATTCTAGCCGTTTTCTTCCGCCAAGGGTCTATGCGGCTGGCTTGTCACGATTTCGGAACAAGCTTACTCATCATCGAGTACAGGATGCTTTAACGCGCATCGAAATACCGCCCGAGGCAAGTGCATGGTCCAGCGCGTCCTTCGCGATCCCAAGCCGCAGCCGCGTTTCATCTCGCCAATGGAATGCCATCGTGTTGCCAAGCTCCCTGAAGGCCCCGACTGGCTGTACGAAATCAAACAGGACGGATATCGCGCCATCGCTGTTCTCGACGGCAACACCGTTCTGCTCTATTCCATCTCCGGCCTCGATTACACGCACGAATTTCCTCACATCGCTTTCGCTCTCAAGAATCTCAGGCGCCGCGCAGTTCTCGACGGAGAAATCGTCGCGCTCGACAACCAGGGCCGCGCCGTTTTTCAAGAACTACAGAATCGCAGAAGCACAAAGTTTCCCATCGTCTATTACGTTTTCGACCTGCTCCATGAAAATGGCAAAGACCTGCTGAACCTGCCGTTCTCAGAACGCAGGCAAAGGCTTGAAGAGATGGCCAAACATTTCTCTGATCCCATGCGAATGAACCCGGCATTCCAAATCGAACTTTCGCCGCTCATCGCCCAGGTGAAGCAACTCGGCTTGGAAGGCATTGTCGCCAAGCGAGCGACGTCAATCTATCTTCCCGGCAAAGAATCCTTCGAGTGGCAAAAGCACCGCTTCAACCAGGAGGGCACGTTTTATATCGGCGGTTACATTCCGGGCCCGCAAGGGATTGGCGAATTGCTCATCGGCGAATTCAGGCCGCCCGGCAGACAGCTCTACTTCATTAAGCGGCTGCTCGCGGGATTAAACAAATTCAATCGCAGGGAAATTTATGATGCCGTGCAAGGCCTTAAAACAAAGACTTGCCCGTTCGTGAATCTGCCGGAGAAGACCAGCGAACATCAGCACGCGCTCACGTCCGAAGTGATGCGCGAATGTATTTGGACGAAACCGGAACAGCCCTGCGAAGTGGAATTCATCGAGCGCACTCGCAGCAGAAAACTGAGACACGCCGAATTCAGACGCCTGCTGCAACGTGGATAAGAGTGGCTTCCGTGGCGGCATCGACCGGCCCGGCCTGGGCTTCATCCTTCAGCAGATTCCAGGCTTCACGATACTGCTCGAAACCTCCGCCACGCTTGGCTTTTTGTCCTGATGGATATAGGCGGATATTTTGGCGGCTTCCAAGCGATTCCAGCGGAATCAGATACCAGGCATCGTGCTTAGCGATGAACGCCGCGATAAAGTCAATCTGATCAGCGGTGTAGCCCACCTTTTTTCCTGCCCAATGTGATGCGGCGATGATTGGAAATCCGGCACAGCGTCCCCGCTGCGGACTGAAACACGACTTCACCTGAATTCGGAGCAAGCGGCGTCCGTGTTGCACGAGAAAGTCGTAGGGGAGGCTATTGCCGTACGGCTTGGCTACGGCGATGCCCTGGCTCGCGGCGCGATACATGAATGCGACCTCTGCGAGTTCGCCCATGCGGCAGGTACCAAGATACCCGGCGGGCATATATTCTTTTCGTTTCATGAGGTTCGGCCCCGTAATGCGTGAAATTTTCGCGTGGTGAAACAGGAGAGAGCTGAAAAATAAAAAAGGCGCGGAGAAAATCCGCGCCTTCTTAGGTCCTATTTTCAGAATAGCAAAACGGGTGGGGGTATTGTGCCAAATTTAAAAGTTTATATTCTCTCTGGATTCAGCGGCTTGGGAGAAATTGGGGTGTTCTGGGGGCTTGACAAGAATTTTCCACGCGTTAGAAGACGATTGAAATAATCGATTTCGGCACGCGCCTTGGAGGGCGATGTAAACTGCCTCAGGCTGATAAAGAATGCATCAGCCCTTCATGCGGGAAGAAGGCCTGATTCGAGTCGGTTCTCCTAACTGTCGCTCAAAGGAAGCTTTCCAGTGTTGCAATTCACGGGTACCAGCCAAAAGGGTGTATAACTCTCAGCTGAAACAAGGCCGACGGCAAAATTCACGCTTTTACGGAAAGGACTCGTATGAAGCTCACCTTGAGAAGATTCATGCTCGCGGCTTTTGCATTGACCGCTCTCGTCGTACTGGCGCTCGGGGATGAACCAGAGGCAGTCTTAGGGAAAATCAATTTTGCTGGATTGTTCGACGCAGCGCCCATCCTGCCCACCAGCACCGCGGACGCGGCAAAACGCGTTTTGGGCGCGGACATCGAGGCCGACCTGGTCTCACGCGATTTCAGTGCATTTTATGCGCCGTACGAAAAGAAGATCGCTGCCGCGCATGAAGTCCTTCAACCCGCGGTTGATTCGCGACCTGCAAATCAGGAAGCCAGGACGCGGCAGGCGGTCGCGGGCGCGAACAGCAGCGCCATCATTGCGAGAATGGGCGGCGCTGAGAAGATGTCGCAAATGAGCGAAGAGGAACAGCAGCAAGCCGCGGCCCAGGCGATGGGCAGCTATCAGCAGAGCATGTCGGGCGCGCCTCCCGGCGCAAGTTCCGGAGGCATGCAGGCCATGATGCAACGGATGATGAATGATCCGGAGTATCAGGCGCGCTTTGAAAAAATGTCCAAGAAGGAGCAGGAAGCCGAGATGCAGAAGTACATGGGGAACGCTAACGCTCCTGCGCCCCCCAAGGGAGAGACCGCTGCGGAGCGGCGGGCGGAGCAGGGACAGCATGATGCCGGCGCGGCGGTCGCCCGGCAAAACGAAGTAAGTGCGATTTATCAGCGGATAAGAGAAATCGAGGCCGAGTTCGCCAAAAAGGACGCCGCAATCTCGACGGCGCCGGGCAATCACGACCAGATCGGGCGCGAGCTTAACGCCAAAATAGAAAAGGTCCCTATGGTGGAGACCGGCGTAGGTGCAACGCATGATCCAGCCAAAGTGAAGCAGCTAATGCGCGAGCGTGCTGCATTGGACCGAGCCCGAGCTGCTGCGGAACTTCAACAGCGCACAGCGCTGTACTCCGAGCGCAGAACAAAATACAAGGAACTCGCGGCTTCATATGCGGCTTGGCTGAAGCAGGGCGCAGGTCCAAATAGCAATATAACGACCAGCCTAATGAACAACTCAGCCGCGGACACCGCGCTGCATTGCGAGGAAGAGTTGATCGGACTGGCCGAGAATCTGCGCAAGTATCATGAACAGACCACGCGGGACGCCGCTATGTACGAGCAGCAGTACCAGAAGAATCTGAAGGAGATGTAGGGACGGGCGGGATGTGGGGAGATGCGCTCACCCGATTGTCCACTGGACCCGGCATTCTCATCGACCCGGAGCCGCTGACCGACACCTGATCCGTCACCAGCCTCTTGTCTGCATCATGCTGGCCTCATCCATCGCGGCCACAGCCAGGCCCTTCATCGCCCCGGTCAGGTTTTCACTGACCTCAAGTAACACTTTAGGATCGTTGAAGTGCGTGGCTGCTTTGACGATTGCGCGCGCGCGCTTTTCGGCTTCCTCAGGAGGAGCGAAGGCGCAGGTGTCATCGTAAGGATGATTAGAAACAGAGTGAACACACGAGGTGCGCTTGCCCATAAAGATCCCGGAGCCGACGAACACTGCTTCGGCACCAAGCTGCATCACGAGTGAGGCATCGGCGGGCGTGGCAATGCCTCCGGCGGAGAAGTTCGGCACCGGCAGCTTCCCTGCTTTGGCGACCAGCTTGATGAGTTCATACGGCGCCTGATGCTCTTTGGCTTTGGCGTAAAGTTCTTCTTCACTGAGCACCGTGAGAATCTTCATCTCCTGCACGATCTGGCGCATGTGCTTGACGGCGTGCACCACGTCTCCAGTGCCGGCTTCACCCTTGGTACGAATCATCGCCGCACCCTCGGCGATGCGGCGCAACGCCTCGCCCAGATTCCGCGCGCCGCAAACAAACGGAACCTTGAAGGCGTGCTTGTCCACATGGTGCGCTTCATCGGCCGGCGTGAGCACCTCACTCTCATCCACAAAATCGACACCGAGCTCTTGCAGAATTTGCGCTTCGGCGAAGTGGCCGATGCGGCATTTCGCCATAACCGGGATGGACACCGCGGCCATGATCTCGCGAATCTTTTTCGGCGAAGCCATGCGCGCAACTCCGCCCTCGGCACGGATTTGCGCCGGAACGCGCTCGAGCGCCATGACTGAGACGGCGCCGGCCTTTTCGGCGATCTCGGCCTGGAGAGCGTCCGTGACGTCCATGATGACGCCGCCCTTGAGCATTTCTGCGAGACCGGTCTTGAGGCGGAGGCTGGTGGAACTACCGTTGTTCTGGGACATAGTTGGGTACCTTTGGAATGGTGAAGAGTGTATCTATTTTACAGCCTGGGCGGAGGTTCGAGGTCAAAAGCTTTGGGAGGGCCGTTCTGTCGCGAGATCAAACCCTTCAACCGCAAAAGAGCCCGGAGGACGCAGGAAAAGTTGCACCCGCCGGCGGCAGACGCAGTTCGGGATGACTAGATCACGGCTGTCATAACCCGGGCCTGGCAGAGTCTACGCATCTCGGTGGGGCTAGCGCCAGCCGCCGAGAATTGCCCCCATCACCACGAGCGCGATGGTCAGATAACCGCCATTGATTAGAACGTAGGACAATCGACGGCGCTCGAATAGGGAGACGATTGCGATCCCCATAAAAACCCAGCCGAAGCCCGCAAGAAAACCAGCGGTCGCACCCCACGCAAGGTTCGTCTTCGGATCGTTCAAAAACATGGCGAGATTGAAGGCCATGATCAAACTCAGAACGAAAGCGACGATGAATATCTTCGGCCCTGCGGCTGGTGGATCGGTCGAGAAATCATTCGCCTTCTTCCATGCTCCGTGGAATGCCACGGGCGAGTACCAGAGTCCGCCGAGCACGAATGCGGACAGCGCGGCGATGAGTATTGCCCAGAGGTTGAGTGTGTGCAGGTTCATGTGTTCCCTTTCAGTGTGCGTTGGCCGTCGCGCCCCAGACCTTTACCCAGTCAATTGGCCCGTTCACGAAGCGATGGTGGAGCGTGGCGAGCAACTCGGCGTTTCCGGCGAATAGATACTCGTAGGCCTTGTCCCATTCCTCACCCTGCTGCCATCCGGTCTGTTCGAGTTCGACCATGGTTGAATTGCCGCGTGATTCGAAGCGAAACCGCGCGCGGGTGCGGGTGGACCGCACGGTTGGAAATTGTTCCGGCGCCATCGCAGAAATGACGATCTCTTTTTCAGGGACGAAGCTGAGAATAGTGCCGCCCCCGGTTTTGCCGCCCGGATAATGCGCCGTCCACTCGCCGCCAGGCCGAAGATCAACTACGGCGCTGGGCGTCAGCCAGGTGCTCAAGCCTTCGCTGGTGGCGAATGCTTTCCACACTTCAGTGCGCGATGCAGGGACAGTGATGGTGAGAATCAGCGACTTGCCAGCTGAGGCGTCG
>Ga0136846_1227244_pt1 | contig 16543 bp, 17 predicted proteins | sample HopSoiMetagenom2_FD_96841 | JGI IMG/M metagenome (GOLD analysis project Ga0136846, IMG submission 96841) | Grasslands soil microbial communities from Hopland, California, USA - 2 Assembly 2016 (version 4) | ecosystem: Environmental > Terrestrial > Soil > Grasslands | place: USA: Hopland... | reverse complement strand
GGTTTTGGAAAATATTATTCACAGCTATCACGCTTGGGATGGGTTTTAAAGGCGGAGAAGTAACACCGCTGTTCTTTATCGGCGCTACATTAGGTAATACCATTGCCGTGTTGACCGGTGCGCCTATCGATCTGATGGCCGGGTTGGGTTTTATTGCAGTGTTTGCGGGCGCTACCAATACGCCCATTGCCTGTACCATTATGGGGGTTGAACTCTTTGGCGGCGATTATATTTTATATTATGCCATTGCCTGTTTTACTGCCTATTATTTCAGCGGTCATACCGGTATTTATTTGTCGCAACGGCTTGGCCTTTCAAAAACGCAGGAGGGGGATTCTACTTTTAATACAACGCTGAAGCAGATCCGGGAGAAGCGGATCAATAAAGGCAAATAGCGCTTTCACTCACATCAACTTTCATTATAATTTCAAACTACAACGTTATCGGTCAAAACAACGCGCTTATAGCCTAAACTGCGCGCTTACTAATTCGTTAGATGTATTTAAACAGTATAGAAAAAACCTGTTTAAATTGTTGCCCATATTATATCTGTATTTGAAACTAAATTTTCGTTTATGAAATCTTATCCCATTCTTAACATGCCGGTAATACTGGCTATTACGCTCCCGTTGATCATTATAAGCTGCAAAAAAGATGTAAAATCAGCACCACCCGCCGAAAAAGCAGCACACAAAACAATCGTATTACGGGCAGAGCCGACCACAGAAACAGCGGCCAATATTGAATTAAACGTTGGTGTTTTGAATAGAAACACTAACTGGTCTGCCAACCCTGCACAGGAGTTAGATTGTCTCGCCTGGACTGTTTCAGGTGATCCTACTGTGCTGAGGCCTTTAATGCGGTTTTCCGCGCTCCCTTGCTGTGGCAGTTCAACACCACCAACAAGCGCGTACCTTACACTTTTCTCACATCCAGCTCCCGGAAACGGAGACCGCGTTCACGCCAATTATGGAACAAACAATGCGTTTTATATCCGGCGGGTAACAAGTCCCTGGTCATGGAAAACTGACTCTACTACCTGGTTTAACCAACCGCCTACCACTACTGCAGGACAGGTACTCATTCCGCATACCAATGCGCAATTCCTGGACCTGATACATATTGACGTTACACAAATCATAAGGGACATTTACATCAACGGCAATTATGGTATTATGATGCAGTTGCAAAATGAAAATTACTATAATTCGAGAATATTTTGTCACAGCGCTTATCCCGATGTTAACAAACGTCCCTACCTGACCATTGTTTTTTAATTACGAATAGCAAAAAGCCCTATCCACCAGTTGGCGGATGGGACTGAAAACCAACAGTCTCTTTAATTCCCAAGTGACCCTGAATTTATTTAGTAAATCCATCTGCCTCAACTATCGCATCTGCAAAAGCTTTTGGCGCTTCCTGCGGCAGGTTATGACCGATACCGCCTGTTATAGTGTGGTGTGCATATTTGCCTTTGAATTTAGCCGCATAGTTGGCTGGGTCTGGATGAGGCGCACCATTGGCATCTCCTTCAAGGGTAACTGTTGGCACGGTAATAACCGGGAATGCAGCGAGTTGTTTCTCCAGGTCGTCGTATTTGGCTTCACCCTGAGCCAATCCCAGCCGCCAGCGATAATTATGAATGGTAATGGCCACATGATCGGGATTGTCAAACGCGACAGCTGATTGCGCAAAAACCGCATCGGTAAAGTGCCAGTCGGGGGAAGCGGTTTGCCAGATCAGTTTGGCAAAATCACGGCGGTTGGCTTCATATCCTTTTTCGCCGCGTTCGGTGGCAAAGTAATACTGGTACCACCACGACAATTCCGCTTTGGGCGACAAGGGCGCCTTATTGGCCTGCTGACTGCCGATCAAATAACCACTCACCGACACCAGGGCTTTTGTACGTTCCGGCCAAAGAGCGGCCACAATATCGGCAGTACGCGCGCCCCAATCGAACCCGCCAATGATGGCTTTGTCAATTTTCAAGGCATCCATAAAGGCGATCACATCTGTCGCCAGGGCGGCCTGTTGTCCGTTACGTGGCGTGGCCGCATCGAGAAAGCGGGTGGTGCCATAACCACGCAGATAAGGAACATACACATGGTATCCTTTAGCCGCTAATAAAGCCGATACCTCTTTATAACTATAGATGTCGTAAGGCCAGCCATGCAACAAAATAACCGGTTGTCCACTGGGCGTTCCTGCTTCGGCATAGCCAATATCGAGCACGCCCGCTTTTATTTGTTTTATCATGTCGAAGTTATTTTGCGCCTGTAAAAAATTAGCCATAAGACTAAATACAGCTGCCATTAAAAAACGGCCACGAATGATGTTTGAAGGTTTCATGCTATTATAATAATTTATAGTTTTTAAAATTTAGTTAGCGGTGGCCACCGTAGCAGTTGCTTGAGGGTATAATTTCCGGAACATGACATAAGTTACTGAAACCATTGCAAAGGCAATGATGGCATCAACGGTTGCTGCAAAGCCCAGCACACTTAATTTCGAAAAGAAGGCAAAAGTGATATCGAAGAAGATGCCGGCAAAAACCCATTCTTTTAATTTAAGTAATTTGTTTGGCGTTAACAGCACCAGCACACCGGATATTTTGGCAACACCTAAAATGTAAATGAAATGTGCAGGATAGCCCAGTTGTAAAGTAATGTCCCATACGAGCGGATTTTTTGTCAATTCACATACGCCGCTGGTTCCAAACCATAAAGAAGTTAAAATTACGCCTGCCCAGTAGATTGCTTTTGTTGATCTTGATTTCATGTTTGTTGGTTTTGTGTTTATTGATGACACAAAGATGGGCCGCCAGAAAGGGCGGTAAAAGCAAAAAACCGTGAAGTAGGCGAATTGGGAGGTGGATTAGACAAACGTCGCCTCGAATAATGGTAGCGTTTATTGCCCGTTAATGACCTTTATAGCTGTTTCTATCAATTCATCTCTACCCTGCTGCAAGCCCTTTATGGTTGGCTTGCATACGATGTTAATTCTAACACCCTTCTTTTGCGCAACAGTACCATCAGGATAATACACACCCAGGCCTGAGAACCGGGTATTGAATCGTCCGGGCAAAGCAAACCAATCGGTAACATCCCCATCAGCGCCTGCGGTTGTACTACCGATCGTTATCGTTTTTGTAGCGCCCTGCAATGCCATAGCACTATACTCGCCATGGCTTTTTGTATATTCATTTACCAGCAGCACTACCTTTCCGGAGTATGGCGCATCCTGCTCCTTTCCTGCTATCCAGTCGTCGTAATATTTATAGAATCCCGGAAAGCTGAGGTCGGGGTAGATCAACCTGGGCGCTATAAATTTATGTGAGCTCAATCGGGCCGCAATAGCCGGCCAGGTATCATTAGGATGATTCCGGATATCAATAATAATTCCCCGCGTAGCAGCAAGGCTATCCATTATTTTTTCAACATCCTTTACCAACAAGTCGCTCATGTTAATGTACCCAATATTATTGGCAAGCATTTTCCATGTAACAGGTACAGGTGGTGCATAGGGCAAAGAGGTATTGGATCTTTTAATAACCACCTGGTTGGTGCTCCCTTGTGGAGTTAGCCTGGTGAGGGTACAGGTGTTTGTATTTCCTGCAAACAAATAGGAACTGCACAAAGCAAAAAGCCTTCCTTCCTCATTAGAGGCTGCGACAATGTACGGCCAGAGTTTATTTATACGCTCTTCAATGGTTTCACCGTCTATAGAAACAATCACATCGTTCAGCGCAATTCCCTGTGCTTTACATAAAGAGTCGTTGGTAATAAAAGCAACAACAGCTTTGCCTTCAACAATAGTGCACAAAAATGGCAGATGGGTGAAGCTTCCTAAAAGATGCGATACTTTTGGTGACCAGCCCAAACCATTAAAGACGCAGTGCCCATCTTCCAGCTCTCTGATTATTTTAATAATGCTCAATTGATATTCCAATTCATCTTTTGCCTGGCAAAATTGCGGGATATATTCAGCCAGAACCGTTTCCCATTTTTTAGAAGTAATATATTTATAGGGTGAAAAATAATTTACAATATTCCAGTACCTGAACAGCGTTAACAACCGGTAGGCAGGTGATGGATATTGAAAACCCGGGCTGCTATACAATTCTTCATTCTTAATTTTAATTTGACGACTCTTACCATAGGTAACATAGTAATTTTCGCCCTGGCTCCTGTTGGCCAGGATGTGCTGTAGTTTACTTACTATCGAAGTATTAAAAACACTGTGGGTTAACCAGACTGTATCAAAATTATAATTGATCCTGCCCGTAAGCGTATTATCGCATTGCATACAACTATCCACCTTGCCCAACTCATTAAGCCAGGTTAGCACAATCTCATTAAGATGGCGCGCATTACCGGCGGAAAGAAATACAGGCACTTTTGCAATTAATACACTATCCCAATTCAATTGCCCTTTAGCTACATTGGGATGATAATATTTTAAAAAGCCCCACACCTGACCCAACACCTGCAGGGAAGTGATTTGATAAGAAGTAAGGTTACCTGTGTCGGAATAATCGGCATTCAGGACCGGATTGATATAAGTGCCATTCCCCTGATTGCCCCAGGTGCCGGTATGCGCTTTTTGCGCCAATAGCATCACGGGCGCCAAACAGATAATTGCCAGGAATAAGATCCGCATATAAATCGTTAGGTTTTATTATAAGCTCCCAAGATACTTAAAATCGGGTTGTTCCGGGGTGAAGGAAAGGCTTACGTACTTGGTGAATTAATCGATTCCCTTACCCATATATGCAACCGCCCCGATCTTTCGGGATGGCTTTTTTTCATTTCCCTTATCTTTGACCATTCCTGGTCAATACCGAAACAATGAAAGTAAGCCAACCATTGCCTTGCGAAAAGATCAGCAACTATGTAGACAGGATCCTGGTTATCGAGGAAGTGCTGGTCACCAATCCATTTACCTTACCCTTGTATGCCAATGGGTCGCCTACCCTTTTATTTCAAACCGCCAAAGGAACCATTCAGAATAACACCAACAACCTCACACTGTTTGGACAAACCGTTTTCCCCGAAACACTGACTATTCGCGATAACTTTACGCTCATCGCTTATTTCTTTAAACCCTTTGCGTTATTTAACCTTTTTGGCGTTTCGGCCCAGGAACTCACCAATAGCCCCATCGACCTGAACCTGCTGGATGCGGCCACGACCAGGCAACTGCAGGAACAGCTGTTGAATGCGGGATCCACAACAGCCATGCTTGCCCTGCTGGATGAATACGTATTCAGCCTGATCACGAAAACCAAAGCCGATTGCCAGTTGATCCGCTTTGCCACCCTGGCCATTGCGCAGAATGCCTCCAAAGATGCCCTGTTAAAAGTGCAACAGGAATTGCATATTACCGAACGCACCTTTCAACGCATGTTTGAAAAGAACATCGGCATCGCCCCCAGCCTGTTCAGACGTATTTCCCAGTTCAACAACGCCTTTCAACAACTCAACGGCCACCAATTCAGCAAGCTCAGCGATATCGCCTTTAACAACGGCTATGCCGACCAAAGCCATTACATTCGCGCTTTTAAGGAATTTACCGGCATTACGCCCAAAGAGTACCTGAAATTTGGCCAGTCGGAATAATGTCGGGTTTGTTCTATTTTGGCGGTCTGCTCCGCCGTTATTTTGTGTTATCAATTAAAACACAAATAACAAGAACATGAATAATCAAATTTATCCCTGCCTGTGGTTCGATGGACAAGCTCAGGCCGCCGCTACTTTCTATTGCGCAATTTTCAAAAATTCCAAGATCACCGCCGACAACCAGATGGTGGTAACCTTTGAACTGAATGGCAAAAAATTCATGGGCCTGAATGCCGGTCCGCAGTTTACATTCAATGAAGCCGTGTCCTTTGTGGTGGATTGTGAAACCCAGGAAGAGATCGACTATTACTGGGAAAAATTAACCGCGAACGGCGGCAGCGAAGGCCAGTGCGGCTGGTTAAAAGACCAGTTCGGGGTAAGCTGGCAAATTGTGCCTGCCATTCTTCCCAAACTGTTAAGCGATCCTGCCAAAGCACAAAAAGTGATACAGGTGTATATGCAAATGAAAAAGTTCGATATAGAAAAGTTGACAAATGCCTAAAAAAGATAATAGAAAGTCAGTGCGGCAGCCGTGCTGACTTTTTTCATTAAATCGGTAAGTTTGTACAAATCATTAATATGCTTCCTATCCAATCACAAGCGCCCGATTTTGAATTATATGCTACTCCCGACCAAAAGATCAAATTAAGCAGCCTGCAGGGCAAAAGGGTTATTCTCGCTTTTTATCCCGCCGACTGGAGCCCGGTATGCTCTGACCAGATGGCGTTGTATAATGAAATGCTCGAATATTTTCACAAAGCCAATGCGCAGGTCATAGGTATTTCAGTAGATGGGAAATGGTGTCATATGTCATTTTCGGCCGACCGGAAATTACATTTCCCGCTGTTAGCAGATTTTGAACCCAAAGGCGCCGTTGCAAAGGCCTATGGCGTGTACAATGAGGAAATCGGCGAATGCCAAAGAGCGCTGTTCGTAATCGATGAAAAAGGGACCATTGCCTGGAATTATCTGTCGCCCGTGGGCGTAAACCCCGGCGCTGATGGCATTATGGACGCCCTGGAGGAAATGGATAAAACCAAAAAAGCTTAAAATGCCCTTACGAACTCCCGTAAACGAAACAGATTATCTTTTTGGTTCAATGAACGCTCCTATTGAACTGGTTGAATATGGCGATTATCAATGTCCCCATTGCGGCAGGGCGCACCCGATTGTAAAGGACCTGCTGCAACGGGTGGGCCAGCAGGTGAAATTTGTATTCCGCAATTTCCCGCTTTCTAAAATTCATCCCCAGGCGCGGATGGCGGCTTTGGCAGCAGAAGCCGCCGGATTGCAAAACAAATACTGGACGATGCACGATATTCTTTACGAAAATCAAAAACGACTGCATCACACAGCCTTGCTGGAATATGCCGCCGGCATTGGTTTACAAATGGACCAGTTTACGGTAGATATGGAGCGGGAAGACCTGGCCACAAAAGTGGATAGCCATTTTTACAGTGGCATGCGCAGCGGCGTAAGCGCCACGCCCACATTTTTTATCAATGGAGAAAAATATACAGGCAGCTGGGAAAACGACGATCTTTTACAATATCTCAAAAGTTCTTTTCCTCTATGAAGCTAAAAACACTTCCTGTATTAACAGGTATGCTTTTTCCCGTCCTGGTACATGCGCAGATCCTCAACATCGACAAAACCGATACGACGGATTATGTGCACCATGCTAAATTTGATCTTAATTTAAATACCGGTTTGGAAATAGACCGGCAAAGAACCGTTCTGTACGATGCTACCAATACGGCAGAAGCCATGTTGCAGCAGTACAAAGAATTGTTTATACTGGCAGCCAGTTACCGGTTCACCTATAATGGACCCGATGACATTCTAAACGCCGGTTTCGTTCACCTGCGTTACCGGCATAACTATAAAAACAAATTACAACCCGAGCCTTTTTTGCAATATCAATGGGATAATAAACGCGGCATCGAACACCGGACGCTGGCCGGCGCCAATCTCAGGTATAATATCACTAAAGGACAACGCTTTGAGTTTAATTGCGGTTTGGGATTGATGTATGAAGAAGAGAAATGGGACTATGTGGGGGTGGATTCTGCAAAATTACCAACCGATGTTACACCCATCACCAACTACTTTACGAAAATCAACTCTTATATCCGCTTTACCTGGGACCCTAATAGCAACAACGATATCACCTTCAATGTATTTCTGCAAACCCGCCCCGACCGTTTTAAACCCCGGATTGCGCCCCATGCCCAATGGAATGTAAAGGCAGGCAGGCATGTTGCTTTATCCGTTTCCTTCACCGGATTATACGACACTGCCCCGGTGGTACCTATTGAAAAGTTTTATTTCAGTTTGAGCAATGGGGTATTGCTGAATCTGTAGTAAGCTTTCTCCCGCAAATCCCTTGAAATTGACGTACTTTCGCCGAATGGCGGAAACTATATTTTCTATTGAGAACACGCTTTCGAATTTACAGATTGATGAGTTGAATGAGATGCAGCAGGCATCTTTGGAAGCCAATAAAACTTCCAATGCGGTGATCTTGCTGGCCGATACCGGTTCTGGAAAAACGCTGGCATTCCTGTTACCCCTAACCCAATTACTGGATAAACGGCCTGTAACCCAGGCTTTGATCATAGTGCCCTCGCGGGAACTGGCCCTGCAAATTGAGCAGGTATTTAAAAAAATGGGAACTGGTTTCAAGATCACCTGTTGTTATGGCGGTCATAAGCGGGAAACAGAAGAAAACAACCTGTTGCAGGCTCCGGCCCTTATTGTAGGCACACCGGGCCGGTTGGCCGATCATATCCGCCGCGGCAATATTACTACCACCCATATTGAAACCCTGGTGTTGGATGAGTTTGATAAATCGCTGGAACAGGGGTTTGATGAAGAAATGTCGTTTATTATAAGTTCGCTACCTGCCCTGAAGAAACGGATCCTGACTTCAGCCACCGAAGCGGTAGAAGTGCCGGATTTCGTGGGTTTGCAAAACCCCGTTAAAATAAACTTTTTAACCGGGGAGAAATCAGCCGCCCTGGCTGTTCAAATGGTATGGAGCGACGGTAGGGATAAATCCGAAACGTTATTCAAACTGATCTGCCACCTGGGCAACCGTTCTACCATCGTTTTTTGTAACCAACGCGAATTTGTAGAACAGGTAAACGCCTTTTTGAAAGATAAAGGAATAGTGAGTGTATTTTACCACGGGGCTATGGAACAGCGCGACCGTGACGTGGCCTTATGCAAGTTCCGCAATGGCAGTTCCAATGTTTTGGTGACCACCGACCTGGCTGCCCGCGGACTGGATATTCCCAACATCCGTTACATTGTACATTTTCAACTCCCCACTTCGCAGGATTCGTTTACACATCGCAATGGCCGCACCGCCCGCATGGATGCCAGCGGTACCGCTATTTTAATGCTGGCGCCACATGAACATTTACCTGAATATATTACCCCCGAACCTGCCACCATTGACTTACCGCCAACTGCCGAGTTGCCGCAAAAACCCGTATGGACAACGTTCTTCATTGGTGCTGGCAAAAAAGACAAAGTGAATAAAGTAGACATTGTAGGCTTTTTCACCAACAAAGGACAACTGAAGAAAGAAGATATCGGGTTAATTGAGGTAAAGGATTTCTTTTCTTTTGTAGCTATCCGTAAATCAAAAGCCAGCCATACCCTGCATACGATCAAGGAGGAGAAGATCAAAAACAAAAAGGTGAAGATCGATATAGCGAAGTAGGGTGCTGTATGGCCCCTTCATATATTACTCATTTCCCCGGCAAAAATCAAGCATTTCCCCTATACATTGTTTTAACAAATCAATAAATGCAGCAAGGCAAAGGCTTCGAAAAATCAATAAATTTTTGTACCTTTACCAGTATTCATTTGAGCTTCGCATATTGTATTGGGCTTCATTCGGTAAAAGCCAGGTCTATTTCCTTACTTATTGCTTTACTCAGATATTACAATCCGTAGATTATTAAACTTTTAGTCTGCACATTTAAAACGCACGAAACCAAAAATCCTGCTCAGGCAGGAATCACGAAAAAATAAATATGTCAAAATCACAAGAAACATTTAACAAGAAAGAAAGAGAAAAAAAACGCCAGAAAAAACAGCAGGACAAGCTGGAGAAAATGCAGGAACGCAAGAATAACAAGGAAAAAGGCAAGAGCCTTGATGATATGATTGCCTACCTTGATGAAAATGGTAATTTAACCTCTGTTCCGCCCGATCCAAGGAAAAAGAAAGTATTCCGCCAGGAAGAAATGCAGATCAGTATTCCCAAACAGGAAGAAAGACCAGCAAATGAAAAAAGAACCGGAGTGGTAAGCTTTTTTAACGACCACAAAGGGTTCGGATTTATCAATGACAGCCTCACCAAAGAGCGAATTTTTGTACACGTGAACGAGCTATCAATCGCAATAAAAGAGAATGACAAGGTTACTTTTGAAGTACAAAATAGTCCTAAGGGCCCGGTTGCATTAAATGTAGAGCTGGTAAAACCCTGATAATTTCCCTTTATTAGGGTTCTCCTGACTACACATGTTGTTTAATCAGATCAACCAACTGTTTTTTGCTGGCAACACCTGATTGCCGCCAAACGGGCCTGCCATTCCTGAATAATATCAGGGTTGGCACGCCACTGATCTGGTAAGCCTGCGCAATGGCGGGCATTTTATCTACATCTATCTTGATGATGCGGGCGCTGTCGCCGATCTCTGATTTTACTTCTTTTAACACCGGCGCCTGTACTTTACAGGGGCCACACCATTCGGCAAAAAAATCAACCAGCACCGGTTTATCTTCGTTCAATACACTTTGAAAATTCTCTTTCATACCACTAGTTTTTTTGTTTTTTAAAACTATCCTGCAGTTTTTTTATCAGCTCTTTTTGCTCTTCAGTAAATGAATCGGGCAATTTGGCTTCCACTTTTATATACAGGTCGCCAACGCCCTGCTCATTATAAACAGGCATTCCTTTTCCTTTCAACCGTAGCTTTTTACCGTTTTGCGATCCTTCGGGAATAGTGATGGTCACTTCACCTGAAAGAGTTGTAACCGGCACTTTGCCGCCCGTCATCAGCGTAAACACATCTACGGGTACATCTATGTGCAGATCGTTACCGGTTCTTTTAAATACGTGGTTCGGTTGTATATGCACTGTGATGAACAGGTCGCCGGCCTTGCCTGAACGGCCCTTCATACCCTTACCCTTCGATTTCAACACCAGCCCTTCATAAGCGCCCGGTTTTATTTTAACCTTAAGCTTTTCGGTGCCCAGGTCAATAATGCGTTCGGTGCCGGTAAAAGCTTCCTGCAATGTTATGGTTGCTTCGCCTTCAATATTCCGGCCCGGCATTTCCTGTTGAAAGCCGCTATAGCTTCTTTCACTTCCACCGCCGCCAAAAAAGGAATTGAAGAAGTCAGAAAACCCTCCACCACCAAAAAGGTCTTCGGCGTTACCGTTATATTCATAATAGTTTTGTCCGCCCCGCTGGCCACCATAACCGCCGCCGCCCGCACCACTAAAATCTGCGTGCTCATACTGTTTCCAGTTGGCGCCCAGTGTATCATATTTTTTACGTTTTTCGGGATCGCTGAGCACTTCGTTGGCTTCGGTTATTTCCTTGAATTTTTCCTCGGCTTTTTTATCCCCCGCATTTTTGTCGGGGTGATACTTAACAGCCAGCTTGCGGTAAGCCTTTTTTATCTCGTCTTGTGAAGCAGTTTTATTTACTCCCAATACTTTATAATAGTCTTTATATTCCATTATAATCTGCTGTTTTGTAATTGAATTGTTTCAAATACTGTACCTTTTCATAAAGTACCTAACAGGCGCATTGACAAAAGTCAAATTGGCATAAAACACATAATTAAAATAACATTTTGTCCCCTTCTGCCAATATAGGTTTTACCTATCAATTTATAGAATTAATTGATTTCGCTTATTTCCTCAAAGTCCTAATTTTAGCACCCCTACCCAACAAAGCAATTGTTCTTTCAATAAACTTATAACAATGGAAAAAGACTCAAATGACATCAGTAAATGCCCCTTTCACAATGGCAGCCTAAAACAGAATGTTGGCGGTGGCGGTACGCGCAATCGCGACTGGTGGCCCAACCAGTTAAAGTTGAACATCCTGCGTCAGCACTCAGAGAAATCGAATCCCCTGGGCGAAGACTTTAACTATGGGGAAGCTTTTAAAAGTCTTGACCTGGAAGCAGTAAAAAAAGACCTGCATGCCCTGATGACCGACTCACAAAGCTGGTGGCCTGCGGATTTCGGGCATTATGGTCCCCTGTTCATTCGCATGGCCTGGCACAGTGCCGGTACTTACCGGGTATTTGATGGCCGCGGTGGCGCCGGTTCAGGCCAGCAACGTTTTGCGCCCCTGAACAGCTGGCCCGACAACGTGAGTCTTGATAAAGCACGCAGACTGCTGTGGCCTATTAAACAGAAATATGGAAACAAGATCTCCTGGGCCGATCTGTTGATCCTTACCGGCAATATTGCCCTGGAATCGATGGGTTTTAAAACGTTTGGCTTTGCGGGCGGACGCCCCGATGTGTGGGAACCGGATGAAGATGTGTATTGGGGTGCTGAGAACACCTGGCTGGGTGGCGACATCCGTTATGCGCATGGTTCGCCCGGTGTAGTGGAGGGACATGGCGTTTTATCGTCCGACGAACCTGCTGATGGCGATGTACACAGCCGCAACCTCGAAAAACCGCTGGCTGCGGTGCAAATGGGTTTGATCTATGTTAATCCCGAAGGTCCGGACGGAAATCCAGACCCGATTGCTGCCGCAAAAGATATTCGTGATACGTTTGGCCGTATGGCGATGAATGATGAGGAAACTGTTGCCCTTATTGCGGGTGGACACAGTTTTGGTAAAACCCATGGTGCGGCGCCCGCTACCCATGTTGGTAAAGAACCTGAAGCTGTTGACCTGGAAATGCAGGGCCTTGGCTGGAGCAACAGTTATAGATCCGGTAAAGGCGCTGATACCATTACCAGCGGTTTGGAAGTTATCTGGACAAAAACGCCTACCAAATGGAGCAACAACTTCTTTGAGAACCTGTTTGGGTTTGAATGGGAGTTGACCAAAAGCCCCGGTGGCGCCCACCAGTGGGTGGCTAAAAATGCAGACAGCATTATCCCCGATGCGTATGATGGCGCCAAAAAGCATTTGCCTACGATGCTTACCACTGATCTGTCTTTACGGTTCGACCCGATATATGAAAAGATCTCCCGGCACTTTTTGGAAAACCCCGACGCATTTGCCGACGCATTTGCACGCGCCTGGTTTAAATTAACGCACCGCGATATGGGTCCGCGTGCCCGTTACCTGGGTGCTGATGTACCGAAGGAAGAATTGCTTTGGCAGGATCCGATCCCTGCAGTGAACCATCCATTGATCGATGATAAGGATGTAGCCGCCCTGAAAGAAAAAGTACTGGCATCAGGATTGTCGGTTTCAGAACTGGTTTCCACTGCCTGGGCTTCGGCTTCTACTTATCGCGGAACCGATAAACGCGGTGGCGCAAACGGCGCCCGTATTCGCCTGGCCCCGCAAAAATTCTGGGTGGTGAACAATCCACCGCAATTACAAAAAGTATTGAGCAAACTGGAAGCGCTCCAACAGGAATTCAATGGCGCGCAAACCGGTGGTAAAAAAGTGTCACTGGCCGATTTGATCGTACTCGCTGGTTGTGCCGGGATAAAAAAAGCAGCTAAAGATGCCGGCTATGACGTAACCGTTCCGTTTACGCCTGGTCGTATGGATGCTACGCAGGAACAAACAGATGTGGAATCTGTAGGCTACCTGGAACCGCAAGCCGATGGTTTCCGTAATTACCGCAAAACAAGATCGCATGTGTTAACCGAAGCATTGCTGATAGATAAAGCGCATTTACTTACCCTAACCGCACCTGAGCTTACCGTACTGGTTGGTGGCATGCGCGTACTGGATACTAACTTCGATGGTTCAAAAAATGGCGTATTCACGGTACATCCCGGCAAGCTCACCAACGATTTCTTTGTAAACCTGCTCGACATGAACACAGCGTGGAAGGCGGCTTCTGAAGACAGGGAACTGTATGAAGGTACCGACCGTACAACCGGCAAAGTAAAATGGTTAGCTACCCGCGCCGACCTGGTATTTGGTTCTAACTCCGAACTGAGAGCCATAGCCGAAGTATATGGAGCAGCAGATGCGAAAGAGAAATTTGTAAAGGACTTTGTGGCGGCGTGGAATAAAGTGATGAATCTGGATAGGTTTGAGATTTGAGTTGACCAGTTGATCAGTTGACCAGGAGGGAGAAAGAAAGGTTGGAATTTCGCGAGCCCTTTCACGTTTGACGTTTCACGACTGAACTACCTATAAAGAAGCCCCGGTAATAAATGCCGGGGCTTCTATTTTTACTTAATCACTACAGGCATTAAGGAACTGCCGGTGTTGTTGTCTGATTCACTATCGGCCATACGCCAGGCGTTGGCACACTCACGCCTTTCGTATTACCGCGTTTTGATGAATCGGGTCCAAAATAATATAAGGGCCAGCCTCTGTAGGTGAGCTGGTTTTTACCGAACACATTGATCTTATTAAAGTCAGCCGAATTATACAGCGAAGGTACTCCCTGCACAGCGCCCAACGAATCTATCGGCCAGGTTGCGTTGTTGCTGAAATCTGACTTGGTGTATTTATTGACGTTGAACCGGTCATTTTTAAAAGCATACAGCGTGTGGCCATACGCATCCGTAAGGTAAGGAGTGCTTTCATCGCCTTCCACGTACTTGCTGGTATAATGCTTCCCATCGTTCCCTATTAATTGGGTATAAGCCAGCATTACTGAATAATCAGGTTTGGCGGTAAACCATTTGCCACCAACGGCTTCCCCTTTTACATCTCCTGCCACTGAATCTTTGGCATAGTAATACAAGGGCCAGCCCTTATAGGTTGTTTGAGGTTTGCCGTCTGCGCGGGTAATGCTGCCAAAATCAGCACTGGCCAAACCGGCAGGCAAATTAGGCGCGTCTACATAAAATACAGGCCATGCGGTGACACAACCGCCACTGCAGGCTGATTGCCCATTGGCATCATTTGAAAAGAAATACAGTGTTTTTCCATTGACATCAGTAAGGATGCTACCCAACTGATTGTTTTGTTTAAGTTGTACATTATTAGTCACAGCAGGCAGTTCATCATGATCATGAGTACAGGCGGCAGTTAGCAATACAAGGCCACCCCCTACACATAGAAGAAGGGAACGTTTCATAATAGGATTTTTTCTTTGATTATTAAAGGAACAGGGGGTCGCAGAGCGCTCTGCAACCATTACACTCAGGTAAACTGAATAAGGATACGCGGAAGGATGCCTGCGGGTTTCCTTGACCGGGTAAAAAAATTAAAAAGCTGTTAAACTGGGGATATCTTTTGTAAAAGGCCATGGTATAATTTTTTAGGCTGTATTATCTATGGCTTGAACCGATGAAGAAAATAAAGACCATAGGACAGGTACTGGTACAGTCCTTTAAAAATTTTATGGGTGACAAGATCCTCAAATTGAGTGCCTCCCTTGCCTATACCACCGTTTTTTCTTTTGGGCCGTTACTGGTTGTGATTATTTTTCTGTGCAGCATCTTTTTAGGACAGGAAGCCGTTCAGGGAAAGATCTATAACCAGATGAAACAGTTTGTTGGCCCTGATGCGGCACTTCAACTGCAAACAATCATTAAGAACGCTTCCTTAAGCGGGAAGGGAACATCAGCGGCTGTAATAGGTATAGTAACACTGTTGTTCAGCGCAACGGCGGTCTTTGCTGAAATACAGGATTCCATCAACACCATCTGGGGTTTTAAGGCAAAGCCGCAAAAAGGCATCTGGCAGTTTGTAAGGACCCGGTTCCTCTCTTTTTCTATTGTTATCAGCCTGGGCTTCTTATTATTGGTGTCGCTTGCGGTGACCACTATTGTGGAAGGCCTGAGCAACCGGTTGAAAAGCCACTTCCCTGATGTAACGGTTATTGTATTTTATATTTTGAACCTGGTGATCTCATTTTCAGTGATCACTGTTTTGTTCCTGCTGATCTTTAAAGTGCTGCCCGACGCCAAAACAAAATGGAAAGATGTACTGCCGGGCGCTATCGCCTCCAGCGTATTGTTTATGATCGGTAAATTCGGGATCTCCTTTTACATTGGCAAAAGCAATATCGGCACTACCTATGGGGCAGCAGGCTCGTTGGTGATCTTGTTATTATGGGTGTATTATTCTGCGATCATTTTATACCTGGGCGCTGAGTTTGCCCTGGCCTGGAGTGCACATAAAGGTTCATCCCTTCAGCCCAATGATTACGCGGTATCGTTAAAGAAAGTTGAAATAGAAACAGACAAGGATAATAATACTACGGTAAAAGAAACTAAAAAAGAGCCGGAGGCTAAATAAAAAAGGCCGCACCTTATTCAGGATGCGGCCCGTATTCATCTTTTATTATTTATTGTCGTCTCCTTCCCCATCAACATACGCTGACCCTTTTTCTTCTATATTTTTCCTTTCTTTATTCAGCAGGGAACTAAGTGGTCCTTTCATATTTTCCTGGGGATCAGTTTTGTGAAGGGTTTCAGGATCAGGTTGTGAAACCGGGTTGTCCTTCTTTTCCTCCGCCTGCTTGTTGAGGTCTTTCTTTTTATTGTCTTCCATAATCAAGCTTTACTTATTATGAAAAAAATTATGCCACGCTATGGTTTTTTAAGGTTCGTTAAAATAGTATTCAATTTTAAGATATATAAACGGATGGGCAAGGCCGGTACTAACTCATAATATTTTTATTAACTTCCGAAAAACCAAACGCTTTTATATGGCCCCAGTAAACAGAAGAGATTTCCTGAAAAATTCCGGTCTGGCTACTCTGCCCCTGTTAGTTGCCAATCC
>Ga0136846_1227843_pt1 | contig 16545 bp, 13 predicted proteins | sample HopSoiMetagenom2_FD_96841 | JGI IMG/M metagenome (GOLD analysis project Ga0136846, IMG submission 96841) | Grasslands soil microbial communities from Hopland, California, USA - 2 Assembly 2016 (version 4) | ecosystem: Environmental > Terrestrial > Soil > Grasslands | place: USA: Hopland... | reverse complement strand
CAGGGCGAGGAAGACCTCGTCCAGGCTGGGCAGGCGCAGCGACAGCTCGGTGACCGCGATCCCGGCCTCGTCCAGCCGCCGTACGACGACCGGCATCGACGTACCGTCCGTCACCGGCACGCTGACCAGCGCGTTGACCACGTCGACCGACGGGCGGGCGCCGACCGACTCCGCGACGATCGCGGCGACCCGCTCCAGGTGCGCGGGCTCGGCCGGGCGGACGTCCAGCGACTGCTTGCCCGCCTGCGCCTTCAGCTCGGCCGGCCGGCCGGAGGCGACCACCGTGCCCTTGTCGAACACGACGATCGAGTCGGCCAGCGCATCGGCTTCCTCCAGGTACTGCGTGGTGAGCAGCACCGTGGTCCCGTCGAGCACCAGGTTGCGGACCGTCTCCCAGACGCCGTTGCGAGCGTGCGGGTCGAGACCGGTCGTCGGCTCGTCCAGGTAGAGGATGCTCGGGTTGCCGACCAGGCTGCTGGCGAGGTCGAGGCGACGGCGCATGCCGCCCGAGTACGTCTTCGCGATCCGGTCACTCGCGTCGGTCAGCTCGAACCGCTCCAGCAACTCGTCGGCCCGGGCCCTGGCCTGGTTCCGCGAGAAGCCGAGCAGCCGGCCGATCATGATCAGGTTCCGGCGGCCGGACATGTCCTCGTCGACCGAGGCGTACTGCCCGGTCAGGCCGATGGTCTCGCGGACCCGACCGGCTTCGCGCACCACGTCGTACCCGCCGACCTTGGCGTGGCCGCCGTCGGGACGGACCAGGGTGCCGAGGATGCGGACCGCGGTCGTCTTGCCGGCGCCGTTCGGGCCGAGGACTCCGAGGACCGTGCCGGTGGGCACGCTCAGGTCGACGCCGGCAAGCGCGGTCGTGTTGCCATATTTCTTGACCAGACCGACCGCCTCGATGGCGACCTGGTTCGTTGTGGTCATCGGTTCCTCCCAGTGGACTCACTTCACTGGGACTACCGTGCCGCTGTGCCCTGGCACCGCTCTGGCACTCGGCTGACAGGGCCGTACCAGCCCATCTCAGCGCCTGTCAGCTGCTGGCAGCGCCTGTCAGCGCGCTGAGTCAGCCCTTCAGCGGGACGACCTGGTTGGCCAGCAGGGCCTGGTAGACCTCGGGGTTGTACCGGGCCAGGTTGCCGCGGGCCTTCCGCCGGTACTTGAGGATCTGCCGGGTGCCGATCGCCCACAGCACGTACTGGAACGCCAGCGCGAACTTGAAGTCGTCGATCGTCTGCGGCGCTCCGCCGGACGACGCGTCCAGCAAGATGCCGACCATCCCGATACAGAGCAGCGTGGCGATGAACCCACCGGTGTTGACCATCCCGTTGGCCGCACCGAACCGTGTCGTCGGGTTGAACGTCCGCGCGTAGTCCAGTCCGAGCATGGAGCCCGGTCCACCAGCCGCCTGTACGACGATCAGCAGCAACAGCACTGGCATCGGCGCACGGCCCGGCCAGAGCAGTACGACGGTCCACATCAGCACTGAGCCGGAGATGACCGCCAGTACGATCCAGGAGCGGTAGAACGGGAACCTGGCGGCGTACCGACCGACCAACGGCCCGTAACACAACCCTGCCAGCACCGGAACGATCAGCATCGCCGCAGCGGTCGTCGGAGCGACCCCTTGGCCCTGCACCAGGAACGGGAAGCCCCAGAGCAGACCGAAGGTGCTGCCCGAGAAGCTGGTGGTGAAGTGGGTCCACAGCCCCAGCCGGGTGCCCGGCTCCTTCCAAGCGTGACGCAGGTTCTTCCGGACCTGTGTCAGCGACTGCTTAGGCCGGCGAAGCGGTTCGTCGTACGGCGTGTCCTTGATCAGGAACAGAACCGCCAGACCGGCCACCAGGCTCAGGACGCTGGCTCCGGCAAACGTCGGCGTCCATCCGAAGGCGTGGAACGCCGCAGCCATCGGCACGGTCGACATGATGGCGCCGAGGCCACCGAGCATTCCGGTCGCCTGTGACATCACCGGCTGCCGCAGCGCCGGGAACCAGGACATGACGACCCGCAGCACGCTGATGAACACCAGTGCGTCGCCGACGCCGAGTACGGCGCGAGCCGCAAGGGCAGCGGGGTACGAGTCGACCAGACTGAACGCGGACTGCGCTACGAAGAGCAGTCCGGATGCAGCGAGCAGCAGCCGCTTGGAGCCGTACCGGTCGAGCAGGATGCCGACGGGCACCTGCATGGCGGCGTACACGGTCAGCTGGACGACGGTGAAGCTCGCCAGCGCGGATGCGGAGATGTGGAATCGCTCGGCGGCCTGAAGGCCGGCGACACTCATTGAACCGCGGTGCAGCACGGTGACCAGGTAGGTCAGGACAGCAGTGATCCACACCGCCCAGGCTCGACGTCCGCCCAGGGGGAAGAGAAGTTCGGTCACCGAGTGCCTCGCAAATCCGCCGCGGCGGAATTGATGTGCGCGACGACGAGCTCGCGGAAGCGCTTGACGCTGTTTCCGCCGAGCGCCTCGATCAGCTCCTGGTGCTCGGCGATCGAGCGGTCCATCCGTGCCGGTTGCATCTCGATCCCGGGCACGCCCATCCGGACCTGACGGTCGCGGAGGCTGTTGTAGAGCTTGGCGAGGATTTGGTTGCCAGCGGCATCGACAATCGCCTCGTGGAAGGCTCGATCCACCTCGAGGAAGCTCTTGGCATCGCCGGCTTCGCGGTGCGCCCGAAGTTCGTCGACGCGCCGGGTCAGCGTCTCGATCAGCTGCTTGCGGCGCGGCCAGACCTTGCCGGCGGCGTGCGTCTCGATCAGCTCCCGGGCCTCGAGGACGTCTTCGATCTCCTGCGGCAGCACCGGCAGGACGAGGGCGCCCTTCTTCGGGTACAGCTTGACCAGGCCGGACTCCTCCAGCCGGAGCAGTGCCTCGCGAACCGGCGTACGGGACACGCCGACCGCGGTGGCCAGCTCGCCCTCGGTCAGTAGCTCGCCGCCGGGGTACACCCGGTCCAGAATGGCCGCCTTCACGTACGCGTAGACACGCTCCGCCGCGGGGATCTTCTCCACCCCCGGCGCCGCCTCGACCACTACCCGGGCGATCTCCGCTGTCTCGTCACCCAATACCAACCCATCACTCACCGGCTCATGCTCCGGCTGCCCGCCACCCACAGAACTCCTACCAGACGCTCGTATCTTTGTTGTATCTATCCTACCCACACAGCTAATCCACTGAGCCGGCCGGATATTCCCCAGCTTGTCCACGAGTTATCCACAGGCAGATCCACAGAACGTGGGCAACTGAGCGTGAGCTGCCGGACGCTCGGTAGTGACGAACGCAGGGTTTCCCCTGCGTTGTGGATGAAGAACTCCGACTGTCCGGATTCCGTCCTAGAGTCTCCGCATACCGGCTCGGGACCGTTCCGCCCGGGCCAGCCCCCCAAGGAGGCAGTGTGTCCCGAACTTCCCGTCCCCGCCGGCTGTCCGCAGGCCTGGCCGCCGCCGCGCTGGTGCTGACATCACTCGGCGCCGCGACAGCTCACGCCGCACCGTCCGCCGAGCCGGTGCCCGGGCCGCTGATGAACTACGTGGTCAACACGAAGGCCACGCCCGGACACGTCCGGAAGACCGAGGACGCGGTGAAAGCGGCCGGCGGGACCGTCCTGGTCTCCTACCGGCAACTAGGCGTCGTCATCGCGCAGTCGACGAACCCAGACTTCAAGACCGCTGTCCGTAGCTCCCGTGACGTGCAGTCCGTCGGTGCGACTCGGACGGCCGCGGTCAGCGAAGGCCCCGGCGGGCTGAGCTCGATCGACGAGGCCGAGGCGACACCCGTCCTCGACCCGCGCGAAGGCGAGCAGTGGGACATGGTCCAGATCAAGGCGGACCAGGCGCATGCCATCACCGACGGCTCCCGGAGCGTCCTGGTCGGCATCAACGACAGCGGCGTCGACGACACCCACCCCGACCTCGCGCCGAACTTCGACGCGGCGGACTCAGTCAGCTGCGTGGACAACGGCGTACCGGACCAGACGCCGGGGATCTGGCGGCCGACGACCAGTTCACACGGCACGCACGTGGCCGGCACGGTCGCGGCGGCGCGGAACGGCGTAGGCATCGTCGGGGTCGCGCCCGGCGTACGGATCGCGTCGGTCAAGGTGGTGAATGACGACGGCTTCATCTACCCGGAGTACTCGATCTGCGGGATCGTGTGGGCCGCCGAGCACCACATGGCCGTGACGAACCACAGCTACTTCATCGATCCCTTCCAGTTCTGGTGCAACGACAACGGAGACCAGGGCGCGGTGCAGGAGTCCGTGCGGCGCGCGTATGCCTGGGCGACGGACCAGGGCACGCTCTCGGTCGCGGCCGCCGGCAACTCGAACTACGACCTGTCGAACAAGACGACCGACAGCACCAGCCCGAACGACACCAAGCCGGTCACCCGGACGATCAACAACGACTGCCTGGACATGCCGACCGAGCTGCCGGGCGTGATCACCGTCGCGAGCACGACGCAGGCGCGGGTCAAGAGCAGCTTCTCGAACTTCGGCCTGAACAAGATCGATGTCGCGGCTCCGGGCAGCTCGATCCTGTCGACGCTTCCTGGCGGCCGCTACGGCCTGTCGAGCGGTACGTCGATGGCGTCGCCGCACGTCACCGGCGTCGCGGCACTGATGAAGTCCACCCACCCGTGGTGGGGTCCGCGTGACATCGAGCGCGCCCTCCAGCGCGAGGCGGACGACACCGCGTGCCCCATCACCCCCGACGCCCGCTGCACCGGCACCACCGCGAACAACTCCTTCTACGGTGAAGGCATCGCCGACGCCCTCGACGCCGTAACCCGCTGAGCCGAGCGGGGGTCCCCCGCCCAGGACCCCCGCTCACACCCAGCAAGCCGTGGTCGGACCACGTGCCGGGGTTACCGGATGTGCGGGTAGAGCGTGAGTCTGCCGCCTGTGGCTGCGCTGATGACGGCTCGATCTCCGAGAGGCTCGGCAAGGGTGACCGTCGCTGGTGTGGTGAGACCGACGTCCACACAACCGCCTAGCACCGGACTGTGGCTCCCGCCGATGATCACCATGTCCTTGAACTCGACGACATGGGCTCGAAGGTCGGGATCACACTTCCCGTGTTGGAGGTTGAAGGTGAGCGCTCGGCCGTCGACGACCCCGGTGAGCCACCCGACCCGCAGGAGGCCGGGATCCAGCCCCTGGTCGAGCCCGGGCGGTGGGGCCGGCTCCACCAGCGGCTGCAGTACGTCTGTCGAGATTGCCAAGACGACGATCGGCCGGGACAGGCCCTTCGCAGTGAAGGACCATGCAGGCACGGTCGCGCGACCGTTGCTCGTGTCAACGTCAGCTGTCTTCAAGGAAGCGCCGGTGATCGTGAGTTTGCACTTCGACGCCGGTATCGCCAGGTGGCCGCAATTGTCGTACGGCGTTCCGATCGCTTGAGTCAGTGCGGGCCCAGGATCGAGGATGCTCGCCGAGACGCTCGATCCGTCGCCGAAATCGATGCGAGTGGTGCCACCCGATCCACCGCGTACGGCCGGCGCGATGCTGACGTACCCGGCGCCCCACGTAACCTTCTGCTCGATCGTGTCGAAGCCCAGATCCGGTGTCAGGGACGAGTACAGGAAGATCCCCGCCCGAGGCTTCGGGATCCCCACGGCCCGGACGGCCTGCTCGACGGCACGCGCCCGGTCCAGGAACGCCACAGTCGCAGGACCTGACGGAATCTGCGTCCCAACCACCTCCCGAGGCGCCGTCGAATGAATGCTGGGCGTCGTACCACTCGCTCCAGACGCCGGCGCTACCTCATTCCCACACGCCGCCACAGCAAGGACGACAAGGACAACGGCAGGAACCAAACCCGCACGACACCTGGCACCACGGCTGAACGGCCTCATGCTTAATGGACGCGCATCGGATGGCGAATCGTTGCAGTGGCCGTCATAGGCCCAGTATCCGCCCACCCCGCTGGGTTCAGGTTCGCTTGGTTCGTCCGCCACGCGGGCCGGTCGACCTAGCCGGTGGTGATCAGGATGATGCCGGTGACGACCACCGCTGCGGCGGCGGCTCTTTTGGGCCCGAAGCGTTCGTGGAAGAAGATCGCGCCGATGACGGCGCCGAAGATGATGCTGGTTTCGCGGAGGGCGGCGATTGCGGCCAGGGCGCCGCGGGTCTGGGCCCAGAGAACGAGCCCGTACGCCACCATGGAGACGACGCCGCCCGCGAGACCGGAGAGGATCGCGGGGCGGGGCAGGTCGAAGGCGCGCGGGCCGCGCCAGGCGAGAACTGCCAGCGGGACCGCGAAGCCTTGCAGCATGAAGACCCAGCCCATGTACGTGGCCACCGGCATCTTGTGTACGGCGACACCGTCGACGACCGTGTACGACGCGATCATCAGACCCGTCGCGATCGCCGCGAACAGTGCCGGGACCTGACCACGCCCCGGACGGCCGATGAAGACGAGCGCGATCAGGCCGGCCGAGACAAGCAGTACGCCGGCCAACTCGAGAACAGCCAGGGTCTGGTGAAGTACGACGATCGACACCAGGGCCACGACCCACGGCGACGTACCGCGGGCCAACGGGTACATCTGGCTGAACTGCCCCAGCTGGTACGACGCCAGCAGCCCACCGAGATACGCGAGGTGCAGCAACGCGGACGCGATGATGTACCCCGACGTCCCGGCCGGCGGCGGCCCCATCACCAGCACCGCGACGAGCCCGATCACCCCCGCCGCAAGCTCGAACAACGCGAACCCAGCGACCCGATCCGGCGCGCCATGAGCCATCGCGTTCCACGTAGCATGCAGAACCGCCGCCCCCAGCACCACCAGGATCACCACCACCCCCACACCCTCTCACCGCCCATCCAGCCGGTCAGCCGGATTAGCCCCGATGATGGTGACGTGGAAACCGCAGCCAAGCACCGCTTGGGCGCCGCGTCCCTGGGCCTTGCGCCGCGGGAGGCATGCGCGAAGGCCCGGGCGGCGCCCGGGCCTTCGGTAGTGCTGCGGTCAAAGAGTGGTACTGCGGTCAGAACATCAGTGCTCGGGCTGGGTCTTCGAGGATGCTGGCTACGTCGGCGAGGAAGGTGGAGCCCTTCTCGCCGTCGATCAGGCGGTGGTCGAAGGACAGCGCCAGCGTGGTGATCCAGCGCGGGACGATCTCGTCGTCCACCACCCACGGCTGCTTGCGGACCGCACCGAAGGCGAGGATCGCGGCCTCGCCCGGGTTGATGATCGGGGTGCCCGCGTCGACGCCGAACACACCGACGTTGGTGATCGTGAACGAGCCGCCGGCCTGGTCGGCCGGTTGGGTCTTGCCCTCGCGGGCGGTGGCGACCAGGTCGTTCAGCGCCCGGCACAGCTCCGGCAGGGTGAGCGAGTCGGCGCTCTTGATGTTCGGCACGATCAGGCCGCGCGGAGTCGCCGCGGCGATGCCGAGGTTGACCGCGCCCTTGTAGACGATCTCCTGCGCCTGCTCGTCCCAGGCCGCGTTGATGATCGGCGTACGCCGGGCCGCCAGGGTGACCGCCTTCGCGACGATCAGCAGTGGCGAGACCCTGAGGTCCCGGAACGCCCTGTCACCCTTCAACCGCTCGACCAGCTCCATCGTGGCGCTGACATCGACGGTGATCCATTCGGTTACATGCGGAGCGGTGAAGGCACTGGCAACCATCGCCTGCGCCATCACCTTCTGCACGCCCTTCACCGGGACGCGGGTGTCACCCTGTCCGCTCACCACCGGCGCAGGCTGGTACGCAGCCGCCGGCTCAGCCGCAGCTGGCGCCGCGGCATGACCCTCGACGTCGGCCCGGGTGATGATCCCGCCCGGCCCGGTCGCGTTCACGGTCGCCAGATCGATGCCCAGATCCTTGGCCAGCTTCCGCACCGGCGGCTTGGCCAGCACGTGCACCGCAGCACTGTTGCCACCGGCAACATCACCGGTGGGCACCGCCGGCGCAGTCGCGGCGGCCGCCGGCGCCTGCAGCGCGGGACTGGCGGCGGGGGCAGCCCCTCCCGGTGCACCGGTAGCCACCTGGGCCGGCGCCGCCGCCGAGCCGGCGGAGGCTGTGGGGGCGGCGGAGGTGGCGGAACTGGCGGAGGCGGCGGAGGCGGCGGAGGCCGCGGGAGCCTTGCGGGCGCGGCGCTTGGCCTCGGTGGTCTTGGGGCCGTAGCCGACCAGCACCGCCGTCCGGCCGCCCTTGTCGTCCTCGGGTTCGGGAACCGTCGGGACCAGGTCGTCGGCGAGTGGTTCCTCGCCCGCGGACTCGGTCTGGACGGCGATGATCGGCGTACCGACCGGGACGGTCTCGCCCTCGGGGACGAGGAGCTCGGAGATGACGCCGGCGAACGGGACCGGGAGCTCGACCAGTGACTTCGCGGTCTCGATCTCGACGACGGTGTCGTTCAGCTTGACCGTGTCGCCGGGCTTCACCTTCCAGCTGACGATCTCGGCCTCGACCAGACCTTCACCGACATCAGGGAGCCGGAACTGCTGGATGCCCATCAGTACCCCATCACCCGGTCGACGCCGTCCAGCACCCGGTCCAGGTCCGGCAGGTAGTCGTCCTCCATCCGGGACGGCGGGTACGGCGTGTCGTACCCGGTCACCCGGAGCACCGGCGCCTCGAGGTGGTAGAAGCACTCCTCGGTGATGCGTGCCGCGATCTCCGACCCCGGACCGAGCGACAGCGGCGCCTCGTGCACCACGACCGCCCTGCGGGTCTTGCGAACCGACGCGAAAATCGTCTGCAGGTCCAGCGGCGAGATCGTCCGCAGGTCGATGACCTCGAGCTGCCGGCCGTCCTCGACCGCGGCCTCGGCCGCCTGGACGCAAGTCTTCACCATCGGGCCGTAGCAGAGCAGCGTCGCGTCAGTGCCCTCGCGGACCACCTTCGCCTGGTGCAGCGGCTGGGTGGGCGGCACGGACTCGTCCAGCTCCGCCTTCTCGTGGTACCGCCGCTTCGGCTCGAAGAACACCACCGGGTCGTCGGACGTGATCGCCTGCTGGATCATCCAGTAGGCGTCGACCGGGTCACCGCAGGAGACCACCTTGAGACCCGGCACGTGCGCGAACAGCGTCTCCGGGGACTCCGAGTGGTGCTCGACCGCTCCGATGCCACCGCCGTACGGGATCCGGATCACGAGCGGCATCCGGATCTTGCCCATCGACCGGTAGTGCATCTTCGCGACCTGGTTGATGATCTGGTCGTACGCCGGGAACACGAAGCCGTCGAACTGGATCTCGCAGACCGGGCGGTAGCCACGCAGCGCCAGGCCGACCGCGGTACCGATGATGCCGGACTCGGCCAGCGGGGTGTCGATCACCCGGTCCTCGCCGAAGTCCTTCTGCAGACCTTCGGTGACCCGGAAGACCCCGCCGAGCTTGCCGATGTCCTCGCCCATCACGACGACCTTGGGGTCGGCCTCCATCGCGGCCCGCAGGCCGGCGTTGATCGCCTTGCCGAGAGTGATCTTCGTCATCGCTCAGCCCTCGCCTTCGAACGACGCGGCGTACGCGGCGAACTGGTCCCGCTGCTCGGCCAGCTGCGGCGTCTCCTCGACGTACACGTTCTGGAAGAAGTCGGTCAGCACCGGGTCCGGCAGCGCCAGGCAGCCGGCCCGCAGCTCGGCGGCGACCTTGTCCGCCTCGGCCTCGATCTCGTCGAAGAAGTCGTGGTCGACCCCGGCGTGGCGGGCCAGGTAGGCGTGCACGCGCCCGATCGGGTCCTTGAGCTTCCAGTGCTCGAGGTCCTCGTTCAGCCGGTACTTCGTCGGGTCGTCGGACGTGGTGTGCGCACCCATCCGGTAGGTGTAGGCCTCGATCAGCGTCGGGCCGCTGCCCTCGCGGGCCCGCTTCAGTGCCTGCTGCGTGACGGCGTACGTCGCGAGGACGTCGTTGCCGTCGACGCGGACGCCCGGGAAGCCGAAGCCGGCCGCGCGCTGGTAGAGCGGGATCCGGGTCTGCCGGTCGATCGGCTCCGAGATCGCCCACTGGTTGTTCTGGCAGAAGCACACGACCGGCGCGTTGAAGACTGAAGCCCAGATGAACGCCTCGTTGACGTCACCCTGGCTGCTGGCACCGTCGCCGAAGTACGCGATCGTCGCCTCGCCGTTCTCGGCGTCGCCGATCGCGTGGTCGCGCTGCTGACCCATCGCGTACCCGGTCGCGTGCAGCGTCTGGGCGCCGATCACGATCGTGTAGAGGTGGAAGTTGTTGTCCTTCGGGTCCCACGCACCCTGGTCGACGCCCCGGAACAGGCCGAGCAGGTTCAGCGGGTTGACCCCCTGGCACCAGGCGACGCCGTGCTCACGGTAGGTCGGGAAGACCATGTCCTTGGAGTTCAGGGCGCGGCCGGAGCCGATCTGGGCCGCCTCCTGGCCGAGCAGCGACGCCCAGAGCCCGAGCTCGCCCTGCCGCTGGAGAGCCGTCGCCTCGGTGTCGATCCGGCGGACCAGGGTCATGTCCCGGTAGAAGCTCTTGATCGCCTCGTCGTCCAGGTCGAACGAGTAGTCCGGGTGCTCGACGCGCTCGCCTTCGGGCGTCAGGAGCTGGACGAACTCGACCTCCTCGGAGGCCTGGGGCGGACTGACCGGCGCCTTGTGGGGCGCAAACACTTCCGGGGCAGGGCCCGGCACCGACTCACTCACATGCACTCCTCGGGTTCGAGCGCGGGATCGCCGCGACCGCAACGTTGCACGGGGGCCGGCCCGTCAGCCGGGTGAGGCTTTCGCAGGCAGGTCCGCGTGGATACCAGGGTTGATGCACTGTCGGGCAGTGGACCTCCTCACTGGTCTCACTCCCATCTTGCCGGACACCGTACCGACCAGGTGCCTGATCCGCTAACTGTCTGGACGCCGCTGGGTACGGCGGTACCGAAATCGGTCCTGGAGTGAGACACCAGTCCATCCACTGGTCTCACCGTGGCGCTCATATTACAGAGATCGCGCAGATCGACAACATGTGTCACAACTTCGTCTCGATCAGGGCGAGGTTCCCACCCCGCTGGCGCGACGCCGACGCCTTCGCGGTTCCACCTCACGCGGAGTATTGCCTTCGTCATGCGGCGAACAGCCCCGCCCGGCGCTGGCGGGAAACGGTGCATTGCTGACCGGATACCGGCTTGCGCGTCAGGACGGACCGACCTAGCGTAAGCATCGTTCGTGCATAACACCCCTGACGCACTCGAGGAGTCCCGATGGCCGCGTCTGCCCCGGCCGCAGCGCCCCAGTCCGGCACCAGCGCGTCCGGAGCGATGATCTGGACCGCGCTCGCGATCGTGTACGTCGTCTGGGGCTCCACCTACCTGGCCATCCGGGTGGTCGTCGACGCGGACATTCCGCCGATGCTCGGGATGGCAGCCCGGTTCCTGACCGCAGCCGTGCTCCTGGCAGCCGCGCTCAGTTTGAAGTCCGGTTGGCGCCGGCTGCGGATCACCCGGCGCGAGGCGATCGGCGCGGCCACGGTCGGCCTGCTGCTACTTGCCTTCGGCAACGGCGCGGTGGCGATCGCGGAGCAGACCGTGCCGTCCGGTCTCGCGGCGCTGCTGGTCGCCGCGATCCCGTTGTGGCTGATCCTGCTGCGCGTCGGCGGTGGCGAACGACCCCGCGCGCTGACGTGGCTCGGCGTACTGATCGGGTTCGGCGGGGCCGCGCTGCTCGCGTTGTCCGGCGGCGGCAACACCACGGCGAAGCCGCTGTCGGTGGCGATCCTCGTGGTCGGCACGATCTCCTGGGCGGTCGGATCCCGGTTCGCTCCACGGCTCGGCCTGCCCCGCGATCCGCTGGTGACCGCGCTGTACGAGATGGTCTTCGGCGGTACGGCGATGGTGTTGATCGGCGTACTGCGAGGTGAGCCGGGGCGAGTGGACTTCGGGCAGATCGACGGGTCCGGCTGGATCGCGCTGGCCTACCTGGTCGTGTTCGGGTCGCTGCTCGCGTACTCGGCGTACTCGTATCTCCTGGCGAACGCTCCGATCTCGTTGATCGGGACGTATGCATACGTGAACCCGGCGGTGGCCGTCCTGCTCGGGTGGCTGATCCTCGACGAGAACCTCACCTGGCAGATCCTGCTGGGCGGCGCGGTCATCATCGTCGGCGTCGCCCTGGTGGTCACCGCGGAGCGCAAACGGAGCTGAGCGGTACCAGGCCCGGCCGGAGCCGAACGGTAGAACCCGGCGGAGCCGAGGCGCAAGGTAGCGCCGGAGTCGGGTGGTGAAGGAAAGACCCGGGCCCACGAGGGACCCGGGTCTCCCACCGCTGCCGATGCGCGCGGCAGCGGGTCCGGTGCCGGCCGGCGCCCTGCCCCGAAAAAACACGGCGCGAATACTCCGGCAATGGTTCCAACGATATTCCGATTCATCGTGGTATTGCCAATTCGGCGACCACCGAGCCCACCGAGAACAATGTCCGATTCACCGGGTCATCCGTCACCCGCGCTGACTCAACGACGTACTCCGGTCGCGGTTACGGGTCGTTCCGTCTCAACTTCCACTCGCTGCCCCGACGCTTCTGTTACCGGCAAGTTGCCTGGTCAGGGCCGAATTCGTTGCGCCGTCAGGCAAGTCATCACCGGGTTCCTATGGGTGCGATCCGGCTCGCATTTGCTGACAAAAAAGTTTGTAACCGCCCCGGCCAGGTGTCGTTAGCAACTAAGACGAATCCGTCAAACCCGAAAGGAAACCTGGCATAATGCAGGTAACTCGCAAGATCGTCGCCGCCGCGGCGGTGGCGACCGTCGCCACCCTCGGCCTGGCCACCGTCGTGAGCGCCAACGTTCTCGACGACACCCAGAAGAAGGCCCAGGACACGGGCCTGGCCGACGCGGCATCGCTGGCCAGCAAGGCCTACGGCAACGACCACGGTGGCAAGTGGTGGTGGGTCCGCAAGGATGGCGCCCTGGTCGCGGTGGACGGCAACGCGGTCGGCCCGTTCCAGGCGTGCCACAACTTCGTTCCGGTGAACGGCGTCGGCGGCCAGGTCCCGGTCAACGACATCACCGGCCTCGTCGGCATCGGTCAGGACGGCAACTCGGTCACCGCCGTCAAGACCTGTGAGACCGACTCGAAGAACAACACCCACAAGTGGTACCGCGCCGAGGGCGGCCTGATCTCCGTCAGCAACAACGCGGTCGGCCCGTTCCAGGCCTGCCACAACACCGTGCCGGTCAACGGCGTCGGCGGCCAGGTGCCGGTCAGCAACCTGACGGGCCTGCTGGGCATCGACCAGGACGGCAACTCGGCCGACTCGCTGGAGACCTGCGAGCTCGAGTCCGTGAACAACTGACCTCTCCCTGGTCAGTGATGCGGGACCCGAACGAGTCACCTCGGTGGGGTGACTGATTCGGAGCAACACCCGAGCGGCGCCGGGAGCAAGCCTCACTCCTCCCGGCGCCGCTTCTTCTTTGTCCGGCGACGGTGATTCCGCTGAACGCAACGACTCGGCGGCGCGGGTCAGAGGTTGCGGAGGTCCACGCAGGAGCCGTTCGGGACGTCTCGGTCCAGGAGGGACCAGATGCCGGACGCGGCGGCCTCGGGTGTCGTGAGGGCGCCGGAGCGTTTCAGGTCGTGAAACCGGCCGACGGCGGGGAAGTCCTGCTCGTCTGTGGACCGGATTTCCGACTGCATGGCGGTGTCGACCACGCCGGGCGCAACGGCGATCACCCGGCATCCATCAGTCGGCTGCTCCTGGCCCACGGTGCGGACCCAGTGTTCGACCGCTGCTTTGCCGGCGTTGTAGGAGGACCAGCCGGCGTAGGCGGTTCTGGCAGCGCCGGAGGAGAGCAGGACGAGGTGGCGCTCGCAGGTCAGGTGGGCGGAGGCGCGGAGGAACGCGGCGCCCAAGACTTGAGGAGCGGCGGAGTTGAGCAGGACGGCTCGGGTGTAGGCGTCCGCATCGGCGCCGGACGCCGGGCCGATGGGCGTGACGGTCCCGGCGTTGTGGATGAAGATCGCGCGGTCGCCGTCGTACTCGGCGAGTTCCTTGCTGAAGTGCTGCTCGACGACGGTCCAGTCGGCGGGCTTCGCGAGATCCGCCTTGAGGTGTTCCGGCGTACCGCCGCGGCGGGAGATGTCGATGACGCGGGCGTCCGGGAACGGCACCGCCGCTGCCAGTGCGGCGCCGATCCCGGCTGAGGCGCCCGAGATCCAGATGAGAGCGGTCACTGGCGCCAGGCGCAGGCGACGCCGAGGAAGAGGTCGTTGGCTTCACGTTCGCCGATCGTGACGCGGACGCCTTCGCCGGGGAACGGGCGGACGGAGACGCCTTCGGCCTCGGCGGCCGCGGCGAACTTCACCGTGTCGTCGCCCAGCTCGAGCCAGACGAAGTTGGTCTCGGACTCCGGGACGTCCCAGCCGGCCTCGCGCAGCGCCTCGACGACGCGGTGCCGCTCGGCGACCAGCGCATCGACGCGCTCGAGGAGCTCCTGCTCGACACCCAGCGACGCGATCGCGGCGGCCTGCGCGACGTGGCTGACTCCGAACGGCAACGCGCACTTGCGGACCGCCGCGATGACGGACGGGTGTCCGATCGCGTATCCGACGCGGAAGCCCGCCAGACCGTACGCCTTGGAGAACGTCCGCAGGACCAGCACGTTCGGCCGGTCGCGGTACAGCTCGACGCCGTCGACGACGTCGGTCTCCCGGACGAACTCGCGGTACGCCTCGTCGACCACGACCAGGACGTTGGACGGTACGGCGTCCAGGAAGGCGATCAGCTCGTCACGGCGTACCACCGGGCCGGTCGGGTTGTTCGGCGTACAGACCAGCACGACCTTGGTGCGGTCGGTGATCGCGGCCTCCATCGCCTTGAAGTCGTGCCGGGCGTCGGCGGTCAGCGGGACCTTGACCGACGTCGCGCCGGTCAACTGGACCGCGATCGGGTACGCCTCGAACGAGCGCCAGGCGTACACCACCTCGTCACCGTCGTGGACCGTCGCCTGCAGCAGGTGGTAGAGCAGCGCGACCGATCCGGTCCCGACCGCGAGGTCGCTCACGGGTACGCCGAAGCGCTCCGACAGCGCCTCCAGCAGGTCGACGGCACCCATGTCCGGGTACCGGTTCATCTGGGCCGCGGCCTCGGTCGCGGCGGCGAGCACGCCCGGCAGCGGCGGGTACGGGTTCTCGTTGCTGGACAACTTGTACGTCGGCCGGCCGTCTGAGCGCTCGGGCGGACGACCGGGCTTGTAAGCCGCGACATCGTCCAGACAGGCGCGAAAGCGAACCTCATTGTCAGGGGTCATGCCCGCAGGTTAGTCCTTACACCACCCCAGAACCACCCTGTCAGAACCGGTCCGCAGACCTGCTCCGCGGATCGTTTGACTCGAGGGGCCCAGAGCCTCAAACTGACTGATTGTCGGACAATCAGGGGATCTGGCAATGGTCCCAACGGGTCGAGGAGGGTGTCATGGGACAGCCGCTGGAGTGGGGTCGTCGCTATCTGATGGTCCGGCCGGACCACTTCCGGATCGACTACGTGATCAACCCCTACATGTCGACCCAGGACCAGCCGGACCTGGCGCTGGCGCTGAAGCAGTGGGACTCGCTGCGGCAGGCGATCGTGGACGCCGGCGGTGCGGTCGACGTGCTCGCGCAGCGCCCGGACTCCCCCGACATGGTGTACGCGATGAACCTCGGGCTCGCGGCGGCGGACTGCCGGGCGATGCTCTCGCACATGCGCTTCGAGCCGCGGCGGAAGGAGTCGCTGACCGCGGCGGAGTGGTTCGTCGAGCACGGCTTCGCGCTCGGGCGGGCCGGCGGCGACGGTGTCGGCCCGCACTTCGAGTCCGGGGACGCGTTCGTGTTCGGCGACAGCCTGGTTGTCGGGTACGGGCCGCGGACGGAGGCCGAGGCGCTCAAGCACCTGGCGACCGAGTGGAACATCCGGGTCCGCGGGCTGCGGATCGCGCACGAGGGGATGTATCACCTGGACCTGCCGTTCTGCCCCGTGGACAGTACGCACGCGATGGTCTACCCGCCGGCGTTCGACGCGGCGAGTCAGGCGGAGCTGTTCGGGATCGTCCCCGACCCGATCGTGCTGACTGACGAGGAGGCGTTCGCGTTCAGCGCGAACTCGATCGTCGTCAACCAGACGATCATCATGCCGGCCTGCTCCCCTCGGCTGCACGACATCCTCATCGGGCTCGGGCTCCGCGTGATCGTCCTCGACCTCACCGAGTTCCACAAGGCCGGCGGGTCGGCCCGCTGCCTCACCAACCCCCTCGACTTCCCCCTCACCGCCATCACCACCCCGGGCGGCGAAGTCATCCTGCCGAGCTGATCGCGGGAGACAGCGGTAGACAGGGCCCAGCCGCCGGGCGTAGTGACCAGTAGCATCCGGCACCATGAACGCCTCCCGCATCGAGCACCCTGACGATCTCGACCTGGTTCGGACCTCCTACGACCGCGTCGCGGACAACTACGTCGAACTGAACCTCGGCGACATCACGACGTACCCGTGGCTGCGGACGGCGATCGACGGCTTCGCGGCGGCGGTGCACGGTCTCGGCCCGGTGCTGGACGTCGGCTGCGGTCCCGGGACTGTGACCGCGTACTTGGCCGAGCGCGGGCTCGATGTCTCCGGGGT
>Ga0136846_1219244_pt1 | contig 16548 bp, 9 predicted proteins | sample HopSoiMetagenom2_FD_96841 | JGI IMG/M metagenome (GOLD analysis project Ga0136846, IMG submission 96841) | Grasslands soil microbial communities from Hopland, California, USA - 2 Assembly 2016 (version 4) | ecosystem: Environmental > Terrestrial > Soil > Grasslands | place: USA: Hopland... | reverse complement strand
GCTTCATCGCGCACGCCGATTTGCTTGAGCTCGATGCGAGTACGGAACAGCGACGCGAGATCGCGCACCAGATTGCGGAAATCGACGCGCTTGTCGGCCGTGAAATACAGCGTCAGCTTCTTGCGGTCCCACTGCCACTCCGCGTCTGACAGCTTCATGCCGAGGCCGTTGGCGCGGACGCGCTCCATTGCCTTGCGGCGTGCATCCTCATTCAGCCGATCGAGATCCTTCGACTGAGTCTTGTCCTTGTCGCTGGCGAGTCGCAGCGCCTTGCGGTCGGGCAGCGAAGTGCCGCATCCATGCGAGCAGCCGCCGTTTCGCTTTTGCGCCAGATCACCGAGCGAGTGGATGTAGCCCAGATCTTCCCCACGGTCGACATCGACGATTACGGCGGCGTTGACCGGTGGCGGATCAGGATAATCCCAGAGAAAGAATTCCTTACGGTTGCCTTTGAAGGCGACTTCTACGAGATGGGCCAAACGCTACTCCTGCCACGCGCCCATACGCAGGAATTTCTGCCGGCGACGTCGCACGAGTTTCTCGGGGCGCATTTTGCGCAGCTCCTCGAGATGCTTGACGAGTACGGCCTGCAGCGATTTTGCAGACGTCTCGTGATCAGCGTGGGCGCCGCCCTTCGGCTCGGGGATAACTTCGTCGATCACCTTGAGCTCGAGCAGCTCCGGCGCTGTGATCTTGAGCGCGCTAGCGGCCTTTTCGCGCATCTCGGGGCTCTTGGCGTCCTTCCACAGAATTGCGGCGCAACCTTCGACCGAGATCACCGAATAGACAGCATTCTCCATCATGAGAACTCGATCGGCAACACCGAGCGCGAGCGCGCCACCGGATCCGCCCTCGCCGATTACAGTCGCAATGATGGGGACCTGGAGCTGACTCATCTCGTAGAGATTGCGCGCGATTGCCTCGGATTGGCCGCGCTCTTCGGCGCCGAGTCCGGCCCAGGCTCCCTGCGTATCGATGAAGGTCAAAACGGGCACGTGGAATTTCTCGGCGAGCTTCATCAGGCGCAGCGCCTTGCGATAGCCCTCAGGGTGCGGCATGCCGAAGTTTCGTTTGAGCTGTTCCTTGGTGTCGCGACCCCGTTGGTGCCCAATCACCATCACCGTGTCGTCGTCGAGGCGAGCCCAGCCCGCCATGATGGCTGCATCATCGCGGAAAGCGCGATCACCGTGCAGCTCGATGAAATCGGTGAACGCCAGCCTGATGTAATCGGCAGAGAAGGGGCGCTTCGGATTCCGGGCTACCTGGACGCGCTGGTAAGGCGTGAGGTTCTTGTAAACCTCCTCGCGCAGATCATGCAGCTTGCGCTCGAGAGGCTCGATCGCCTCAGCGACGCTGAGCTGACTGTCGCCCGCGGTCTTCTTGATTTCGTCGATCTGCCGTTCCAGCTCGGCGATCGGCTTTTCGAACTCGAGTTGCGTTGCTGAAGCCACGGTCAGCTCCCCCGCTGGAGACTAACGGAAGAATCGCCCAGAATATTACGCAACTCGGTCAGCGCCGCACCATCTGTCGCCAACTTCAGCGATCGGGAACGGAGTCTGACCTGCGCACCGTTGGCATCGCTCCAGCGAAATTCGATCGGCGCCGAGCCCGGATACGTCTCGACGATTGCCCGGACGTCCGACATCACGTCCTTGGAGTATGAACCCTTCGCGATCTCGATCGCAACCGTGAAGGTGCCCTCCGATCGGAGCTCGGCGAGCTTCTTGGCGTCTTCGACGACGAAAAGAGGGTTCTCGGCGGTTTCGTCCCGTTTGAGATAAGCGCCGGTGATCAACATCGGTACGTCGGAACGAATGCGGTCGTTGATCGCCTGCCACTTCTCGTTGAACACAACCACCTCAGCGGAACCCGAGAAGTCCTCGATCGTGAGCCGCGCGAATTCCTGGCCTGTCCGCTTGCTGAGTTGGCGTTTGATGCTGGTCACGACGGCGGCGAGCTTCATCTGCTCGGGACGCCACTGACCAAGATCGGAGACGAGGTGGGTCGCCCAGATTTCGGCTTCGGTGCGGTAGTTCTCGAGCGGGTGGCCAGAGATGTAGAAGCCGAGGATTTCCTTTTCCTTGGCAAGGCGCTCGGACTCCTTCCACGGCTCGATGTTCGGCAACACGTGCTGTGTCTCGATTGCCTTCGCGTCACCGTTCGCGGGACTTCCGAACAGCGATGCCTGGCCAGTGAGTATGTCTTCCTGCCGTAGCGAGGCCTCGCGAATGGCGAGGTCGAGCGCTGCATAAAGCTGGGCGCGATGACCGCCCAACGAATCCAGCGCACCCGCCTGGGCCAGCGCTTCGAGGACGCGCTTGTTGCAAACGCGGAGGTCGATTCGCTCGCAAAGATCGAACACGGAGCGGAAGGGGCCGTCCTGAGTGCGCGCCGCGAGAATTGAATCGATTGCCGCGCGTCCGACATTACGGATTCCGCCCAGGCCGAAGCGGATCTTCGTCTCACCGACGACGGTGAACTTGTAGCCCGATTCGTTGACATCGGGCGGAAGAATCTCGAGGCCCGGCTCCTTTACGCCGGGGACGTGGAGCTGTCGGGCCTCGTTGATGTACTTGACGACGTTGTCGGTGTCGCCGATCTGCGAGGATAGCAGTGCAGCCACGAAGTCCGCCGGATAGCGAGTCTTCAGCCAGGCGGTGTGATACGAGATGATTGAGTACGCGACCGAGTGCGATTTGTTGAAGCCATAGCGCCCGAAGGTCTCGATCTGGCTGGCGATCTCCTCGATGATCGTCGGATCGTACCCGCGCGCGATCGACTTCTCTATGAACTTGCCAAGCTCCTGGCGAATCAGCTCGGCGTCCTTCTTACCGACGGCCTTGCGCAGCACGTCTGCTTCGGCGAGCGAAATTCCCGCCAGCACCTGGGCGATGCGCATCACCTGCTCCTGGTAGGTGATGACGCCGTAGGTGCTCTCGAGGATTGGCTTGAGCTCGGGGAGGATGTAGCTGACGGGCTCCTCGCCGCGTTTCCGCTTCATGTAGACGCGGTGCATGCCGGCGTCGAGCGGCCCGGGGCGCATCAGTGCGTTCGAAGCGACGAGATCGTCAAAGCGGTCGGCGCGAATGCTCTTCAGGATGTCGGTCGCAAGCGGCGATTCGAACTGGAACACGCCAACCGTGCGGCCAGCGCGCAGCATCCGATACGTCTCGGGGTCGTCCAACGGGAGAGAATCGAGATCGGGCGCAGAGCCAGTGCGTTCCTTGATCGAGCGCAGCGTGTCGCTGATGACGGTGAGTGTAGTGAGGCCCAGGAAGTCGATCTTCAGCATGCCCGCGTGCTCGAGCGCGTTCATGTCATACTGGGTGACTACGACGCTGTCGTCGCTGCCATTGCCGGCACCCGCGCCTTTTGACGCCTGGGTGCAGATGGGGACGTAGTCGTCGAGCGGACCCGGCGCGATCACGATCCCCGCGGCGTGGACGCCGGCGTGACGCGAAAGACCCTCCAGCTTCTGCGCGTAGTCGAGCAGTTGGCGATACCGCTCTTTGCGCTCTCTGACCTCGGGCGCATCATCCTTACGGATCTGATAGAACTCGCGAATCTCGGGAATTTTCTCCTTCGCTTCGCCGACCGTGAGCGAGAAGTTCGGATGATTGGGGACCAGCTTGGCGAGGTAATCGGTCTCGGACGGAGTGAAGCCGAGCGTGCGGCCGACGTCCTTGATCGCCGCGCGCGATTTCAGAGTTCCAAAGGTGATGATCTGCCCGACCGAATCGCGTCCGTACTTCTGACGAACGTAGTCGATGACTTCGCCTCGCCGCTCGAAGCAGAAGTCGACATCGATGTCGGGCATCGATACGCGATCCGGATTTAGAAAACGCTCGAAGAGCAGATCGAACTGGAGCGGATCGATGTCGGTGATGCGGAGCGAATACGCGACGAGCGAGCCTGCGGCCGATCCGCGGCCGGGACCGACGGGAATTCCTTTTTCGCGTGCGGCCTTGATGAAGTCGGCGACGATGAGGAAGTAGCCGGCGTAGCCGGTTTTGGTGATGACACCCAGCTCGTAATCGAGCCGCTCGCGGACGTTAGTCGGAAGATCTTCGCCGTATCGCTCGCGCGATCCTGCTTCAGCGAGCTGAACGAGGAGATCGTTCTCGGTTTTGAATTCAACGGGCAGGGGAAACGCCGGGACGCGGTACTGTTTCGAAAACTTGATTGCGCTCTCTTCGGCGATGCGCAGGGTGTTGTCGAGTACGTCGCGTCGATCCGGGAACGACTGCGAGATCTCTGGTGCGCTCTTGAAGTAGAGACCTTCGTCGTAGCGCATCCGATTGTTATCGGAAAAATCCTTGCCGAGTCCGATGCAGAGCAGGATATCGTGTGCGTCGTGGTCGTTGCGGGTGAGAAAGTGCGCGTCATTGGTGGCGACGACGGGCAGATTCAGCTCGCCCGCGAGCCCGAAGATCTTTTTGTTGAGGGCAGCCTGTCCTTCGGAGTCGTGCGCCTGGACTTCGAGGAAGTAGCGATCCTTGAAGACATCTGCGTACCATGAAGCTACGCTTCGGGCTTGCTCGTATTCGTCGCACTGCAGGTGGTGGGCGATTTCGCCCGCCATGCAGGCGGAAGAAACGACGATTCCCTCGTTGTATTTGGCGAGCAGCTCTCGGTCGACGCGCGGTTTGGCGTAGAACCCTTCTGTGTAGGCGAGGGAGGAGAGCTTCACTAGATTCTTGTACCCTGTCGAGTTCTGGGCCAGCAGAACCAGATGGAAATAGGGCTTACCGCGGTCGCCGCCGACGCGATCGCGCGCGCGTCGATCCCCCGGCGCGACATAGGCTTCCATGCCGATTATGGGCTTAATGCCCGCTTTCTTGGCTTTTTCCTGGAACTCCCATGCGCCGTGGAGGTTACCGTGGTCGGTGATGGCGAGGGCTGGTTGTTCGAACTCGAGCGCCCTTGCGATCAGGTCATCGATACGGTTGGCGCCGTCGAGGAGGGAGTATTCTGAGTGACAGTGCAGGTGAACAAAGGACACGTGGTAAGATAATGCGACGCGGATTGGTGGCGATAGCGGCGGCCGCTGGTGTGCTGTGTCTAATTTCTGCTCCCACAGCCTGTTACCTCAGTCGCGGCGCTTGGGAAGAGGCGAAAATTCTGCGACGGCGCGAGCCGATTCCCGATGTGATTCGGTCTCCCGGGACACCCTTAGACGTTCGGGAGAAGTTAAAGGTGGTTTTAGCGGCGCGTGAGTACGCGAAAGACAGCCTTAAGCTTAGAACTAAAGACAGTTTTACGACATACTCGCGCCTCGATCATGACACTCTGGTGCTTGTGGTGTCGGCAGCTTATCGTGATACTCTGAAGCCATACACGTGGTGGTTCCCGATCGTCTGGACCGTTCCCTATAAAGGCTACTTCGACTTCGACGCCGCGCAGCGCGATTCGAAGAAACTCTTCGATCAAGGCTTCGACGTGTACGTGCGACCGTCGGACGCGTTCAGCACACTTGGGTTCTTCAATGACCCACTGCTCAACACCACCCTCCGCGCCGACTCGCTGACCCTCGCTAACACGGTCATCCACGAGGTGACCCACAACACCTTCTATGCAGCCGGTCAGGCGCCGTTCAACGAATCGTTTGCAATGTTCGTGGGGGCACGCGGAGCAGCGGCTTTCTTCAGGTCGCGCGGACAAGAGGCAGCGGCGCGGCGCCTGGAAGCAGAGTGGGACGACGACAAGCTGCTCGCCAGCTTTTGGTCGCGCGTAATTCGCTCGCTCGATTCAGCATACGCTGCGCATCCGGAAAGCAAAGCAGCGCGCATCGAGGCTCGTGACAGCGTGTATGCGCGAACGCGGGTCGCACTCGTCGCCGAGATTGCTCCGCAATTCAAAACGATCAATCCGATCTACGCGCAGCGCGTGACACTCAACAATGCGGCCCTGCTCGCGCGACGCGTCTACGCGACTGATCTGGACGTCTTCGATAGGTTATACGTGAAGGAAGGGCGAGATTTGAAGCGCACAATCGGACGAGTGATCGCTCTCGCAAAATCGGATACCAAGCATCCCTTTGATGCGTTGAAAAAGTGGGCAGGCTGACCGCGGTAGCCGGCACGGCTCATCGCCCATTGGCCGACAGTTCCCTGTCGAACGCGGAAGTACGCAATGGCAGAATCCAGCGTACGACAGTACCTTGCCGTAGATCCGGGAGGGCGAGGATCCCATGAGCAGGATTGGTTGGTACGTCGGCTTCGTTCTGGTCCTCACATTGACCAGTGCGTGCGCGCCATCGTGGCGCTCACCGCACGATAATGCTCAGGTCGGCGTTATCAGCTCCGACGAAATAGCCCGTTCCGCCTCGACCAACGCCTGGGATTTGCTGCGTAGTCGCGCGAGACAGTACGAATTCTCAGAAGATCAGTACGGCCGGCCACGAGCTGTGCGCACGCGCAGAGGCCGCAGCACGATTTCCGTTGCCAGCGCGGATATACCGCTCATCATCATCGACGGCGCCCGACTCACAGATCTTGGCGTTCTCCGGGACTTGTCGACGGAGTCGATACAAAGCGTCGAGCTGCTAAGCGGAATTGGCGGCACCGTATCGCAGGGCACGAATGCAGGTGCGGGCGTCATCTACATTCATACCTGGGAAGCATCGCAGAACTGATTCTCGCAGGTGCTCCAGTCGCTGACTCCGCGCAAAAAAAACCCGCCGGCAGACTGCGCCGGCGGGCTTCTTATTTCTTCCCTTATGCTTCGTTGGTGTGACAGGCGCCAGGAACGTACAGCGGGTTGTTCTGCTCCTGTTGCGGGACCGGCGAGTTCACATCAGTACCGTAGTTTCCGCCTTTGAAATATGCTCCAGTCGGAAACACCGACTCCGCCGATCTGCCATACTGGCGAATCAATCGACGGAGATCGCCCAATCGGTGTGACGTGAGAAATAGCCAGTATGCGCGCTCCTTGAACAGCTGATCGACCTGCGCCGCCGTCCCCACCTGTAGCGTCAGCGGCGGCAGCGAATTGGACGGATAGCCACGCAACGCCAGCAGACTCGTGTTGCTTCTCAAAGCATTGAGGATGCCTAGCGCTCCGAGCGGATCGCCACCGTGCAGCGCGACCTCGGCTTCAATCAGCCGTGCTTCCACACCATCAGCAACGGTTATCGAAGAGGCGCGATCCGGATTCTTCATCTGAATCCACTGTACCGTCGCGCCATCGAAACCTTTATTTTTACCACCCCTATTTGCAACGGTGTCAGCTACGCGAGGATCAGCAGCCGGTCCGCGAGCTTGAATATCGCCATCAGACTGAAATGGAAGACCGTTTCCGCCTTCCAAATCCGCCTGACCGAACCGCCCGACGCTGACCGTAAGGCTCCACGTGCCGTTGTTCTGGCGCGGGGTAGTCGCTGAGTGTTGATAAACGTACTGGAACGTAGTCGGCACGCCAGCCACAGCCGCGGCAGCTTCCGCGTATTTGGCCTCGTCGAGAAGTGCCCGACCCTTCGTAATTTGAGCGAGATACTTGAAGTCGTCCGTCAGCGGGTCGCCAGTGACTGCGAGCGCTTTGTTCGCTTTGGAGATCGCACTGTCCAGGAGTGTGTTCGTGTTCTCCGGCGCGCCGAAGGTGAATGAGCCATCCTCGTTCTGAGTGCTGACCGGGACCGCACCGCAATAGTTCTCGGCGAAGAAGACGTACGTCAGGCCGTTGAGCGCCAGCAATTCCGGATAACCGGCGCTGTCGCCGGCGGTCTTCGCCAGCGATTCGAAGTTCCGAATCGCAAACTCTGTTGACGCGCGCGCGCGCGTCAGGTCGAAGAACGTTCCGAGCAGGCTACCGTTCGTGATTTGTTGTGCGCGCTGATCGATCTCGATACGCGTCGGGTACGTTTCCGTATTGATGAACTCGTCCGCCAGGAGGCCGGAGAGATCGACTTGCTCTTCGTCGGACACGGATTGATCGCCGTTATACGCGACGCCAAAGTTTCCGATGGCGCCTGCGCGCAGCGTTGGGAGAGAGCTTATTCCCTGCAACGCGCCGGGAAGCGCAACGTCCGGGTCAGTCACCTTCAGGATCTTGTCTGTATTGCAAGCCACCAGGCCCACAGCGAGCCCCGCGGCTGCCAGATACGCCAGCGTCGCTCTGCGGCGTAAATCGTATTTGAGCAGCATTGATTTTTTCTCGTTGTAAGAGGTGGGCATTAGAAGTTCAGGCTTAGACGGGCCGTCCACGATCGCGTCGGTGGCAGCGTCAGGAAATCGAGCGTGCTGAAATTGCCACCCGGCGTCGAATTGCTCTCCGGATCGAAGCCCTTGTACTTCGTCCAGGTGTGGAGGTTTCTCCCCGCTATGGTGAACTGAGCGCCACGTCCTCCCAGGAAGCGTTTGAAGCTTTCCGGCGCAATAAAGGTGAATGCGAGCTCACGGAGTTTCGTAAACGCCGCATCCTCTACGTAACCGGCATCGGTTCCGAAGTTGATCGCGAGATTCGCCGCTTGATCGTACAGCGGCGCATCCTTGTTGAATGCCTCCTCACAGACTCCAAATGCGCAACGGAAACGGCGAGTGAAGTCGAACAGCCGATAGCCGCCCTTGTGATCGATCAGAGCCGAGATGCGTAGCACCTTGAACAACGTCAGATCCGGGGAGACCGAAAGCTGGTTTTTCGGCAACGGATTGCCGAGATAAACGTCGGTGTCTGAAACAGCCAATTCGGACTCGGCGATGATGTGGTCGCCGTTGTCGTCATGGAAGGTGAAGCTCCGGCCCCAATAACCACCGAGCGGATATCCGACCCGGTGCTGCTGATTGCCGAATACGATCGCCGGTACCGGGTTGCCCTGACTGATTTCGCCCAGCGTCAACAGCTTGTTGTCGTTAGTCGATGCAGCAAGGTTGAGGTTGAACTGGATCCGGTCGAGATCGACGACGCGAGCATTGGCGTCGAACTCCCATCCCTTGTTGCTTACTGACCCCAGGTTCTTGAACTGAGTAGTGGTCAATCCAAGCGTCGGCGCAAGCGGTACTGCGATCAGCAGGTCATCGGTTCGCTTGTTGTAGTGAGTGAGCTGGATGCCAACCCTCTCGGAGAAGAACCCGGCGTCAAATCCGAGCTCGGTTTCCCTCGACCGCTCTGGCCGAAGATCGATATTGCCCGTGCCGCCAACCGTGATTCCCGGAACGTCGGTGGAATTGACGGTAACGGTCTGGGCGTTGAAGTACGTGATCGCGTCGCGGAAGTTCGGCTTCTGGCCCGAGCGCCCGTTTGCCGCGCGAAGCCTCAACGAACTAATCCACGGACTCTTTGGGAAAAACGGCTCCTGGTCAACAACCCACGACACGGTAAACGACGGATAATTGATGCTCCCGAAGTTCTGGCCGAATGCGCTGTTCTTGTCGTTTCGCAACGCTGCGCTGAAGAACAGCCTGTCCTGGAACGCCAGGTCTTCCCTGATTAGGCCACTGACGGTCTTGTTGTCGGTGTTCGTCTCGCCGACTGAGAACCTCGCCGTTGCGCCTTGCAGCGAGCCTGTACCACCCAGCAACACTGCGCCGAATGCGCGCGTTCCGCGAATCAGTTCCTTGCTGAAAAGGCTACTTATTTTCGTGGTGGATTTCAGGCTCGAAAACGGGTTGAACGAGGCCGAGAGTGTGCCGTTCGCCGTGTAATTGTAGATGGAATACGGGTTTGAAGTCCGGTTGCCCTCTGGCAAATCGCCAAAGAACACGGAGTTAGGCGGCACCAGCTCGTTGTCGTATCGATTGAGATAGTCGAGTCCCGCAACTCCGGTCGCAGTCAGCCACGAGAGCGGCTGGAACGAAGTATTGATCGAGTTTTCGAAGCGCTGCACATCCTGCCGCGTGTTGATGGCGAAGATTTCCTGCGGTGTCTGACCCGCGAGATATCCGTGTGCGACTGGATCATCTGCGGTTCCACCCAACAAACCACCGGGAAGAATGCCGAGGATGTTGTTGTCGTTCTGTGGCAGCCGCAGGTGATCGGCGAGGTACGACGTGCCAAGCTGCACGTTCCAGTTGTCGCGCAGCTGAACCGAAAGATTGGCTCGGCCGCCCGCGCGATTCTCGGTGTTAACTTCAAAAACGCCCTGCTGTCTGTCGTAGTTGCCGGACAGATAGTACGTGATGGCGTCGTTGCCACCGGTGACACTGGCACCGTAAGCGCCACGTTTGCCGTCGATGAACGGGCTATAGGCAACGAGCGGATTGAACGAAGCCAACGCGCCGGTTGGTGTGCACAGGCCCAGCGTTTGACTATCCAGATCACAGAAGCCGGTGGTTCGGCCGCTCGGTCGGACGCCGGTCTGGGCAAAGTTCGCCGGGTATGTGGTGACATCCTTGATCCGGCCGCCTTCTGCATATGCGCTCCACCGCGGCTTGCCCGAGCGTCCACGTTTGGTAGTGATCTGAAGCACGCCGTTCGCGGCTGCCGTGCCATACTGCGCTGCGGCGGCGGGTCCCTTCAACACCTGAATCGATTCGATATCCTCGGGGTTGATGTCATTGAAGCGCGAAGGGACTTGCCCACCGACGTCGATGGTGCTGGCACCAGTCGTAACATCGACGCCGATGCTGTTGTTGAACTTGATTCCGTCGATGATGATCAACGGTTCGTTGCCAAGCGAGATCGAGTTCGCTCCGCGAATGCGGATGCGAGAGCCGCCTCCGACCGTGCCACCGGCCTGCGCGACGTCTACACTCGCCACTTTTCCGGTGAGCAGTTGGCTGGCCGACTGTGCGCTGGCAACTTCCTCGACTTTGGGAGCGAGGGTCGCAACCGCCGATCCGATCTCGAGCTTGCGCTCCTGTTCACCGGTCGCCGTCGTCACCACTTCCTGCAGGCTTATCGCGGCCTGATTCAACGCGAACGAAACGTCGACCGTGCCGCCCTCGGTGACCGTCACCGTTTGTGCAGTGCCCTGATAGCCGAGTCGCAGGGCGCGAACCTGATATGTGCCCGGCCTCACTCCGCCGAGTCGGAATCGTCCATCGTCGCCAGCGACGGTTCCCCTCGTGGTGCCCACGAGTTGAATTTGTGCTTGCGGTATTGGCGCGCGTGAAGACGCCTCCACCACAACGCCGGTGATAGTTCCCGCATCCTGTGAACGCGCGGGGATCGCCGATACCGTTAGTAACGCAACGGTGATCGCGGCGATGCGCGCCAAACGTCGAACCAGCCCATCGTACATACTTCCTCCGTTACTGCCTCGTAGACAGTGAATATCGCGTCGACGTGCCGTAGTGCAGCCGACGCCCTGAGCGGCGCGGAGGTACGCGCCGGGAAAGGCGAAGAAGTTTTTGCCGGTTCGCGAGCGCTGGGAGAGATTTTGTTGTCGCGAAGATGCTGCCTCCCGCTGACCGGATATCGGTTGCAAGCGGGTCTGGTGCCAGGGGCCACACCACTCACGCCCCCTCGTTGAATGACACAGCGGAGCGTACGCGGCTGGTCCCAACCTTCGCAGCGCGAAGAGGTAGCAGACCCGCTGTTGCCGGATGCAGTCTAGGCACTCCGCGGTCTGCGTCAAGAGCGTAACGCGACGAGAAGGTCTGTATCAGGGGTAGCAGACGCTGCGCGGACGGCGAGCGGCAATGGGTGCTCCGCGCGAGGTGCGCCCAGTCGTGTTCGGCTTATTTACCGGTCACTGTTATCCGAACCTGCCGCGCAGCAAAGCTCTCAGATCCATGAGCGGCGCTTTCCTCGGCTCGTCGTGCAAGACTGAAGCGTTATCGCCACTGATTGCCACGCGCTGCATGTTGTCGCGCACCCCGCGATCGATGAAGCGACACAGCTGATCGATCGAATACTCAGCGCCTCGACGCGACGAGTAGGCGTTGAGCGGATACGTCACGCTCAGATGATTCTTTGCGCGCGTGAGCGCGACGTACATGAGCCTGCGCTCCTCTTCGGTTTCTTCTTCGCTATTGAGACAGCGCGCCGAAGGAAACCAGCCGTCGACTGCCCAAATGACGAAGACGGCGTCCCATTCTTTGCCCTTCGCAGAGTGCGCGGTGCTGAGGACGAGCGCATCCTCGTCATCCTTCGTCCCGCCCGGGAGATCCTGGGTCGCCTGCGGGGGCTCGAGTGCCAACGCAGAAAGGAATGACGCGCGATCGGGATATCCAGCCGCGATCACCTGGAGCTGGTCAAGATCTGCTAACCGCGGCTCGACGCGATCGTAGCGCTCGCGGAGGATGCTGTCGTACAGCAACCGAACGCGGGTGATGTCTGCGGCGACCTGGGCGCGATCCAGAGTCGGCGCCGATCGCAACCCGTCGAGCAGCTCGACGAGCGCTGAGTGCGCGACGCGCGCTCGCGGAGGCGCCTTGTAGCGACCGAACGCATTCGATTCCCACGCCGCGGCTGCCATCGTGTCGATCGCAGCCCTTGCGGTCGCATCGCCAATTCCCGGCAACAGGAGCAGAATTCGATACCAGCTCACTTCATCGCGCGGATTCTCGAGGATTCTCAGAAATGCGAGAACGTCCTTGACATGCGCGGCTTCGAGAAACTTGAGCCCGCCCCATTTCTCGAACGGAATCTTGCGATTGGTGAGTTCGATCTCGAGATCAGCCGACATGTAGCCGGCGCGGAACAGTACCGCGATGTGGTTGAGAGGAGTGCCTTCCTCGTGCAGCTCGAGAATCCGGTCGACGACGAATTGTGTCTGCTGCTGCTCGTCGCGTGCTGCAACGAGCCACGGGAGCTCACCGCCGGTTCGCACGGTGAAGAGATTCTTGGTGAACCGCTCTGCGGCGCGTGAGATCAAGGTGTTGGTGACGTTCAGAATCGGCTGCGTCGAGCGATAGTTCTGTTCCAGCGCGACCACTGTTGCGCCCTGGAACTGCCTCGGGAAATCGAGAATGTTCCGGAAGTTTGCGCCGCGAAACGAATAGATGCTCTGGGCGTCGTCACCGACTACGCTGATGTTGCTATGAGTCTTGCACATGCCGCGAAGGATGCGCGCCTGCAAAACATTGGTGTCCTGGTATTCGTCGACGAGTACGTGGTCGTAGAGGCCGGCGATCTTGTTTCCCAGCTCCGGCGATGCTTCGAGCATCAACGCCCAGAACAACAACAGGTCGTCGTAGTCGACTAGATTGCGCTCCGCTTTACGTCGAGTGTAATCGGCGTAGATCTTTCCGAAGTCCTCGAGGTAATCGACGAACTGCGGATAGGAGTCGCGGACGATGTCTTCGACCGAAACCCCGGTATTGATGTGGCGGGAGTAGACGTACTGCAGCGTCTCCTTCTTGGGGAAGCGCTTGCCTTTTGATGCGTAGCCGAGCTGGGCGCGCGATAGCTGCATCAGATCTTCTGAATCGCCCTGATCCATGATCGTGAAATCCTTGGGCAATCCAGCCGCCTGACCGTATCGACGCAGCAGTCGATGTGAGGTTGCGTGGAACGTTCCGCCGTGGACGCGCTTGCTGTTGCTACCGACAAGACGCTCCGCGCGCGACAACATCTCCTGTGCGGCGCGACGAGTGAAGGTGAGTAGCAGAATCCGATCGGCGGGAACGCCGCGCTCCAGCAGGTGTGCAACGCGGTAAACGAGCGTGCGTGTCTTGCCGGTGCCCGCGCCGGCGATGATCAGGAGCGGCCCGTCGCCATGCGTTGCAGCGGCCGCCTGCTGCGGGTTTAGCTCAGCGGCGAAATCACGCGGCGTCCCGCCCGTCGAATCGGCGATCGGACGGGGCGGGTAGACCTTGAGGGTGTCCATCAGGCTACGGTTTCGAAGAGCGCTGCGCGGGAAGTGACGACGGCGGTAAGATCGAAGGCTTCGGCAAACTTGGCCGTGACGCGATCGCGAACGTCCTGTTGCGCAACGTCTTCGAGGCCAAGCTCGCGCGCGATGGAGGTCATGACGACACCGTCGATGCCGCAGGGCACGATGAGGTCGAAGAAGGAAAGATCAGTGGTGACGTTGAGCGCGAAGCCGTGCCACGTAACCCAGTCGCGTGCGTGCACACCGATCGAGGCGATTTTGCGTCCCCGAGTCCAAACACCGGTGAATGCGGTATTCCGCTCCCCGGGAATTCCATAATCAGCAAGAGTATTGATCAGCGCCTCTTCGATTTTGCGCAGGTACCAGTGCAGGTCCTGACGGTGCCGCTTGAGATCGATGATTGGATATCCAACGAGCTGACCCGGTCCGTGAAAGGTCACGTCACCGCCGCGCTCTACCTCGAACAGCTCGACCCCTTTGCTCTGCAGGAACTCCGGCGACGAGATGAGGTTTTTCTCCTTGCTGCCGCGTCCGAGTGTCACCACCGGCGGATGTTCGAGCAGAAGCAAAACGTCCTGTGGAATGGCGCCGCAGATCCTGTCGCGCGCGATGCTGCGCTGGAGCTCGAGCGCCTCACCGTAGGGAAGGCGACCGAGTGTTACTGTCCATAGCTCTCTTTCAGCCACCGCGCGTCACCGAATTCACGCGTCCAGCACCATTCCCATCGAGTCGAGAACGGCCTGATCGATCGCCTCAGAAAGGGTCGGATGAGCGTGGATGGCGAGCGCCACTTCCTCAACGGTGAACTCGTTCTCACGCGCCACCGCTAGCTCGTGGATCATCTCGGTTGCGTGCGCTCCGATAATGTGAGCGCCGAGTATCTCTCCGTATTTCGCGTCGCGAATGACCTTGACGAAGCCCTCGGTCTCGCCCGACGTGCGGGCGCGACCGCTCGCCATGAACGGAAACTTGCCGACCTTGTAGTCGATCTTCTTCTCCTTGACCTGCGCTTCCGTCATACCGATGGACGCAACTTCCGGATGGCAGTATGTGGCGCTCGGGATATTGCCGTAGTTGACCGGATGCACGTGCTTCTGGCCGGCGAGATACTCGGCGAAGACGACGCCCTCGCGCATGCCTTTGTGCGCGAGCATCGGCGGCCCAGCCACGTCACCGATCGCGTAGATGCCTTTGACGGAAGTCTCCATGCGCTCATTGATCTTGATGAAGCCGCGATCCGTCATCTGGATGCCGGCCTCCTTGATTCCGACGTCCTCAATGTTTGGCGCGCGACCGGCGGCGACAAGGACTTTTTCGACCTCGAGGGGTTGTTTCTTCCCACCGACCTCGACATTCATGGTCACGGAATTCTTTCCGACTTTCACATCGCTGATTTTCGCGCCGGAAAGAACGTCGATCTTCCGCTTCTTGAAGCTACGGGTCAGCTCCGTGCTGCAATCGGCGTCCTCGAGCGGAAGGATACCCGGCAAAACTTCAAGCAGCGTCACCTGCGTGCCGAACGCGGAGAACACGTCAGCGAATTCGCAACCGACGGCGCCTGCGCCAACGATCGCCATAGTCTTGGGTGCGGTTTCGAGGATAAGCGCTTCGTCAGATGATATCACCGTGTTCTTGTTCAGCTCGAGGCCAGCCTGCGGCAGACCTTTGACACGCGACCCGGTGGAGATGACGATGGCCTTCTTAGCGTCGTGCTTTTCTTCCTTGCCGTCACCCTTCACGGTGACAGCGTTCTTGCCTGAAAGGCGAGCTGTGCCCTTGATCCAGGTGATCTTGTTCTTCTTGAAGAGGTACTCAACTCCCTTCGAGTTCTGCGTACTCACGGCGCGGGAGCGTTTCATTGCGACACCATAGTCCAGCTTCACATCCCCGACGCTGACTCCGAAATCCTTGGCGTGGGAGACTTTGGTGGCGAGCGAAGCGGATTCGAGAAGTGCTTTCGCGGGAATGCAACCCCAAAGGACGCAGGTGCCGCCAAGGCCTTCGCGTTCCACAACTGCCACCGACATACCCAGTTGAGCGGCGCGGATCGCGCCGATGTAACCGGCCGGACCGCCGCCTATGAAAATCACGTCGTAAGAAGCCATTTATTCGATCGGGTGTGAGTGCGGGTTAAATCTAGCTGCTGCGTAAAGACGGTATTGAGACGCGTTTTTACGTGGTCCAGAAGGTCAGGTAGAACAGGACAGTGTGGTACGCAATGATCGTAAGAACGACCGTGAACGACAGAACAGCAGCGCTGATCGCCGCGCGCGTGCGGGAGGTGTTATATGCGCGCCGCAACGCGAGATAGGTGTACGTGACGAGCCCGACACCAAGCACGGTGTCGATTGCGAGCTCACCACCCAACAATCGCAATCGTCGGACTGTGGGGAAAAGCCACGTCAACCCGAGCACGATCGGGAAGAGAATGCCCAGCACGGCGATCGCCAGGTACACGAGGAGAAACGCATACACCTGCACAGAGAAGACGAGATGCTCGGCGTAAGTGCGACCTGTTCGCATGAACACCAGTGACATAACAAGCGCGAGCACGGGGACCGCCACGATCAGAATGCTCTTTTTCTGGTGCTGGAGATTCTCGTTGAAGCGGGCAGCGTAAATCGGCTCGGCTTCGCCGGTCGCCTGCAGGTGGCCCTGAACCGCGGCCGAATAACGAGGAATGGAGACATACTGCGCGTACTTGTAGCCGAACAGACCGGTGTGCGGCTGGATGAAGAAGAACACGACGTTGATGATGATGAACAGGCTGAGCGGCTTCGTGTACCGGGAGCGCCCGCCCTCGAAGTAGGCTTTGGAGAGCTCGCCCGGCTTTG
>Ga0136846_1207766_pt1 | contig 16559 bp, 14 predicted proteins | sample HopSoiMetagenom2_FD_96841 | JGI IMG/M metagenome (GOLD analysis project Ga0136846, IMG submission 96841) | Grasslands soil microbial communities from Hopland, California, USA - 2 Assembly 2016 (version 4) | ecosystem: Environmental > Terrestrial > Soil > Grasslands | place: USA: Hopland... | reverse complement strand
TGCAGTTCAATAATGACCTGTCGGTCAGACGGCGAGATTACTGAGTGTGGGCTGAACGAGCAACGGAGACTTGACCATAGCGTCGCGATCGGGTGAAACGCATAGAGATTATTGTCCAGCCGTGCTCATTGAAGGTCTCTTGCCCCCTTAGGAGAACACGTTGGGTCCCTCTCCAGGCGGCCACGTCTCTTCTGACCTCGCAACATCGTGAACCAGCACAAGCTCGAGACACAATAAGCAAAGCGGTTTATCCGACCGATGAATCTGAAGCACTCCATAGCGGCAATCAGTATCGCGGCTTTGGCGGCATGCTCGCATATCGACCCGCTTGAGATGCCCTCGGCAAGTCAGCAATCCAGCACCAGACACCTCTGACCGATCAGGCGGTGATCGCAGATACCGTAGGTCACAGTGCCGTCGGTGCAACTACGCTTGCTTGGGCCAACCCATCGACTGGCAGCGCTGGTGTTATCGAACAGATCGATGCCAGTAACGATGGGCCCGACGGATGTCGCGGTTTTGTAACCAGTCGGCAATCTCTCGAAGGCATCACGCGCTTCAACGGCGTAGCCTGCCCGTCTGGGGATAGTTGGAAACTGGGCAGGCAAAAGGAGTAGCGCTCGACGTCCGGTTCTCGCGTCAAGGACATCTTCGCCCTGCTCTCTTCGAACAACGATCAGTCGCAAGACCCCCCGTACATCGCAACGGCCCGCCCCCTGCCCGGGGGAAGCCGCTCGGCTGGATTGCGCCGGAACCGATCAAGGACGATCCATCTTGATTTGCCGCGACGGCTTTGAGGTCACAACCGTCCCGGTGTCGACGATGATCCAGAGAGTTCGAACCATATCTGCAGCTTCGCGAAGGAATCCCGAGATCCTCTCTTGGGAAAATGTGACGACGCCTTTTGCCGCGATGTCCAGGCGGACGATTGCATCGTGTTGGGTACCACTTCCAGGGATGCCAGCTTGCTCGCGCAGATCGCGTACCGTGGTCATCGCCCGAACCAACAAGCTCTCGATTTCGCTCGCAGTCAGGCGGTCGACTTCATTCGCCGCTCTCACGAGTTCTGAGACGAACCCCGGTACACTGCTCGTCTCCGAAGCTACCACTATCACTCGAATTCAGCGCCGGGCAGCCAACCGCGCGTATAGCCTTTGCTGATGCATGCCTGGGCAATTGCAAGCTGTTCGCACAGCCGTTCGCGATCCTTGAGGAGAGCATCGATAGTTGCGCGCGGATCCCCTCCGTGCCAGGCCAGAGCGGCGTCGACGGGGTTGGATTCCAGTATCGCATGACGTTCGGCCAGCATCTCGAATCCTCGTCAATTTAGGGAGATCATGCTCGAGGACAATGTTGCGGCAGCGAAGCGGCCTATGCAACGGCGCGACAGCGCGAGCACCAAAAGGCTAGACACCAGAACGAGTCGTAGCAAGGATTCGTTGAAGGTTTAGCAAGTCACAAGCTGCCGTATGTGCTGAGGCTTGAATTCCCCTTCTTGCCGGAGCAAAGTTGAGGATGGGGGAAAATCGATGAAAACGCTGATAATGCTTGCAGTTGGAATGGTGGCGGTCGATGCCGTCGCCACAGACTATCCCACCAATGGCATGCTCTATAACCAGCGGGAGGATTCTTCGCTGACGTATAGCTGCAAGCTTCAGGCGGGCCAGCAGCGCCTCCGGTGCGAGTTCCTCCAGACGGCGGTTCGCAAGAAGGCGAAGGCAGCCGATCTGGAGAAGAAACTCGATGAAGCCCGCATGACCTATCCAGGCGCTCTAAAGGAATTCTCCGATCCCAAGAAATGCAACATGGTGGGCGCGTGGCTCGGCATAGCCACCGGTCAGATTTCCATTGATGCCGCTCTCGCCCGCACTCCCGAGCTCGCGAAAGATGCTGCAGAGTTCAAGGAAGGCATGATCCGGCTGCAAGAGGACGCGAAGGCGAACCCCAATATGCTCGACACTTTCCGCGCTCTCGCAGGGATGTGCGATCATCCTACCGAGGAAAACTACCTGAAGATCATCAGGGCCAACCACGCGAAGGATCTTCGGACCTGCCAGATCAGCTCGAACCCGTTCACGCAGGAGTTCGTCTGGGTCTCCGACTTCGCTGATGGTGGAGCTTGGGTCTTATCATCCCAGCCCGAAGGTCCATGTGGTGTCGTCCAACTCTCTCGTATCGAGAAGGACAAGTCCGATACCTCGGGCTTGTTCTGGCGGTACATCGCTCGGAAAGCGACGACCAATCCATCCGGTACCGTGTTGCCGGGAATGAGCTGCTCGGCAATCGACCAGGGTGAATATGTCTACGACTGGAAGAAGACGCGGTCGGATCACATGCAGTGCGAATTCGTCGAGTTCAGTCCGATCTGATTTGGCCAGTCAATGCACTGAGCTCGAAGACGGCGCGTTTACGCGCGTGGCGGCCAGCCCCACGTACGTGCCGATCAGAACGGTCGCCATCTCCTCTAAGGAGCGACAGCCCTCGTTGTAGAGTTCGATGGCGGCATCACACAAAAACGAGGACGCTTGATCGTCCCACTCCACCTGATAGTACCGATACCATTCACGGACCGCCTTCGACATCAGCAGGTGATCTTCCTGTATGCACTTGGACATGCGTTACCTCAGACATCGAGGCGGCAGGGGTGCGTGGCTATGACTGATCCACGGGGATTGCCTAGTCCGAACCCACATTCAGAGGGCGCGCCGCTCGTGCGCTCAACGGCGATCAATCTCGGCTTCGACCTTCTTCCGTGAGTTTCCAGCGCTCTTCACGGCCTTCTTGACTGCATCCTTCGATACGCCCTCCTTCTTTGCTTCGTAGTTGACCTCGTGATCCTGGCCGCCGGCCACGCGGGCTCGATCCTGTGCGCGGCCGCGGGATGTCGGTGACTGTGCCATCGGGCTTCTCCTTCGAATGAGCGTCCGCAGTAGAAACTCACAACGATTCCGGTGGTTCCCGGAAGATAGTGGATGATGATGCTGCGCTTGAAACGGCTGCGGAATTCCATAAGCGGTGTTCACCATTGCGGTGGGGGACGGGTTGCCGTGGCCATCGAACTGAACAAATCTCCACGGCTTTCCACCACTGTCGGGCGCAATTCGATGAGCGGAGACGGCGGAATCAATTTGCGAGGGAAATTCCGTAAAGTATTGAAAAATGATTCGTTTTGTGTCGGAACGAATCACCCTGACACGTCTTTGAGTCGCGTATTAATGATTCGGAGTATTTGTCATGCCGTCAGGACAGCGTGCGCAGTGGAAAGGCATTCTGAAGTTCGGCGAGGTAAGCTGCGGCGTCGCTCTCTATACGGCAGCCTCGACTAGCGAGCGCATCACCTTCAACACCATCAACAAGGCCACGGGCAACCGCGTCAACCGCATCTTCATAGACAGCGAGACCGAGGATCCGGTGCCGAAGGAAGCCCAGACCAAGGGCTTCGAGATCGAGAACGGCCAGTACATCATCATCGATCCTGAAGAAGTTTCCGCCGCGATCCCTGAGAGCAACAAGACGCTCGAGATTGAGGCGTTCATCCCGTGCTCCGACGTCGACGACGTCTACTTCGACAAGCCGTACTACCTCACGCCCGACAAGATGGGCGGAGACGCGTTCGCGGCTCTCCGCGATGCGATGAAGAAGTCGATGGTCGCGGCCATCGCCCGCACCGTCCTATTCCGTCGAATGCGTTCGGTGCTGATACGGCCGCACGGCAAGGGCCTGATCGCCAGCACGCTCAACTACGACTACGAGGTCCGTTCCTCAGAGAAGGCATTCGAGGAGATGCCCAAGCTCAAGATCCAGGGCGAGATGCTCGATCTCGCCAAGCACATCATCAGCACCAAGAAGGGCGAGTTCGATCCGGCGACCTTCGATGACCGCTACGAAGCCGCCCTCGCGGATCTGGTGAAGGCGAAGCTGGAAGGCAAGTCGCTTCCGAAGCCGAAAAAGGTGCAGGTCTCGAAGCCCAACGATCTTCTGGCCGCGCTCCGCGAGAGCGCAGGCATGATGAAGGCCGCTGCGGACAAACCGAAACGCACTGCCGCCAACGCTAACACTGGCGCTGGGAGGCAGCGCGCCGCGCGCGGAGTGGCTTCGAAAGCCGCCTCTTCCGGGGCCGCTCCGCGGCGCAAGGCCAGCTAGGGGGATAGGACATGGCTCCGAAATATTACTGGAAAGGCTATCTCAAACTCTCTTTGGTCACCTGCCCCGTGGCTATGACCCCGGCCACGAGCGAAAGCGAGAAGGTCCGGTTCCATACACTGAACAAAGAGACGGGCAACCGCGTCGTCTCCCGGTACATCGATTCCGTCACGGGCAAGCCCGTCAAGGACGAGAACGAAGCCAAGGGCTACGCTCGCGGGGAGAACGACTACGTTATCCTCACCGAGGACGATCTGGATGCCGTTGCGCTCGACACGGTGAAGACGATCGACATCGACAAGTTCGTCCCGGCCGACAGCATCGAGTGGATCTACCTTGAGAAGCCACATTACCTGATGCCGGACGACGCCGTCGGGAACGAGGCGTTCGCCGTCATCCGCGACGCAATGAAAGCTGACAAAGTTTTCGGCGTGTCGAAGCTGGTCATGGGCCGCCGAGAGCGGGCGGTCGTCCTGGAACCGCGCGGCGAAGGCATCGTGCTCTGGACGCTGCGTTTCGGCGACGAGGTTCGGCCGGAAGAGAACTATTTCGAAGACATCGACGAGCAGGCCGATCCCGATCTCATTCCGCTCGTCCAGAAGCTCATCAAGCAGAAGACCGCGCGCTGGTCGCCGGACATGGTCAGCGATCCGATCCAGGAAAGCCTGCTGAAGCTCATCGAGGAGAAGAAGAAGCTCCTCAAGCCGAAGAAGTCCGCCAAGGGCAGGAAAGAGGAAGCTGCTCCTGCTTCGAACGTGGTGAACATCATGGAGGCACTTCGCAAGTCCGTCGAAACAGACCTCAAGAACAAGAAGGCGGGATGACATGCATCTGGCCGATACGAGGATTGAGCACGAAGCTAGTGGCTGGAAGATCGACTTCATCGGAGATGACGGCGACGCCGTCTCTGTGAAGGTCGCCGACGAGCACGCAGTCAGCGCTGATGAAGCCCTTGAAAGAGCGAAGGCCGTGATGGTGCAGTTGACCGCATATGGAACCCGAGGTGGGGGCCGTAGCCTCAACTCATACGACGCCGTCAGCAACGGCAATTTCGACGACGACGAACCGCTTTTGAACACCCGGCATTAGCTGGCGAAAGCTTCGGCCCCCTCCAGCCGCGGGTAAGCAACAATCGCCGACCGTATAAATTCGGAATTTTGTAACAACTGGCACAAGACGTACTATGGTGGCTTGTTGCAAGCGTCTTCCGCGAGTCCCGTGATGCCAATGCAAACCTCTTTAGACTCACATGACCGAGAACGCAAAGCAACCGCCGCGCGGCTTCGCTTTGAGAAAGCTACCGTCGAGATAGCTGCTGAGCACCGTTTTGGCAGTCCTGATGTTCGATCCACTCGACCGAACAGCTAACGATCCGATCTGTTGTGATATTTGCGACTAACTCCGCGAATTTCAGGACGTCATGATTTCGTTCACCGCGTTTGACAAAAAACATTAGAGCCCGCTTACGACTAGTTGGATCTCACTTTGATGGTGTCACCTCGGCGCTGACATCCACGAATTGTTGCGAGTGAGTCGGACTTCGGTCCGATGGTAGACAGCAATCTCTCTGCTACTTTCCGTTCCGCTGAACCTACAAAGCTCAGCACGAAAAGGGTGTCTGCCCCTGATCCGGAGCACCCTTTTCAAACTCATTTTTGGGAGGCCCCATTTACCCTCGGCACCGATGGTTCATGGGCGGCCAAGCTCCCCATTGATCATAGGGTATAGGTGTCGGAGCATCCGCGTTATGATGTTGCCGGTTCCATCGCATCTAAGCGGGCCGACGTCAAAGTCAAAGTCTGTGATTTGCTCGGCTTCCTCGCGAATTTGAACGCCCAGGGGGCCAGGATTTGACCAGCCCATGGTCGGCAGTTCATCACCACATCAAACGCAAGGTCTTTAAGGTCATCCATCATTCGGGAACAAAAACCGCCGCCGATCGTAACTGTATTGGGCCGTGCGGAGGTGTGTATTAGAACAGCCATGCACTTCGATACTCTGTGCGGCCCGCTCCCGTAATGGGTCCGGCAGTGGTTTAAAACCCGGCCCTGCAAATCCGCTTGGAACCCCCGCGATCTATCTCGCCGACGGCCTGTTCGCATCCTTAGCACCAACGGCCCCCCTCCACTTCCGACTATTGCGAGCTAGACCCTCTGACCTCGCCCCCAAGTTTTATCCAGTTTTGAGTTCGCTCCAGCGTTTTTGGTTGCTGTTGTTGGTTCGGTAGCGGCGGGTTGCGGTGTGGAGCCATCCGGCTGGCCAACCTGAACGCTTTGCCGACAGTCTAGTGAAGCGTTGTCCGACGATTGTGATCCGCAGAAACGCGCCGAAGCCATTTCACCGCTTGTCATCGACGGAAATCCGCGGAACACTTTATCCAGAAGCCGCTCTCGGCAATCACCCGATCAACCACCATCCGACTAGCCAGGTGCTATGGCTGGCACGGTATCGCATTTCCAGCAGGAGCTGAGCTTAATGACCGCTGACGACCTTTACCGCCTCGCGCGCTATAGCAGACCGCACTTCAAAACGGAGAAGCCCGAAAAGACTGGCCCCAACCTTTACATTCGCCCCAACCTTTTCGCCCGCCCGGTCTTCGTCGGACCGGACGCGGCGATCGAAATCGACGGCGATGCTGTCCATGGGTATATCAACGGTGTTCCATCCGCGCCCGGAGGCCAATTGGCCGGGCTGATCGACCGTTACAGGGACCGGATCGTGGCTGCTGCGTCGACCTTTTTCTGCAACGGCGCACAGAAGATCGTAATCGCCGGTACATGGCATCACATCGACTTTGATTTGGGCCCGAGATTCGAGGGCTGCTTAACCCACATTGTTGCAAAAGACGGCTCGGTGAGCACGAAGCTGTATAATGAGCGCGTGTTCGAATGGGACGAAACGCCCTACCGAGCTGGTTATGGCTTTACCACGTTGATGTATGGCCAACTGACCGATTTTGCGGAAGAACTGCACGCGATGGCCGACGATGAAGTCTGCAAGACGCGAGGGCGATACATCGGCGCAAGCGGCCTTGGCGCGGTCGGCGGAATGATATGGTCTACCGATGACGACCTGCGAACTCCCGTACTCTATTCCGCAGCGACGTGCACCTCCGAGGTCGACTTCGAACTTCACGAAGAAGAAGAGGAATATCTCGCCGGCCAGCCGATAATCGGGGACGGCACCTTGGCGACAGCTATCGCCTCGAAGCTAAATGATCTGAAGAACGAGCCAGGCTGGTTTCGCGGAAAGGATGTAGACAGGTCGTCACACCGACCGCGAAAGCTCAAACTTTGGGAGGCTCCGGACGCGATCGACGCCATCGGCTATTGGGTGCAGGTCCGCTCCGGCGAAACCGAGACAAAATCCGAGTTTCGCCTATTTGGCGGCGTGTCGGAGTGGCAGCACGAGGTGCTGGAAAATACGACCGACGCGGATGCCAACGATTATCTCGACAACGAGTATGCGAGCGACTGGATATACGAACCCACACACCGAGAACCCGATCGTGAAATACGTCTCCTGGCTCTAGGGCCGGTTCCCACCCTCTCCTCCGTACCTCTTTGAAACCGACGGGCGTGAACGGCATCGCCATACGCCTTTCAGCCGTGGCGAGAAAGATCGCATCTCGCTGTGCTAATTCACCGCCCGAAACTATGAAACGTCGATTGCCTTCCATAAATTCGCCCAAAGATGCCAGATCAAGCATCCTGCAATGGTATTCCGTAGTCCCTCTATCCCCTACCAAAGAGCGTTCAACCTCACACTCTTCTCTTCAGGATTGATAGGACCACGTCGATTAGGAGGCAAGATGCCAGTTCGTGCGTCTGTCGAGTCCTAGACACCTCTACATGTGAGCGGCGCGGCCTAGGAAGACGGGCTGGCGATACTCAAGGGCATCAGGTGATCGAGTCGGTCCCTCTGCGTTAGAAGTTTACATTTAAGTGAAGCGATCTTCCGACCGGAACTGCTTTAGAGACCTCGCAACTGTCTTGTGACAGTAAGCCAGTCTTCGACGCTCTTTCCGTCGCGTCCGACGTCGTAGAGCAATCGAAATTCGGCACCCGACAGCTTTCGGGGATTTGCCAAGTCGGCGAAGTATGGCGGCTCAAGCGTGGCGCGTGCCGCGATCCTGTAAGGACGGGGGGCCACAGCACCAATCTTTGGACAATATCGGACCGCGGCTGTAACTTGCGACGACCCCAAGGGCCGCCCGCTGTCACCGATGTTGATCAGTTGCGTAGCGTCAACGGTGCCGCCACCATTCTCGAGGATCGGAAGTGGGCTTGCGCAGACGAGCGCATGATAGCGTGCTTTCGGAGTTCCGCTTCTGGTGCCACCAGAGATGACGATGACATGGGACGGCAGGGGAAGTTCGCCCTGGGGCGTCCGGAACGATTCCCACACAAACACTTCCCCCGGTTCGCGCGACTGCACGCTGGGGCGCGAAGGCATCAAGCTGAACAGCACCTCGGGATGAGTCTTCGCGCGACGCAGCGTTTCGATAACCTGCCCCTTCGACTCGCCAACGCCCCACCAGAAGGTGCCGCCCGCCATCCGCTCGAGTTCCTTGCGGTTCCGGATAGCGTTGATATGCTCACCAGCATCAGTCTGCATCTTGCTGAAGACGAATTGATCTGGGATGCTGTTCCTGCCCATGCTTTCCTCCTCTTCAAAGCGCTTCATGTGTTTGTCTAACTAGGGTTTCGATTTCCTGCCGTGTTTTCCTATCCCAACGGCTAGTGGACTTTAGGTACCACCTCCCGGCCTCGTCGGGACAGCGCCATAGCGGCGAAGCCGCCCGGCTTAGAAACTTGAGAGCCTCCCAGTAGTCGTCAAATGTTCGCTCTTCCTTGTATTTGGCGCAGGTGACATGGAAGCAGCCATCCGGCATTGCATGTTCCGGCGAAAACCAGGTTCCGTCCTTCGTCACCGGGACCCACAGAGGATCGCCGTCGATGAAGTCCTCCTGATTGGGGCGTCGGAGCGATAGGCCCTCCTGGAGATGCCAAATTGACGGACGAAAGGCGGGCCGCGTCTCCAGCCAGCGTCGGGCACTCTCCACGCTTATGCTGCCGTCTGCTCTCGATTTGAGAGTCCCGCCGCTTTTGGGGGCCAGCAGGTTCATGACGCTCTTGCGGTTAACGCCTGCCAAAGCAGCTAGTTCGTCTGCGCTAAGGCCCGCCAGCCATTCGGGATGATCCAGCTTTAGTCGAGCCCGTGCCGCCGCAAATGATCGCTTTGCCTCCTCATCCCGCAGCCAGAACGGAGGGAAGCTGCCCCTTTCTTCCTCTTCGAGCAATTCCTGCCAATCGCGAGCGAGGTCGGCATCATTAATTAGCTTCAGGCCATAAAATGCATAGGCCCGCATCGCCAGATAAATGCGATAGATAGGCAGCTTCTGCAGCGAAGGGAGCGGCAGGTCTTCGCCGGCACTCGTCCAGTCGAAATCAGGTGGAAGCTCCACTTCGCTTCCTTTGAGCATTTTCGCGTAGCCTTCTCCAGCGTCTACAAACACGAATGGCAAAAACTCTGCCAGACCGTGCAACACGGAACGAACCCAAGACGAATCGAAGTCTTTGTGGTCATCCCAGAACTGCTGCCAAATGTCTTCCACCTGGGATTTTGCCTTGTCCATCTTGTCGCTCATCGTTGGCCCTTTCTTCCGTGCGGACGACCGGCGCTGCGCCGACCATGCAGGAGATGCTTACGCTTTCGCGAAGACGGCCGGTACACGGACATGGCGCGACCGTCTTTAGTCGAGGGAACGAACGTGCCTTCCAGCTTCGTCGCCCACGTCATGAGTGCTTTGCCCGTCAGTTCCTCGTCTTCGACCATCAACCGAATGTCTTTCTTGCGAAGAAGATAGCCGTCCGGCACCTCAGTGCCGTTCTCGATCACGAACCTAATGTCGCTTTGGCTGTAACCGCGCTGTCGTGCGCGTGTTGCGGCATGCTTTGAAATGGTGCTCCAAACCTCGGTCATAAGGTGGCTCCTCTCAACCAAACCCTGTGGTTGTTGAAGGTAGGCTTTCCATTGCCTGCCGTCAAGGATGGAAATATCCTCCCGGGATAAATTATATCCCGCGCTCTTGGGCGCGAGTTCCGATTTCGTAGTTCGACGAAGGTCGCGCTTGTTGAAAGAGGCATCAGCTGCGCCGTGCTAGCCATAGGAATCGAGTAGAGGGCTCGGGCATTACGGACCTCGTCATGGCTATCTCTGGCTGCGATTCCGGTCACGATTCTCCGGAACACGTCGGTCGCGCTAGAGCAGCCGTAGGAGTAATCTGAGCAGAGGTTCGCGGAGCTTCGCCAATGGAGGCCCCAGCGCGGAAACGGTGTGCCGCTGTGCAGCAAGCAGTTGCGAATGCGGGGCTCACAGAACGATCGTCTTCTCGAGAGCCATCGCATTTTCGGTGACCACTCGGAGAACCATGTGATCAGTTCGGCAGCCCACGCATGAGGTGCTGCCTGAAATAAACGATGCTGGTCATTATGTGTGACCGTATTCCTTCAAATGCTCGCTTCGGTATCGATGAACAAGAGATTGCTGTACCGGGTTGTGATGTAGTCGGCCCAATCTTGCACAGCGCTGGGCTGTGTCAGTAGCGGAGCAAATGCCTTGTCGATGTCCATGCTTACAAAACGGCTCGGCTGGTTGAGCAGATGCCGCCAAGCCGCCGAAAAACTCGGTCCGTGTTCGCGCAATTTCGGAGCCGTCACCGATTTCAACGCGATATTGTTGAGGGGCGAAAGATGTAGTACCCGCACGATATCCGCACCATCTTCCCCGGCCCTCTCCATCTGGAATGCCAGCATTTGCTGACGCAGGAGTTGGTAGAATGGCTCCCAGAAAAAGTCTTCCAAAGTCAGGTTAAGGTCAGCACGGATCGGTCCGACAGGATAAAACGCGAGTTCCTCATAACGCTTCATCCGCGTGGGATTTCCATTCGGGCTTATCGGCGAGCCGTAGGATTCGCTGTACTTCCACTCGATCAGAAGCGTTTCGCGTTTGGCTGCTCGTATGAACATCAACACAGCATCGGCGGACGTTGCGTTTGCACCACGCGAGCGCGTACCGCTTTTTCCGGCCTCGTTGAGGTAGTTTCCGCCAATCCACTCAAAGCCGACAAACCATTGGCCGTCCGGACCTTCCTCGACCGGCAGCATAGTCGGCTCTTCGCCTCCGAGAGTCGCCTGGACAAGACGCGCGAGCATTTGCGGTTTTTGAGCCAGAGGTGCCAGAAAGTTCAGGCAGCAAACCTGAGAAGATAGGCCATGGTTGCTGTGCCTATGCCATTGGATGCTCTTCTGCTTGAAGTACTCAGGGACGGTGTTCCTGATAGATGGTGCCAGGTTCCGCTCAAAGCTCGTTGGATCGAGACGATAGGCCGAACCACGATATCCTCCGGCCCCGGGTTCGCAGTCCGCAAAAAATCGAGATTGATGTTCCCGCTCTACCTTGACGAACTTGTTCATTAGCTATTCCGCCGCGACCGACAGCTGCGCTTCGATCATCGCCCAGCACAGCACCCCTATGCACATCGAATCTGCACCAATGCTATGGATACATCCTTAAAGCGAGAACCAGAGACTATTCATGGGCTACCGTTCCTCTGACCTTGCCCTCCTGCAACGTCAAGATAAAGCATCTTGGCCCTGAGCGTGATGATCCACTCATTGGCAAATTTGTTTTCCAGTCCAACGGGATCACCTCCCGTAAGGCCTTTGCTTGGACGCCGAAAAGATTGCCTCAGCGTTTCCTCGTGCACAGCGCTTCATTACGCAGCGACTGGGGAGCTACTCTTTCTGGTAATGAATTCCTTCAAGCTAGGCGGGGTAGAGGCTGAGAAGAATGGCGACAGCATAAAAAATTGGTTGGCAATTTCAAGCATCGTCTTTCCAGCCGCGAAGCCCTTCATCAATGCCATTTTGCTGACCGGAAATTTGACGGCTCCGAAGCAGATGCCATCCATGTTGTTGTAATAAAATTTTTCAGGTCGTCGCATCGCGCGACAAGAACTCAAACTGGTACAACAATGTCTGGTACGCTAACCCATGGCCGAGCATGGATGTGATACAGGCCGGTAACGCTGCGGTCGTTGCTGATGGGAAAATCCGCTCGTTTCAGGTCGATACACTCACGGAGGAACTCGAGGATAGAGCATCGGTCAGAAGGCGGTACGTCCGTTGCGGTCCGTTCCCGAATAGGATTCAGTATCGCCGCAAACGACGACCGCCGTTGTTCACTCCGAAGCCTCACGGCGCGCCTTCAAGTCTTTCACAACGTGACACCAATCCGCATTTCGGTGCCCCGAGACCGACATGCTAAACATCCACGGTAAAGGCGGGATCGAACCCGGTCATTTCGTCAGGGTACCCCCTCGGATTCGATACAACCCGTGTATCTCCGACCATGTAGTCATTTCGATGGTGGACGTGACCGTGTACCCATAACTCTGGCCCGACCTCGTACAGCAAATCTTCCAAGTCGGAAGCGTAACAAGCGGAGAGTGGATCGTGCCGGAAACCGAGGTCAATCGCACGCGGTGACGGCGCGTGATGCGTAACGACGACTGTCGTTAGCCCTGTCCCTTCGCGCAATCGACTGGCGATGAAATCGCGAGTCTCACGATGTTTCCGCAAGGCGTCGATCGGCTTGAATTTGCGAAACGGTGCCTTTGCGAATTTGATCTTCTTATAGTCGTTCATCCCGTGCGCGGCGTACGACATGGCGACCTCCGGATTTCGGCCAAACAGGCGAAAATCGGTCCAAAGTCCTCCGCCGATGAACCGGACATCACCGATGTCGACGGTCTCGTTCTCGAGAAAATGAATGTTGGGAAAACGACCAGCGAAATCGCGGGCGTCCCGGATACTTTCCTGGACGAACGCTGAATAAAACTCGTGGTTTCCCGGTACGAAAACCACGGGGATAGCATGCGCCACGGTGTCGGCGAGCCATTGCAGACTCGGGACGATGCCCTTGTCCAGAACGTCGCCAGCGCAAATCATGACATCGGCATCGGCTGGTGGGGTCTGCAAAAAAGGCTGTCCGAATTCCAGATGGAGGTCTGAGAGGACCCAAAGTTTCATGACTGTTGTCCTACTGCGGCAGAAAAAAGGAGAACTCGGTCTGGCGAGTTGATCAGAGGGCCAGGAGTGGCTGGCTTGGGTAGAGCCAACCCATGACCGCCTTTCTCATCGAACTCGCCAAGTCATCGTGGTGAATCTCTAGTGCGGATTTCGCCTCGTCAGCGGAGAGCCAACCGTCGCTCAAGCGCCATCGGCGATAGAACAAGACATCGAGACGATGGCGTCGGAAATCTTCTGCCATGCTCCGCGGATCGCTGGGCGTTTCTGGCGGCATCGCTGCGGCATCGGGAGGCAGGTCAGACTTGTCGGAGTGCTCGCCATTCGGCGTCCGAACCACCCCAGTCTCCTCATCCGCGGCGGTGACAATCGCGTCTATCTGAGAGCGGATGTCGTCCGGCACGTTCGCGGCGGCGTCGAAAGCCGCCCTGATAAATCTGGTATCGCTCGCGAAATGGAGGTTCCACTCCGACGGATTGTACCGCCAGAGGACCGTTTCAGCGGCTTTCGTCCAACACCCCGCTTGCGTAAGTCCGAGAGCCTCCAGAACCGCGCATGCGTTGAACGCGGCGCACGCCGGGCCGGCCCCGTTGGCAGCGGCGATGTTGGCTACTGGCACGTTATCGCGGTCGTCCGCCTTCAGCGACAGAACGCGTCTGTCCAGCTTCCGGAACCGCAGTTCGCCGTTCTGGTCGGCCACGTAGATGACCGCGGTCGAAATATCGTCCCACCTTGGCGGCGGCTCGGGACGTTCGGGAAATCGCCGCGGCTTGGCTCCCCCGACAAATTCGTGCGCCTGTCCCATCGCAACAAGCGCCGCACACCCGACCTCATAGGCGGTTATGTGGTAATGTTCCCAACCTATCTCGTCCTTGTAAGGTAATCCGTACGACAAATATACGGCAACTGCCCGAGCCCAGGCGGCGAAATCGTTTGCCTGCTTTTTGGTGTGCAGCTCCATGGCACGCGTCGCAGATTGCGCCATGAAACTCGGCGTGCCGTATATTCCGGTGATCATCAGCCCAATCTCGTGATCGACATCGAGGCTCTCCCAGTGGAGACCCGTCTCGCCGAGCAGTTCGACTTCGGCGAGGTGAGCCTCGGATGCCTCGACTAATCCCTCGAGGGATCGTCCGGGGACCGTGAAGGTCGAGCCGTTCTCGAACTCGACGACGATCCGGCCTGTCGACTGATCGTAGTAGGCACCCCTCGGAGTCGGGTGCTTCGGTCGCCAATATGCGTCGCGCGCGCTCCCGACCACAATGCGGCGTACCAGCGGATCGAAGCCGATTTCGTCCAGACCCGACCCAAGCGACCTCTCCCGGTCGGGTTCGGTTTTGATGCGACGATAGCGCCGCCTTCCCCGCCCCTTCCTCGCCATCTACGCCCCCGCGCCGCGACGAGGCAGCTTCGCAAGGCTGACCGTTGGCATCCGGTGCCGCCGTACGATCTCGGCGACCTCCTCTCCCGGCAGGACATTTGCTTCCAGAAGACGTTCGACAATGGCATGGAGAGCGGCTCGACGGGATTGAATGATGGACCTTGAGCGATCGAACTCGTTCTGCAAAACCTCGTGGACGCGCCTGCGGAATTCTGGATTGTAGGACCTCAGTCGCTCGAGCTGTTCAGGGGAACCCTCGACGACGAGTGTGTGTCCCATCCCGAGGCGGCCTTCCAACATCGTCGCAAGCTCCGTCGCCCTATTGAGGTCGGCCGTTTCCGATCCCGAAGCGCCGTCGGCAAAACAACCGAAGACTTCCGTTTCGGCGGCTATGCCAGCCAGGCAGACGGCGATCGCCGCGAGATAGTCTGGCCGCGTCTTTGGCCGGGCACTACTGTGACCGTATTGGACGTACCCAAGTTGGCTGGATTTGCCCTCAGCCCGGTACCGTGAAATCTTGACCTCACTGACCTCTCCATGGCCGACTTCGATCGAGACGAGGGCATGGCCCGCTTCATGGACGGCGAGAGCGCGAACGAAGTCTTCCGGAAGTTCCGTCACCGCCGGCAATTGGTCGATGATATGCGTGCCCGCAAGGACCTCCGAACGGCGTCGCGCTGCTCGTCGTGCGCCTCGAGCGATTTGTTCGATATCGGCACCTGATAGACCATCGGTCGCTGTATCGAACATTTCAGCTTGAGGTTGATCAAGCTCGACCCCGCTGTGGAATTGCAAAATCGAAAGCCGGGATTGAGCATCGGGAAGCGTGATCGGGTACTGACGATCCAGCCGTCCCGCGCGCCGTATCGCCGGATCGAGATCGTCCGGATGGTTACAGGCTGCCACGACTACCACACCTTCGCGGTGGTGGAAGCCGTCGAGGAGTTCGAGTAATCCGGCAATTGCGGCCGTCATGTAGGCCCTATTATGATCACGGATGCTTCGATCACCAAAGGTAGAGACTTCATCGATAAACAGGATTGCCGGAGCCTTCGATCTTGCCTCCTCGAAGGCTTTCCTCATGGCTTTCAAGAAGTCGTCGAGCGAACCGGCACTCTGCCAGGTCGAGAAAGACCCAACGACGACGGATACCCCGCAGGTGTTGGCCAAGGCACGCACGAACGTCGTCTTTCCGGTTCCAGTCGGACCTGAAATCAAGACTCCATCGTCGACATCCTCCCACCGGATGCGGCCCGTTTTGTAATCCGCCAGATCACGCGCCAGGTCGAACCCCCACTGCACGACCGGACCGTATCCATGCATATCCGAGAGGGTTGGCACACTGATCGTGGGTTCCGGCGCATTGGAGCGCGTCGACGGCAAAGGGAGTTGCTGTAGCCTCCGAAGAGAAAGCATCGGCGGGCGTCCGTCCTGAAAGGCCTTGTCCAGCAAGGACCACGGCGCAGAAAGGAGAAGTTCGACATCCTTCCCTATGACCGGCATCCCGAAGCGTCTAAGCGCCGCCTCGACATGCCCCCGGCTCCGCATCGGAACATCGACCACAATGTCCGCGAAGAGCCTCGCTTCGTCATCCACGGCTTTGCCGGGCTCCTTCACGAAGATCGCTCGATCCACGCGCAATACTTCCAGCTGGTCGCGGTGTGAGTAGCGTCCGCCCCAGTCACTGACATATGGGCGGGTATCTTTCTTGTATTCTGCGACCCCGTGTAGAAAGACTCGGGCGGCGGCCGTATAGACGGAAAGGCAGGCTTCCTCCTGAAGGCAAACGATGCCCTTGAACCTGGCGTTCTTCTTGTTCCAGGGCCGAAGCGCCGCGGCTATGCCGCAGAAGGCCATGAAGACCGGAAGGGTGATGAAGGTCTCATCGTCAGGTTGGCTGAGCTTCCACGGGGGGCGCGGCTTCCTGCTGGAAGGGGTTATCG
>Ga0136846_1213011_pt1 | contig 16561 bp, 10 predicted proteins | sample HopSoiMetagenom2_FD_96841 | JGI IMG/M metagenome (GOLD analysis project Ga0136846, IMG submission 96841) | Grasslands soil microbial communities from Hopland, California, USA - 2 Assembly 2016 (version 4) | ecosystem: Environmental > Terrestrial > Soil > Grasslands | place: USA: Hopland... | reverse complement strand
GAGGCGGTGCGATACGCCCGTTCTAGGTATTGCACCCGGGTCCCCACGGTTGTGCCGTGATCGGCGTCCCGCGCGCACTCCCACATCGTCCACACGCCCGCGCGCGGCCAGAACGTGCACGAAGGCCGGCTTCGGCCAGCGAACGCTGTCAGGCGCACGGTTCCTGGATGGTCGCCAGGCGTGACCACCTCGACAGCGAACGCTGGCTGAAGCCTGGGCCCTACTGGACCAGCACGGTCCCGGGGCCACCGGAGAGGACGTCGGTTCCGGCGCCGCCGTTGACCGTGAGCCCGACGACCCCTGGCGCCAGGCCGGTCGCGTCGACGGTGTCGTCGCCGGCCAGGGCGTTGAAGGTCAGCGCATCGGACGGCCCGTCGGTGCCGGTGACGTTCACGACGGTGTGCAGACCGGAGACGGTGACGCCGCCTTGCTGGTCGCCGGCGACCTTCGCCGTGTCGGAACCGTCTGTCGCGTTCACGACCACGCTGTCAGCAGCGCCGTCGCCGGTGGAAGCACCGGGCGCCCCCGCCAAGTGGACGTCGGCCACGCTGACGTCGGTGCCCGACAGGTCATTGACCGTGACCGTGTCGATGCCGCCCAACGCGTTCGTCTCGATGCGCTCGAGGCCGTTGAGATCCATGGTGATGTGTCCGACGTCGCGCACGAGCACGGCACGAGACCCGTGGGCCGACAGGTCGAGCTTCTCGGCTGCGGCTGCGCCGTTGAACACCAGACTGTCCTGCCCTGCGTCGCCATCGACGGTGTCGCTTCCGTCGCCGGCATCCCACACGAAGGTGTCGTTGCCCTCACCGAGGGCGGAGGAGTCGGCGCCTGCGTTGCCGTCGATGGCGTCGTCGCCGGTGCCACCGCTCAGCTCGTCGTTACCGTTGCCGCCGCTGAGCCGGTCATTGCCGGGCCCGCCGTCGACGGCGAGGGCGATGAGGGAGGCGAGGTCGCCCGACGCCGCGAACGAGTCGTCGCCGCCGTTGGCGTTCAGCACGAGGCGCTCGCTGCTGCCGATGTCGAGGCGGAACGGCAGCGGGCTGACTCGGTCGAAGCGCACCCGCGTGCCGTTGGCGGTCGTGGTGAAGGATTCGCCTACGCCTCCGCCGTTCACCACGACAGTGTCGGAGCCGTCACCACCTTCGTTGACGTCACTGCCGTCACCGGGGTTCCAGATCAGCTGGTCGTCGCCCGCGTGGCCCACGGACTGGTCGCTGCCCAGACCCCCGGTGAGCGAGTCGTTGCCGCTCCCGCCATCGAGCAGGTCGTCACCGCTGCCCCCGAGCAGGGTGTCGTTGCCGCCACGACCGACCAGGCGATCCGTGCCCGATCCGCCGGTGAGCAGGTCGTCGCCGGCTCCGCCCAGGAGAACCGCGCTCGGCAGCGGTCCGTTGGCCTCGTCGAGGGCGATCCGGTCGTTGCCGTAGCGGCCGAACACCACGATGCGGTCGACGTTCCTGACGGTGGCGCGTGCGCCGTGGATGCGTACGGCTCCGCCGTTGACAACGATGGCACCGGCCGCGTCGCGGCCCACCGTGATGGCGTTCCCGCCCGAGTCCCCGACGATCGTCAGGACCCGGTGGCCCTTGTTGAACTGGGCGATCGTGGCTGCCGAAGCGGAGGACGCAAGGGCAAGCGGCACGGTCAGCGACGCGACCGCGGCGCCGGCGATGATGAGGCGTCTGCGTTGAGCGTGTTTACGGCTGTTCATGGGGTTCCTTTCAGGTCGGACATGACGGGTGGGACACGGCCACAGCGCTGGACCAGTTCGGGGAACGTGGAGTGGGAAACCACTCAGCAAGAACCGTGAACCGAGCCCACCTGTGCGACGTACGACGCGCATGAGAGGTCACACCGGCTGTTCAGTCGACTGCCTGCGGCGTTGAAGACGTCGCAGAGCCGATCGAGCTCGGTGGAAGAGCTCACGACGCGGCCGCGGGCCCCCGCGGGCTGGAGGGGGCCGGCAGGAGTGCCACCTTGCCGCCGGCGTGTCCGCCGCGGAGGAGCTCCACCGCGTCCAGCGCTCGTTCGAGCCGGTAGGTGCGGGCCATGGGGACCTCGATCTTCCCTTCGGCGGCCAACCGCACGAGGCCTGCGCGGACACCGTCGCGGTAGGCCGCGCTGGCCGGCAGGTCGCCGCCGATCACCCGGATCCCGATCTCGGCGCCACGTTGCTTCGCCGCGATCGTGACAACGCGTGCACGCTCGGGCACGACGGCCAGCGATACGTCGACTGCCTCGTCCGTACCGACGCAGTCGAGCGCCGCGGCGACCCCCTCGGGTGCGGCCGCACGGACCCGTGCCTCCAGCCCGGCCCCGTACGCCACCGCCTCGCCCCCGAACCGGCGTACCACCTCGAACCGAGAGGGGCTACAGGTGCCGATCACACGCACCCCGAGCAGCGCCGCCTGTTGGAGCAGGCTCACCCCGACCGCGCCCGAGGCGCCATGGACCAGGACGGTCTCGCCGGGCTCGACCGCGGTCACGTGCAACATCTCGGATGAGGTCGTGGCGGCGAGGAGGAGGTTGGCTGCCTGCTCGAAGGTGAGGGCGCCCGGTTTGGCGAACACATCGAGCGCCGGGACGTTCATCTCGCTGGCCCAGCCACCGAGCACCCGGAAAGCGAGCACCTCCTCACCGACGGCGCCACCGCCCGAGGCGATCTCGGTCTCCGGATCGATCGCCGTGATCACGCCAGCGATCTCGTACCCGACGCCTCGAGGGAACGGTCCTCGCTTGCCCTCGGCGACGTGTGAGGCATCAGCGGGGTTCACCCCCGCCGCCCGCACCTCGATGGTGACCTCACCGGGCGCCGGCGGCGGCACGTCGTGCGACACGAGGTCGAAGACCTCCGAGCCCCCCGGCCGTGCCGCGACCCAGCGCTGCGCCATGAACGCGCCAACGACACCCGAGGTCCCCTCATTCCCCGCCGTACGCGTGCCAAGACAAGCCCTGGATGAAGCAAGGCGTTCGCCAACTCGTGTCCAAGGTGGCTCAAGATGGCCGGGGTCCAGACGGGGTGGCCATACGAACGGAGATCACCATGGGAACGCGGGCGTTGGCGGCCACAGCAGTGCTCCTCGGGCAGCGAGGTCGGGACTGCTACCCCTTCACGTACGCGAACGTCTCAATGACCTGGCCGTCCCGCACGCGCATCACGTCAACGCCACGCACATGCCCGTCGGCCCAGGCATATCGCCATCGGACCAACGCCCGGTCATCCAGCGTGAGTACCTCCTCCATCTCGAAGCGCGCCTGCGGGGACTGGTCGAAGAACTCCCGGCACGCCTCCAACACCGCGGCACGGCCCTCATGGCGTGTGCCATCAGGTGGGTCGGTGGTCTCGAAGACGCACTCCTCGTGCACCAGGCCTCCCAACGCGTCGATGTCGTGGCCGTTGAGCGCGTCGTGGAACCGCTCGACCGCATCTCGGGTCTCGTCGCCCATCTCCACCTCCTGTTCCGCATCATCGTGCATGAGCCGAGGTCCGTGCGGTAGACGCCCGCGAGCAGGAGAACGACCTCCTCATGTCGATCACCTGAGTGCGCTCGGTGGTGCGCCCGCACGTGGCGGGAGGACGCACGTACCGGAAGCCCGCTGATCGCGGCTACTTGTTCCGCGTCCGATCGACAACGACTTTGCTCAGCTCAGGGGATGTGTGGCAGCCCCCAGGTCTGGCCGGTGGCACTGTCGACGAGAGCGGCTCGGTCGACGCGGACCTGGAGTGGCAGAACGTCGGCGATCGCCTTCACGACAGTGGCCAGTTTGGCGCCCTGGGCCCGCGTGGCGACCGAGACGTGCGGCACCCACTGTCCCGCCAGGTAGTTGTGGTGCAGTTCCGCGCCGGTGGCCTCGAGGGCGGCGACGATGCGCCACTGGCGCAAGGCCACATCGGCGGTGATTGCCGGCGCGAGTGCAGCCCGGCCGCGCGGGAACGCGAGCGTGCCGTGGAAGGACAACATGAAGGGCTCTGCAGCCGGAAGCGCGGCGAGCGCCTCCTGCACCCGCTCCACGTCCCAGCTTCGGAGCACTGCGTAGGACAGGTGCGGGTAGTGGCGGCCATGCGTGTGGGTTGCCAGCGTCGAGATTCCCGCGTCCTCGAGTCGCGACCACAACGCCCGCATCAGGACGTCCGACCGGGCGTCGAAGAGCAAGCAGACGGCGAGCGCCACCCACCCAGCATCGTCCGTGCGCTCGATGTGGTGCCAGCGGCAGGCCGGGCTGGTTACCGAAGCCGTCGATGACCTGATCTCACGCGCGGCCACATGAACGGCGTGGCGTTGCCTGCCGACGGCGGGCGAGCCGTGAACGTACTGACGAGGTCATCTGGGGGAGTGACGCGCACGCTTCGCGGTACGCGCGCGCGGTGAAGTGCGGATCGAGGGCTCACCGTCCGTGAAACAGGTGAGCCGCCGCCTGGCGGGTGGGCGTGCGACAGCGGGCGAGGCAACTCAGGCCGCCTGCTTGACACAGGGAGCCGAAAGACCCGCCTACGTCGCTGCGGGCGTCTCGGCCCGCGGCGGGGCCGCCTCGAGCAGTGCGTCGAGCAGGGCCTGGTCGCCCTGGATCGTGACCTGGTCCAGACACCTGTCCACGAACAGGGAGTAGATCCCATCCGGATCGCCTTCCACGATCACGTCGGGGTCGTCGATCGGCCCGGCCACCACCTCACCGTCGACCAGCGCGGCGATCTCGGGACTGGCCCGGAACTCGAAGCGGCCGGGTGGCGCGAGGGGGGCCATCACGATGTCCATGGCGTTCGCCAGCCATCCGGCGAACAGCTCGTCCTTGTCGGTGGGCGGGCCCAGGGAGCGGGCACCCCACAGGGCCAGCTCGCGCATGGCCGGCCGGAGCTCGCGACCGTAGTCGGTCAGCTCGTAGACCTTCGACGCTGCCGGCGGGGGCAGGGTGCGCCGCGTGACCACACCGTTGCGCTCGAGGTCACGCAGCCGCGCGGCCAGGATGTTGGTCCCGATGCCGTGCAGGTGGTCGACGAGGTCGGTGTAGCGCTTGGGCCCGTGCATCAGCTCGCGGATGACGAGCAGCGCCCATCGGTCGCCGACCAGGTCCAGGGCGTGCGCCATCGGACAGTACTGCTCGTAGCGCTTGACCATGCCGAAAGGTTACCACTTGATCCCGATTCTGAAGAATTCACTTGTGAAAGTGAAGTAGGCGCTGTTACGGTCGCCTGCATGACTTCAGAAATGCAAGCAACTCAGGCCCCTACGGATCGCCGTAGGTGGCTCGCCCTCGCGCTGCTGTGCGTGGTCCAGTTCATGGTCGTGCTCGACGTCGCGATCGTGAACGTCGCGCTGCCCTCCATCAAGGTCGATCTGGGGTTCTCCCAGGGCGATCTGCAGTGGGTGATCAGTGCCTACGCTCTGGTGTTCGGCGGGTTCCTGCTCCTCGGTGGGCGCGCCGCGGACATGCTGGGACGCCGCCGGATCTTCCTCGGAGGCATCGTGGTGTTCACCCTCGGCTCGCTGCTGGCCGGGCTCGCGTGGTCCGAGACGTCCCTGATCGGCGCCCGTGCCGTGCAGGGCCTCGGTGCCGCGATCATCACGCCGGCCGCGCTGTCGATCCTGTCCACGACGTTCGCCGAGGGCCGGGAGCGCAACATCGCGCTCGGTGCCTGGGGAGCCGTCGGAGGCTTCGGTGCCGTGGCGGGCGTGCTCCTCGGAGGCGTGCTGACCGATGCGCTCAGCTGGGAGTGGATCTTCTTCGTCAACGTCCCCGTCGGGGTCGTCGGCTTCGCGCTCGCGCCGTTCCTGCTCCAGGAGAGCCGCGACGCACGGGTCAAGCGGTTCGACCTGCCCGGCGCAGTGCTGGTGACGAGCGGCCTCTCCTCGCTGGTCTACGCGATGACCCAGGCCGGCCAACACGGCTGGCTGGCAGCGGAGACGCTGGCCGTGTTCGCGGCGTCGGTGGCGCTCCTGGGCGCGTTCGTGGGCTGGGAGCTCCGCCACCCTGACCCGCTGATGCGCTTCGGGATCCTGCGGACCCGGACGGTGAGCGGGGCGAACGTCGCAGGATTCATCCTGGGCACCGCACTGTTCTCGATGTTCCTCATGCTGACGCTCTACATGCAGCAGGTGCTCGGCTACTCCGCGATGAAGACGGGTGTCGCCTACCTCGCCGTCGCCGGTACGGCGATCATCTGGTCGGCGGTCGCCGCCCAGTTGGTGACCCGCGTGGGGGTCAAGCCGGTGCTGGTGGTCGGCATGGCCATGCTGACCGCCGGCCTGCTGTACTTCACGCAGGTGTCGGTCGGCGGCAGCTACCTCGGCGACCTGATGCCCGGCTTCCTGATCGTCGGCGTCGGGATCGGCTTCTCCTTCGTGCCGATCTCGATCGCGGCGCTGGCCGGGGTGACGCCGTCCGAGGCCGGGCTCGCCTCGGGGCTGATCAACACCTCGCAGCAGATCGGCGGTGCGCTCGGTATCGCCGCGCTGTCCACGATCGCCACGTCGCGCACCCAGGACTCAGTGGCCAGCGGCTCGGTCCTGCCCGTGGCCCTGGTCGACGGGTTCTCCTCGGCGTTCCTGGTCGGAGCGATCTTCGCCGCCCTCGGTCTGGTCGCCGCGCTGACCCTGATCCGCCGCGACGAGCTGCAGCCGGAAGTGGTCGCCGAACCAGAGGTCGAGCTGGCGCTGGAGGCCGCTTGATCGACGAGTCGGACACGAGCGTGGGGGTCGGTCCTGGTGGACCGGCCCCTTGCCCGCGTCACCCGCGGCGGAAGGTCGCAGGTCGGATACGTCGCTCCACACCCGTCAGCGGCGGCACCTCTGGGCGGACGGCAGCGACGGCGAGGGGCGACGCTCATTCGGGGGCCATTCGGATCGCCGGTGCGGGGGAGGGTCGGTCCTCGCGCAGGGCGGGCCACGTGGCCGCGCGCCAGGCCTGGATGGTCTGGAGGAGATCGGTCGTGGCCTGGAGGTCGTCCACCCGCCAGGCCTTGGCGTCGACGTAGGAGCCTGCGGGCGCTCCTGAGAGCGGGTACGCCGCGAGCAGCTCCTGGTAGTCGGACGCCGTCCATGCGAAGTCCAGCCCCTCGAGTGCCTCGCTGAGGCGGCTCATGGCGATGCGGTACCTGGTGATCCGGTGCGGGTCCCACTGGAAGGTCAGCAGCTTGTCGCCGGCTTCAGCCCCGCGCGCCACCAGAGCCATGATCACGTCCGGGTCCATCTGAAGGTTGAGGCCGCCCTCCCCGGCGCGGAGCCGGATCTCGACCACCCGCTCGGCGTACCCGCGCTGGGTGACCTGGGTGTTGTCGGACCAGTTCTGGATGGAGTCGCGCAGCGCCCGGGCGAAGCCCGGCACCGAGTCGAACGGCGTGGCTCGGGGGATCACCCCGCCCTCGGCCGGCCCGGGGAGCCAGGTCAGGTCGTTCGGGTGCACCGGGTGCGGCGACGCGAGGTTGATCCCGAACGTCGGCCGGCTGGGCAGCAGGGAGTCGAAGAAGTGCATGGGGAAGTTGCTGCTGATCCCGCCGTCGGAGAAGAGGTGCCGCACCACGGTCTGGTCGCCGTTGAAGTCGACGGCGTACAGCGGGACGGCGGAGATGAGCCCCGGGAAGCTCAGGCTCATCCGCGCCATCACCACCAGGGGGAGCGCGTCCGGGCCCGGCCTCGGGTCGCCGGCGTCCGGCGTACCGGGACCGGGGAAGTAGTGGAGCGGTGTGCCCGTCGTGGGGTGCAGGTGCTCCGAGGGCGGCAGGCCGGCCTGCATCGTGGTGACCACGCGCTCCGGGAAGAGACCCAGCATCTCGGCCGTGTCGAACAGGAAGACCTGCTGGCGGAAGGGCAGCCGGAACGGCCGGCGCAGCGTGAGGTTCGTGGTCATCGTCTCGAGGTCGACGACGCGGCGCCGTCTGACCTCGCCGATCGGGGGCGCCTTCTTCGGACCTTTCTCGAGGTAGTCCTTCCAGGCGCGCGCGCCGTCTTCTCCCCACAGGTCGGCGAGGGTGAGGCAGCGCGGTCGCCCGGTGATGCCGGCCACCGCGTCGATCTGCTCGGTGAGCCACTCGGTGAGCGCCGGCTTCGCGGGATCGCCGGAGTGCGTGGCGCCGTCGGTCAGCCCGAAGTCGTGCTGGGGGAGGATCCGCAGCGCAGCGAGCACGAACCCGACGAGCGCCGCCACCAGGCCGACCACCAGACCGAGGACGAGCGGAAGCGCGAGGCCGACGAGAATCCTCCACCAGTCCCTTCCCTCGATCGGGAACCCGGCGGTGACGACGAGCCCGGGCAGGACCAGGGCGAGCACGAGGGCGAGACCGCCCAGGAACCAGCCGAGCTGCTGGCGCACGAGCGCGAGGACGGCGGCCCGCTTGCCCTTCGGCGCCATGGCGGCGAGCAGGATGCGGAAGATTCCCTGGGTCTGGGCCGGTGGCTGGAACAGGGATGTCAGCCGGCGAGAGACATCGACGGGGAGGGTGGCCAGCTGCCGGTAGCCGGCGGCCGGTGCTGCCGGGTCGTGCTGTCGGCGGTACTCCGCGGCCGCGGCCATGACGGCGGCGATTGCACCCGCCGAGGTGCCGCCGATGCTGCGCAGCCGGTAGCGGGTGGCGAGCTTGCAGATCGTGAGGGGGTAGACGACGCCGGACGTGATACCGCCCTTCATGATCACGTCGCAGTCGGTGGGCGGGTCGGACGGGGACTCGCGTGCGGCGACGTCGTAGCCCGCCTGCCGGAGGGTGTCGATCTCGTGCTGCGCCCTGCGGCGTTCCTCGTCCGCGACCGTTCGTCGTGCGCTGGCGGTGTCGACCATCCTGTGCCCTCCTGTCGGTCCTGCCCTCGTCCCGTCGCCCCGTCAGGGCTGGTCGGCCCAGCCGCGGAACGCCATGACAGCGGCCAGCACCACGGTCACCGTCGCGTGTGCGTAGGTGTAGCGCACCGCGGGGTGCACGCCGCTCGGCACCGCGGCGCCGGCGACCGTGCTCGCGAAGGCGAGCTGCGGCCTGCTGTCCGACACCAGGCCCGAGCTGTTCTGGTAGAGCGTGACGGACTTCTGGGTCCCCGTCACGGTCCACCGCACGTACGCCGCGCCGCCAGCTCCTCCGCCGGCCTGGCTCACGGGCAGGTGCGGCTGGAAGCCGAAGCCGACCAGCCTCGATGACAGCGACGCGTGGTCGGGGCTGGCGGCTACGCCGCCGAGCCGTCGGAGCATGTCGCCCACGTCGGCGGGCCACAGCTGGGGGACGGGCGGGGCGGTGGACCGCATCGGCGAGCTCTCCTGGATGAGCTGGCGCGCCAGGGCGGAGTAACGCTGGTGCGGCTCGGTCAGCTCCAGCAGGGCGTTGATCTCGTGTGCGACCAGGTCCTGCAGGTCGAGCTTGAGCTGTTGGTTGAGCTGGGGGTCCGCGATCACGATCGCCAACCGCTCGATCAGCTCGAGGCGCTGCTCGACGAGCCGCGCGACTCCGAGTCTCTCGAAGACCAGCTCGGCGCGGTTGAGGGCGTAGATGCGGATGGACTGGGTGCCCTTGTCCGTGAGCGCCATCGCCACGCCGTCGTCGCGGAACCTGATGTGGAGGGACGGGTCGTCGACAGTCGGGTCGATGAGCAGCGGGTTGTCCTCGACGGGCTGGGTGGTGCTGCCAGGGAGCGGCCGCTGCATCCGCGGTCCCACGACCGGGAACTGGTTCGCCTTCCCGAGGGTCTCGTCGAGGTTGGTCAGCTCGTCGTGCTGGACCCGGGGCCGGTTGCAGTCGATGCAGGAGGGCAGCAGGTTGGTCCACCGCGCCGCCAGCCACGGATAGCCCTCCGCGAGCCCCTGCTGACCCGGCTCCTGGACGCCGCCCTTGGGCCGCCAGTGCTCGACGTCCATCGGCTGGGTGCCGGCGTACCTCGACTCGCAGTAGGCGCACTTCCCGCGGAACAGCTGGCCCAGCGCCCTCTTGACGTCGGCCTTCTTGTAGGCCCTGAACGTGAAGGTGAAATTCTTCGGACGCGGGTTGGCGTTGAAGTAGCCGTCGTAGGCGAGCACGATCGCCTTCTCCTCGCTCGCCCCCGTCTTGGTCAGGGACAGCGGTACGACGACGCTGCTGCGGTCGACCCGGATCATGGCTGCCGGACGCTGTCCCGGTTGGCGGCGACGTTCCGCCAGATGTCCGCCACCGTCCGTAGGGTCTCGCTGCGCCGCTCGCGACGTTCGCGTGGGTCGGGCGGGCGCACGTTCGGGATGTCGGTCTGCTTGTCGGCGAGGAACTCGTCGATCGCCTCGTAGACCAGCTGGTCGCGGGCCGTATAGCCGAGGACGCCCTGTCCGGACAGCGATCCCCTGAGTCTCTCCCGCTCCGTCTCCTCCGCGGGGGTGAGGACGGGCTTGCGGATCAGCGCGTAGTACTTCGCGAACTCCTGCTCCACCACCGGGTCGATCGTCGAGCCGAGGCCGAAGAACGCCGAGGTCAGGAGCTGGTCGACGCGGAACCTGCTGGGCGACTCCTCGATCGTCTCGAAGGTGGAGGACCAGCGACCGTCCGGATCAGGGACCGACGGCTTGACCAGGACCACCTCCCGCTCGACCAGACCCCGCAGGCACAGCGGCTCGTGCGTGGTGACCAGGAACTGCATCGAGGGGAACTCGGTGCGCATCGTGCGGGTGATCTGCATCTTCCAGCGCGGGTGGAGGTAGCTGCCGAGCTCGTCCACCAGCACGATGCCGCTGGCGTTGCGGATGTCGGAGAGACCGCTGCCTGCGCCCGCCATCAGCTCACACGCCATCGAGATGATCGCTCGGTAGCCGTCGCTGATCGTCCGCATCGGCTCGTCGCCGACGGTGATCTCCTCACCCTCGCGCTTGATGTACTGCGTCACGGCCGCGCCCCGCGTCTCGACGACCTGGTCTTCACGGCTGAGCAGCCGGGCGATGGTGACGGCGGTGACGTTGAAGTCGCCCGCTGCGTTGCGCTCGAGGTCGAGGAGCCACTTCTCGGCGTCCACGACCGGCTGGCGCGGGTCGAACAGGTTCCCGAGGCGGACGTTGGCCGCGGCGGTCGTGTCCTCGTCGCTGGTCAGGCGGGTGGCGCCGAACCCGCGCACGTAGCCCTCCATCCGCGGAGCACCGCCGTAGAACGTCGCGCGGTCCTTGGTGATGCGCAGGTCGATGGTGCCGCCCCCGGTGAACTCCAGCAGGACCCGGGCCTGCTTCGTGCCGCGGCGCACGACATCGCCCCACTCGAGCTTGCACTGCACGCGCAGCGACTCGAGCGAGGTCGTGGCCAGGGCCAGTGCGATCGCGCGGAGGGCGGAGCTCTTGCCGGAGCCGTTCTCGCCCAGCAGCACCCGCCACGGCCGGTTGGCCGGGCCGGTGGTGTCCGCGAGTGTCTTGGCGTCCGGCTCGGTCGATGCCTGCGGGACCGGCGCCGCAGGCGCGGCCGCGTTCGGCGCCACGGACTCGACGCCGGGCGGGATCACCAGCTCGTACCGCTCGATCGACTGGAAGTTCGTGATCAGCACACGCGTGATCGCGGCCGTGCGCGGGATGATCCTCGTCTCGCTGGCGGTCAGTCCGCGCTGCGGACGCCGGGTGGCTGCCCTGTCGGGAGCCAGGGACGAGACCTCGACCTTGCGCGTCTTCACCACGTCGGCGAGCCGAGGGTGCGAGCCCTGCAGGGCTCGGCGCACCTGAGTGGCCAACTTGGTCCCGAACCCGTCCGGGCTGGCCGCGATCCGGGGCACCAGCTCGGGAATCACCAGCCGCTGGTCCTTGCTCAGGGACTCGACCCCGGACTCGACCAGGCGGGCCGCGACCGCTTGGCGCATCGCGCCGGCGTACGGCGCCTCGGGGCCGAGCAGCGCCCAGAGGGACGGGTCGTCCTTGTCCAGCAGCGCGAGCGCGGCCCTGATGGCGTGCGCGCGTCCCTCGACCAGGCCGGGGGAGTTGAGATCGAGCAGCCTGATGGTGTCAATGGCGCGCTGGGGCTCCACCTCGTCGAGCCACGGGACCAGGCGCTCGCCCCACGGCCGGACCGTGCCGTCGAGCTGGAAGTCCAGGTGCAGCTGCGGGTAGTCCTCGCACGGGTCGAGCAGCACGCCGCGGTCGAGGAACTTCGACGGCACCTCCCCGCCGCGCAGCTGGTTCGGTCGAGGTTCCGCCGCCCGGTCCCCGATGACCGGGAAGTTGTTCCGCTTGAGCGCCTCCACCTCGTGCGACGCGATGTACCAGTTGCGGTACCACGCCGCGGTCCACCAGTAGTGGTTGGGCGAGCTGGGCTTCCGCTCGTCGAACGCGTCGTACTCCGGCCGGTGCAGGTGCAGTCGCATCTCCGCCGGCACCTCGGTGTAGGCGCACTTGCCGTGGAACAGCTTGTACGCGTAGTCAGCTGCCAACGGCAGGTACGGCCCGAACGCACTCGCGAAGTCCATCGTCGTCTGCTTCGTCCGCGCCCCACCCTCGGCCCGGAACTGCGCGTAGCTGTCCCGCGCGGCCCGGAACTCGCGATCCTTGACCCACGAAGGCGCCGGCCGGCGCTCGACCCTGATCACCGGATGTCCTGGCCTGACAAGGTCCTCGGCATGTCGCCCACCTCCACGTGCAGCTCAACTCAGGTTGGGACGTGCCCGCGAGAACCCACAAGACCCGTCTGACCTATGCCTCAACGACCCGTCTGGGGTCTTCCAGACGCCGCGTTGCGCGGCGCCGCCCCGTGGTGCGAGCCGCGCGAAGGTTCGCAGGAACTGCGCGAAGTACGGGCCAGACCGGGACCGCGCGCCGCCAGGCACGATCGCGGAGTCACGGTGAGGACCACGCCGACTGTTGCTCGAGAACGTGGCTGCGGTTCAGGCGCTCACTTCCTTGTCTCCACCCAGCTGCGGCACGATATTGACGAGCTTTGGTGGCCTGACGACAGCTGTGCGAACGGCGCGACCCGCGAGCGCTCTTTGCACCCGGGCCGAGGCGAGTGCGAGGGCAGTCAGCTCGTCCGCGGTCACGGCGGCCGGCACCTGCAGGCGGTCACGGAGCTTCCCACCCACCTGGACGACGGCCGTGACGGACTCGACCTGCAGAACGGTGGGATCTGCCTCGGGGAAGGGTTCGTGTGCGAGCGACGACTCGTGCCCGAGCCGAGTCCAGAGCTCTTCCGCGAGGTGGGGCGCGAGGGGCGCGACCATCAGGACCAGCGCTTCGGCGGCCTCGCGGGGCGTGGTGCCGTGGTGTGAGAGGTGGTTGTTCAGCTCGGCGAGCCGGGCGATCGCGGTGTTGGCCTTCAGGCTGTGGAGGTCCTGCCGTACGGCGCCGATCGTCCGGTGCAACAGCCGCCGGGTCTCCTCGTCCGCCGCATCGTCGACGACGCGGAGCTCACCGGTGTCCTCGTCGACGACGTTTCGCCAGAGGCGTTGCAGGAACCGCTGCGACCCGACCACGGCGCGGGTCTCCCACGGGCGCGACACGTCGAGCGGACCCATGGACATCTCGTAGACCCGGAAGGTGTCCGCGCCGTACCGGTCGCAGATCTCGTCGGGAGTGACCATGTTCTTGAGGCTCTTGCCCATCTTCCCGTAGGCACGGTCGACCGCCTGCCCGTGCCAGGTGTGGCCGCCGAGGCCGTCGCCGATCACCTCGTCGGCCGGGACGTACACACCGCGGGAGTCCCGATAGGCGTGCCCCTGGATCATGCCCTGGTTGAACAGCCGGAAGAACGGCTCGCTGCTGGAGACGTGTCCGAGGTCGAAGAGCACCTTGTGCCAGAACCGGGCATAGAGCAGGTGCAGGACGGCGTGCTCGGCGCCACCCACGTACAGGTCGACGCCGCCCGGATGTCCGCGTGCCTGTGAGCCCATCCAGTAGCGCTCGACCTCCGGGTCGACGAGGCGTTCGCGGTTCGACGGGTCGAGATAGCGCAGCTCGTACCAGCACGAGCCGGCCCACTGCGGCATCGTGTTCGTCTCACGCCGGTAGCTGCGTCGGCCGTCGCCGAGGTCGAGCTCGACGGTGCTCCATGCCTCGTTGCGGGCCAATGGGGACTCCGGTACGGCGTCCACGTCGTCCGGCTCGAAGGTCCGCGGGGTGAAGTCGTCGACCTCGGGCAGCTCGACCGGGAGAATCGCCTCGGGGAGCGCGATCGGCAGGTCGTGCTCGTCGTACACGATGGGGAAGGGCTCGCCCCAGTAGCGCTGACGGCTGAACAACCAGTCCCGGAGCCGGTACGTGACCGCGGCGCTCCCGTGACCTGTTCGCTCGAGCCACTCCACGATCTGCGTCCTCGCCGCCGGGACGGTGAGGCCCTCGAGGCTGATCTCCGTACTGGCGGAGTTGATGGTGACGCCGTCTCCCGGATAGGCGTCTCCCTGCCAGCCGGCCGGCGGTTGTACGGTCCGGACGATCGGCAGCGACATCTGTTCTGCGAACCGCCAGTCACGCTCGTCCTGTCCCGGGACGCCCATCACGGCGCCGGTCCCGTAGGTCGTGAGCACATAGTCCGCGACGAAAACCGGGATGAGCTGCCCGGTCGCGGGATTGGTCGCGTAGGCGCCGGTCCAGACACCGGGCCTCGACTCTGGAGCGGCACCGCCTCGGGATCGCTTGTTCGCGCGCCGTGCCGCGACCCGATACGGCTCGACCGCGTCTGCGGGCGTCGTCCCGGTCTGGGTCCAGGCCGAAGGGGCGTCTCGCGGCCACGCCCGTGGGGTGAGCTCGTCGACGGCAGGGTGGCTCGGCGACAGCGCCAGGAACGTCGCCCCGAAGAGCGTGTCCGGGCGCGTGCTGAAGATGTCGACGTCGCACGTGGAGGTGCGGAAACGGATGTGAGCACCTTCGGATCGACCGATCCAGTGGCGCTGTTGGGCCTTGATCGGCTCGGGCCAGTCCAGCGCTTCGAGATCGCTGAGCAGCCGAGGCGCGAAGGCCGTGATCCGCAACATCCACTGGCGCAGGTCGCGCTTGAACACCGGAAAGCTCCCGCGCTCGCTGCGGCCGTCGAGGGTGACCTCTTCGTCGGCAAGGACGGTGCCGAGCGCAGGGCACCAGTTGACGGGTGCGTTGGCGACGTAGGCCAGGCGCTGGGAGTCGACGACCCGACGCCGCGAAAGCTCGTCGAGGGCGGCCCACGGGATTCCGTCGGGTACGTCCGTCACACCGGTCGGCATGGCTCGTTCTCCCGAGGCGAGCAGGTCGATGAGCTCGTCGACCGGGCGGGCACGATCGTTCTCGTCGTCGTACCAGCTGTTGAAGAACTGAAGGAAGATCCACTGGGTCCAGCGGTAGAACGTCGGGTCGGTCGTCGACACGCTGCGTCTCTCGTCGTGGGCGAGGCCGAGACGACGCAGCTGAGTGCGGATCGCGGCAATGTTCCGTTGCGTGGTCACGCGCGGGTGCTGACCCGTCTGCACGGCGTACTGCTCGGCCGGGAGCCCGAACGCGTCAAAGCCGAACGCATGGAGAACGTTGTGGCCCGTCATCCGCTTGAAGCGCCCGAACACATCGGTGGCGATGTAGCCGAGCGGGTGCCCGACATGAAGCCCCGCCCCGGACGGGTAGGGGAACATGTCGAGCACGTAGGTCTTCGGCCGGGGTGCTGCCTCGACGGGTGACGCGAGGGCTCCGCTGGGGTTGGGTGCCTCGAAGGTTCCTTCACGGCGCCAGCGCTCCTGCCAGCGCGCCTCGATCTCGTTCGCCATCTTCGGCGAGTAGCGGTGTGCCGGGGCGACCGGCGCTGCCGTGGTGGATGAAGTCTCGTCGGGTCCCGCCATCGTTCGCGTCCTCCCGTACGACCTGCGGCGTTGGCCACGGTAGCCCGACACCCGACGCGAGCGGGCCGCAAGAGCCCGCGCAACAGCAATCTCGCCTCACCTCGCCCAGCGCGGCAGAACCGAGTTCGACCGAGTTGTCTTGTTTGCGCATGCTTGCCAGTGGGCCTGCTGCCATTCCACTTCGGCGGGAAGCACGACGGTCCGTCTGCTCGCGGGGCTCCGGCGCAAGGTGCTCAGGGCCGCGACACGACGATGACCGTCTTGTCGCCGGTGCGGCCGACGGCGTGCTCGAAGGCCTCGGCCGACTGCTCGAGCGGGAAGTGGTCGCTCACCAGGTCGTCGAGGTCGATGCCGGTGGTCGCCAGCTCGACTGCCTGCGCGTAGGTGTCGTGCATCCGCCTGACCATCGCGAAGGTGAGCCCTTTACGGCGGGCCACGGCGGCCGGGAAGGAGGACTGCGGGCCGGACGGGATGCCACCGAGCGCCACCCGGGCACCGGGACGTGTGCACGCCACGGCGATGGCGATCGCATCGTCCGTGCCTGCCATCTCGACGACGACGTCCACGCCGCGACCCGCGGTCACCCCCATGAGCTCGTCCTCGACAGCGTCCGGCGCCCAGGCCGCATCCGCACCGAAGCGCACGGCGGTCGAGCGACGATGCTCGAGGGGCTCGGAGACGAACACGCGCGCGGCACCCGCACGGCGCGCGACAGCGCCCGCGAGCACGCCGATGGGACCGGCGCCGACCACGAGCACGTCGTGACCTGGACGGACGTGCGCGTGCTTGACGGCGTGGATCGCGACGCCCAGCGGCTCCAGCAGCGCGCCGGCGTCGTTGCTGAGGCTCTCCGGCAGGGGAACGAGGAG
>Ga0136846_1222528_pt1 | contig 16563 bp, 12 predicted proteins | sample HopSoiMetagenom2_FD_96841 | JGI IMG/M metagenome (GOLD analysis project Ga0136846, IMG submission 96841) | Grasslands soil microbial communities from Hopland, California, USA - 2 Assembly 2016 (version 4) | ecosystem: Environmental > Terrestrial > Soil > Grasslands | place: USA: Hopland... | reverse complement strand
TTCGTGACCACGATGGTGTTCTGGATGCGCCGGGCCAGCGCCTCGATGTCCGGGGACCTGAAGGCCAAGCTGGCCGCCGCGCTCGGGGCCAGTACCGGGGTGCTGGTGTTCACGGCGTTCGCCGCGGTGGCGCGCGAGGGCCTGGAGACGTCGCTGTTCCTGTGGACCACGGCGCAGACCGCGCACGAGAAGAGCGGTCCGGCGATCGGGGCGGTGTTCGGCATCGCGGTCGCCACGCTGCTGTGCTGGGGCTTCTATCACCGGGCCCTGAAGCTGAACCTGGCGAAGTTCTTCAAGGTCACGGGCCTGGCGCTGGTGGTCATCGCCGCCGGCGTGGCCGCCTACGGCCTGCAGGACTTGCAAGAGAGCGGCGTGGTCGGCGGCTTCACGTCCTACGCCTGGGACCTGAGCGCGCACATCGATCCCAACGCCTGGTACTCCACGCTGGTGGCCGGGACGCTGAACCTGACGCCGAAGATGACATGGCTGTCTGTGGCCGGATATCTGGCCTACCTGGCGCCGGTGCTGTTCTTCTACCTGCGGCCGGCCGCCGCGCCGAAGCCCGCGGCGGTGCCGGCCCCCCAGACCGCCGAGGCGGCCCCGACGGCTCAGGCTCCGCTCCCCACCGCCGAGTCGGCGGACACCCCGGCCGCCTCGGCCCCTTCGAAGCCTTCGACCCCCTCGGCCCCGCCGCGCAAGCCGGCCCCGCGCTGGGCCATGGGCACCGCGGTCGTCGCGGTGCCGGCGGTGGCGGCGGTGGCCGTGATCATCGCCGTCGGCCCGGCCTCCTCAGCCAAGTCGGACCAGACCGTCGAGGTCTCGGCCGCCTCCTGCGGCGAGGGCTTCGGCGACCTGAGCACCGGCGAGCACGTCTTCCAGATGAAGAACACCGGCGACGTGCCCGCCGAGGTCTACCTGCTGGACCCGGCGACCAACGCCGTCTACGGCGAGATCGAGGGCCTGGCCCCGGGCACCACCCGGCCGCTGACCGCCACGCTCGGCGCCGGGACGTACGCCTGGCGCTGCGTCCCGAACGGCAAGGGCGCGGTCACCTCCGAGGCCAAGCGCGCCTCGGGCACCGGGACGTCCAAGACCGCGGTCGTGCCGGTCTCCGAGAAGGACCTGGACGGACCGCTGGACCAGTACCGCTCCTACGTCACCGACAAGCTCGACGAATTGGCCGGCCACACCGCCAAGCTGAAGCAGGACGTGGACTCCGGCGACCGGGCCTCGGCCGAGAAGGACTGGCTGACCGCGCACCTGGCCTACAACCGGCTCGGCGCCGCGTACGGCACCTTCGGGGACTGGGACGGCAAGATCGACGGCCGCGCCGACGGGCTGCCGGACAAGGAGAAGGACAAGGACTTCACCGGCTTCCACCGCCTGGAATACGGCCTCTGGCACGGCGAGCCGGCGGTGGACCTGGCCCCGATCGCCGACCAGCTCGACGCCGACGTCCACGGTCTGATCGGCGACTGGCCCAAGCTGGACTTCGACGCGGCCGACCTGCCGCTGCGCTCCCACGAGATCCTGGAGAACACGCTGCAGTTCCAGCTGACCGGCGATGCCGACTACGGCTCGGGCAGCACCGTGGCCACTGCGGAGGCCAACCTGGCCGGCACCCGCGTGGTCCTGAACACGATCCGCCCCCTGGTCCAGACGCGCGATCCGCGGGCCCTGGCGCAGATCGACTCCTGGCTGGACCGCTTCGGCGCCGTGGTGAACGCGGCCAAGCAGCCGGACGGCAGCTGGACGCCGGCGGACAAGCTGGCCCCGGCGGACCGGCAGAAGCTGAACGGCACGCTGGGGGAGCTGCTGGAGCGGCTGTCTGTGGTGCCGGACCTGCTGGAGATCCGGAAGGCGACGTGAGCGACGCCTGACTGCCTCGCCCCCGCCGACTCCGTAGACGAAAGCTGTGCTTTGAGATGACCGAGCAGAACCAGAATCAGCCCGCTGCCGACACCGCCGCGCCGGCCGCCACCGCGTCCCAGCCCGCCACCTGCCCCTTCGACCACGCCGGCTTCGCCCGCCGCACGATGCTCAAGGGAGCGGCGGCAGGCGTCACCGGAGCAGCCGTCATCGGCGGCACCGGCTTCGCGATGACCAAGGCCGCCGCCGACGCCGAGCCGAGTTCCCCCGCCGGCGGCGCGGCCGGCCGCGCCCTGCCCTTCCACGGCGCGCACCAGCAGGGCGTCACCACCCCGGCGCAGAAGCACCTGACCCTCGCCGTCTTCGATGTCACCGCCACCGACAAGGGCGAGCTGGCCAAGCTCTTCCAGACCCTCACCGAGCGGGCCCGCTTCCTCACCGCCGGCGGCACCCCGCCGGACCTCGGCGTCGGCGCGCCGCCGTCGGACAACGGCATCCTCGGGCCCGCGGTGCCCGCCGACGGCCTGACCGTCACCCTGGGGGTCGGCGCCTCGCTGTTCGACGGCCGCTTCGGCCTGGCCGACAAGAAGCCCGCGCGCCTGACGCCGATGAAGACGTTCCCGAACGACAACCTGAACCAGGCCGAGTGCCACGGCGACCTGTCGCTCCAGATCTGCGCCGACAGTCAGGACACGGTGATCCACGCGATCCGCGACATCGCCAAGCACACCCGCGCCGGGATGCAGCTGAAGTACCGCATCGACGGCTGGGCCAACGACCCGCGGCCCGCCGGCGCCCAGCGCAACCTGCTCGGCTTCCACGACGGCATCGCCAACCCCTCCACCGGCCACGAGTACGACTACCTGGTGTGGGTCCAGCCCGGCGCGCCGGAGCCGGCGTGGACGGCCGGCGGCACGTACCAGGTGGTACGGCGCATCCGGATGCTGGTCGAGTTCTGGGACCGGGTCAGCCTGCTGGAGCAGGAGAAGATGATCGGCCGCCGCCGCGACACCGGCGCGCCGCTGGACGGCGCCGCGCAGACCGACATCCCGCAGTACGCCAAGGACCCCAAGGGCGGCTCCATCCCGCTGGACGCGCACATCCGGCTGGCCAACCCGCGCACCCCGGAGACCGACCGGAACCGGATCCTGCGCCGCGGCTACAACTACGACCGCGGCTTCGACAGCGTCGGCGACCTGGACATGGGGCTGGCGTTCGTGTGCTACCAGCAGGACATCCAGCGGCAGTTCGAGTTCGTGCAGACCAAGCTCGTCGACGAGCCGCTGGTGGACTACATCTCGCCGGTCGGCGGCGGGTACTTCTTCGTGCTGCCCGGGGTGAGGGACGCCTCGGACTACTTCGGCAGCGGGCTGCTGGCCTGAGCCCGGGCGCCCGGCGACGCCGGCGGGCCGCTAAATGAGTGGCAGCCCCCGCCGACGCCCGCATAGCCTGGGCGGATGCCCATTGAGATCAAGGTCGTCACCGAGTCCGACTACGACGACTTCTCCGACGCGATGTGGGTCGGTTTCCTGCAGCCCGGCAATCGCGGCCAGGGGCCGTTCCGCCGCGGGGTCTTCGCCGACCAGATCGCCGCCGGCCGCGTCATCGGCGCCTACGACGGCTCACGCATCGTCGGCACGTTCGGCAACCACGGCAACCGGGTCACCGTGCCCGGCGGGGCCTCGGTGCCGACCGGAGCCGTGACGGCGGTCGGCGTGGCGCAGACCCACCGCCGGCGCGGCATCCTGTCCTCGATGATGGCCAAGGGGCTGAAGCAGTCGGTGGAGGCCGGTGAGCCTCTGTCGATCCTGATACCGGCCGAGTGGCCCATCTACGGCCGCTACGGCTACGGCCACGCCGCCGACGAGACGCGCTACCGGTTCGACAGCAAGCACTGCGCGATCGCCCGGCCGCTGCCCGGCACCGTGGAGTTCGTCTCCGGGTCGGAGTGGGCCCAGGAGACGCCCGCCCTCTACGACCGCCTGCGCGCGACGACGCCAGGCGCGATCGAGCGGCGCAACCAGTGGCATGAGCGCGACGCGGGACTGCTCACCCACGACGGCAAGCCGACCGACAAGGACTCCCTGTTCGTGCTCTACCGCGACGAGTCCGGAACCCCGCGCGGCTCCATGAAATACACGGTGGCCGACGAAGACCATTGGTACGGCTTCGTCCCGAGCGGCTCCGCCGAGGCCCGGATCGACGCGGAGGACGAGGTGGCCCGGATCCGGCTGCTCCAGTTCCTGTGGGAGCAGGACTGGATCAGCACGTTCGAGGTGCTGAAGTTCCCCGTTTACGAGTCGTGGCGCCACCTGATGGCCAACCCGCGCCACGCCCGGCAGATCGACCGCTACGACGTGCTCTGGGCCCGGGTGCTCGACGCCCCGGCGGCGCTGTCGGCGCGCACCTACGAGGGCGAGGGCCGGCTGGTCCTGGCCGTCACGGACCCGGCCGGCTACGCCGGCGGGGTGTACGCCCTCGAAGGCGGCCCCGGCGGCGCCACCGTCAAGCGCACCACCGAGGCCGCCGACCTGACGCTGCCGGTGCAGACCCTCGGCGCGCTGTATTTCGGCCACCACGCCGCCACGGCGCTGGCCGGGGCCGGCGCGCTCAGCGAGGAGCGGCCCGGCGCGCTGGCGGTCGCCGACCGGATGTTCAAGACCGCGATCCCGCCGTTCTGCGCGACGTGGTTCTAGAGCCCCGTGTCAGTCCTCATCCACCGGCCCCGGCTTGGTCGGCCGCTCGTCGATCTCCATCCAGACCTGCGGCCGCTCCACCGGATAGAAGCCGGCCTTGGCATACGTCGAGTGCTTGTCCTTGGTGGCCAGCAGGAACCGGTTGATGCCGATCGCCTTCAGATCGGCCACGATCTCGGCGGTCAGCCAGGGCCCGACGCCCTTGCCGCGATACGCCTCGTCGACGTACACGTCGCAGAAGTACGCGAAGGTCGCGTGGTCGGTGATCACCCGGGCCAGGCCGACCATCGTCTCGCGGTCGGCGTAGACGCCGTAGGCGCGCGAGCCGTCGATCGAGCGCTCGACGCGCTCGCGCGGGCGGCCCAATCCCCACCACGACTCCTCGGCGATCCAGCGATACACCTTGTCGCGGTCGACCAGAGCCGGATCGTCGCTGATGAACAGACCGTCCTCGCGCGTGGTTTCCATGACGAAAAGTCGATCACACCATCGCGGGCCACGCCTAAAGCCAGTGACGGAGAAGTGGCCTGGTCTCAGCTTCCGAGACCAGGCCACTGACATGCCATCAGACTTCGCCGATCAGTCCCGGCCGGGGCCCTGGCCCTGGCCCGGCCCTTTCTGCTTGCCGCGCCGCGAGCCGAAAACGATCTCGTCCCAGGACGGCACCGTGGCCCGCCGGCCCGGCCGCACACCGTCGGCCTCGGCCTGCCGGTCGGTGGTGCCGACCATGCGCTCCCGGTGCGGGGTGGTGGTGCGCGGGCCGAAGATCGCGTCGTCGAACGCCGACCCGGCGGACTGCCCGGCCACCGCGGCGATCGGCGCCGGGGCCCGGGTGTCCGCGCCGTCGAGGAAGTCGAAGTCCTCCTCCGGGCTCTGCGTCGGTCCGGGCAGGCTCGCCGAACCGGTCAGCGAGCTGTTCATCGCGTTTCCGGCGGCGGCCGAGGCGGAAGCCGAAGCAGAGGCCGACGACGGCATGGAGGACGGATGCCGCTCCACCGAGGCGGTCCGCTCGGCGGCGGCCCGTTCGCGGTCCCGCTCCCGTTCGCGTTCCCGCTCCAGGGCGGTGGCCGAGTTGCCGCCCGTCGAACCGCCCGAGTTGGCACTGTCGGCATTTCGCCGCCGCGCCTCCAGATGCACCAGCGAGCCGCCGGCCGAGGAGCCGTTGGAGCTGGGCACCGGGCCGGGCACGACGGTGCCGCCGGAGAGCACGGAGGCCGCGGCGAACGGGAACATCGGCTCGGCCGAGGCCAGGCTCGCCGCGTCCGAGGACAGCAGGCGCGCCTCGTCGTCCTCGGGCGTCACCAGCCGGCGCGGCGGGTCGAAGCCCCACAGCGCCTCGTACGTCTCGCCGGAGATCTTGTAGACGGCCTGCACGGTCCAGGTGCCGTCCTCGCGCCGCCAGGAGTCCCAGCGCACCGCGGCGCCGTCCTCGGCACCGCGCTTGGTCAGCCGCTCGGCGACGACCTCGCCCAGCTTCTGCCCGTGGCTCTCGCCTTGCCGGCGCACCTGCGTGTTCTGCGCCTTCTCGGCCATGAACGCGCGCTCGGCCAGGATCGGGCCCTCGAAGCGGCGGATGCGCTCCACGGAGATGCCGCACGCGTCGGCCACCTCCTGTGCGGTGGCGCCGGCGCGGATGCGAGACTGGATGTCCCGCGGGCGCAGCTGCCCCTCGGCCTCTATCTCGATCTGGCCCAACCGGGCCCGGTCGCCGCGCACCGCGGCCCGCAGCCGCTCGTCGATGGTCAGGTGGAACTCCTGGCCATCGGAGGACCGCAGCACAAGTCGTGAACCGTCGCTGGTGACGGCCATGACGCGGAGCTCAGTCACGAGCGGTCCTCCTTCCGACGAGTGCTGCCAGCTAGACCGTACTGCATCGACACGCCGATCGGGTACGGGAAACGGATGAGGTCGCCCGGACAGCAAGGGTTGTCGGTCATTTGTGGTAGGCCGTCCAGTTGTGGGATATCAGCTGCGTGATCCCCCCGCGAGATCACTCATCCCGCCTTTGAACGGGGTACATTCCCATCCATCATGGTCGCCAATCCTCATCTTCCGGTTCTTCTGGATCTTCTCGGGGTCTTCGCGGCGGCGGTCGCGGGTGCTTTCGTCGGTCTGCGCAAGGGTTTGGACCTTGTGGGCATCTTGGTGATCGCCGTCGCGTCATCACTCGGAGGGGGGATGACGCGCGACGCGCTGATCGGCGCGACCCCGGTGGCGGCCATCTCGGACTGGCGGTACTTCGCCGTCGCGCTGGCGGCCACGTCGGTGGTTTTGGTGCTCACAAACCGCCAGACGAGTGATTCCAAGCTGAGATCGGCGATGGAGGAGGTCCGCATCCGGGCTGCCCGCGCCGTCCGCTTCGACCGCATCGCAGTGGTCGCCGACGCCCTCACCCTGGGCTTGTTCGCGGTTTCCGGCACGCTCAAAGCGTTGGACTACCATCTGCCGGTCTTCCAGGCGGCGCTGTTGGGCACGGTCACGGCGACCGGCGGCGGTGTGCTCCGCGATGTGTTGGTCAACGAGGTGCCGCTGGTGTTACAGCGCGAGCTGTATGCGGTTCCGGCGTTCCTGGGCGGGCTGCTGTTCGCGGAGATCGAGCGGCACGGTTTCGTGGTTCAGGGATATCCCGCATCCGTCGTCTCGGTGTTCTTGACGGCGGCGGTGCGCCTTGTCGCGGTGTGGAAGGACTGGCACGCGCCGCGCCCCGGCGCTGTCGCATAGCGCCGGGGCGGGTTGGTTCTTACGTGGGATTCCTCACAGCTGGAATCTCAATGCGAATGTCAGTTCACTACGTGGGTCGTCCAGTCCTTCCGGTCGGTGCCGAGTGAGGTGATGCGGTCCAGCAGCCCCTGCGGCCCTCCGACGGAGGCCAGGGTGTCCACGCCGTTGGCGGGGGTGTCGTGGACGCAGATGTGCAGGCCCTTCTCGTCCTTGCAGGCGTTCGAGGCTTGGCCGGCGGGCGAGCCGCTCGGATCGCCGGACTGCGGGGCCTGCGGGTCCGCGGGCATCACGGGAGCGCCGGGCGGCTGGGCCAAGGAGTTCGGGGTCACCGGGTCGCCCTGGGCGCTCGCTACTGGCGCCACCGAGATGCTGAAGGACGCGTCCTTATTCGGGGCGCCCCCGGTGTGGTACATCAAGACCGCGTCGAAGCGGCCCTGGCCGACCACCACCGGGTCGTTCAACATCGCCAGACCCAGCGCCACGCCCTTCGGCAGGCCTTCGACGTGGATCGGCAGGGCCACCGGCGCGTCCTGCTCGGCCACCGACTCGGCCACCCTGGTCAGCAGCGCTGTCTGCTCCGCGCCGTGTACCTGGACCGAGTAGTTGCCGCCGAGTTCGAACCAGGACCCGGACGCCGTCTGCCAGAACAGGCGCAGGTCGGCCGGGATCCGAGGGCCGTCGCCGGGAGTGGTCACGATGTACGCCTTCGGACTCCCCTTGACCGTCGTCGGGGTCGTCGTCTGGTTCGCGGAGGAGGGCTTCGGTGGCGAGTCCCACTTGGACAGGGTCAGCATTCCCGGAAGCAGCCGCGGGGTCGTATCCGTCGTCGGCGGCTTGGTCAGTGCCCTCATGGCGTTGCCATAGGCGTCGCCGGTATTCCACCCGACGGTCTGGAAACCGTCCGGCAGATAGCCGAAGCGCCCGATCGTGGTCAGCGGGTCGGTGCCGGTGAAGGCGTGGCCCGCTGCCGGAGAGTGGGGATCGGCCTTGCCGGCCGGTGAGGCCCCGCCGAGCGTGTTCACCACCAGCGCGCAGGCGGCTACCACCGCCACACCGCCGCCGATCGTCGTCAGCCGGGCGGTCGCCGTCCGCCGCCGGCCGTCGGCGCGCGCCTTGCCGATGTCGACGGTGCTCGGCGGGGCGTCGGCATAGGCGGTCTCTGCGAAGTCGTCGAGCGAGGTCTTCAGGTCGTGCGTCATCGAGGTCCCTCCATAACAAGGGTCAGATTCGGGTCGAGGAGGTTCCGCAGAGTGGCCAGGCCGCGCGAGGATTGGCTTTTCACGTTGCCTTGAGAACAACCCATGATCTGGGCGGTCTGCTCGACCGACAGGTCGCAGTAGAAGCGCAGGACCACTGTCGCGCGCTGCCGCGGCGGCAGCCGGGCCAGCGCCTCCTTCAGATCCAGCCCCAACTCCAGATCGCCGACGGCGGGCGGACCTGGTTCCAGCTCCAGGGCCCCTCCGCCGTCGCCGCCGAAGCGGTGCAGGATCGTCCACCGCGCCCAACCGGAGCGCTGCTCGGCCAGGTAGGTGTTGACCAGGGTGCGCCGCGCGTAGCCGTCGACGTTGTCGGCCCGCGAGGCCCGGTGCCAGTGCGCGTAGAGCTTGGTGATCGAGCTCTGGACGAGGTCGTCGGCGCGGTGCCAGTCTCCGCACAGCAAATAGGCGACTCGCCGCAGCCAGCCTTGCCGGGCGCTGACGTACTCCGTGAACTCGGCGTCGCGGTCAGGCTTAGCCATAGGCTTCCCCCTCAGGATTCGGTGTCCGGACACGCACTTGATGCGCTCGGGCACGCGAGGGGTTGCAACAGTGTCAACAGCGTGCGGTTTGTAGTTGACTGAGCGCAGCGGCCACGGACCCCGGCCGCGACGCGGGCAGCCCACTGATTCGCAGGGTGATCAGTGGGCTGCTTCGCCGGCGGTGTCAGCCGGCTGTCGGGGTGTCGGCTTTCAGCTCAGTCGAAGACGAGATCGATCTCGGGCTCGTCCGCCCCCAGATCCACGTAGCAGCTGCCGGGCTCGACGTACTCGGTCCCGCCCGGGCCGTTGATGTGCACGCCGGTGAACACCGCGACGTGCGTCGGCACGGCTTGCTGCTCCCGCAGCACCGTGATCACCTTGTGCGTGTCGGCGGTGATGACGTCGCGGGCGATGCGGGTCAGCCCGGCCAGGTCCGGCACCGGGCCCTCCGGCAGCCACGGCGGGATCCGGTCGCGCAGCATCCCCTGCTCCGGGTCGAGCAGGTCCAGGAAGGGATAGTCACCGGTCGGGGCGTTGTCGCCGCGCAGCTCGTCGTGCAGCGCCATCAGCGCACCGCAGGTGTGCGACACACCCGGCACGCCCGGCCGCTCGACGTTGCCGATCACGCCGGTGGCGTCGATCCCGATATGCGGCAGCGCCACCAGCACGAACCGCCGCACGCCGTCCTCGATCGGCGCGTGGCTGGCCGCCGCCAGGATGCCGGTGCGGCCCAGCACGATCATGCCGGCCAGGCCCGCCATGTTGAAGCCGGCGCCCCAGGTGTCCTGCAGGCGTGCGGTGAGGTTGAACGCGAGCTCGTCCCGGCAGGTCGCGATCAGCGGAAGCGTGTTGGCCGCGTGGAATCCGTGGGGCGCGAGCAGCTCGCGCGTGGCGCGGACGAAGCCGGTCGCGGGGATCGCGGCGGGGAACGTCGAGCGCAGGACCAGGGAGGCGGCCTTCGGGGGGGTCGTCACAGCGTCCATCGGAAACGATTGTCACTTGGTTGGACGCCGAGCGCCAGGGGCCGAACGGGTGAGCGGTGTCACTTCGGCTGCACGCACAGTGCGCCGGCCGCGGCGCGCGGATCGCCGTGCCCCGGGTTGGTCAAGCGCGGCGGCACCCATTAGAGTCTCTTGATGTCGAGATACTTTCCGCAAGCGAGAGCTGGGCCATGGCAATGACCTCCAAGAACAGCTTCGGCGCCCGCGACACCCTCGCGGTGGGCGCGCAGTCGTACGAGATCTTCCGCATCGGCGCCGTCGAGGGCTCCGGGCGACTCCCCTTCAGCCTGAAGGTGCTGCTGGAGAACCTCCTGCGCACCGAGGACGGCGCCAACGTCACGGCGGGTCAGATCCAGGCCCTGGGACAGTGGGACCCGAGCGCCGAGCCGGACACCGAGATCCAGTTCACGCCGGCGCGCGTCATCATGCAGGACTTCACCGGCGTGCCGTGCGTGGTGGACCTGGCCACCATGCGCGAGGCCGTCGCCGAGCTCGGCGGGGACCCGGCGAAGATCAACCCGCTGGCCCCGGCCGAGCTGGTCATCGACCACTCGGTGATCGCCGACGTCTTCGGCCGCCCGGACGCCTTCGAGCGCAACGTCGAGATCGAGTACGGCCGCAACCGGGAGCGCTACCAGTTCCTGCGCTGGGGCCAGACCGCCTTCGACGAGTTCAAGGTGGTGCCGCCCGGGACCGGCATCGTGCACCAGGTGAACATCGAGCACCTGGCGCGCGTGGTCTTCGACCGCGTCGTGGGAGGCAATCGTCAGGCGTATCCGGACACCGTCGTCGGCACCGACTCGCACACCACCATGGTCAACGGCCTGGGCGTGCTGGGCTGGGGTGTCGGCGGCATCGAGGCCGAGGCCGCCATGCTCGGCCAGCCGGTCAGCATGCTGATCCCGCGCGTGGTCGGCTTCAAGCTGCACGGCGAGCTGCCCGCCGGCGCCACCGCCACCGACCTGGTGCTCACCATCACCGAGATGCTGCGCAAGCACGGCGTGGTCGGCAAGTTCGTGGAGTTCTACGGCGCCGGCGTCGCGGCCGTGCCGCTGGCCAACCGGGCCACCATCGGCAACATGTCGCCGGAGTTCGGCTCCACCTGCGCCATCTTCCCGATCGACGGCGAGACCATCAGCTACCTGAAGCTCACCGGCCGCTCCGCGGAGCAGCTGGCGCTGGTCGAGGCCTACGCCAAGGCCCAGGGCCTGTGGCACGACGCGGACCACGAGCCGGTCTACTCCGAGTACCTGGAGCTGGACCTGGCCACCGTCGTGCCGTCCATCGCCGGCCCCAAGCGCCCGCAGGACCGGGTGGTGCTGTCCGAGGCCAAGGCCAAGTTCGCCGAGGTGCTGCCCACCTACGCCGCACAGGGCTCCAACCCCACCGGCGTAACCATGGAGGACGGCAGCCAGTTCGCCATCGACAACGGCGCGGTGGTCATCGCCTCCATCACCTCCTGCACCAACACCTCCAACCCGCAGGTGATGGTCGGTGCCGCGCTGCTGGCCAAGAAGGCGGTGGAGAAGGGCCTGCACGCCAAGCCCTGGGTCAAGACCACGCTGGCGCCCGGGTCCAAGGTCGTCACCAACTACTACGAGCGCTCGGGCCTGACCCCGTACCTGGACAAGCTCGGCTTCAACCTCGTCGGGTACGGCTGCGTCACCTGCATCGGCAACTCCGGCCCGCTGCCGGAGCCGGTCAGCAAGGCGGTCAACGAGGCGGACCTGGCGGTGGTGGCGGTGCTGTCCGGCAACCGCAACTTCGAGGGCCGCATCAACCCGGACGTGAAGATGAACTACCTCGCGTCCCCGCCGCTGGTCGTCGCCTACGCCATCGCCGGCACCATGGACTTCGACTTCGAGGCCGAGCCGCTGGGCTTCGACCCCGAAGGGCAGCCGGTGTTCCTGAAGGACATCTGGCCCGCCACCGCCGAGATCCAGGCGGTCATCGACCAGGCCATCACCGCCGAGATGTTCGCCAAGGACTACTCCGACGTCTTCGCCGGCGACGAGCGCTGGCGCTCGCTGCCCACCCCGACCGGCAACGTCTTCGAGTGGGACGCCGACTCCACCTATGTGCGCAAGCCTCCGTACTTCGAGGGCATGGCCGCCGAGCCCTCGCCGGTGGCCGACATCCACGGCGCGCGGGTGCTGGCCAAGCTCGGCGACTCGGTGACCACCGACCACATCAGCCCGGCCGGCTCCATCAAGGCCGACAGCCCGGCCGGCGCGTACCTGGCCGAGCACGGCGTGGAGCGCAGGGACTTCAACAGCTACGGCTCGCGCCGGGGCAACCACGAGGTGATGATCCGCGGTACGTTCGCGAACATCCGGCTGCGCAATCAGCTGCTGGACGGAGTCGAAGGCGGGTTCACCAAGAACCTGCTGACCGGCGAGCAGACCACGATCTACGAGGCCTCACAGGCGTACCAGGAGGCGGGGATTCCGCTGGTGGTGCTGGCGGGCAAGGAGTACGGCTCGGGTTCTTCGCGGGACTGGGCCGCGAAGGGCACGGCGCTGTTGGGCGTCAAGGCGGTCATCGCTGAGAGCTACGAGCGGATCCACCGGTCCAACCTGATCGGCATGGGTGTCGTGCCGTTGCAGTACCCGGCCGGGCAGAACGCCGAGTCGCTGGGGCTGACCGGCGCGGAGACGTTCGAGATCACGGGGCTGGAGGCGCTGAACTCTGGTGCGACGCCTCGGACGGTGAAGGTGAAGGCCGACGGTGTCGAGTTCGACGCTGTGGTGCGCATCGACACCCCCGGCGAGGCCGACTACTACCGGAACGGCGGCATCATGCAGTACGTGCTGCGGAACCTGCTGAAGAAGTAAGCGGTTCTCTGGCTTTCGCGCGCGGCGGTCCCCGACTCGGGGGCCGCCGTTTCGCGTCTGGTGATCGAACTGGAAGCGATCTGGCGGGGAGGGGTCCCCGCCCGCGTTGAGTAGGGTGCTGACAGCCGAATACGACATGGAGGGCGGGGAGCCATGGCGCGTCCGACGGATTGGAACGTGCTGGACCTTGATCATGATCCGACCCCGGGGGACCCGTGGCGGATCAAGGAGTTGAGCGGCCGACTGCGGGACATCGGGGACGAGGCCGAGCGGGCGGCGCGGGACGTGCGCGGCCTGGCCGGGGATCCCGCGGCGCTGAACTGGATCGGAGCCGCCGGGGACGAGTTCCGGGACCACATCGGGAAGTTCCCGGGGCAACTGGACAAGGTGGCGACCTCGCACCATATGTGCGCGCAGGCGCTGCTGGATTTCGCGAACGCGCTCGACGGGCACCAGTCGCAGGCGGATCGGGCGCTGGTGCAGGCCCGGCCGCTGCACGATCAGGTACAGCGGCTGCGGACGCAGTTGGCATCGGCGAACGCGGACCTGACGTCGGCGAACAAGGGCGTGGATGCCGCGCATGCCGCCTCGACGGTGGATCCGACGTCTGTGCACAACGCGGTGCAGTCGCAGACGCGTGCGCAGAGCGCGGTGAACGATCTCAACAGCCAGCTCTCGGGCCAGCAGGGTCAGCTGGAGGCGTTGAAGAAGCTCGCGCACTCGGCCGAGGACCTGCGCCACGGCGCGGAGGACACGGCCCGCACGAAGATCGACGCGGCCACCGACGCGGGCATCCCGCCGGACTCGTTCTGGCACAAGCTGGGCGAGATCGCCGCGGCGGTGTGGAGCGGGCTGGTGATCGTCGCGAAGATCGTGTCGTTCATCGGCGCGATCGTGTTGATGGTGGTCGGGGGCCCGCTGTGGTTGATCGTGGCGGTGGTGGTCGCCGGGCTGATCATTTTGGCGGACACGCTTTATAAGTACTCCCAAGGCGAAGCGTCGCTGTGGGACGTGGGGCTGGCGGTTCTGGCCTGCATCCCGATCACCAAGGGCTTCACGTCGATGGCCGCGGTGGCGGACGCCTTCCGCGCCGGCGGCATGCTCGGCGCCGGACTGCACATTGCCGGAGCGATCGGTGGCGCGGCGAAGGATCTGCTGGTCGGGATGAGCACCCTGCTCAAGGGTGGTCTCGGCGCGCTCGTGGCGTTCCTCGGCGACGGCACTCGAGTGGCCGATGAAGGACTCGGGGCGTTCCGGGCCGGCTACACCCCGTGGACCGAGGGCGGTCCGGTGGTCAGCGTGAACCGGCTGGTCCGGGAACTCGGTCAAGCCGGCTTCGGCGATCTGGCCCGGAGGTTCGACATCCAGCGGGTCCCGATCATCCGCGACCCCGGGGGCGGGTTCGGCTGGGGATACAGCCCGCTCAGAGTGCTCGGGGAGGGCGAGAAGCCGGTCATCCAGATCTCGCATCGCGGACTGTCCTCCATGGACGAGGCGATGAAGACGTTCTTCCACGAGACGTATCACTGGGACACGTTCCTTAAGATGGGTGTCGGCGGCACCGAGGACGCGGCCGAGGCGCACGGCGTCAAGATGTGGGAGATCGCTATGGGAAGGCTTGCGAGACAACAGTGATCAACTACAGCCCTGAAGAAGTTCGCGCGCTCACCGAAGAGCGCTTCGCATCCGGCGCCCCCGAGCCGTACCGCTGTCCGGCCTGCGGTGCGATGGAAGTGCGCATCCGGCAGTATGCGTCGACGCACGGTGGCGTCACCAAAACCATGGGCTACGCCTGGTGTCGCGCCAGTCGGCACTACACGGGCTGGACTTCCGTGTATTCGCCGGACCTGGACGACTTCCTGGTGAAGCTCCCCGAGGATCAGCAAGCGCGGTTCCGTGAGCTCAGCCTCGAAGGGGATCTGGACGGCATGTTCGAGTTCCTCGACTCAGTGTCCTGACCCCCTCACCCCAACCGCCGCAGCTCCGCCACCGCCACCAGCGCCCAATGCACGTCCGGCCCCGCCGCCGCGCGCGCGAACCACAGATACGCCTGCGGGAAGTCGCGGTGCCGGGCCGCGATGACGCCGAGGAAGACCATGGCGGCCGGGGCTGAGTCCGGCGCGCCGATGGCGGCGACCGCCAGCAGGGACAGGCGGGCGCCGGGGAGGTCGCCTTCGGTGTAAGCGTGCATGGCGCCGGTGAAGTAGGCGTCGGCTTCGGCGCACAGCTGGGGTGGGACGGGCGGAGATGGCGGGGGTGGGGGATGGAGGGAGCGGGCTATCGCGGCGTGCGCTTGGTGCGCTTCGAAGGACTCGGGAGCTTCGGCGGCCGGTGGTTCCGGCGGTTCAGGTAGTTCCTCCGAACCGAGCGGGATGAACGGCTCGTCCGCTTCCTCCGGCTCGTCCGCACCCGCCGGCTCCGCCCCGCCGGCCAGCGCGTCCGCGTCCTCCAGGTGATCCAGCTCGGGATCAGGCCCAGGACTGGCATGCCGCGGCGCCGGCGGGGGCGAACCAGGATCCGTATCCGGAGACATATGGCGTACTTACCCGCCCCTTAACCCCGCTCCCCGATTCTGGGGATGTGAGCATCGACCAGAACAGATCCGCGCTCGCGCACCTGCTGCGGCGGGCCGGGTTCGGCGCGAGCGGGGCGGAGATCGACGCCGCCGCCAAAGCCGGATACGAGGCGACTGTGGGCGCGCTGGTCAACCCGGCGGGGGCCGATCCCGGCGCCGCCGCGACGCCCGCGCCCGACTTCCCGCCGACCAAGGACGCCAAGAAGGGCGCCGGGCCGCAGGACTACCAGCTGGTCGCCTGGTGGCTGGCGCGCATGGCGGCGGTGACGCAGCCGCTGGTGGAGAAGCGCACCTTCTTCTGGCACGGCCACTTCGCCACCTCGCTGCAGAAGGTGCACAGCGTCGGCTACATGCTCAAGCAGAACCAGACGCTGCGCACGCTCGGCGGCGGCGACTTCTCCGCCCTGGCGCACGCGATCGTCCGCGACCCGGCGATGATGCTGTGGCTGGACAGTGCCGGCAACACGCTCAAGGCGCCGAACGAGAACCTGGCGCGCGAGCTGATGGAGCTGTTCACACTTGGCGTCGGCAACTACACCGAGACCGACGTGCGCGAGGCGGCGCGGGCCCTGACCGGCTGGCGGCTGGACACGAACGGCGGCTCGAACCCGGTGCCGAAGCTGCATGACACCACCTCCAAAACCGTTCTCGGCAAGTCAGCGAACTTCGACGACGCCTCGCTCGTGGACTGGCTTCTGCAACAGCCCGTCGCCCCGAAGTTCATCACGGCACGCATCTGGAACCGCTTCGGCATGCCCGGCCAGATCCCGGCCGACATATCAGCCCGCCTCCAAGCGGCCTACGGTGCCAACCGCGACGTCACCGCGCTCCTCAGAGCCCTGTTCCTCGACCCGGCCTTCCGCGGCCCGCAAGCCCGCTACGCGTTGGTGAAGCAGCCGGTCGAATACGTCGTCGGGGTTCTCAGAGCCTTGCGCATCAAGATTGACACCAGTCAGAACTCCAAGGACACCCAAGCCCTGCGCAGCGCGCTGACCGGCCTGGGCCAGATCCCCTTCTACCCGCCGAATGTCGGCGGCTGGCCCGAGGGCACCGCCTGGCTGACCACCGCCGCCGCCCAGACCCGCTTCGTCTTCGCCGAGTGGGCCGTAGGCAAGGGCGACTTGTCGCA
>Ga0136846_1226708_pt1 | contig 16568 bp, 1 predicted proteins | sample HopSoiMetagenom2_FD_96841 | JGI IMG/M metagenome (GOLD analysis project Ga0136846, IMG submission 96841) | Grasslands soil microbial communities from Hopland, California, USA - 2 Assembly 2016 (version 4) | ecosystem: Environmental > Terrestrial > Soil > Grasslands | place: USA: Hopland... | reverse complement strand
GGACTGCTGTACGCGGTGATCCTGTCGCTGTGGCTGCTCATCGCGCGGCCGCGCTGGAGCTCCCGATGACCCGCATCCTGGCGGTGCTCATGGCCATCGCGCTGGGCGCAGGCACAGCCACCGGCGACGCGACCGGCGACGCGACCGGCGCGGCGAACAGCGCGCGCAGGCGCGGCTGCTGCGTCCGCAGCAGGTGACCGGCGAGGCCGTGCAGCGTGCGGTGCTCGTACAGCAGCGTGCTGCCGACCTCGAAATGGACCTGCAGGCTGCGGTTGACCAGGCCGACGATGACCGAGTCGATGCCGTAGGTCTCGAGCGGTTCGTCCGCGTCGAGCGCGGCCGGATCGATCTTGAGCGCGTCGCCGACGAGCTTCGCGCAGAACGCGAGCGCCTTGCCGGCGAGGTCGTCGGGCGCGCCCTCGCCGTCGGCGCGCGGCGCGGACGCCGGCTCGACGGCGACGGCGTCCGCCGCGGTCGCGCGGGCCGCGGCCGGGCGCGGCTGCGGAGACGCGGCCTGCGCAGCGGCGTACTTCGCGATCGACACCTGCGGCAGGTCGCTGGCCATGAACCGGTCCAGCGCCGCCATCGCCGCGTCCGGATCCAGCGGCCGGTAGCCGGTCTCGTGGAAGTAGCGCTTCATGGCGTCGGTCATCGCACTGCCGGCGCCGACCGACCAGTAGCCCCAGTTCACGGTCCTGACCAGGCTGCCGAGACGCTGGCCGAGGGCGCGGGCGAAGGCGTCCTGGAAGGTGCAGCCGGCGGAATAGCCGGCCATCCCCGCCCCGCGCACGAAGGACGCGTTCGAGGAGAAGAACAGGTAGAAGTCCAGGGCTGCGTCGCGGAACACCTGCGCGATCCTTACGCTCAGATCCATCTTCACGGACAGGATCGAACGGAAATCGCACTCGGAAACGGTCTTGAGCCGCTGGTCGAAGTCGCCGACCGCGGAGTGGACCACACCGTGCACCGCGCCGTGGCGGCGCATGATCCGGGCGCAGGCGGCTTCGAGCTCGCCCGGACGGGCGGCGTCGGCCTGCTCGTAGTCGACCGCGATGCCGGACGCCTCCAGCGCCGCCAACTTCGCGCGCAGCGCGTCGTCGAGGGCGCGCCGGCCGATCCACACGACCTTCGCCCGATAGCGCGTGCCGACGTGGCGGGTCCAGACCTCGCCGACGCCGCCGCTGCCGCCGATCACGATGTAGACGCCGCGGTGGCGATAGGGTGTCGCGCCCGCGTCGAAGGGTTGCCCCGCGACTCCGCCAGCGCCGACGAGATCCACCGGCGCCAGCGATTCCTGCAGCCAGCAACCGTCGCGCAGCGCATGGCAGGCCGCCTTGCCGCGCTCGGCGGCGGGCAGGCCGGGCGCCAGCAGCGTGGCGATCGTCGATGCGGACAGGTCGGGCACGTCGAGCATCCGGATCCGCCACCCGGGGTAGACCTCGGCCATGCTGCCGGTCAGTCCCTGCAGGCCGGCATGGGTCGGTTCCAACGGCAATCCCGCGGTCGCCGGCAGCGCGTTCACGGTCACCAGGTCCCACTGCAGGTCGCGGCGGGCGGGCTCGGCGGTTTCGCGCGCTTCGAGCCGTTCGAGCGCGCGCGCGAGGCGCATCACCTGCACGATGCCGCGCTGCTGATGCTCGATGATCGCTTCCTCGGTCAGCGTCGGCGTGTCCGGACGCGACGCGATCCAGACCAGCCGCTCGAACGCGTGGCCCGACAGCGTGGCGGCGATGGCCTCGACGTCGTCGTCGCCGAGCGTCGCGAACGACAATCGGTCGTCGCGCCCCGCCGCGACGAAGGCCTGGCGCTGCGCCGCGTCCGCGCCGATCACCAGGGTTGCGGCTTCGGTCGCGGGCGTGACCGGCGGCGATGCCGGCGCCGGCGACCAGCGCGGCGCGACCAGTGTCATCGTCCCGTCCGTCGGTTCCATCGACGCGGCGGCGACCGACGCCATGGCGAGCCCGTGCACGGACAGCGCGATCGCGCCGTCGTCGTCGATCAGGTCGATGTCGACACGTGGGCCGTCCGCGCCGTCGGCGGCGCGCCGCGCCCAGGCGAACGTCGCCGCGCGATGCGGCGCGGCCGCGAGGATGCGGTCGACGTGCAGCGGCCCCGTGGCCGCCTCCGCGGGGACGCCGGACGCCAAGGCCGCGGCTCGCAGCGCGTCGGCGATCGATGCCGCCGAAGGCCCCCGATCCGTCGCCGCGGCGGCGTCGGGCGTCAGCCGCAGCAGGATCTCGCCGTCGCCGATGCGCGTCGATGCCGGACCGTCGATGGCCTGCGTCGCGGACGCCAGACGGCCGCGGATCGCGTCGGGATCGACCCGCCGGACATCGGCGTCCGGCAGCAGCCGGGCGACCGCCGCGGCAAGCGGATCGGAGGACGGCGCAGCGCCCGCCTCCATCCGCAGCGCGACCGCAATGCCGCCGGCGTCGTCCGCGGCGAGCTCGATCCGGATCGCGCAGCCGTCGTCGGCGATGCCGTCGCACGGGATGCCGTCGCAAGCGATCGACGCGAGTTCGATCGCGGCCACGCCGGTCGCGTCGGACGTGGCGTGCGACACCGCCGCGATCATCATCGCCAGTTGCGTCGCCGCGGGCAGGACCCGGCGGCCGTCCGCGCCGGTCGCGAACACGTCCGCGTCGCGGTCGAAGCGCGAGCGGTAGCGCTGGCCGCTGAGCAGCGACGCGTTCTCGTGGAGCAGCGGATGCAGCGCACCGGCCGGCGCTTCGGCGGCCGGCGCAATCCAGTGGCGCTCGCGCGCGAACGGATAGCCGGGCAGGCCGATCCGCGCCGGGCGGTCGCCCGGGTAGAACATCGTCCAGTCCAGGTCCAGGCCCTTGACCCACAGATCGAGCAGCTTCGACAGCTTGCGCTCGGCCAGCCATTTGCCGACGACCGTCGCGCGCATCTCGTCGTCCTGGGCAATCAGCCGGATCGCCTCGCGATGCCGCTTCACCTGGCCCTGGTACACCTCCCCGGCGCCGTCCTGCCCGGCCAGGTACGCGGCGAGCCGCGCGGCCAGGGCTTCGATCGAATCGACGAGGAAGCCGAGGCGTTCGCCCATCGCGTCGCGACCGACCTGCAGCGTGTAGGCCAGCGCGACCAGGTCGGGCGCCTGCGCCTGCGCGCGCAGGAACGCGAGCAGGTCTTCGGCCTTGCGGCGCAGTTGCGCTTCGGTCCGCGCCGACAGCGGGACGATCACCCGGCCGTCCTGGGTCAGCGCGTCGGCCCGGCGCGCGGCCTGCGGCTGCGGCCGGTGTTCGGCGACGACCAGGTGCGCGTTGGTGCCGCTGAAGCCGAAGGAGCTGATCGCGGCGCGGCGGGTGCCGCCGTCGGCGACCGTCCACGGCCGCAGCGTGTCGTTGACGTAGAACGGGCTGTCGTCGAGCTGGATGTGCTCGTTGCGCTGGCGATAGTGGATCGTCGGCGGCAGCGCGTGGTGGCGGATCGCCATGACCAGCTTGAGCATGCCGGCGGCGCCGGCCGCGGTCAGGCAGTGGCCGATGTTGCTCTTGACCGAGCCGAGCGCGCAGCTCGCGCGGCGGTCGGTGAACGGCGCGAACGCGGCCTTGAGGCCGGCGACCTCGATCGGATCGCCCAGCTTGGTGCCGGTGCCGTGGGCCTCGATCAACTGGATGTCGCCCGGCGCGATGTCGAAGCGCCGGTACACCGACTGCAGCAGCCGCGCCTGCGATTCCTCGTTGGGGGCGGTGATGCCGTTGCTCTTGCCGTCCTGGTTGATGCCCCAGCCCTCGATCACGGCCTGAATGCGATCGCCGTCGCGTTCGGCGTCCGCCAGCCGCTTGAGCACGAGCACGCCGACGCCTTCGCCGGGCACGAAACCGTTGGCGCGCTGGTCGAACGCGTGGCAGCGGCCGTCGGGCGAGAGCATGCCGGCCTGCGCGGTCATGATGTGCATCGCCGGTCCCGCCATCACGTACACGCCGCCGGCCAGGGCCAGGTCGCTGACCCCCGCGTTGAGGCTGTCGCAGGCGCTGGCGATCGCGACCAGCGACGAGGAGCAGGCGGTGTCGATCGACAGGCACGGGCCGCGCAGGTTGAGGAAGTACGACACCCGCGCCGCGAGGATCGAGGTCGCCGCGCCGGTGAAGCCCTGCGCGCTGAGCCGGTGCTCGCGCGAGGCCTGGTGGTAGTCGCTGGGCCCGCAGCCGACGAACACGCCGCACTGGCTGCCGGACAGCGACTGCGGGCGATAGCCGGCGTCCTCGATCCCGTGCCAGCAGGTCTGCAGGAACAGCCGCTGCTGCGGCTCCATGCTTTCGGCTTCGGTCGGCGAGATGTTGAAGAACAGGGGATCGAATTTGTCGAAGTCCTCGATCGCGCCCAGCCATTTGCTGTTGGTCTTGCCGGGCGTCGGCGCGCCTTCGCGGAAATGGTCGCGCAGGCGCCAGCGCTGCTCGGGGATTTCGACGATGCAGTCGCGGCCCGAGGCGATGTTGGCCCAGAACGCGTCCACGTCGCGGGCCATGGCGAACTGCCCGGCGATGCCGATCACCGCGATGGGCTCGGGTTTGCGCTGCCGTCCCGGCTGCAGTGCCGACGACGTCGAGGCCCGGCGGGCGGAGGCCGACGCCGGGCGATCGCGCCACGAGACGAGGACGCGCCGCGCCGCGTGCGGCACGGACACGACGGCGGCGGGCGGCGTCGCCGGCAGCGGGACGGGTGACGCGGCAGCCGCCGGCGTCGCCGGCGCCGATGGGCCGGCTTCCTGCGGCGCGGCTTCCTGCAGCACCAGGCGCGCCAGTTCGCGCAGCGTCGGATGGCTGTAGACGCGGGTGGCCTCGATGTCGGTGCCGTAGGCCGCGTTGATCGCCCGCACCCAGATGACGCCGGTGATCGAATCCAGGCCCATGTCGATGAACGGCAGGGTCTCGTCGATCTCCTCCGGGCGCAGCAGCAGTTCGCCCGCGAGCAGCGCGCCGATCCGCGCGACCACCGCGTCCAGCCCTTCGCCGCCGGCGGCCGCGGGCGTGGCCCCTGGGATCGCTGCGGCGATCGCCGCGGAGGTCGTCGCGGTGGCGGGCGACGGTTCGACGACCGCCGCCGGCGCCGCGGGTTCGACCGTCGCGGCGACGCATGCATCGCCACCCGCGGTGTCCGCGACCAGCCGACCGAGCAGGGTGAGGGTCGAATGGCTGTAGACCCGGGTCGCTTCGATGTCGATCCCGTAGCGCGCGTTGATCTTGCGGATCCAGGTGACGCCGGTGATCGAGTCCAGGCCGAGATCGATGAACGGCGTGTCGTCGTCGATCTCGCCGGGCGCGAGGAACAGTTCGTCGGCGAGCAGCGTCCGCAGCGTCTCGACGACCTCCGCGATCGACACGGTCGCCGCCGTGGGCGCGATGGCGGGCACGACCGCCGGCAGCGGTGTCGCGGCGTCCGCGACGGCCGGGGTCGCGAACCGTTCGCGGATGCGCGCCAGGGTCTCCGGGTTGTCGACGAAGGTCCGCGCGTGCATCTCCACTTCGCGGCGGTAGGCCTCCTCGCGCGCAGCGCGCAGGCGGCGGGTCCAGCCGCGCTTGAGCGCGACCAGCCGCGCGCGCGGGGTGCGCGCGATGTCGCCGGCCAGCGCCAGGGCGGCGGGCACGACTTCGCGATGCGGCAGCACCGGCACCGGCGCGCCGCGCCGCTTCAGCGCGACGCCGGCGACCTCCTCCGCGCACAGCAGCGTTTCGCGCGCGAGGTCGAGGCCGATCTTCGCCGGGAACATCAGCGTCGAGCCGGCGCCCGGGGTGAATCCGTAGCCCATGTACGGGCTGAGGTAGCGGCCTTCCTCGGCCAGCAGGACGACGTCGGCGAACATGCCGAACGACCAGCCGCCGCCGATCGCGTGGCCCTGGATCGCGGCGATCACCGGCAACGGGCATTCCATCGGCGACTGGAACACCGTTTCGTCGGTGAACCGCGCCTGCCCCTCCTGGATCGCGAGCAGGGTCTCGACGGTGCCGCCGGTGGCGAAATAGCGGTCGTAGCCGGTGAGCACCACCGCCCGGCAGGCCGGCGTGGCGGCGACCTGCGCGAAGGCTTCCTTGAGGCCGTCGACCAGCGCCGCCGAGAACATGTTGCGGGCGTCGCGATCGTGCATCTCGATCAGCGCGACCCCGTCGGGATGCAGGGTGAGCGAGACCACCGCCGAGGCCAGCGCGATGGCCACGGGCTGCACGGCTGCGACGTTCGCTTCGGGCGCACTGCTCGCTGCCGCTGACGACTCGGCCGCTGCCGACTCGGCTGCCTCCCGCGCCGCGCGCACCGCGTCGCGCTCGCGCCGCCAGGCCTCCGAACGCGCGCGCTTCCACGCGATCGCGGCCGCACGCGGCGCGCGGCCCCAGTGCGTCGCCAGGCGCAGCGCTTCGGCCATCGCCTGCGCCTCCGCGACGACCGTCGCGCATCCGCTGCGCGCGGCCAGCGCCGCACCGTCGAGCGCGTCCCCGGCGCGGGCCAGCCACGCGGCCAACGGCGTGCCGAGCCGCTGTTCGCACAGGACGATGGCGTCGTCCGCCAGCGTCGGCTCGGCGATCGCCCAGTGCAGGTCCGTGGCGCAGCGTCGCTCCGCGGCGTGGACGGCCGCGTCGCAGCACAACCCCAGCCACCAGCCGGCCTCGCCCGCGCCGCTGTCGAGCGCGGCGACGACCGGCAGCGGGCAGTCCCGGATCGCGACGGTCAGGGCGGCCAGCGCGGCGAGGTCCGCGGGGCCGGCGATCGGAGGCAGGAAGCCGTCGATGCCGCTGCACAGCAGGACGCAGCCGGCCTCGCCGTCCGCGTCGACCTGCGCCAGCGCGGCGCACAGCGTCTCCGCGCAGGCGGCCAGGCCATCGGCCGGCGTCGCGTCGATCCGCAGGAGGGGCGGCGCGTCCGCGGACATCGCCCGCGGCGGCGACGGTTCGAGCGGTTCGAGCGGTTCGAGCGGTTCGAGCGGTTCGAGCGCATCGACGCAGGCGCGGATCTCGCGGGCGAGATGCGCCTTCAGCAGATCGAGCGCGGGCTGCGCCTTGTCCGCGAGGCGCACGGCGAGCCGGCAGGCGTCGGCGTGCGCATCGTCGGCGGCGACGACCCGGCAGGCCCAGCCCAGCGCCGGCAACTGCACGCCGCGGAAGGCCAGACCGCGCTCCAGCAGCACCGCGGCGCGGGCCTCGCCCAGGCGGGCGCGGAACAGGCGCGCCACGCCCTCGTCGGCCATGCCTTCGGCATCAGGGCCGGCGAACGCGTATGCGGCGGCGTCGCCGACGACCATCGCGTCGCAGATCGCGGCGAGCAGCAGGCCGACGCCGGTGGCGCCGTGCGGCACCACCGCTATCGTCGGACACGGGCACGCCGCGACCGCGCGCAGCAGGCCGTCGCGGATCGCGGCATCGCGCAGGTCGCGCCCACCGTGCCAGCCGGCCGCACCGCGATCGACCAGCAGCAGCGCCTTCGCACCGGCCAGGCCGCCGGCGTGTTCGATCGCCTGCGCCAGTCGGCGGATCGTCGTCGCGGACAGCGCCTCATGGATTTCGAGCGCGTACACGCCCTCGCCTGCACTGACGGGCAGATGGAACAGGCGAACCGCGTCCGCGCCCGCAGCGTCGGCCGCTTCGCCGCAAGGCGGCGGCACCGCCGAGGACGCCGGGCCGATCGCCGAGAGCGCGATCGCGGGCCTGGGCGCAGACGGCGTCGCCGGCACCGCCGCCGCCATCCGCAGCCGAATGCGGCTGGGCTTGTCTTCGACCGGACCCGCCGGGATCGCGCGCGGCCCGGCATGCGCCTGGTCAGCCGTCGCCGCGGTCGCCGTCGACCGCGCGGCGAACGGCGCGAGCAGCGAGATCTCCGTGTCGGTCGCGGTGGTCGCGGTGGTCGCGGTCGTAGCGGTCGTGGCGGTCGTCGCGTGCAGCGCGGACGACGGCGCATGGACCGGCACGGCCGCGACCGCTGCGGGCGGCGACGACGGCGGATCGATCACATCGAGCGGTCCGTCGAGCTGTGCGTCGATCTGCGCATCGATCTGCACACCGCGCAGACGCAGGCAGACCCGGTCCTGCGGATCGTGGACGTCGATGTCGAAGGCGCCGTTCGCATCCGCCGCCACCGCGATCCGGCCGGGCTGCGCCACGGGCGCGCAGGCCTCGACGCGTGCGATGGCCACGATCGCGCCGCGGCCGCCTGCCCGTTCCAGCTCGCGCACGATCGCGTGCAGCACCGGCAGCGTCAGCGTTTCGGTGGGCGTCGCCGCGGCCTTCGCGGGCGGCGCGCTGCCCGGAGCGCGCTGCGAAGGCGACGCCTCGAAGCGCGCATGCGTCTGCAGATGGACCCGGTCGTCGTCGGCGCACAGGCGGGCGATTTCCACGTCCACGCCGTCATCGGCCGGGAACAGGGCGATTTCCACCTCCGACGCGTCCGCCGTCGCCGCATCCGCGACGATCGGGCGATCGCCCCATCGGGTGTCGTCGAGGGTCCAGTGGCCGTCGCGCCCGTCCGCGGCGCCGGCGAGGTCGAGCGCCGCGAACACCATCTCCAGCGCCAGCAGCGCAGGCAGCGTGCGCGCGCCGTTCGCGCCGGCGTCGCCGAAGCACGCCTCGTCGCCGGAGAACCGCGACACGAACCGCGACACCTGCAGCGACGAGGCGTTGCGGTGGACCAGCGGATGCAGCATTGCGACGGTCGCCGACGGAAGCGAGATCCCGACCGGAGCGATCCCGACCGGAGCGGTCCAGTAGCGCTCGCGCGCGAACGGATAGGTCGGCAGCCGCAGCATCCGCGGGCGCGACCCGGGGAGGAGACCGGCCGCCAGCGCATCCCAGTCCGGGGTCCAGCCCATGCACCACAGCGCGGCGAGTTCCGGCCACGCGCTCCGCGCGACCGCGTCGTCGATCCGCGCATCGAAGTCCGGGGCCTCGGCCAGGCGCGCCAGCGTGTCGCGCTCCTGCCGGGCGTTGCCGCGCCAGCCGATGCCGGCGACGCCGTCGCGCAGCGCCCGCAGCGCGGCCTTCGCCTCGTCGAGGTCGGCGGCGACGAACGCCGTGCGCTCGTCCATCGCCTCCCGTCCCACCTGCAGCGCACGGGCCAGCGCGTGCGCGTCGACGATCCGGTCGTCGCGCTCGAGGAAGACCAGCAGCGCTTCCACCCGCTGCGCCAACTGCGCCGGGGTCCGCGCCGACAGCGGGAACACCAGCGGCCATGCCGTCGCCTCGCGCGTCGCGGCCGGCGCACGGTATTCCTCGATCAGCACGTGCGCGTTCGAGCCGCCGGCGCCGAACGAGGAGACGCCGGCGATGCGCGGCAGCCGGCGGCCGTCCACCACCGGCGCGTCCCACGGGCGCAGCGCCTGGTTGACCACGAACGGGGTGGCGGCGAAGTCGATGTAGGGGTTGAGCCGGCTCGAATGCAGCGAGGGCACGATCGCCTCGTGCGCCATCTGCAGCAGGACCTTGGTCACGCCGGCGATGCCGGCCGCCGATTCGCAGTGGCCGATGTTCGACTTGGCCGAGCCGATCAGGCAGTAGCCGGTCTCCGCCGCCGATCCCGGCGCATCGCCGTGGAAGGCGCGGGTCAGCGCCGCGATCTCGATCGGATCGCCGAGCTTCGTGCCGGTGCCGTGGGCCTCGATGTAGCCGACATGGCGCGGGTCGATGCCCGCCTCCAGCAGCGCACGCCGGATCACCTCGGCCTGCGCCTGCGGATTCGGGACCGTGTAGCCGTTGGTCTTGCCGCCGTGGTTCAGCGCACTGCCGCGGATCACGCCGAGGATCGGGTCGCCGTCGCGCTCGGCCTCGGACAGCCGCTTCAGCACGCAGACGCCGACGCCCTCGCCCGGGATGTAGCCGTCGCCGCCTTCGCCGAAACTCTGGCAGTGGCCGTCGCCGGAAATGAACTGTCCACGACTGAGCATCGTGTACTTGTTCGGATGGATGCTGACGTTGACGCCGCCGGCGATGGCCATCGCCGTCCGCCCGAGGCGGAGGTCCTGGCACGCGAGGTGGATCGCGGTCAGCGAAGACGAGCACATGGTGTCCAGCGTCATGCTGGGACCGTGCAGGTTCAGGAAATACGAGACCCGGTTGGCGATGCTGGCGAGGCTGCCGGACAGGTTGTACTCGCCGTACATGACGCCGGCGTAGACGCCGACCTGGCCGGGCAACCCGCGCGCGTCGGCGACCTGCAGGCGGGCGCGGGTGTAGCCGGCGTCCTCGACCGCCATCCACGCGTGCTGCAGGAACAGCCGTTCCTGCGGGTCCATGCCCTTGGCCTCGCGCGGGGCGATGCCGAAGAAGCGCGGATCGAACTCGTCGACGCCCTCGATGAAGCCGCCCCAGCGGCTGTAGTGCGCATCCTCGCGCGTGCGGTCCTCGCTGTAGTGCGCGCGCCAGTCCCAGCGCTCGCGCGGCACTTCGACGATGCAGTCGCGGCCCTCGCGCAGGTTGCGCCAGAAGGCGTCGAGATCGGGCGACTGCGGATAGCGGCCGCTGAGGCCGATGATGGCGATCGGTGCGTCCGCGACCGCGAGCGGCGCGGCCTGGGCAGGTGCGACCGTGCCAGGTGCGACCGTGCCAGGCGCGGCCGCGGGGGTCGCGACGGACGCGGACGCGCGGCTGCGCCGGCCGGGGCGCATTGCGCGGGATGCCGTGCGGACCTCGCCCGCGACCGGCATCGGCGCAGGCGCGGCCGATGCGGCGTCCGCGGGCGGCGCGGCCGGTGGCGCGAACAGGCCGTCGAGCGTCTGCGCATGGGCGCGGACGAAGTAGGCGGCGAGTTCGTCGATGCTCTGGTACTCGAAGAACAGCGTCTTCGGCAGCGGCCCGAAGCGGCCTTCGAGCTGGCTGGTCAGGTCCATCGCGAGGATCGAATCGATCCCGTACTGTTCGAGCGCGGCCTGCGTCTCGATGCGCTGCGCCGGGATCTTCAGCACCGCCGAGAACTCGTCGCGCAGCAGCGTCCGGGTCTGCGCCAGGCGATCCCCGGCCGAGGCTGCGGGCGCGGCGGCGGCGGTCCGGGGCGCCGCCGTGGGCGCCGGCGGCGTGCGCATCTCGCCGGCCGCGCCGGCCGTCCCCTCCAGGGCCTGCCGCATCCCGTCCGGATCGCCGTACATCACCATCAACCGGCTTTCGTCCAGCGACAGGCAGCGATGCAGCGCCGCCAGGCCGTCGGCGGTGTCCAGCGAGCGCAGGCCGGTGCGCTGTTCGAGCTTGGTCATGCTGGCCGCGTCGACGTTCATCCCGCCGTCGCGCCAGTGCGGCCACGCGATCGACAGCGTGTGCCCGGCGCACTCGCCCGCCGCCGCGCGCGCGTTGCGCCAGCCGGCGAACGCGTCCATGAAGCCGTTGGCCGCGGCGTAGTCCGCCTGGCCGAGGTTGCCCGCCCACGACGCGATCGAGGAGCACAGCACGAAGAAGTCGAGCGGGATCCCGCGCGTCGCCTCGTGCAGATGGAGCGTGCCGGCGACCTTCGGCGCGAGCACGTAGCGGACGTCGTCGTCGCGCTTGCGCAACAGGAACTCGTCGCGCAGCAGCCCGGCGCCGTGGACGATGCCGTCGAGCCGCCCGAGGTCGGCGAGGACGCCGGCCAGCAGCCGCGACACGTCATCGGCGCGCGCGATGTCCGCCTGCCGGTATTCGACCCGGCCAGCGTGGCCCGGCGCGGCGAGCCTGCTGTCCAGGAGGGCGTCGCCCGCGGGCGCGCTGCGGCCGACGAGCACCACCCGCGCCGCCGTGGTGCCGGCGAGGATGTCGGCGGCGACCAGCCGCCCCAGGCCGCCGAGCCCGCCGGTGACGAGGTAGACGCCGTGCTCCCGATAGGCGCAGGGCACGACGCCGGCGTCGCGATCGTCGTCGAGGAAGCGCCAGCGGCGCACCTCGCGTCCGTCGCGGGTCCAGCGCACCAGCCGCGTGCCGGGACGTGCGCCTTCCACGCGCAGGCGTTCGGCCAGCGTCGCCGCATCGGTGTCCGCCGGGACGACGATCAGTTGCCCGGCGAGCAGCGGATTCTCGAGTGTTGCGGTCTCGAACAGCCCGGCCAGCCCTTCCAGCAGCGCGCCCGCGACGTCGTCCGCCGCCGCCACCTGCAGCAGGCAGCGGCCCTGCGGCCGGTCGCGCAGCATCTCGCGCAGCAGGCCGATGCAGGCGAGCACGGCGTCGGCGTAACCTGCGCCAAGGTCGGCGGGGGTCGCCGGCGGACTTGCAGCCGCGAGCCGCGTGCAGCGGCTTCCGGGCAGCGCCGCCGCCACGTCGGCGGCCTCGATCCGCGACAGCCCGCAGACGAGGACATGCCGCCGCTCCGGCATGGCGTCCGCATCGCCCGTCGGCGCGAGTTCGGGACGCCACAGCGGCAGCGCCAGGCGCGATGCGAACGGCCGGGACATGCCGGCGGGCGTCGCCGGGCGTGCTTCGGCCTGCTTCAACGCCCGGATCCGGGCCATCGCCGCCGCCTGCGACAGCGTCCCGTCCAGCAACTCGCGATAGATCGTGGCCAGCGTCTGCTTCATCGGATCAACCCAGTTCCATGGCTTCGTCGACGGACATCCGGCGTTCCAGGAGGCCGGCGATGATCGACGCGTAGTGCCGCTCGTCGAAGGAGGCGTCGTCTCCCGTCGCGCGCGAGGAGAACCCGCGCATCTGCACGCAGGGGCGGCCGTCGCTGTCGAACAGGTCGATGTCGACCTTGGCCAGCCCCGCGCCCGGGCCGCGCGCGCGCGCATCGGCGGCGAGGCGGATCCACGCGACCATGCGCGGCGCGCAGGCGGAGAAGATCCGCACCGCCTCGACCGCGAACGGCAGCGCGCGCGCGCCGGAGGAAAGCACGTCTTCGTCCGCGATCGCGATCGCGCCCTGCAGGGCGCTGTCCAGCATCCCGGGATCGAGCACGAAGCCGGCGCGCGCGGCGACATCCGGCAAGTGCAGATCGACCAGCAGTTCGCCGTCGCCGCGGGCGATGGCGGTCAGGCCGCGGAACGACGGGCCGTAGTGCAGCCCCATCGCGGCGAACGACGCGTACAGCGCGGCGGCGTCCGGCCCCGCGCGGAACATGCGTGCGCGCAGAAGGTCCAGATCGACGCGTTCGGCGGTCGCGGCGTCGAGCAGCACCGCGGAACCGCGGCAGTGCAGGACGTCGTCCTCGCCGGCGGCGGCTTCGCTTTCGATCTCGAAGCCGAGCGTGTCGTCGTCGTCGCGATAGACCACGAGGTTCACCGCGGTCGGCTGCCTCACCACCAGCGGACGCGCCCAGGCCACATGCCGCAGTTCCACGCACGCGGCGTCGCCGGGCACGGCCTCGGCGAGCGCCGCGCGCGCCATTTCCAGATAGGCCACCGCCGGCAGCACCGGATCGGTCCCGACGCGATGGTCGGCGAGCGGGAACGCGTCCGGCGCGAACACGCTGCTGTAGCGCTGCGCGTCGAGATCGGAGGTGTTGCGGTGGAGCAGCGGGTGCAGCACCGGCCCGGCGAGCGACGACGCCGGCGCAGCGGCGGCCGACGCGCGGCGTTCCGCCCAGCAGCGTTCGCGCGCGAACGGATAGGTCGGCAGCCGCATCCGCCTCGGTGGCGCGCCGTCGTGCAGCGTCCGCCAATCGATCTCGTAGCCGCGCGCCCACAGGTCGGCGATCCGGTCCCACTGGCGGCGCCGGATCCAGCGGGCGACGACCTCGCGCATGTCGGCGTCTTCGGCGAAGGTCGACAACAGTTCGTCGCCGCGCGATTTCTGGCCCTGGCGCACCGCCGGCGGATGCCCGCGTCCGTCGAGCCAGGCCTGCAGCGACGCCTCCAGCGACGCGATCGAATCCGCGACCACCGCCAGGCGATGGTCCATCGCGTCGCGACCGAACTGCAGGGTCGCGGCGAGGCGGTCCAGCGCCACCGGCGCGTCCTGCGCGGCGATGAACGCCAGCAGTTCGACGACCTTCTGCCGCAACTGTTCGCCGGTCTTGGCCGACAGCGGGACCAGGACGTCGCCGCGTGCGGCCGCGGCCGGCGCAGGGCCGGCGTACTCCTCGATCACCACGTGCGCGTTGGTGCCGCTGAAGCCGAACGAGCTGACCGCGGCGAGCCTCGGCGCGTCGCTGTCCCAGTCCCGGTACTCGGTGGAGACCTGGAACGGAGACGCCTCGAAATCGATGTGCGGATTGGGCTGGCGGTAGTGGATCGAAGGCACCAGCTTGCGGTGCTTCAGGCACAGCAGCACCTTCACGATCGAGGCGACGCCGGCGGCGAAGCCGGCATGGCCGATGTTGCTCTTGACCGAGCCGAGCAGGCAGCGCCCGCCGTTACGGCCGGATTCGCCGTAGACCGCGGTGAGCGCGTTGACCTCGATGGGGTCGCCGAGCGCGGTCGCGGTGCCGTGCGCCTCGACGTAGCCGATCCGCGCCGGATCGATCCCGTAGCGCCCGTAGACCTGCCGCAGCAGCCGCTCCTGCGCGTTCGAGCTGGGCGCGGTGATGCCGTTGGTCTTGCCGTCCTGGTTGCTGCCCGACGCCCGGATCACGCCCAGGATCTCGTCGTTGTCGCGGATCGCGTGCGACAGCGCCTTCAGCACCAGCACGCCGCAGCCTTCGGAGAACACGATGCCGTTGGCCGAGGCGTCGAACGCGGCGCAGCGTCCGTCGCGCGAGGGCATGCCGACCTGCGAGGTCAGGATGTGGCCGTACGGGGTGGTCAGCACGTTGACGCCGCCGGCGAGGGCCATCGTGTTCTCGCCGCGGCGGATGCTCTCGCAGGCCAGGTGGACCGCGACCAGCGACGACGAGCACGCGGTGTCGATCGCCAGCGCCGGGCCGTTGAGGTTGAGCACGTAGGCGATCCGCGCGGCGAGGATCGCGCTCGACGTGCCCATGAACGAGGCGCCGCGGCGATCCATCCCGGCCTCGCCCAGCACCCGCACGTAGTCGCCGTTGGCGCAGCCGACATAGACGCCGCAGGCGCTGCCCGACAGCGCCGAGGGCGCGTAGCCGGCGTTCTCGATCGCCTTCCAGCACTCCTCCATGAACACCCGCTGCTGCGGATCGATCAGCTCGGCCTCGGCCGGAGAGATGCCGAAGAACAGCGGGTCGAAGCGATCCGCGTCGTCGAGCAGACCGGCCCACTTCGAGTAGGCCGTGTCCGCGCGCTTGGGATCGGCGTCGTACCACGCGGCAAGATCGCCCCAGCGTTCCGGCGGCACTTCCACCACGCAGTCGCGGCCGGTCCTGAGCGTGTCCCAGAACGCGTCGAGGTCGGCGCTCTGCGGATAGCGGCAGGACATGCCGATGATCGCGATCTGCTCTTCGCCCGCGGCCCCGGTGCGCGGCGCGCGCGCGGCCGGCGACGGCATCGGCGTGGGCGCGCCGCCCGACGCAGGCAGCGCATCGGCGGCCCGGATCTGCTGCAGCAGCGCGCCGTGGGAGACCCGGCTCAGGGTGATCGCGTCCACGGCCGCGACCCGGCGGCCGCCGGCGTCGAACACGTCGAAGCGGAACTCGAAGGCGTCCCGGTCGCGGCGCAGCAGCTCGGCGCGGCATCGGTAGGCGCCCGCGGTGGACGACGACGCGTCCCGCGCCCACAGCCGGCCGATCCGCACCGGCAGGAAGTGATCGTGGACGGCAGCGTCGTCTTCGGCCTCGCCGGCGTCGCGCGCCGCGAGCCAGGCGGCGTGGTTGATGACGGTGCACAGGCCGCCGTAGAGCATGAACGGATCGGCGACGAAGGTCGCCTCGCACGGCGCGGTGCGCAGCTCGCCCTCCGCGCAGGCGTCGCCGAACGCGAGCCTGCGCAGCGGCGCGTAGCAGGTCCCGGCGTTGGTCGGGATGCGCGTCGCGTCGAGGGTCGCGAGCACCGCGAACGCCCGCTCCGGCACCGGGGCCGGCAGCGCCGCCGCGGGCACGATGCGCCCGTGCATGTGCGCGATCGCGTCGGCCGACGCCGGCGTCGGTCCGGAACGCACCGAGACGTCGAGGCCGGACGGCGCGGCGCGGAACACGACCTGGAGGTGGGTGTCGCGGCCGGCGGCGCCGATCATCGGGCTGACGAAGGCGACGTTCTCGATCGCGACCTCGCCGGCCGAGAAATAGCGCCGGAACGCCGACAGCAAGAGCTCGACATAGGCGTCGGTCGGCAGCAGGTGCTGGCCGAACACCACGTGCTCGCGCAGGGAGGCGTTGGTCTCCGGCGAGATCGCGCAGCGGACGGTGAAGACGCCGTCGCGGTCGAAATCGCCCTCCGCTTCGCTGCACCGGAAGTACAGGGTCGAGAACGCCCGCGGGAAGGTCGGCGCGAAGCGGATCGCCTCCCGGCGCAGCGCAAAACGCGCGGCAGGGCGGGTGAACGCGATCGGCCGCCTCGCCTCGGCCTCGGCCGGCGCCGGAAGCGCGGCGGGCGTAGCCGGGTCGGCAGGCGGGATGGCGGGCAGCGACGCGACGGCGGCGGGCCCCGCGGCGGGCGATGCCGCCGCCAACTGTCCGTGCAGGTACGCCGCCAGCGCACGCACGCTCGGGTAGTCGTACACCCGCGTCGCCGACAGCGCGGTGCCGTACTGCCGGTTCACCTGCTTCATCCATTCGACGCCGATGATCGAGTCCAGCCCGAGGTCGGTGAACGAGCGCTCCACGTC
>Ga0136846_1224500_pt1 | contig 16571 bp, 18 predicted proteins | sample HopSoiMetagenom2_FD_96841 | JGI IMG/M metagenome (GOLD analysis project Ga0136846, IMG submission 96841) | Grasslands soil microbial communities from Hopland, California, USA - 2 Assembly 2016 (version 4) | ecosystem: Environmental > Terrestrial > Soil > Grasslands | place: USA: Hopland... | reverse complement strand
TCGACAACCGCCAGGATCGGGTTGACGTCGTGCGTGACGAACACCACCGGCGTGCCGGCGCTGCGGCGGCGCTCGTCGAGCAGGCGGACGATCACCTGCTGGTAGGCGAGGTCGAGCGAGAGCAGAGGCTCGTCGGCGAGCAGCAGGCTCGGGTTCGAGACGAGCGCCTGGGCGACGCGCAGGCGCTGCTGCTCGCCGCCCGACAGCAGGCCGAGCGGCGCGTCCGCGAGCGCCGTCGCGCCGACCGCGGCGACAGCCTGGTCGACGCGCCGCCGGTCGGCCGCAGCGAGGCGGCCCAGCCCCCACCGGTGCCCGTCGAGCCCGAAGCGGACGAGGTCGCGCCCGCGCAGCGGCAGGTCGCGGTCGAAGACGCGCTGCTGCGGGACGTAGCCGATGCCGTCGCGATCGACGACGACCCGTCCGGCGCTCGGGTCGAGGCGGCCGAGCAGGATGCGCAGCAGCGACGTCTTGCCGGCGCCGTTCGGGCCGAGCACCGCGAGGAACTCGCCGCGCTCGACGCCGAAGGTCAGCCCGTGCCACAACTCGCGGTCGCCGAAGCGAAGCGCGACGCCGTCGACCGTGACGACGGGCGTGCTCACTGCTCGAGCGCCCGCGCGAGCGCGCGTGCCTGTCGGAGCATCCAGGCCTGGTACGTCGATCCGGGCGGCAGCGTCTCCGTCACCGCGACGACGGGGACGCCGGAGCGCTCGGCCGCGCTGCGCACCCGCGCCGTGACCGGCGAGACGGCCTGCTCGTTGTAGAACAGCGCTCGCACGCGCCCTCGAGTGACGAGGCGCGTCATCTGCGAGAGCGCAGCAGGCGCCGGCTCCGTCCCTTGCTCGATCGGATGCGTGAACGACCGAGGCGCGACGTTCACCAGCCCGGCAGCGTCGGTGAGATAGCGCGGCACCGGCTAGGTCCACGCGATCGGAGCGCCCGCGTGCCCCCTGCGGATCGTCCGCACCTCGCGCCGGAGCGGTCCGAGGCTCGAGACGAAGCGGGCGCGCCGTGTCGCGTAGTCCCGTGCGTGCGCAGGGTCGGCGTCTGCGAGCGCGCGCTCGATGCCGGCGGCGACGCGAGGCAGTGCGGGGACGTCGTACCAGAGGTGCGGATTCGCGTCGCCGCCGCGGATCCCGATCAGGTCGGCGACGGTCACGACGCGCCGGTTCTCGCTCGGTGCGGCGCGCTCGAGCCGCTCCATGAACGAGTCGTAGCCGAGCCCGTTCTGCACGACGACCGCCGCGTGCGCGACGGCAAGTGCGTTCGCGGTGCCCGCCTCGTAGAGGTGCGGGTCGGCGTCCGGGGCGCTCAGCACCGATGTCACCGAGACGTGCGGCCCGCCGATCTGGCGAACGATGTCACCGTAGACGTTGGTGGACGCGACCACGGGCACGCGGCCGCCGGCGGCGTGGCCGCTGCCGCACGCCGTCGCCGCCGCCGCCAGCACGCAAACGAGAACAATTCTTGCCACGAGCGGTGACGATAGCGATTCTCGTCTACGTTGTCGAGAACGGTTACCATCGGGGTACCGATGTCGACGACCTGGGCCACGTCCGCGCAGCAGCGCCTCCGAGAGGCCGGCTACCGGAACGGTCCCGCGCGCGTCGCGGTGATCGCGGTCCTCGACGGCGAAAACTGCTGCGTCTCCGCCGCCGACGTGCACGGAGCGCTCGCCGAGCAGGTCGGGCTCGCGAGCGTCTACCGCGTGCTCGAGTCGCTGAGCGCCGTCGGCCTCGTGCGGCGCATCGACGTCGGCGACGGGATCGCCCGCTACGAGCCGCTGCGCGAGTCGGGCGAGCACCACCATCACCTCGTCTGCACCGAGTGCGGCAAGGTCGAGGCGTTCGACGACCCCGACCTCGAGCGCGCGATCCGGCGCGTCGAGGCGCGGAGCGGCTACGCGGTCGAGCAGCACGACGTCGTGCTGCAGGGCGCGTGCGACACCTGCCGCGACTGACGGTTCTCCCGGACGCGCGTCGCGCGCGCAGGCACCATGCACGATCGCCGATCACTGGGATCCCGTCTCGGACCTGCGCGCGGCCGCCGTGCTCGGCCGTGCGCTGCGCGCACTCCCCTACAACGAGGAGTCGGTCGAGGGTCTGCTCGGCGAGGACGGGCCGGCGGCCGGCCTGAGCGACGTCGCGGTCTACGACCGCCGGCTGCCGGACACGCCGCTCGGCAACGCGACCCGACTGTTGCTCCTGCAGGTGACGATCGACCGCGACGCCGCCATCGCGGCGTTCGGCCACGACGGCCTCGACGCGCTGCTCACGACCCAACTCGCGCGCGCGGACGGCGACCGGATCGCTGCGCGCGGGCGGATCGTCCCGGCCGAAGGGCTCCTGATGTCGTTCGACGGCTTCGCCGTCGGCGACGACGACCCGCATGGGTACGTGGCGAGCTACACGCCGACCGCGTCATGGCTGGCCGCTCTCACGCCGCGGCGCCACTTCGGCCGCGCACTCGACATCGGCACCGGCAGCGGTGCGCAGGCGCTGCTCGCCTCGCGGCACTCGGACCACGTGATCGCCACCGACCTCAACCCGCGCGCGGTCGCCTTCACCGCGCTCAACGCCGCGCTGAACGGCATCGACAACCTCGAGGTCCGGCTCGGCAGCCTGTTCGAGCCGGTGGCCGGCGAGACCTTCGACCTGATCACGTGCAATGCGCCGTACGTCGTGTCGCCGGAGGACCGCTGGCAATATCGCGACGCGGCCGGGTTCGAGGCCGACCAGCTCTCGCAGGCGGTCGTCACGCAGGCGCCGGCGCACCTGAACGACGACGGCTTCGCCTGCATGCTCGTGAGCTGGCTCGCGGAGTCGAAGGACGACGCCGACGCGCGTGTGCAGACGTGGCTGGACGACGTCCCTTGCGATGCGTGGGTGATCAGCCTGAGCGGCGCCGATCCGCTCGACCACGCCGCCGGCTGGAACGAGCACCTCTCGGTCGACGCCGAGGACTACGGGCTCGCGCTCGATCGCTGGACGGCGTACTTCGAGGAGCTCGGCGTGGGCTGGATCAGCGAGGGCGCCGTGCTCGTGCACAAGCGGCTCGGCCACCGTCACGTGATCCGCACCGACTGGGCCGACGAGGAGGAGCTCGAGTACGGGAGCGACCAGATCGAGCGTGTCTTCAAGGCGCTGGAGCTGATCGCGGACGTCGACGACGAGCGCGACCTGCTGGCTACGCGGCTCGCGCTGCCCGAGGAGACGCGGATCGAGCTCGCGCTCGGCGAGGAGGGCGCCCGCGTCGTGCTGGAGGAGGGGACCTGGCCGGAGCTGGAGATCGACGACGAGCTCGTCGAGATCCTCGGCGAGCTCGACGGTCGCGCGACCCTCGCAGAGGCGATCGGCCAAGCGCGTGTGCCGCGAAGACGCTCGACGCTGGACGACATCCGTGAGCTCCTGGAGCTCGGGATGCTCGAGCTCCGTTGACGGCGACGAGAGACGACTTGCCGCAACGTGCGGCAAAAGCACGGCATCGCCCTTGCGCGACGCGTCTGCGCCGTCGTACAGTGCGGCTCCCGCAGGGCACGGAGCGCGAGTAGGTCGAAGCCTCCCGAGCGGTCGTGAAGGGCGCAAGTCCGGATCGGTTGGTCGGAAGGTGGACGAAAGCGCCACCGGCCCGGCGGGATTTTTCGTGGACCGATGGACACCCCGCGCGCGCCCAGGCGAAGACGCGCGCGGGGAGTTCGTGCGACGGCTACTTGCTGCCGAGCGTGGCCGTCAGGTCCTGCGTCGAGCCGTTGCGCTTCACCGTCAGGGTCACCTTGTCGCCCGGCTTGTGGCCGGCGATGATCGCGCGCAGCTTCTCCGCGCTCGCGACGGTGGTGCCGTCGACCGCGACGACGGTGTCGCCGGGCTTCACGCCGGCGGCTGCCGCGCCGCTGCCGGAGCTGACGCCACCGACCGTGACCGTGCCGGCGGCGGTCGTGCGGATCGTGACGCCGAGCAGCGCGTGCTGCGCCTTTCCGCCGGAGATCAGCTGCGAGACGATCGACCGCACGGTGTTCGACGGGACGGCGAACCCGACGCCGTCGTTGCCGCCGGAGTCGCTCTGGATCTGCGACGTGACGCCGATCACGTTGCCGGACAGGTCGAGCAGCGGGCCGCCCGAGTTGCCGTGGTTGATCGCGGCGTCGGTCTGGATCGCGCCCTCGATCGGCGTGTTGTCCGGCGCGGTGATCTCGCGATTGAGCGCGCTGATGATCCCGCTCGTGACCGTGCCGTCGAGACCGAACGGGTTGCCGATCGCGACCACGCCGTCGCCGACGGAGAGGTTGGCCGAGTCGGCGAGAGCGAGCGCCTTGAGCTTCGAGGCGGGCGCGTTGACGCGCACGACCGCGAGGTCGGTGCTCGGGTCCGTGCCGACCACGGTGGCCTTGTACGTCGAGCCGTCCATGAACTTGACGGTCACCGACGTCGCACCGCTGACAACGTGCTGGTTGGTGACGATGTCGCCGCGCGTGTCGTAGACGAAGCCCGTGCCGAGCGCGCTCGAGCTGCCTGACCCGCCGGGGAAGGGCGAATTCGACGAAGATTGGGTCGCGTCGATCTCGACGACCGCCGCGGTCCCGTTCTTCGCGATCTGGCCGACGGAGAGAGGCGTCGAGGCGACGTTGGTGCTGGTGCTCGGCGCGGTCGCGGCGGCGGGGGTCGCGGCGGGAGACGAGTCGTGCTTCAGCGCCACCGCGCCGGCGCCGGCTCCGCCTCCTGCGAGTGCCGCGACGGTGACCGCGACGGCGAGACGATTGTTCTTGTTGGGCATCTGCGTTTCATTCCTCCTGGTTGTCTTCCGACAGGAGACCAGCGGCCGCTATGCGGCTGCTGAGGATGACCTAAGAACTGGCTGAGAAGGCAGAGTGTCAGCCGTGTTCGCGCTTCCGCCCGCGATGCAGCACCGCGACTTCCGCCGCTTCTGGACGTCGATGGTGGCCTCGGGCTTCGCGACCCAGATGGTTGCGGTCGCGGTGGGTTGGCAGGTGTTCGCGATCCACCGCAGCCCGTTCGACCTCGGTCTGATCGGGCTCGCCGAGTTCGCGCCGGTGCCGCTGCTCGCGCTGCCGGCCGGGCAGCTCGCCGACCGGCTGCCGCGGACGGCGCTCGTCTTCGTCTCCAACCTCGCCGAGGCGGTCGTCGTCGGGCTGCTGCTCCTCGTCACGATCGGCGGCGCGCAGGAGCTCTGGCAGTTCGTCGTGCTCGCCGCGTTGACGGGCGCGACGGCCGCGCTCGGGAGCCCGGCCGGGCGCTCGCTGACGCCCGAGATCGTGCCGACCGACCTGCTGGCGGGAGCGCTGGCGATGCGCTCCGTCGGCGGCCAGGCGGCGACGATCGCGGGGCCGGTGCTGGGCGGCCTGCTGTTCGCGATCCAGCCGGAGCTCGTCTACGTCGTCGGCGCGTCGCTGCTCGTCTGGGCCGCCCTGCTCGCGCTCGGCGTCAAGCGCCCGGAGACGGCCGACCGCGCGATCCCCGCCCCGCCGGGCGTCAAGAGCCTCGTCGCCGGCGTCCGCTTCATCCGTGAGACGCCGATCATCCTCGGCGCGATCACGCTCGACCTGTTCGCCGTCCTCTTCGGCGGCGCGGTCGCGCTCCTGCCGCTGTTCGCGCGCGACATCCTGCACACGGGGCCGTTCGGGCTCGGCGTGCTGCGCGGCGCGACTGCGGTCGGCGCGGTGATCGCGGGGCTGCGTCTCGCGCGAAAGCCGCTCGGCGGGCATGCGGGCCGCAGCCTGCTCGTCGTCGTCGGCGTCTTCGGCGCGAGCATGATCGTGTTCGGGCTCTCGCGCTGGTTCTGGCTGTCGGCCCTCGCGCTCGCGGTCAGCGGGTTCGCAGACATGTTCTCGATGAACATCCGGTCGACGACGGTGGCGCTCGCGACGCCGAACAACCTGCGAGGCCGCGTCAATGCCGTCGAGGGCGTGTTCATCGGCGCCTCGAACGAGCTCGGCGCGTTCGAGTCCGGCGTCGCCGCCGCGCTGCTCGGCGCGGTACCTGCGGTCGTCGCGGGCGGCGCCTTGACGGTCGGGCTCGCAGTCGTCTGGCGCTGGGTGTTCCCCGCGCTGGCCGGGGTCGACCGGCTCGAGGACGTGCGGCCGTCAACCCCCGGTGCTGGAGAAGTGCTGGTAGTCGGGCGTGCCCGACCACCGACCGCCCCAGAGCCAGCCGACTGACGCGAACGCCCGCACGAGCACGCCGCCCGCGACCGCCATGCCGCGCCGGTAGCGCGAGCGGTCGAGGTACGTGCGACCGGCGGCCGGGCTGACGTAGCTCCCCTGCACGTACGGGTTCTCGATCGTGTTGATGTCGATCGCCTTGCCGAACGCATGCGCCGACCAGCGCTTCGGGCCGGGCGCGGATGCGAGCCGGCAGTTGAACGCGGACGTGTTGTCGGCCGCCATCGAGCGGCGGTCGCTCGCGCCGTACTTCGACACCGGCTCCATGCGCCGGATCGGGAAGCGCTCGTCGTAGAGGCGGCGGAAGACGGTGACGACGTCGCCGGCGACGTCGCGGTGCACGACGATCGCTCCCGTTTGCGCGCGGCCGTCGAACCCGACGAAGGAGACCCGGAGCAGGCGCAGCTGCGACGGCCCGACCGGGCAGCCCGCGTGCCACGAGGGGCCGAGCTCGGCCGCGGTGACCGTGCCCGTCGTGGCGTGGAACGGCGGAAGCGCCTGCACGACACGGCAGAGTACGCGGGATGCTGACCCTCTTCCTGGCGCTGGCGCTCGGCATTCCCGCGACACAGGCCTGCCCGCAGCGGATCGGCGTCGCCGCCCCGACCGCGCGCTCGACCACGGCGACGCTGACCGTGAGCGAGTGCGGGAGGCGCGTGCTCGGGCCCTGGCGTGCCCGCGTGGGCCGGAACGGCCTCTCCGCACACCACCGGGAGGGCGACGGGACGACCCCGACCGGGACGTTCGGCTTCGGCTCCGTCGTGTATGGGATCGACCCGGACCCCGGCGTGCGGCTGCGCTACCACCGGCTCGTCTGCGGCGACTGGTGGGACGAGGACCCGCGCTCCGCCTCGTACAACCGCTTTCGTCACGTCGGCTGCGGCAGCACGCCGCCGTTCGGCGGCGGCAGCGAGCCGCTGTGGCGGATCACGCCCGCCTACCGGCTGTTCGCCTACATCCGGTACAACGACGCGCCTGCCGTGCGCGGGCGCGGGTCGGCGATCTTCCTGCACGTCGACACCGGCCGCGCGACGAACGGCTGCGTCTCGCTGCCGCGCGCGCAACTCGTCTCGCTGCTGAGGCGGCTACGGCCCGGCGCGACGATCTCGATCGGCGGACGGTGAGCGGCGCACGGGCGCGGGCGGTGCGAACGAGCTCCGCGTTTCCGGGCGCATCACCTCTTCTTCGTGCATAATCTGCACCTGCCTGTATAGTTCTCACGGTGAAGAGCGCCGCCATCCTGGGCACCGCCGGGTACTCCGGCCAGGAGACGCTCGACCGCGTGCTCGCCCATCCCGGGCTCGAGCTGGTCGCGCTCGGCTCCGACTCCCTCGCGGGTGAAGGCGCGGCCGCGCTCGACCCGCGCTTGAACGGCTCGCTGCCCGCGTTCGTCCCCAACCTCGAGGCTGCCGCGAGCGGCGCGGACGTCCTCTTCCTCTGTCTCGACAACGATGCGGCAGCGGCCTTCGAGCCGCCGGAGGACACGGTCGTCGTCGACCTCTCCGGCGCGCACCGGCTCGCCGACGAGGAGACGGCGCGCAGCTGGTACGGCACCGCGCCGGGCGCCTGGAGTTACGGGCTGCCCGAGCTGTATCCCGCGGAGGGGTCGCTGATCGCGAACCCGGGTTGCTACGCGACGGCGGCGCTGCTCGCGCTCGGCCCGCTCGCCGAGGTGCTCGAGGGGCCGCTCGTCGTCGACGGCAAGTCGGGTGTCTCCGGCGCCGGCCGCACGCTGAAGGCGACCTCGCACGCGGGCGCGGTGCTCGAGAACCTCTCGCCCTACGCGATCGGCTCGCACCGCCACGCGCCGGAGATCGCGCAGCAGCTCGGCCGCCCCGTTTGCTTCGTGCCGCACCTCTTGCCCGTTCGCCGCGGCCTGTTGACGACCTGTTACGTGCAGTCGGGCGCCGACCTCGCTGCGCTGCTCGCGGCGGCGTACGAGCGCAGCCCCGTCGTGCGCGTGCTCCCGGAGGGCGTCGCCCCCGAGCTCGGGCGCGTGCAGGGAACGGACGCTGCGGAGATCGGCGTGTTCTCCGACGCCGCCACAGGGACGTCGATCGTGATCTGCGCGCTCGACAACCTCGGCAAGGGCGCTGCCGGCCAGGCCGTGCAGAACGCGAACCGCGCGCTCGGCTTCGCCGAGACAGACGGCTTGCGCCTGTCGGGGGTGCGCGTATGAGCGTGACCGCCGCGTCGGGCTTCGTCGCGTCGGGCGTGCGCGCGCACATCCGCAAGGAGAAGCTCGATCTCGCGCTGGTGCGCTCGCTGCCGCAGGCGACCGGCGCCGCGGTGTGGACGCAGAACCGCGTGCTCGCCGCGCCGGTCGTCGTCTCGAAGCGGCACCTCGAGGTTGCGCAGCCGCAGGCGGTTGTCGTCAACTCCGGGATCGCCAACGCCGCCACGGGCGCGCAGGGCGAGGCCGACGCGGTCGCGACCGCCGAGCGCGTCGCGTCGCTGCTCGAGCTGCAGCCCGAGCAGGTGGTCGTGCTCTCGACCGGCGTGATCGGCGCGCCGATGCCGATGGACCGCGTGCTCGCAGGTGTCGACGCGGCAGCCGCGGCGCTCGCGCCGGACGGCGGCGCCGACGCGGCAGAGGCGATCCTCACCACTGACACGCGCGCGAAGACGGCCGTCGCGCACGGCGACGGCTTCACCGTCGGCGGCATGACGAAGGGCTCGGGGATGATTCACCCCAACCTCGCGACGATGCTCGCCGTCGTGACGACCGACTACCCGCTCGAGCCCGGCGAGGCCATCGACTTCCTCAGACCGGCCGTGGACGTCAGCTTCAACGCGATCACCGTCGACGGCGAATGCTCGACGAACGACGCGGTCGTGCTGCTCTCGTCGGGCGCCGCCGCTGTCGAGCGCACGCCCGCCGGCGACGAGGCGTTCGCGCACGCGCTGCGCACGATCTGCTCCGATCTCTCGCAGCAGATCGTCAGCGACGGCGAGGGCGCGACACTCGTCGCGGAGATCAACGTCCGTGGCGCAGCGAGCGACACCGAGGCGCGCGCGATCGCGCAGCGCATCGCGACCTCGCCGCTCGTCAAGACGGCGCTCTTCGGGCGCGACGCGAACTGGGGCCGCGTGCTGATGGCCGCCGGCTCCGCGCCGCACAACGGCGGCTATGCGAACGTCGACGCCGCGCGTATCACGCTCTCGTACAACGGGACGGCCGTGCTCGTGGACGGCGCCCCGCAGAACGTCGAGCCGGACGTGGCGGGCGCCGTCTGCACGATCGACCTCGACCTCGGGCTCGGCGACGGCAGCGCGGCGTACCTGACCAGCGACCTCTCGTACGACTACGTGCGCATCAACGCGGAGTACCGCTCGTGACGCGGCTCGTCGTGAAGGTCGGCGGCGCGGTCGCGTCGGAGTCGGCCGACCGGATCCTCGGGCTGCGCGAGGACGGGCACGAGGTCGTCGTCGTGCACGGCGCCGGGCCGCAGATCACGGAAGAGATGCAGCGCCGCGGGATCGCGGTCGAGTTCGTCGGCGGCCGCCGCCGCACCTCGCGCGCCGCGCTCGACGTCGTGCGCGAGTCGATGGCGGCCGTGAACGCCGACCTGTGCGCGGCGCTCGGCGACGCCGCGGTGCCCGTCTTCGGCGACACCGCCGGCTTCCTCGCCGTCCCCGTGCCGCCGCTCGGCTGGGTCGGCGACCCGCTGCCCTGCCGCCCGCGGCCGGTTCTGGCCGCGCTCGCCGAGGGACGCGTGCCCGTGATGGCGCCGCTCGCCGTCGGCCCGTTGAACGTGAACGCCGACGACGCCGCTGCCGCACTTGCGCTCGGCCTCGGCGCGAAGCGCCTCGTCTTCCTGACGGACGTGCCGGGCCTCTACGTCGAGGGCGACCTCGTCGAGTCGATCGGCGCCGGGCATGCGACGCGCATGCTCGACGAGGGCGCGTTCGACGGCGGGATCGTCCCCAAGCTGCGTGCCGCGGCGCTCGCCGCCGGCAGCGGCATCAGAGCCGAGATCGGAAGGACGGCGGTGGTCGCATGACCCAGGAGCAAGTGTTGACTCATCACAATCTCCTGCCGACGTACGCGCGGCAGGACGTCACGTGGGTCGAGGGCGACGGTGCGTGGCTCGTCGACTCGAACGGGAAGCGCTACCTCGACCTGCTCGGCGGCATCGCCGTCGTCGGGCTGGGGCACCGGCATCCCGCGCCGCTCGCGGCCGCGCACGCGCAGCTCGACCGCCTGTGGCACACGTCGAACCTCTACTACACCGAGCCGATGCTCGAGCTCGCCGCGAAGCTGTCCGACCGCTTCGGCGGCGCGGACGCGTTCTTCTGCAACTCCGGCGCCGAGTCGATCGAGGCCGCGCTCAAGTGGGCGCGCAAGGCGACCGGCCGCGCGGGGCTCGTGGCACTCGAAGGGTCGTTCCACGGCCGCACGATCGGGGCACTCTCGGTGACCGGCCAGCCCGCCAAGCGAACGCCGTTCGAACCGCTCGTGCCCGGTGCGTCGTTCGCGACGCCGGACACGCTTGGCGACCACGTCGGCCCCGACACGGCCGCGATCCTGCTCGAGGTCGTTCAGGGCGAAGGCGGCGTGCATCCGCTGAGCAGCGAGACGCTCGCGGAGGCGCGGGCGCTCGCGGACGAGCACGGCTCGCTGCTGATCTTCGACGAGGTGCAGACGGGCGTCGGGCGCTGCGGCTCCTTCTTCGCGTGGGAGCGCGTCGGAGTAAAGCCGGACGCGCTCACGCTCGCGAAGGGGCTCGCGAACGGATTGCCGATCGGCGCGCTGCTCGTCGCGCACGACGCGCCGACGGCGTTCGAGCCGGGCGACCACGCGTCGACGTTCGGCGGCAATCCCGTTTCGTGCGCGGCGGCGTGCGCGGTCGTCGACACGATCGACGGCGCGCTGCTCGCGCACGTGAGGGAGCTCTCCGACCGCTTCACCGGGGCGCTGCCGGACGCGCGCGGGCTCGGGCTGCTGCTCGCCGTCGACGTCGACGGCCCGGCCGGCCCGTACGTCGACGCGGCGTTCTCGAAGGGCGTCGTCGTCGGCACGGCCGGTCCGAGCACGCTGCGCCTCACGCCCCCGCTCACGCTCTCCGCCGACGAGGCCGACCTTGCGATCGCGACGCTGACGGAGGTGCTCGGTTGACGACGAAGTTCGAGCGGCAGGGCGCGATCCTGCGCCTCGTCCAGGAGCAGCCGCTGCACACGCAGGCCGAGGTCGCCGACGCGCTGCGCACGCACGGCATCGACGCGGTGCAGGCGACCGTCTCACGCGACATCGCGCAGCTCGGGCTGACGAAGGTGCGAAACGGCGAAGGCAGGCTCGTCTACGCCCTGCCCGGCGCAGCCGACCTGCGGCGGCAGGAAGCTCTCGGATCGGCACTACGACGCTGGATGGGCGAGACGGCGACCTCCGGGACGCTCCTCGTCGCGCAGACCCCGCGCGGCTTCGCCGCGGCGCTCGCCGACGCGCTCGACGCGGCTGCGCTGCCGGAGGTCGCCGGCACGATCGCGGGCGACAACACGGTCTTCGTCGCGTGCAGCGACATGACGACGCCGGCCGAGCTCGACGCGTTCCTGCGGAGCCACCTGTGAGCGTCGCTCAGAAGAGCGGCGTGATCCTCGGCTCGCTGCCCGTCGGCGAGCGCGTGGGGATCGCCTTCTCGGGTGGGCTCGACACGAGCTGCGCGCTCGCGTGGATGCGCGAGAACGGCGCGATCCCATACGCATTCACGGCGGATCTCGGGCAGTACGACGAGCCTGATGTCGGCGCCGTCCCGGCGAAGGCGAAGCAGTTCGGTGCGGAGGAAGCCGTGCTCGTCGACTGCAAGGACGCGCTCGCGCGCGAAGGGGTCGTCGCGCTGCAATGCGGCGCGTTCCACATCCAGACGGCGGGCAAGCGGTACTTCAACACGACGCCGCTCGGCCGCGCGGTCACCGGGACCATGCTCGTCAACGCGATGGCCGAGCACGGCGTCGACATCTGGGGCGACGGCTCGACCTACAAGGGCAACGACATCGAGCGCTTCTACCGCTACGGCCTGCTCGTCAACGAGCACCTGCGCATCTACAAGCCGTGGCTCGACAGCACGTTCGTGGAGGAGCTCGGTGGCCGCAAGGAGATGAGCGAGTGGCTGCTCGAGCGCGGTCTGCCGCACGGCGCGTCCGTCGAGAAGGCGTACTCGACCGACGCCAACATGCTCGGCGCGACGCACGAGGCGAAGGACCTCGAGCTGCTCGCGACGTCGATGAAGATCGTCCAGCCGATCATGGGCGTCCTGCCGTGGTCGGAGGGGATCGAGGCGGAGACGGTGACGATCGCGTTCGAGCGCGGCTTCCCCGTTGCGGTCGGCAACGTGCAGGCGGCGGACCCGGTCGCCTTGATCCTCGCGGCGAACGAGGTCGGTGGACGGCACGGTCTCGGCATGAGCGACCAGATCGAGAACCGCATCATCGAGGCGAAGAGCCGCGGCATCTACGAGGCGCCGGGCATGGCGCTGCTGCATATCGCGTACGAGCGGCTGCTGTCGGCAATCCACAGCGAAGGCACGCTCGAGCGCTACGCCGTCGACGGCCGCCGTCTCGGCCGCCTGCTCTACGAGGGCCGCTGGTTCGACGTGCAGGCGTTGATGCTGCGCGAGGCGCTGCAGCGTTGGGTGGCGGCCGCCGTGACCGGCGAGGTGACGATCGAGCTGCGCCGCGGCGACGACTACACCATCCTCGACACGCGCGGCGACGGCGTCACCTACGACCCCGAGCGGCTGAGCCTGGAGCGCAGCGACACAGCCTTCACCGCGCAGGACCGCATCGGCCAGCTCGCGCTGAAGACGAACGACATCGCCGACGCACGGCGCATGCTCGCCTCACTCGGATGGTCGCTGTGAAGCTGTGCCCATGAACCTGTGGTCCGGTCGCGTCGGCGGCGAGCTCGCGCCCGAGGTGTGGGATTTTCTGCATGCCGACGACGCGGAGCTGCTGCCGTACGACCTGCAGGCGACACTTCTGCACGCGCAGCGGCTGCACGCCGCCGGCATCCTCGACGACGCCGAGTTCGCGGACGTGACAGAGCGGCTCGCCTCGATCGAGGAGGTCGACGAAGCGGACGAGGACGTCCACTCGTCGATCGAGCGCCAGCTCGGGGACGTCGGACGCAAGATCCACGCCGGGCGCTCGCGCAACGACCAGGTCGCCGCGGCGTTCCGGCTCTACGTCGGTGACGCGTGCGCGGAGGCGGACGTCGCGCTGGTCCGGTTCGCGCACGCCGTCCTCGACCGCGCCGCCGAGGAGGCGACGACCGCGATGCCGGGCTACACGCACCTACAGCGCGCCCAACCGGTGACGCTCGGCCACCACCTGCTCGCGTGGGTCGAGATGCTCGAGCGCGACCGCGTGCGCTTCGCGTTCGCCGCGGGGCAGGCAGCGCCCTCGCCGCTCGGCTCGGGCGCGCTCGCGGGCTCGACGCTGCCGATCCCGGCCCCGCCGAACCAGCTGCGCAACTCGATCGACGCCGTCGCCGACCGTGACTTCGCCCTCGACTACCTGTACGCGGCCGCAGTTCTCTTCACCCACCTCTCGCGGATCGGCGAGGAGATCGTGCTGTGGACGACGAGCGAGTTCGGGTTCGCACGCCTGCCGGAGCACGCGGCGACCGGCTCGTCGCTGATGCCGCAGAAGCTGAACCCGGACGTCGCCGAGCTCGCGCGCGGCAAGGCCGGGACGGCGATCGGCCGGCTCACCGGACTGCTCGCGACCGTGAAGTCGCTCGCGCTCGCCTACGACCGCGACCTGCAGGAGGACAAGCCGCCGGTGTTCGCCGCGCGGAAGGACGTCGGCGGCGCGTTCGGCGCGCTGACAGTGCTCGTCGACGGCCTCGCATTCGACCGCGAGCGCATGGCGGCCGCGAGCGCCGACCCGCTGCTGCGCGCGACGGACGCTGCCGAGGCGCTCGTCGCGGGGGGCATGCCGTTCCGCGACGCGCACGAGCAGATCGCGGGACAGGTTCGCGCAGGGACATTCGAAGCGCCGCCGGCGGGCAACCGGCTCGGCGATGTCACGAAAGCGGTCGCCGCCGCAAAGGAGCGCTGGTCATGACGACGCCACTCGAAGTCTCCCTCGCAGGGCGCGACTTCCTTCGCATCTCCGATCTCGTCCCTGCAGAGGCCGAATGCATCCTCGACAGGGCCCTGGAGATGCGCCTGACGCCGAAGCAGCAGCTGCTGCCCGGAGCGACGCTCGGCCTCTATTTCGCGAAGCATTCGACGCGCACGCGCGTCTCGTTCTCGGCGGGCATGGTGCAGCTCGGCGGCGCGGCGGTCCACCTCGCGCCGGAGGAGCTGCAGCTGTCGCGCGGGGAGTCGCTGCCCGACACTGCGCGCGCGCTCTCGCGCTACCTCGACGCGCTCGCGGTGCGCGTGCACTCGCACGAGGAGCTGCAGGAGTGGGCGGACTGGGCGTCGATCCCGGTGATCAACGCGCTGACGGCGGAGGAGCATCCGTGCCAGGCGCTCGCCGACGCGCTGACGATGCGCGACCGGCTCGGCTCGCTCGAGGGCGTCCGCGTGGCGTGGGTCGGCGACGGCTCGAACGTCTGCACATCGCTCGCACGGCTCGGCGCGCTCCTCGGCTACGAGGTCGTCGCCGCCTGCCCGGAGGGATACGAGCCGGCCGCCGACGTCCGCCTCGTCCGCGACCCGCGCGAGGCGGTCAGCCACGCCGACGTGATCGTCACCGACACCTGGGTGAGCATGGGCCAGGAGGCCGAGCACGACCAGCGCCTCCGCGACCTCGAGGCCTATCGCCTCGACGCAGCGTTGCTCGGCGAGGCCTCGCCCGACGCATTCGTCATGCACTGCCTGCCGGCGCACCCCGGCGAGGAGATCACCGCGGACGTGCTCTACGGCAACCGCTCGGCGATCTGGGACGAGGCCGAGAACCGCCTGCACGTCCAGAAGGCGCTGCTGGCTCTGCTGCTCGGCGCGTGACGCCGGAAAGGCTGGAATCTGATTCGGCGTAGCCGAATCAGATTCCAGCATTGGGTCTTCGCGCCCGATAACGGCCAGCGTGGAAGCCGCAGCCGTCCCTCAGCCCGCGCCTGCTCTCCGGCTGGGAGAGCTGCTCGTGCGCGCGGGCGCGGCGACCCAGGAGCACGTCGACCAGGCGCTCGAGCTGCAGCCGGTCCTCCGGAAGAAGATCGGCGAGCTGCGCCTCGCGCTCGGCCTCGGCTGCACGCTCGCCGTCGCCGCCGCCGACGCGCTCGAAGCGACGATCCGCCGCACCTATCGCCTGACGATCGCCGTCACCGACCGCGCACCCGACGTCGAGGAGATCGACGCCGAGAGCATGGCGGACGGCGCGCTCGACCTCGTCAACGAGCTGATCGGCCGCGCCGTCAACGCCGGCGCCGCGTCCTGATGGACGGCTCGACCGACGAGATCTTCGACGCCGCCGTTGCCGCCGGCGTGCGCAAGTTGCGCGAGGACGGAGCCGGTCGCTCGCCGGCGTGACGACGCTCGACGAGGTCCGCCGCATCACCGGCGACCGCCGCATCCTGGCGTAGCCTCGCCCCCTCGGGGTCGCTTCGACGAGGAGGGAACACATGGAGGCGCAGGCGCCGTACCCCGTGCAGTTCGCGGTCAGCTACCCCGACCGCGAGCTCAACCGACTCAGCACTGCATTCAGGCTGTTCGCCGCAATCCCGATCGCGATCATCGCGTACCTCGTGGGCGGAAACCAGGAGACCGTCGAAGCGGGGCGGCACGCCGCGAGCTTCGCGAGCGCCGGCGGCGCGATCTCCGTCGCCACGCTGCTGATGCTCCTCTTCCGTCAGAAGTACCCGCGCTGGTGGTTCGACTGGAACCGCGAGCTGCTGCGCTTCGAGAACCGCGTCGCCGCCTACCTCGCACTGCTCGACGACCGTTACCCGTCGACCGACGAGCAGCAGTCGGTCGCGCTCGACTTCCCCTACCCGGACGCGAAGAACGAGCTCAACCGCTGGCTGCCGCTCGTCAAGTGGCTGCTCGCGATCCCGCACTTCATCCTGCTCGCCTTCCTCTGGCTCGGCGCGTTCGGCGCCGTGATCGCCGCCTGGTTCGCGATCCTCTTCACGGGCCGCTACCCGCGCGGGCTATTCGACTACGTCGTCGGCGTGTTCCGCTGGACGAATCGGGTCCTCGGCTATTCGTATCTGCTCGTCACCGACGAGTACCCGCCGTTCCGGCTGCGGGACTGACCGGACGACGAGCGCCGTCGAGCCACACAGGACGGCGGCGACGAGGAAGCCGAGGCGGCCGCCGCCCGGCAGCGAGAACGTCAGCCCGAGTAGCGGCGTCCCGACGAGGATCGTCACCGCCGCGATCATGTTCACGAACCCGACCGCAGCGGCCGGCGCGTCGGGACGGATCCGCTGCGCGCCCGCGAACGCCGGGGC
>Ga0136846_1221313_pt1 | contig 16587 bp, 14 predicted proteins | sample HopSoiMetagenom2_FD_96841 | JGI IMG/M metagenome (GOLD analysis project Ga0136846, IMG submission 96841) | Grasslands soil microbial communities from Hopland, California, USA - 2 Assembly 2016 (version 4) | ecosystem: Environmental > Terrestrial > Soil > Grasslands | place: USA: Hopland... | reverse complement strand
CCCTCGACGTAGTGCACGTAGGCGCCCTCGTCGACGATGATCAGCGTCCGCTCGAACTGGCCCATGTTCTCGGTGTTGATCCGGAAGTAGGCCTGCAGCGGAATATCGACGTGCACGCCCTTCGGCACGTAGATGAACGAGCCGCCAGACCACACAGCGGTATTCAGGGCCGAGAACTTGTTGTCGCCGGCCGGGATCACGGTGCCGAAGTATTGCTTGAAGACGTCAGGGTGCTCACGCAGCGCGGTGTCAGTGTCGAGGAAGATAACCCCTTGTGCCTCAAGGTCTTCGCGGATCTGGTGGTACACAACTTCAGATTCGTACTGAGCCGCTACGCCTGAGACCAGCCGCTGCTTCTCCGCTTCGGGGATGCCCAGCTTGTCGTAGGTGTTGCGGATGTCCTCGGGCAGGTCGTCCCACGTCGCGGCCTGCTTCTCGGTGGAGCGCACGAAGTACTTGATGTTGTCGAAGTGAATGCCCTCGAGGTTGGAGCCCCAGTTCGGCATCGGCTTCTTGTCGAACGTGCGCAGCGCGCGCAGCCGGGTCTCCAGCATCCACTCCGGCTCGTTCTTCTTCGCCGAGATGTCGCGGACCACCGCGTCGGACAGCCCGCGTTGTGCGCTGGCGCCCGCGACGTCGGAGTCCACCCAGCCATAGCCGTACCGGCTCAGCGAGGCGATGGCCTCGTCCTGGCTGAGCGGTTCGCCCACCTTGTGGACCTCAGGGGTGGTCGTCATGTCGACGCTCCTTGCTTGCTCGTGGTGGCTTCGACGCGGGCTGTGCGTCGAAGGGTTGTTGGCTTTTCAGTGCTGGTATCGGTCAGCGGGACGTGCGTGGTGCACGCGCAGTCGCCGTTGACGATCGTCGCCAGCCGCTGCACGTGGGTGCCCAGGATCTCGGCGAACGCCTCTCGCTCGGTTTCGCACAATTCCGGGAACTCCTCTGCGACGTGCGATACCGGGCAGTGGTGCTGGCACAGCTGGATGCCATGGATCGGCCCGCTCACCGGCGTCGTGCTGGTCGCGTATCCGGCCTTGGTCAACGCGGCTGCCACCCGGTCGGCAGTCGATTCAACGTCGTCGGGCCCGTCGCTTACTCCCGCCAGAATGCTGTCGATACGCCGGCGCGCGAAGGTGCGCACCGCGTCCTCGCCGCCAATCTCCCGAAGCTGCCGCATTGCGGCCACTGCCAGGTCGTCGTAGGTGTGGCCGAGCTTGGCCCGGCCTGCGGCGGTGAGCCGGTACCGCTTGGCGGGCCGACCGCGTCCATGGTGCTGCCAGGCGGCCGCGGCGCTGGACTGCGCATCACCCGCGTCCAACAGCGCGTCCAGATGCCTGCGCACGCCGGCGGCGGAGATGCCGAGCCGCTCTCCGATCTCCCCAGCGGTGATCGGTCCGGCCTCCAGCAACAGCTGGATGATCGCCCCACGTGTGTGGCGATCTGTGCTGGAAGTCGCCGGCTTCGCGGCTCCAGCCTCCGGACGGAATTTCACAACACTATTGTGACGGAATTCCGATACCGGGTAAAGCAAGGGCAGCCTTATGGTGACTGGCGCCATAACGGTGGCGGCTACGCTGCTGTGGTGGCGTTTCGCCTGCGGTCCCTCAGCACATCGATTGCCGGATGGCACGGCGACGAACGGGCCGTCGGCTCTCCGCTGAACGATGCCGAGCTCATCGCGTTACGGCGGACACGCCTGTTCGGAGCCACCGGCACGGTATTGATGGCCATCGGGGCGTTGGGCGTCGGCGCTCGTCCGGTGGTGCAGGACCCGACCTTCGGGGTCCGGCTGCTGAATCTGCCGTCGCGCATCCAGACGGTGTCGCTGACCATGACCACCACCGGTGCGGTGATGATGACGCTGGCGTGGCTGATGCTCGGCCGATTGACGCTGGGCGACCGCCGCATGACGCGCAGCCAGCTGGACCGCACATTGCTGCTGTGGGTGTTGCCACTGCTCATCGCGCCGCCGATGTACAGCCGGGACGTCTACTCGTATCTGGCGCAGAGTGAGATCTCGCTGCAGGGCCTCAATCCATATCGGGTCGGTCCGGCACCCGGGCTCGGCCTCGACCACGTATTCACGCTGTCGGTGCCGAACATGTGGCGCGAGACTCCGGCGCCGTACGGTCCGTTGTTCCTCTGGATCGGTCGCGGCATCTCGGCATTGACGGGCGAAAACATCGTCGAAGCGGTGTTGTGCCATCGTCTGGTCGTGCTGATCGGCGTCGGCCTGATCGTGTGGGCGACGCCCCGGCTGGCCCGCCGCTGTGGGGTCGCAGAGGTGAGTGCGCTGTGGCTTGGCGCGGCGAACCCGCTGCTGATCATGCATCTGGTCGCCGGTATTCACAACGAGGCGCTGATGCTGGGCCTGATGCTGGCGGGCACCGAGTTCGCCCTCCGCGGAGTCGACGCTGCCGGACCGCTGCTGCCAAAACCTCTGGCCTGGCCGCATGGCCGAGACGACTGGGCGCGATGGCGACCGATGGCCCACCTTCTCATCGGCATCGTGCTGATCACGCTGTCCTCGCAAGTCAAACTGCCGTCGCTGCTTGCACTTGGCTTCGTGGCGATGGCCCTGGCCTTCCGCTGGGGCGGCACGGTCAAGGCATTCCTGGTGACGGGGGGATCGCTCACTGCGGTGTCGGTCGCGGTGATGGCGCTGATCGGCTGGGCCAGCGGCCTCGGGTTCGGCTGGGTCTTCACGCTGGGCACCGCCAACGTCGTCCGCAGCTGGATGTCGCTGCCCACGTTGCTGGCCCTGGGCACCGGGCAGGTCGGCATCCTGCTGGGGTTGGGCGATCACACGACCGCGGTGCTCGGCCTGACCCGTGCGATCGGTGTGTTCACCATCGCGATCATCGTGACGTTCTTACTGGCTGCAGTGCTGCGTGGGCGGCTGCACCCGGTCGGCGGCCTGGGCGTCGCGCTCGGCATGACCGTGCTGCTCTTTCCTGTCGTGCAGCCGTGGTACGTGCTGTGGGCCGTGATCCCGCTCGCCGCGTGGGCCACCCGGCCCGCGTTTCGCACCACGACCATCGTCGTCACCCTCGTGGTCGGCATCTTCGGCCCGACGGCCAACGGTGACCGGTTCACGCTGTTCCAGATCCTGCTCGCGGTTGTGGCGAGCACGGTGATCGTGCTCATCCTCATCGGCCTGACCTACTACCGCCTGCCGTGGCGCAAGCTGCCAGACCCCGGCGCCCCGCAGCTGGTGGAAGAGCCTCCCATCGTCGAACCGGTAATACCGGCGCCGGAGCCCGCCAAGCCCGGCGCTTACGCTGAATCCCCGTGACCTCCGACTCCTGTGCCGTCGGCTCCTCGCGCGAGCGCTCGTCGGCCGTCCCCGTGCGTCTGCGCGGGGTCAGCAAGCGGTACGGGTCGACGACGGCCGTCGCAGAACTCGACCTCGACGTTCACGCCGCGGAAGTACTCGCGCTGCTCGGCCCCAACGGCGCAGGCAAGACCACCACGGTGGAAATGTGCGAGGGCTTCATCAAGCCCGACGCGGGCAGCATCGAGATCCTCGGCCTTGACCCCTTCGCCGACAACGCCCGCGTGCGTGAGCGAATCGGGGTAATGCTGCAGGGCGGCGGCGGATATCCCGCGGCGCGGGCCGGCGAGATGCTGAATCTTGTTGCGGCGTATGCCGCCAACCCGCTCGACCCGCAATGGCTGATGGACACGCTCGGCCTGACCGAGGCGGCGCGCACGACCTACCGACGGCTCTCGGGCGGCCAGCAGCAGCGGCTGGCCCTGGCGTGTGCTGTTGTGGCTCGTCCGGAGCTGGTGTTCCTCGACGAGCCCACCGCGGGCATGGATGCGCACGCACGAATAGTGGTGTGGCAGTTGATCAATGGATTGCGCCGAGACGGCGTCACGGTGGTCTTGACCACTCATCAGCTGACCGAGGCCGAGGAGCTGGCCGACCGGATCGTGATCATCGACCACGGCGTCGCGGTGGCCACCGGCACACCGGCGGAGCTGATGCGCAGCGGCGCCGAGAACCAGCTGCGGTTTCGCGCGCCGCGGATGCTTGACCTCTCGCTGTTGGTGTCGGCGCTGCCCGAGAGTTACAAAGCCACCGAGACCGCACCGGGCGAATATCTGGTCGAGGGCCACATCGACCCCCAGGTGCTGGCCACCGTCACCGCGTGGTGCGCGCGTCTCGATGTGTTGGCCACCGACATGCGAGTCGAGCAGCGCAGCCTCGAGGACGTCTTCCTCGATCTGACCGGCCGGGAGCTGAGACCGTGACCACTCGTTACTTGCCGAAACTGCGCACAGATCGCGAAATAGGCCGAAAACGCGATCTGTCCGCAGTCTCGACGCGGGGCGGGCGATCGTGACCAACCTCTTTGCCCCAGGGACGTTTGCGCCCGATCCTCGTCCCGCGACGGTGCAGAAGATGCTGGCCGCGCAGTTCGGCCTGGAACTCAAGCTGCTGCTGCGCAACGGTGAGCAGTTGTTGCTCACCATGTTCATCCCGATCACGCTGCTGGTCGGCCTGACGCTGCTGCCGCTCGGCTCGTTCGGGGAGAACCGCGCGGCGACGTTCGTGCCGGCGATCATGGCGCTGGCGGTGATCTCGACGGCGTTCACCGGGCAGGCGATCGCGGTGGCGTTCGACCGCCGCTATGGAGCGCTGAAACGACTGGGCGCCACCGCGCTGCCGGTGTGGGGCATCATCGCGGGCAAGTCGCTGGCCGTGGTGGCCGTGGTGTTCCTGCAGTCGATCTTGTTGGGCGCCATCGGTTTTGCTCTGGGCTGGCGGCCGAACATCGCCGGGCTGATTCTTGGAGCGGCGATCATCGCGCTCGGCACCGCGGGTTTCGCGGCGCTTGGCCTGCTGCTGGGTGGCACGCTGCGCGCCGAGATCGTGCTGGCGGTCGCCAACCTGTTGTGGTTCGTCTTCGCCGGACTAGGCGCGCTGACGCTGGAGGGCGGGATGGTGCCGCACGGCGTGCAGTGGGTGGCCCGCTTGACGCCGTCAGGTGCGTTGACGGAGGCGCTGTCGCAAGCGATGACGCTGTCAGTGGACTGGTTCGGGCTGGCGGTGCTGGCGGCGTGGGGCGCGGTCGCCGCGCTATGTGCGCTGCGCTGGTTCCGCTTTACCTGACGAGTTGAGCTGCGCCAGTAAGTATTCCAGCTGACCGACCTCTTCGATGTTGTGCTTCACCCACGCGCGCAGCATGTGGTCGGGAAACCTTCGGCAGAGCATGCGGTTGATCGGCGCGAGCAGGCGAGACCGCGCCCCGACGTCCATCACGGAAACGTAGTGTGTGCCGTCGCCTCCCGCGGACCAAGTGTGCTCGAGCTGAAAGATCACAACTCCCGCGACGCGTTGCACCAGCCGGATACCGGTCTCGTCGAGCTTCTCCACGCGGTCGACGACGTCGACCTTGAATTCCGGCCGCCCGCCGAAGGCTTCGACCATTCGGAAGCTTGCGCCTTCGGCAGCGCCACCGCCCGGCGCCGGACGGGCGAGCTCCCAGCTGATGTGGTCGATCGGATGCCAGGCCAGATACCGGTCGATGATCACGCCGCCGTAGGACATGGTGCCGCCTAGATGGGTGAACCAGTCGAGCAGCATTTCCGGGCTCACGCCAACCAGCGGCTGGTGATCGATCGTCGCTCGCCGACGATGATGTGGCGCGTCGGTGAAGCGCACCGTGGCGGTCTCGACAGGCCGCAGTGGATAAAGCACGGGTCGGGTCATCTCGTAGCTCCTAAGATACGGCGTCGTTTCTTACTGGGTTACGCTAGACTCCGAATTTAAGATACGCAAGCGTTTCTTCAAGGAGATATATGCGACGGCGCCGTGGCGAGGAACTGGATGCGGCGATCCGAGACGCGGTCATGGCACTTCTGGCCGCGAACGGTCCCGGTGGTGTGACGATGGAGGCGGTCGCGTCCGCCGCCCGCACCAGTAAGCCGGTGCTCTACCGACGGTGGCCGGACAGTGCGAGCCTGCTCCGAGGCACGTTGCTGCGCATGGCAACTGGGGCCATCCCCCACGAAGATACCGGCAGCTATCGGGGCGACATGCTTGCCATTCTTCGGGGCTGGGCGGCGTTGTTCAGCGGTTCTGCCGCCCCGGCGCTGCAGGCGTTGATCTCGGCGATGGCGCACGACCACGAGCTGGCCGTCGCGTTTCGCGAGGACGTCATCGGCTGGCGCAAGAAGGAGATGGCGGCGCTGCTGTCCCGTGGCATCGCTCGAGGTGATGTCCGCGCGGACGTTCCCGTCGAGATCGCCCGCGAGTTGGGCCAGAGCGTGCTGTGGCACCGCCTCTTGGTCACTGGAGATCCGATCACCGACGATCTCGTCGTGCAGATCGTCGACGAAGTGCTCGTGCCATTCGTGGCCCCGCGAGACTGAGCCAACGGCAGCCCGCTACTACGTGCTGTAGTTGCTGTCCTCTACGATCGAGGCCGTGCCCGTCGGACGATTCTTCCTGCGGCTGGTCGATCCGCTGCCCATGCCGAGCGTCCGGGTTCAACGTGTCCTCGCGTTCCTGGTCATCCTGACCCAGGGCGGCATCGCGGTCACCGGCGCGATCGTCCGAGTCACCGCGTCGGGCCTCGGGTGCCCGACCTGGCCTCAGTGCTTTCCCGGCAGCTTCGTTCCGATCCCCCGCGCCGAGGTCGCCGTCATTCATCAGGCCGTCGAGTTCGGCAACCGGATGATCACGTTCCTGGTGGTGCTGACGGCCGCGCTGGCGGTGCTGGCCGTCACGCGCGCCCGCCGTCGCCGCGAAGTACTGATCTACGCCTGGCTGATGCCGGCGTCGACGGTGGTGCAGGCGGTGATCGGCGGCATCACCGTGCTGACTGGATTGCTCTGGTGGACGGTCGCCATCCACCTGCTGGCCTCCATGACGATGGTGTGGCTGGCCGTGCTGCTGTACGTCAAGATCGGCGAACCCGATGAGGATCCTCCGACGCCCGTGGTGCCAAAACCGTTGCGCCACTTGACCGCCTTGACCGCCGCTGTGCTCGCCGCGCAACTCGTGAGCGGCACGCTGGTGACAGGTGCCGGACCGCACGCGGGCGACAAGAGCATCACCCAGCCGGTGCCGCGACTGCAGGTCGAGATCACGACGCTGGTACATCTGCACTCGTCGCTGCTCGTCGCCTACCTGACGCTGGTGGTCGGCCTCGGCTTCGGGCTGTTGGCCGTGCATGCCCAACGCGCGGTGATGCTCCGGCTGGGCGTGCTGCTGGCGCTGGTGTGCGCCCAGGGGCTTGTCGGCACCGTGCAGTTCTTCACCGGTGTGCCCGCCGCGCTGGTGGCCATCCATGTGCTCGGCGCTGCTGCCTGCACCGCCGCCACCGCGGCGCTATGGGCGTCGATGCGACAGCGGTCCGAGCCCGAGCCGGTCCAGGGCTGACTCGACTCCCAACGCGAACTCCCGCTGCTGCCGCGTTCTCGTGGCCTTGTCCAATTGCCGCCAGCCCAGCGACGGCTCGACCAGCTCCAGTTCCAGAACCTGCGCGTCGCGCCGGTTTCCAATCACGTCGACGCGCGCGTACAACAGATCGGCGACGCCCATGCCGAGGTGGGCGGCCGCGGCCGCCAGCGCGGCATGACCCACGTCCCACACCTCGAAGTCGGGATCGGCCGGTGCGAGTGTCTCCTCGGCGTATGTGCCGGACTCGTCGAACACCGGCGCCTGTCCCGGCGGCGGCAGGATCGGGGCCTTCGTGAACGCGTGCGACTGCCGGCCACCCAGGAACACCAGCGCGGTCTCACCGTCCTCAATCCGGGGGTCGTAGGGCTGCACCAGCACCGTGCGCCCTTCGGCCTGCAGCGCCGCGGCGTGGGCTAGGGCCTCATCTGGATCGGAAAACCTCAGCGCACCAACGGATCCCACGCCAATTGCCGGTTTCACCACCACTTCTCCGCGGGGCAGCCGTATCTTCTCGCCGGGCGCGAAGAACCGGCTCGGCACCGTCGGGACGCCGGCGTCGGCGAGGTCGGCGAGATAGCGCTTGTCGGTGTTCCACAGCACGACCTGGGGCGGGTTGAGCAGATTACGGACACGCTTTGTCCACACCAGGAACTCGTCGAGCCGGTCGATGTAGTCCCACGCCGCCCGCAGGATCACCAGATCGGCCTCCAGGGCCTGCGGGTCATCCCAGGACAGCCATCGGGCATGCAACCCGCGTTTGCCCAGCGCTGCGACCAGCCCGTCGTCGTCGCCGTCGCCCTCCGGCAGCGCCGGGCAGCCCGCCAGCACGATGCGCGGATGGAACACGTCGGGACGCGCAAGCTTCACCTTGGCAGGATAGTCAAGATGAAGGCCATTGAAGTCGCCGAGACCGGCGGACCCGAAGTCCTGACCTACGTCGATAAAGACAAGCCCGCCCCTGGCTCGGGCGAGGTGCTGATCAAGGCCGAAGCGATCGGCGTGAACTTCATCGACACCTACTTCCGGTCCGGGCAGTATCCGCGGGAGGTGCCGTTCATCGTCGGCACTGAGGTGTGCGGCACCGTCGAGGCGGTCGGCGACGACGTCGCGGCGCTGAGCGTCGGAGATCGGGTCGTCACCGCGCAAGCCAACGGCGCCTACGCCGAATATTGCGTGGCGCCAGCCGATTTCGTTGCGTACGTGCCCGAGGGTGTCAGCCCGGACGCGGCGGCTGCGTCGCTCCTCAAAGGCATGACCGCGCATTACCTGATCAGCTCGGTGTATCCGGTGCAGCAAGGCGACGCCGTGCTGGTGCATGCGGGTGCGGGCGGTGTCGGACTCATCCTGACGCAATGGGCCACCAGCCAGGCCGTCCGGGTGATCACCACCGTGTCGACACCGGAGAAGGGCGAGCTGTCGCGCAAGGCTGGCGCCGTCGAGGTGCTCGACTATCCAGAGGACGCTGAGGAGTTCGGGGCCAAGATCAAGGACCTGACCGACGGCGGAGTCGCCGCGGTATACGACGGCGTCGGCGCGGCCACCTTCGACGCCAGCCTGGCGAGCGCGCGTATCCGCGGCACCGTCGCGCTGTTCGGCGCGTCCAGCGGACCCGTGCCACCGTTCGACCCGCAGCGGCTCAACACAGCCGGTTCACTGTTCCTGACCAGGCCCACACTCGCGCACTACACCCGCACACCGGACGAATTCGCCTGGCGTGCAGGTGAACTGCTCAACGCGATCGCCGACGGCACCATCACCGTCACGGTCAGTGAGCGTTATCGGCTCGAGGATGCCGAGCGGGCCCACCGCGACCTGCAGGGCCGCAAGACCGTCGGCTCCGTGGTGCTAGTGCCCTAACACCGTCGGCAGCGCCAAGCCCGAATCGACAGCCAGCGCGCAAAAGACCACGGCCAGGTAATTATTGGACTGTAGGAACAGCCGCAGAGGCTTCACCGGTTCGCCGCGGCGCACACCGGCATACAGCTGATGGGCCATCACCAGGAACCAGGCGCCTGCCAGCAGCGCCACCGACGCGTACAGCCAGCCCGTTGTGAGCGCCAGCACGAGCGTCGCCAACACCGTCAGCCACGTGTACACCAGGATCTGCTTGGTGACCTGCCGCTCGGTGGCCACGGCGGGCAGCATCGGCACCCCGGCCGCCTGGTAGTCCTCCTTGTAGCGCATAGCAAGCGCCCACGTGTGCGGCGGCGTCCAGAAGAAGATGATCGCGAACATCACCAGCGCCGGCCATTGGATGGTCCCGGTGACCGCGGACCAGCCGATCATCACCGGCATGCAGCCGGCCGCCCCGCCCCACACGACGTTCTGTGAGGTGCGGCGCTTCAGCAGCAGCGTGTACACGAGCACGTAGAACGCGATGGTCGCGCCGGCCAGATGCGCGGACAGCATGTTGGTCGTCCACCACAGCCAGAAGAACGAGCCGACCGACAACGCCAGCCCGAACACCAGCGCGTGACTTCGCGGCACGGTGGCCCGGGCCAGCGGCCGACGGGCGGTCCGCTTCATGACCTTGTCGATGTCCGCGTCGGCCACGCAGTTCAGCGTGTTGGCGCCCGCGGCCGCCAGCAGGCCGCCGAACAGGGTGTTCAGGATCAGCAGCGGATCAACAGTGCCGCGGTGGGCCAGCAGCATCGCCGGAATCGTTGTGACGAGCAGCAGCTCGATCACCCGCGGTTTTGTGAGTGACAGGTAGCCGAGGAGCGTGGTGCGGATCCGGTTCGGCGCCCCATCGATAAGGCGGCCTTCGCGAATACTCACGCAAATACTCCTAAGGGTCGCCGCGGCGCGCAGCGTCTACTACAGGCGATGGTAGACCGCGTGTAAACGCCGTCCTAATCGTCCCCTACGGACCTGCGGCGGCCCAGGTTCGCGCACTAGGGTGGGGTGAAGCGGATTGCCAAGCTCACACATCAAGGGAGTGCGCCACGTGACCACACTCGACGAGATCTCTGCCCTGACCCGCCCGAATCATCCCGACGACTGGACCGAGCTGGACTCGGTCGCGGTGGACACCGTCCGGGTGCTGGCGGCGGACGCGGTCCAGAAGGTGGGCAACGGTCATCCCGGCACTGCGATGAGCCTGGCGCCGCTCGCCTACACACTGTTTCAGCGGCAGATGCGGCACGACCCCAGCGACACGCACTGGCTCGGGCGTGACCGATTCGTGCTGTCGGCCGGCCATTCCAGCCTCACCCTGTACATCCAGCTGTATCTGGGTGGGTTCGGGCTGGAACTCTCCGACCTCGAGTCGCTGCGGACGTGGCAGTCAAAGACGCCGGGCCATCCGGAGTTCCGCCACACCACGGGCGTGGAGATCACCACCGGACCGCTGGGCCAGGGCCTTGCCTCGGCGGTCGGGATGGCGATGGCGTCGCGCTACGAGCGCGGCCTGTTCGATCCGGACGCCGCACCTGGCACCAGCCCCTTCGACCACCACATCTACGTGATCGCGTCCGACGGCGACATGGAGGAGGGTGTCACCAGCGAGGCGTCGTCGCTGGCGGGCACGCAACAACTCGGCAACCTGATCGTGTTCTACGACCGCAACCAGATCTCGATCGAGGACGACACCGACATCGCGCTGTCCGAGGACACCCCTGCGCGCTACCGCGCCTACGGATGGCATGTGCAGGAGGTCGAGGGCGGCGAGAACGTGGTGGGCATCGAGGAGGCCATCGAGGAGGCCAAGCGGGTCACCGACAAGCCGTCGTTCATCGCGATCCGCACGATCATCGGCTACCCGGCGCCGAACCTGATGAACACCGGCAAGGCGCACGGTGCGGCGCTCGGCGACGAGGAAGTCGCCGCGGTCAAGAAGATCCTCGGCTTCGACCCCGACAAGACGTTCGAGGTGCGCGACGAGGTCATCGAGCACACCCGCAGGCTCGTCGGCCGCGGCAAGGAAGCCCACGAGAAGTGGCAGGGCGAATTCGACGCGTGGGCACAGCGCGAGCCGGACCGTAAGGCGCTGCTGGATCGGCTGACCGAGCAGAAGCTGCCCGACGGCTGGGATGCCGACCTGACGCACTGGGAGCCGGGTTCCAAGCCGCTGGCCACCCGCGCGGCATTCGGTCAGGTGCTCAACGACGTCGCGCCGAAGCTTCCCGAATTATGGGGCGGCTCTGCGGATCTGGCGGGCAGCAACAACACCACGATCAAGGGCGTGAAGTCCTTCGGCCCGACGTCGATCTCGACGAAGGACTACACCGCGGATCCCTACGGCCGCGTGCTGCACTTCGGCGTGCGCGAGCACGCCATGGGTTCCATCCTGTCCGGCATCGTGCTGCACGGGCCGACCCGCGCGTTCGGCGGCACGTTCCTGCAGTTCTCGGACTACATGCGCCCGGCGGTGAGGTTGGCGTCGCTGATGAACATCGACACCATCTACGTCTGGACCCACGACTCCATCGGACTGGGCGAGGACGGCCCGACACATCAGCCGATCGAGCATCTGGCGGCGCTGCGCGCCATCCCCAACTTGTCGGTGGTGCGGCCGGGCGATGCCAACGAGACGGCCTACGCCTGGCGGACGATTCTGGCGCGCGGTGCAACCAGCGGCCCGGTCGGTTTCATCCTGACCCGTCAGGGCATTCCGGTGCTGGACGGCACCAGCGCCGAGGGCGTCGCCAAAGGTGGCTACGTGCTGGGCGGCGCGCCCGACGAGAACCCCGACGTGGTGCTGATCGGCACCGGGTCCGAGCTGCAACTGGCCGTGGCCGCGCAGAAAATATTGGCGGACAAGGGAATCACCGCGACGGTGGTGTCGATGCCATGCGTCGAGTGGTTCGAATCCCAGCCGGCGGAGTATCGCGACAGCGTGCTTCCACCGGCGGTGTCAGCGCGCGTGGCCGTCGAGGCGGCCGTGGCGCAGAGTTGGTACAAGCTGGTCGGCGACACCGGCGAGATCGTCTCGATCGAGCACTACGGCGAATCCGCCGACGACAAGACGTTGTTCCGCGAGTTCGGTTTCACCCCCGAGGCTGTGGTGGCCGCCGCGGAGCGATCACTCGACAACTGATTTCGAAAGGCGAAAACCATGGCTCAGAATCCCAATCTTGCGGCACTGTCCGCGGCTGGTGTGTCGGTATGGCTGGACGACCTGTCCCGCGACCGGCTCCAGACCGGCAACCTGCAGGAGCTGATCGACACCAAGAGCGTGGTCGGGGTGACGACGAACCCGACGATCTTCCAAGGCGCGCTGTCCAAGGGCCACGCCTATGACGAGCAGGTCAAGGAGCTCGCCGAGCGGGGCGCCGACGTGGACGCCACCATCCGCACCGTCACCACCGACGACGTTCGCAATGCCTGCGACGTGCTGGCCAAGCAATACGAGCTGTCCGACGGTGTCGACGGCCGGGTGTCGATCGAGGTCGACCCACGACTCGCGCACGACACCGACAAGACGATCCTGCAGGCGATCGACCTGTGGAAGACCGTCGACCGGCCGAACCTGTTCGTCAAGATCCCGGCGACGCTCGCAGGGTTGCCTGCGATCACCGCCACTCTGGCGGAAGGCATTTCGGTCAACGTGACCCTGATCTTCTCCGTCGAACGCCACCGCCTCGTGATGGACGCCTATCTGGCCGGGCTGGAGAAGGCCAAGGAGGCCGGACACGACATCTCCAAGATCCATTCGGTCGCGTCGTTCTTCGTTTCGCGAGTGGACACCGAAGTCGACAAGCGGCTGGAGAAGATCGGCGGTGACGAGGCGTTGGCACTGCGCGGCCAGGCCGGGGTGGCCAACGCGCGGTTGGCATACGCCGCCTACGAAGAGGTGTTCGCCGGCGGCGCCCGGTACGAGGCGCTCAAGGCGGACGGCGCCCGCGTTCAGCGGCCCCTGTGGGCATCGACCGGTGTCAAGAACCCGGACTACGCCGACACGCTATATGTCAGCGAGTTGGTCGCGCCCAACACCGTGAACACCATGCCGGAGAAGACGATTGACGCGGTCGCCGACCACGGGGTCATCACCGGCGACACCGTCACCGGAAAGGCCGACGAGGCTCAGGCGGTGTTCGACAAGCTCGACGCGGTCGGCATCGATCTGCCCGACGTGTTCAAGGTACTTGAGGACGAGGGCGTGGAGAAGTTCGAGAAGTCGTGGCTCGAATTGCTCGACGCCACCCGGGAACAACTCGACGCCGCCAAGAAATGACAGCCGTCACCGATAAGGCCGCTTCTATCGGAGCGGACTGGCGTAACCCGTTGCGGGACAAGCGCGACAAGCGCATGCCCCGCATTCCGGGTCCGTGCGGTGTGGTGATCTTCGGTGTCACGGGCGACCTGGCACGCAAGAAGCTGATGCCGGCAATCTACGACCTGGCCAACCGTGGACTGCTGCCTGCTTCGTTCGCGCTGATCGGGTTCGCCCGAAGGGATTGGGCCCACGAGGATTTCGCCAAGATCGTGTACGACGCCGTCAAGGAGCACGCGCGCACCCCGTTCCGCCAGGAGGTCTGGGATCGCCTGGCGGAAGGCATCCGTTTCGTGCCGGGCACCTTCGACGACGAGGCGGCGTTCGGGCGACTCGCCGAAACACTCGAGAAGCTCGACGCGGAGCGCGGCACCGGCGGCAACCACGCGTTCTATCTGTCCATCCCGCCCAACGCTTTTCAGGTGGTATGCGAGCAGCTGCACAAGTCGGGGCTGGCCCGCCCGCAGGAGGGCCGCTGGAGCCGAGTCGTCATCGAGAAGCCGTTCGGTCACGACCTGCAGAGCGCCCGCGAGCTCAACACGGTGGTCAACAGCGTCTTCCCCGAGGAGTCGGTGTTCCGCATCGACCACTATCTGGGTAAGGAGACGGTTCAGAACATCCTGGCGCTGCGGTTCGCCAACGAGTTGTACGAGCCGATCTGGAACAACAACTACGTCGACAGCGTGCAGATCACCATGGCCGAGGATATCGGCCTCGGCGGGCGCGGCGGCTACTACGACGGAGTCGGAGCCGCCCGCGATGTCATCCAGAACCACCTGCTGCAGCTGCTTGCCCTGACCGCCATGGAGGAGCCGGTCAGCTTCGGACCGCATGAACTTCAAGCAGAGAAGATCAAGGTGCTCTCGGCCACCCAGCTCATGCAGCCCCTGGATCAGACCACCGCGCGCGGTCAGTACGCCGCGGGCTGGCAGGGCAGCGAGAAAGTCGTCGGACTGCTCGAAGAGGAGGGATTCTCCAAGGACTCCACCACCGAGACGTACGCGGCGATCGCGCTGGAGATCGACACCCGCCGCTGGGCGGGCGTGCCGTTCTTCCTGCGCACCGGAAAACGCCTGGGGCGCAGGGTGACCGAGATAGCGCTGATCTTCAAGCGGGCCCCGCACCTGCCGTTCGACAAGACGATGACCGAAGAGCTCGGCCAGAACGCGTTGGTGATCAGGGTGCAGCCCGACGAAGGCATCACGACGCGGTTCGGCTCCAAGGTTCCCGGCAGCGCCATGGAGGTCCGGGACGTCAACATGGACTTCTCCTATGGCTCGGCGTTCGCCGAGGATTCCCCCGAGGCTTATGAACGGCTGATACTCGACATGCTGCTCGGCGAGCCGTCGCTGTTCCCGGTGAACAGAGAAGTCGAATTCTCCTGGGAGATACTCGATCCCGTGTTGGACTACTGGGCGTCGCATGGCAAGCCGCAAGGCTACGAATCAGGAACCTGGGGACCGCCGTCTGCCGACGAGATGCTTCACCGCATGGGCCGGGAATGGAGGCGGCCGTGACGAGCGCTAGCGCGAGGAACCGATAACTATGATCGTTGACCTGCCGGGAACGACGACCAACGACATCAACAAGAAGATCATCGGCCTTCGCGAAGAGGGCGGCGCGATCACGTTGAGCCGGGTGCTCACCCTGGTGATCTCACTTGACTCCGACGATCTGCTTGAAGACTCCATCGAGGCGGCCAATTTCGCGAGCCGCGAACACCCATGCCGGGTGATCGTCGTGTCCCCCGGCGATCGAGGCGCCGCCGAGTCACGACTCGATGCGCAACTGCGCGTCGGCGCTGATGCGGGTGCGGGCGAGGTCGTGGCCTTGCGCTTGCACGGTGACCTCGCCGACCACGCCAGCAGCGTGGTGTTGCCCTTCCTGTTGCCCGATACCCCGGTCGTGGCGTGGTGGCCGGCGGGGGGTCCGGCAGTTCCGGCACAGGACCCATTGGGCAAGTTGGCAATTCGCCGGATAACGAATGCAACGGATTGCTCGGACCCGCTGGCCGCGATCAAGAGCCGCCTGCAGGGCTACACCGACGGCGACACGGACCTGGCGTGGGCCCGCATCACATACTGGCGCGCCCTACTGGCCGCCGCAGTCGATCAGGAACCGCACGAGCCGATCAGCTCGGCCCTGGTGTCGGGCCTGAGGGATGAACCGTCGCTCGACGTCCTTGCGGGTTGGCTGGCCGCCCGGATCGACGGCTCGGTACAGCGCGCAGTTGGCGAACTGAAGGTGGAACTCGTCCGCAACGGCGAGACGATCACGCTGAGGCGGCCCCAGACCGGGGTGACAGCCACGCTGACCCGGACCAGCAGGCCCGAGGCACGGATTCCGTTGGCGCGCAGGGAAGCCAAGGAATGCCTCGCCGAGGACCTGCGCAGACTGGACGCGGACGAGATCTATCACGAGGCGCTGCAGGGCATCGAGAAGGTGCAGTACATATGAGCCCCGTCGTCGAGAAATACCCCGACACCGCGGCGTTGGTCGCCGCGGCCGGCGACCGACTGGTTGACGCGATCACCGACGCGATCGACAAACGCGGCAAGGCGCAGATCGTGCTGACCGGTGGCGGCACCGGCGTCGGCATGCTCAAACGGGTCGGCGAGCGCGGCGACAAGATCGACTGGTCCAAAGTGCATCTGTACTGGGGCGACGATCGCTTCGTGCCAGAAGACGATGACGAGCGCAACTACAAGCAGGCCCGCGAAGCGCTGCTCGACCACATCGACATCCCGGTCGACAACGTCCATCCAATGTCGGCCAGTGGCGGCGAATTCGGCGACGACCTAGACGCAGCGGCACGCGACTACGAGCAGGTGCTGGCCGCCAACGCCGACGACGGCCAAGCCGCACCGGACTTCGATGTGCACCTGCTGGGCATGGGCGGCGAGGGCCACATCAACTCGCTGTTTCCCGAGACGCCAGCGGTCCGCGAGACGAGCCGGCT
>Ga0136846_1231813_pt1 | contig 16593 bp, 15 predicted proteins | sample HopSoiMetagenom2_FD_96841 | JGI IMG/M metagenome (GOLD analysis project Ga0136846, IMG submission 96841) | Grasslands soil microbial communities from Hopland, California, USA - 2 Assembly 2016 (version 4) | ecosystem: Environmental > Terrestrial > Soil > Grasslands | place: USA: Hopland... | reverse complement strand
GGATATTTATTTGATCAACAGGGATAATGTGGCATGGCTTGTTGCCTGGTATGGCACGCGTTTCCCTTTTGATACGGTGGTGATAGACGAGTTAAGTAGCTTCAAATCGCACAAGTCTACGCGGTTTAAGGCGCTTAAAATGGTGCGTCCTTTCATGCAACGTGTGATAGGACTAACGGGTACGCCTATGCCTAATAGTTTGTTGGACTTATGGAGCCAATTATACTTACTAGATCAGGGTAAACGCTTAGGGGATAGCATCACACAATATCAAAACAAATTCTTTAAAAAGGGGCGACGCTTAGGGGGTGAAAACTACCAGTTTGATGTTTTAAAGGAAAAGGAAAATGCTGATATCTTAGGAGAGGACATAAACACGAAAGTGATATTTGACACGATAGGCGATATCTGTATATCCATGCAGGCGAAAGATTATTTAGACTTACCGGAACGCATAGATATAACGGTACCGGTTATACTAAGTAAGAAAGTTAAAAAACTATATGATGAATTTGAAGAGGCGGCTGTAGTAGAGTTGTTTGAGGGAAAAGACATAACGGCGGTTAACGCGGCTGTGTTGTCCGGTAAGCTGTTGCAGTTTGCTAACGGCGCTATCTATGATGAAAGCCGGATATGGCACCCCATACACGATGAAAAGTTAGAAGTGTTAGAAGAGCTGGTAGAAGCAGCTAACGGAGAGCCAGTATTAATTTTTTATTGGTACCAGCACGATAAGGCCCGGATACTGGAAAGGCTGAAAGAGTATAAACCCGTGGAGTTGAAAGGGGCAAAGGAAATTATCGCTTGGAACCTGGGAAAGATACCGGTAATGTTGGCGCACCCAAAAAGTGCCGGCCACGGATTGAATTTACAGGATGGCGGTCATATATCAATTTGGTACAGCCAATTCTACGAGCTTGAAGTATATCTACAGGGACTTAAACGCCTGGATCGTCAAGGGCAGACCAAACCAGTACGTAATTACCGGCTGGTTGCACAGGGCACCATAGACGAAGATGCAGTTAAGCGCCTGGATAAAAAAGAAGATTCCCAAAACGGCCTAATGCACGCAGTTAAGGCCATTATTAAAAAGTATAAAAAATAAAACACATGGTACGCATCAACGAGACAATTAAAAACATGACGGTAGACCCGCTACCGCAATTGAACACGGACGGCCTCGAAGCCGCCGCCCGAAATTATGCAGCCGTATTTTCCAATGACACCGCTAACGCGGCCTCTTTTATGGGGTTTATGGAAGGTTACAGGGTTGGGCGGGGCTTTGTGATATCGAAGTTAGACGAGGCCGCCGATAAGGTATATACTACCGTTAAAGCCTATGAGCAGATGTTTAATCACTACCAGGCAGAACACGCAGCATTGGAGCTTCGCAATGGTGAACTACAGGAATGTAAAGCTACATGGTTAGAGCTGCAACAAGAAAATAAAAAACTGGCAGACACGTTACATGTTCACGCAGAAAACAACACTGAATTAGGTAGAAAGCTGCAGGAAGCAGAGAGTAACCACGTTAATAAGGATCTGCAGATTGAAATTAATAACCTGCGATACGATAACGAGCAAAAGCAAAAAGAGATTGAGCGGTTAGAGGCGATTATAGCCGCTGTAAATCTGGAAAAGCTCACCGCTTTGGACGGGTTAAGACTGCTGCAGGAAATTTTTCAGATCATCGGGCGTACCCGCGATAGAGAATTAATGCCGGGTTCACATCTGTATAAAAGGATCGACGGATATCTGGAATTGATGAAATAAAGCTGTAAATAGCTGATAAAAGTAAGAGTACCGGGTAATATATCCGGTACTTTCGTTATATTTACATAGGGTTAAACTTTAATACGATATCAGGGCCGTACAGGCATATACGTTATGCGGCGCCACAGTTAAAAACCTTTAGGGGCTTATGTCGTGATAGTTTGGCTTTAAACGATAATCTACAAATATGGCGTTAAAGCCTTAAAACTTATAGGTATGGCGGGTAAGCAAATAAACAGTATAAAAAGCGATAAACGCACCAAAGAGCAGCAGCAAGCGGACTTTTTGGCCGCGCTGCAGGAATACGCCAGCGTGTCGCGTGCCTGCAAACGGGTAAAGGTATCCCGGACGAATGTCTACTACTGGCTCAAACACGATCCGGCTTTTAAGGTTGGTTTTGACGAGGCGGCCGAAGTCGCCAGCTTTGCGTTAGAGGACGAAGCTATACGGCGTGCTTACGAAGGAACCAATAAGCCAGTATACCAAAAAGGTGAGCTGGTAGGATACATACGCGAATATTCAGATACGCTTATGATCGTGCTGCTCAAAGCTCGTATGCCTGAGAAGTACAAAGATAAATCAGCTATGGAGTTGGGCGGTATGGGTGGCAAACCTATTACAGTATCGGCTTTGGACGGTTTGACCTTTGAGCAGTTAATGAAATTGAAATATGGCAAAGATTACGATCAATACGCGCAAACCGAAGAAAGTACCGAAGAGTAAAGGCGCCCCGGTTATGACGACAGGACAATTTAAAGGGCTGTTTTCTGCTACCGTGGACGATATACCCGGTAGTAAGCTGGTGGACGTGCGCACACACATGACACCCGAAGAGCTGAACGAATTTGACGAAGCCCTGCAACAGGAAGGTATAACGCCAAAAAAAGTAAGAGCTTTTAAGGATGGCCCGGATACGCACACACCGGCATTATCGCCGGTGATTACACGGGAATACCTGGCAGACCTTAACGCCTTATTGGGTATAGCTGACGACGACGACGAACAGGCCCGCATAGCTTCTGAGGCCGAAGCCAAAGAGTTTAAGAAGCGGGAAAAAGAACTTTCAGACCTAGATAACGAAATAGGTAAAAGGCTATCCAGGCATCACTTTTGGGAATTTTGCCTGTATTACGATTTTGAGTTTTTTAGCCGCCGGCCCTTTCTAAAGGCGGTGGCTTTAATTTTTCAGTGGGTTTATACCGAATACATGGCCGGCCGCCCGCGCAGAGTATCGGTAAGTATGCCTCCCCGTGCCGGTAAAAGCTATATAACCTCTTTGTTCTGTGCATGGTGGTTGGGACGCCTTCCGACGCTATCGGTTATGCGTAACACTTGTACGGCGCGCCTGTATATGAAGTTTAGCTATGATGTGCGTAAGATTGTTAAAAGCGATAAGTACAAAGGCGTCTTTCCTGAAAGCCGGTTATCAGTTGATAAGCAAAACGTGGAGGGTTGGAACCTCACAGAAGCAAAACAGGTAAGCTATTTCGGTGCCGGCGTTGGTGGTACCATTATCGGGTTTGGCGCCAATATCGCTATAACGGATGATCTGTACAGCGGTATGGAAGATGCTTTAAGCGAAACGTACAACGAAAAGGTGCATATGTGGAAAGAGTCCGACCATGATAGCCGTAAGGAACGTAATTGCCCTGAAATTTTTATAGGTACCCGCTGGACGGTTAGGGATGTGATAGGTAAGGCCCTGGAAAGCGGTAAGATAGATAAAACCGTAAAGCAGCCCGCTTTAGTGGTGAACGAACGTGGAGACCTGGTTAGTTTTTGCGACGACGTTAAGACGACGGCGGAATACCTGGATATGAAGGAAAACACAGAAGAAAGTATCTGGCTTGCTGAGTGGATGCAGGAACCGATAGAAGCTAAAGGACTGTTATTCCCTAAATCCGGCTTACACTTCTTTAACCGTAGAAACGTTGATTTAACTAACCCCGACTTCAAAGCGATGTACGTAGATCCTGCCGACGAAGGTAGCGACGACCTTAGTGCTCCTTACGGTTATCTGATCGGCAATCGTATCTACTTACCTGCAGTGATCTACAATAAAGACAACACAGACGTGAACCAGCCGGTAATAGTGGATAGGCTCATAAAAGACAAGGCTAACGCCTGTGTTGTAGAAGGTAATAGCGCCTGGGCAATGTTTGGCCGCGCTATCCGTGCAGCCGTTCAGGAAGTAAACGCGGATTGCGAAATACGCATCATATCCAACAGCGTGAATAAGCATACCCGTATATTGGCTATGGCGGCGTTTATACGTAACCGTTTCTGGTTTGATGAAGATTACGAGAAAGACCCGCAATACCGGGCCTTCATGAAAAATCTAACCTCATATCTGAAAGAGGGTAAGACCAAACACGACGATGCCCCGGATAGCCTGGCAGGGTTAGCGCGTTTCTTTATGCGCAATTTTGATCATATATTTGGAGCTACAAGCAATAAACCGCAAGAGGCGGCGTTATAACCTTAAAATGTAAAGCTATGAACTGCAGTGACCTAAAGCCGGTAACGTTAGGGCCGTGTTCTGATACAAACATTAACCTGTGGGATTATGTGCGTGCTTTAATAGCGGCAAAGAAATCAATACCTTTAAATCCCACAGGTTGCCATTACGAACCTGGTTACGCCTCTAACGGGTGCATGGTGGAGGTTAGCACCGTGCCGGCGCTTGTAGGCGATACACACGGCCCGGAAAAGGCTTTAGCGTTAGCCGGTGTTCCTGCAGAAAGTGCGCTGCAGATATCCAAACTATTGAATGCCTTTGCAAAGAGTACCGGCGCCGACGCTTACGACTTAGCCGAAGCTCTGGTTAATGCTAAAGGTGCAAATCTTTTAAAGTTTAGCCGCACGCAGTTTAAGCAGATCCAGGTTTACCAAAGAGTGAGGGCGCGTTATCATGGTTAGCTATCTGCAGGTGATCGTATATCGGGTGCGCCTATTCGTTGCGCGCAGACGTATAAGAGCGTTAAAGCTATCAATACGTGAACTGAGGGCAGAACGTGAAAGGCTTTACCGGCTCATATGTTCATTGCCTGTAGGGTGCGACGAATATCATAAAACCATTATACGTATAAAAGCTATTGATGATCACCTGTACCTGATCTACCGCGCACATGCTTTTAAATAAATTTGGTATATACGTTATAATCCTTACATTTGTGACTAATGATAAAAAAGTTTATCATATACCTAACAGAAATACGCTGCAGTAATTGCGGCCGTCTCTTAGGAAAAATAAAGGGCATCGCAGAAATAAAATGCCCAAAATGTAACACCCTAAACACTCTTAGCACCATTAAGGCCAATACCGTTTAAACAGTTGGATATTTGAGGCCATGTAGTTTAAATGCGTTATGGCCTTAACGGTGTAGTAAAATAAATTCAGAGCGCCAAAGAGCGCCAGACGTACTAAGGTAATAAAGGCTTTGTAGACAGCTTGCTGCAGGAAGCCCTAACCGCGCGGTACGGCTGGCGCTCTTTGGCTTTATACCACCTAACTACATGGGAATAAAACAGGATATTGGTAAAGCACTTAGCAGAATAGGGCAGCGCATTAAAAGCGCCGGCGAAACATTCTACTCCCTTACCGATAGATCATTTCCGCGTTATATGATGGGTACTTACGGTACCAGCTCACCTAAGTGGTTAGAATTCCGCACCCGCGAAGATTACGTTAAAGCCTGGGAACAATGCCCGCCGCTGGCGTCCATCCTGATAAATAAAGCGCAAGCCGATATTAACGGATGCGTACAATTCCGCTACCAGGGTACAAAGGAACCGGTGAAGATCCCCTATAACGGTGCAGCTAAAAAACTTAAAAAGCTATTCAGTAAACCCAACCCCCTGCAGACCTGGCGCCAATTCCGCGCGCAGCAAAAGATATATCAACAACTTTTTGGCTTTTGCCCTGTTTTGGTGGTGAAACCTGCCGGCTTCAATGATCCCCTGGAAGCCACGGCCATGTGGAACTTACCACCCCAATACGTTAAGATCCATACTAGCGGAAAGCTGCTATACGCCACAACCATAAACGATATCATAGATAAATTTGAATTCGTTTATAACAACAAAACGGCCACCTTAGAAGTAAACGACGTTATACTGCTAAACGATCAGGGTATAAGCCTTACCAATGAGGTAGTACCCGATAGCCGTATACGTTCATTGGCTTATGTGATCAGCAATGTAGCGGCTATCTTCGAGTCGCTGAATGTGTTGATAACCAAACGCGGCGCGTTGGGTATACTTACCAACCGGGCGGAAGATCAGGGCGGCGCGATAGGATTAACACCTACACAGAAAAAGGAACTGCAGGACGACTTCAAACGCTACGGTCTTACCAAAGATCAATGGCAGGTGATCATAACCAACGCTCAATTAGAGTGGCAGCAGATGGCTATGCCGGTTAAAGACCTTATGTTACTGGAAACCCTGGCGGCTTCTACGCAGCAGCTTTGCGACACCTACGGATACCCTTTTGAGCTTGTGGGTAATATTAAAGGCGTAACCTTTGCCAATAAGCAACAGGCAAAAGTGATGTTATACCAGGACACCATAAAGCCCGAAGGCGATGCTGATTTTGAAGTTTATAACCAGTACTTCGGATTGCTGGATAAAGACAGCGATACGGCCATAGAAATGTATTATAGCTTTGACCATGTAGAGGCGCTGCAGCAATCAGCTAAAGATAAAGCTGTAGCAGATAAAACAGCTGCAGAAGCAGCAAAAACAAAATACGAAAGCGGCGCTATCACGCTTAACCGGATGCGCGAAATGTTAGGCGAAGCGACGGTAGCAGGTGACGATACTTATTACTCAAAACCTGTAGACAATGGAAAAGCCCAAATTGAACAAGATCCTAAAAATTAAACTCCATGACAAAGACCTTAACACCGGACGAAATAATAGCCGCGAAAAGGGCAAAGGAGTACGCCGTAAAAACGGTGACCCTGGAAAAGAAGGACGGCAACGACCCGGCTACGATCCTGGACGTGGACACGACGAAAAGGATAGTAACGGGGCTGTATAATACGGCGCTGTACTTCGATAGCGATTACGATGTGATCCTACCAGGGGCTAACAAAAAATCCATTGAAGAGCGCGGCCCCGCCAGCAACGCTACGCAAAAGATTAAGCACTTAATGGATCATGAATGGAATACGGACAAGATGCCCGGCCGTATTACGCTTTTAGAAGAACGTAAAGTACAATGGCAGGGCCGCGAGATACACGGCACATACTTTGAAATGCAGTGTAGCAAATCCCGGTATGGTGACGACGTACTAATTAACTATCAGGAAAAGATCTACGATAACCATAGCGAGGGATTCCGCTATATGGCGGGCGAATTCGTAGAGAAAGGCAGCGATTTGTGGGATACCTGGTTGCCGTTACTGATCAACCCCGAAGATGCGGAAGCCGCTGGCTTTATGTTCATCTGGTCAGAACTGAAAATGTATGAAGGTAGCACTGTAGCCTTTGGCGCTAATAGCCTTACCCCTTATTTGGGTGTTAAGTCCATGAACAAAGACGCATTGCTGCTCAAACTTAACGGGCGTATGGATTTGCTCACTAAACAGCTACGCGACGGTAAGCAAACCGACGAATGTATGCAGCAGTTTGAAATGCAAGCCTCGCAGATTAAGCAAATGATGGCTGAAATTTTTACTTTGCCGCTGTCTGAAAAAGACACCCTGATAAAGGGCCGTCAAGCAAACGACACGGAAAAGGGGTTAAATATTAATTCACTTTTAAATTGTTTCTAACATGAAACTGGTATTAAAAACTGACGGCTTGACGGGCGATAACTTAAAGTTCGTTGAAGCACTTAACTTGAAGTTTGCAGAACTTCCCGACGTGATTACCACCGCCGACGTTCAAAGTACCATAAAAGGTATGGTCAAAGGACTGTGGAACGAAAAGGGAGAAGTAACTGTAGACTTTGAAAAGCTGGCAGGTCTGTACGAAAAAACCTTTGGCGATGGCGAAGATAGCCTGCAGGTGATCCTGAAGAAACAGGGTACCATTATCAACGAGTTGAAAGAGTTAGGCAAACCCGGTGATAGCCGTGTAAAGTCTATACGCGATCAGCTTAAAGAATTTCACGAAAAGAACGCCGATAAGCTGCAGGCATTCATTTCCGGCGAAGCTAAGAACTTCGGAGCTATCATAGATCCGGGTACAAAAGCTATGCACGGTGGTATCGTGATCAAAGCAGCGGTTACTATGGGTGTTGTTACTTCCAGCAACGGAAGTATATTTACCCCTGGCGTAGAAGTTATGCCGGGCCTCGTAGATCTTAACCGTAACCGTCCTTTCCTGGAACAGTACGCAAATACCGCCGGCACCAGTCGCGCGCGTATCGTGTGGACTGAAAAGTTCAACCCGCAAGGTCAAGCCGGGTGGCTGGCTGAAGGTGGCGTTAAGCCTCTTATTTCCTTTGAGTGGAAGGAATACGAAAGCTACGCTAAAAAGGTAGCCGCGAAAATCAAAGTGTCCACCGAAGCACTGCAGGACGTTGATTGGTTGGCTGCTGAAATTGAAACTGAATTGCAGTACCAGGTAGATATTGCAGTAGATGCAGGTCTACTTTCCGGTACCGGGGACGGAACCAGCGGTGCTACACAGCTGAAAGGTTTAACCGAATACGCGCCCGGCTACGTGCTTACTAACATTGTAACCACAGACGCTAACGATTATGACGCCATCCGTGCTGCCTACACTCAACCGCAAAGCCTTAATTTCCTGCCTTCTCACGTATTCATTAACCCGATTGATGCGGCTAACATGGACCTGGTGAAAGACGATAACGGCCGTCCGCTGGTAAAAGAATACCGCGATAGCAATAACCGTATTTTCCGCCTGCAGCCGGTAGAAACAAACCAAATTCCGGTGGGCTCTTTCCTGTTGGGAGATATGAGCCGGTTTAAAGTTCGTAACTATCAGCCTTTTGCGGTGTACTACGGTTGGGTAAATGATGATTTTGAGAAAAATCTCGTTACCATTATCGGGGAAAGAAGGTTGCACGACTTCGTAGCGACTAACGATTTAGGCGCCTTCGTTTACGATACTTTCGCAAACGTAAAAACCGCTATTACTGCACCTTAATCCGGTGTAGTAATAGTTCCTATTACATAACAAAAATTTATAACCTTAATTACTTAAACAATGGCAAAGAAAACAGATAAGGACGGTACCGAAATTATCGACCTGACCGAAAAGAAAACGGTGTACGCAACCAAAGATGCGCCGCACCACGAATTAGGCGCGGAGATATCCGTACACCCTAAAGTAGCCGCCTCTTTTATCGAAAAAGGTTTTGCAACGGAAAAAGCACCGGCAGGTGTTAAGCCAAAAGGCAAAACCGGCAAAGCAGCAAAAGAGGATGAAAACAACGACGACGATAACGATTTGATGTAATCACTTGTCATGATTGTAAACGCAACATATTTCCAGGGCGACACGCATATAGCGCAGAAGGCAACACCGGCAGTGCTGGAAAAGCTGAATTTATACATTAGTAAGTATGAACCGGCTTACCTGCAGACCGTCTTAGGCTATGCGCTATATAAAGCGTTTAACACCGGCTTGCAGTTAGATCCGATCCCGGCTAAATGGGTTCGTCTCCGTGATGGCGGCGAATATACAAACCGCTATGGCTATCTTGCAAAATGGGCGGGTTTTTCCGACATACCCACTACCCCAATTACCAATTACATTTACTGGCAATTTGTGCGCAGTGAGTCTAAGTATTTGGTGGGATCAGGGGCCGTAGAGGCTAAAACGGAAAACGCTAAACGTGTGAGTCCTGCAGAGCTGCAGGTGCGCGCCTGGAATGAAATGGTAGAAGGTAACCGGAACTTAGCTGCTTTCATCGTTGATAATCCCGACGATTACGGTGAATACGGCCCGTACTACTATCACAGCTATTACTGTCATGCCTGGAATTCAGATTTTTGTCATACCGGTACGGATAGTCGGTATTCAATGTTCCAAACTACAAACGCATTCGGCATATAATGGAAAGGCGCTACATAGTAGAAATAATGGCAGATATTGTACTGCAGGTGCAAAGCAAATTGCTTTCTACCCTGCAGGCTTACGAGCCGACAATAGAAGCCGTAAACTACCTATTCGGGCATCCGGTGGAAATCCTGGAAACGCTACGCCAAATGAGCGAAGCGCCAACCCTGGAATTTAAACGGTATCCCCTGGTAGCCCTGTTCACCGATATAGAAGAGCATAAAGGCCGTAAAGGGATATACAGTACAGCAGAATTAACGCTGTTGGTAGTACATCATACGCAGCCTGAATACAAAGCGGCTGAACGTCTGGTTAAGAATTTTAAACCAGTAATACACCCGGTAGTAGATGCTCTTTTAGACGGAATAGCCGATAGCCCCTACTTTATGGAGCTGGAAAAGGAAATGATCGAAAGAACAGAAACCGACCAGTACTACATAGGTAGACAAGGCACGGCGGGCGGAGAGGCAAACACAACTAACGATTACCTGGACGGTACCCGTATTGTGGCTAACTTAACGGTTAATCCTTCCTGTATTTTAAAACCTTTAATCACTAACATATCATGAAAAAATTAATAGCTATTGGCGTTATCGCGGCCCTGGTTTTTACCATGCCGACCTTTGCGCAAACCAACACGGCTACGGTAATGTCGCCGGCCCTGGATACCCTTACGAATGTTGATACGAGTAACTTAGTACTGAAAGTACCAGGATCAAACAACATATTGACCGTTCAGCTGAACGTCGTAAAGCTCACAGGAACCACCGCCGGCACGGCCACCCTGCAGGGTAGTTTAGACGGGCTGAATTATAAGGATATTAAAGGCGCGGACACACTTACCCTTGCAAATGCCAGTCAGGTGTTTCATTGGGTACAACCACGTTCTAACTATCTATACTATAAGGTCAGAACGTTAGGCACAGGAACGCAAAGCACACAATTGAAAGCGTACCTGTTATTCCGGCCTTAGACCCGCCGTAAAGGGCTAAAAAGTGGCAAAAACGTATATCATACTTTCACCTAATAAATTTTAAAATCATGCCTGAATTAAATAAAGCGGCGTGCGCTATTAACCTGATGAACACAGGTACCGGCGAATGTGTGATAGATCCAAAGTTAATACGCGGCGCAATCCGTACACCTAAAGGCAAGATCTTTAACGCGACTGAACTGTTAGCGTTACAGGTTACTTTAGCAGCCGCACGGCTTGCAGCGTTGAAATCTAACCGGATCTTTCCCATAGATGGCTTTACCACGCCTACGGATAACTCCGAAGAGACAGTATTTCAAACGATGGGTGACGGCTCACAGGTACCTGTGCGTGACGGGCATTATCGCTGGCTGTTTCAATACCAGAAAGGCGGCCTTTGCAAATCCATTGCGTTACGGTCGCACAATTTCCAGGACACCGAATGGTTATTTTTCGATGATAACAACCTGCTGATAGGCTACCGTCGTCAAATCACTCCGGGCGTATATGGCCTGGCAGGTATTCCGTTAGTATTTCACGCCATGCCGTGGAAAATGGCTACCGGCTCTGAAGTATCGGCGTATCGTGTAATGTTCGATTTTGAAGCAAAATACATCAATGACTACCTGGGCTTCGTGCAGGCCGATTTTCCGCTGTCTGAAATACAGGGGTTGCAGAACCTCGTATTAAGACAGACAGGCGCCAGTGCTGCCGGTGTTATTAAAATACAGGTGTTGGCCGGTTGTGATTATGCAAATCAGTATGATTTGTATAACACCGAATTGGCCGCCGTTGGTTTGTGGACGGCCATAAACGCAGCTACCGGTAACGCTATCAGCCTTACCAGCGTCGTAGCTGATCCAAACGCAAAAGCCTTCACTATTACACTTACAGCTGCAGACCCGGATTATCCGGCTATCGCTGGCGGTTTGGTAACACTTAACCTTGCAGACCCCGCAGCCCTGGATGCTGCAGACGTAAGCGGTTATGAAGGTATTCCCGTAACGGTTCAACGCGGCTAAAGAGTAGCTGCGTTTGACGCAAAACAAGCGTATGAAAAAGCCTAAGTATTTTACCGAAAAGTCTTTTAATAAAGACAAGCTGCAGGGCTGGACGATGGCGCAATTTGTCGAGCGATACAAAGACCAGTTAGACCCGGACGAGCTTACACAAGCCGCCCACCTGATTGGTATAGCGGATGCGCCGGCCGAAGCAAACGCCATACCACAGGGTAAGCCTGCAGGCGGTAAAAAAGCAATCAAAGAAGCAGACGAAGAAGAAAAGGCCGGTAGTTAACCGGCTTTTTCTTTTTAAACTACCACGCCATGACTACCGTATTAGACTTTATGAAAAGGTTGGAAAAGGTAAACATTATGGAGTTGGCAGCCGAAGCGATGTATAACACGCGTACTGAATACATAAAGTGGCAACAGCAACAAATGCGTGCTGGTAAACTCAGTACGGGAGCCGATATAAAGCCACGATACGCACGGCGCACCATATTCATTAAGATAAAAAAGGGACAACCCTACGACCGGGTAACGCTGAAAGACACAGGCGATTTTTATAAAGGTGTATTTATCGACGTAAGAGACAGAACGTTTGTTGTGGATTCGACCGACTGGAAAAGCTATAAGCTGATGCTTAAATACAGTAAGAACATTTTTATTTTAGGCACGCAGTATAAAAACGGATACCTGGCTGACTTCTACCCGGTATTCATGAATCTTCTAAAGAAAAAATTAGGGTTGATATGAACATGTTAAATGTATTCCGCAAAAAGCCTGAACCAATATTAAGGCACACCCCCGTTAAGATGCACACCTGCAGCAGCTTATTGCTGTGTAATTATATAACTTGTCAAGTGGACGGCGTCTTAGATTCGTTGGTTATTCAGGGTGAAGCCTCCGAAATGGACAAGGCTTTAGCATGGCAGCACATCAATGAAGAGTTTTACGACCTTAGCGCCAATAAACAGGCTACATATGAATTAACCCTATGCGCAGAACTGGAAGCCCTGAACTATAAGATTATTGTTATCCAAAACACCACCGATATTTTAAAGCAGTATCGCGTAGACGAGTTAGTAGATATCCTGCATAAAATGGGGTTTAGATTCCCTTTCAACCATAACGACGAAGCCCAATACCACAAAGATTTAAAACGCGTGTTATCACGCGCGAAAAGCCTTATAGTTGAATACAATGATAAGGCTGCACAGTTAGAAAAGATCAGTGGCACCCGTAAAGATAACGGGCCTATTGATCGAACCTACTACGATAAAGTGTTAGCGGTGCTATCCAAATTTAACGGCTATGAGATTGACGAAAAACGTATAACCGTTAGCCGTTACATATCAATACTGAATGTTTATATCACACATTGCGAACAGTTAAACGCACAAAGCCATGCCCGAAGGTAGAATAGACGATATCGTAAACGATTCGGAAACCTCGAAGCAGTTAGATAAATTATACGATCAGCTGCAGAAGGTTGTACAGATTATCCGCCTGATAAACGAAGCCGGGGGAAAAATAAATCTTAATAAAGGTTTATCCGAATCTACTATAGCCGCACAACAGGCGCGTGCGGAAACTGAAAAGCTAAAGCTGGCAAAAGCGGAACTGCTTAAACAGGAACAAGCCGTTAAACTGGCAGCGCAACAAGCGGCTGCAGCGGATGCACAACGCGCGCGTAACGCACACGCTGCAGCTGAACAGCAGAAAAAAGACGACGAGCAAAAGCGCCGTGATATAAAGATGAACGACGAAGCCGCAACCGCTGCAGCGAAGAGAAGAAAAGAGCAAGACGAAGCAGCAGCCCGGCAACGTAGAAAGATGCGGGAAGATGAAGCCGAAGCGGCCCGTAAAGCCAAAGCGGCGGCTAAGGCCGCATCATTGGGTGAAGAGGGTAGCTTAAACAGATTGCGCGATGAACTGAATAAAGCCCGTAGAGCCTATGACGCTTTAGGTGAAGCGGCCCGGAATGCAACATCGGGTAAGGGGTTACTGGATCAAATACAAATGTTGGACGAGCAAGTTAAAAAGCTCGAAGCCGAAACCGGACGCTTTCAAAAGAATGTGGGTAACTACCCTAATCCGGGAGCGCAGGTAGTGGGTGGCGTACAAAGTCTTTTAGCGGCGGCCGGCATAACCGCCAGCGCATCGGCTATATTCCAATCTAATTATGAAGTATCCGATCAGTTGGCAGACCTACAGCGCATTATGGGCGTGACGGCGAAAGAATCGGATAACCTGTTAGAATCTTTAAAAAAGCTGGATACCCGTACAAGTATTCAAGGGCTTTTAAACATATCCATCATAGCGGCTAAAGCCGGCGTAGCAAAAGACGATATAGCCGGCGTTACGGCCGCCATAGATCAGCTGGTTGTGGTGTTAGGCTCTGAGTTGGGAGACGCTGACCAGGTAACGGAAAGCCTGGTTAAGATAGTAAACATTTTCAGTAAAGACGGTCGCGTAACAGGGGAGGCGTTAAGTTCCATAGGTAACGCCATATTGGAACTGGCTAACGCCGGTGTTGCGTCCGGGCCTTTCCTGGTTGATTATGCACAACGTTTGGCCGGCATAGCCAAAACGGCTAATTTCTCTTTGAGTGCGGCGTTAGGACTGGCTGCAGGTTTTGAAGAATTGGGCCAAAGCGCCGAAGTTGCCGGCACTGCAACGCAAACCATTCTATCTAAGATAGCCACCGACGTACCTAAGTTTGCAAAATTGGCAGGTAAGAGCATCGAAGAGTTTACAAAAACACTGAGAGAGCGCCCCGCCGAAGCAATTATAGAAGTGTCGGAAGCCCTGGTTAAAGGAAAAAAAGGTTTTGACGATATAGCCAGTGCCGCTAAAGATGTAGAGGCTAAAGGCCGTGTATCTGCGATCCTGGGTACTATCGGTGCAAATGCTGATAAGTTCAGGCAGAAGATAGAATTAGCCAGTAAGGCTATGAATGACCAGCAAAATGTAGCGGATCAATTTGCGCTGAAAAACAATACACTGGCTGCTAGTTTTGATAAACTGAAAAACGCTATTATCGAATTAACCACTAATCCCAACAGTTCGATAGGGCAGTTCTTTAAGGCTTTAATTGATGGCGCCAGTAAATCAATATACGCTATTGAATTGTTGGCTAAAAAGATGCGGCAGTTCGATACTAGCGATACCAGTAGCGAAAACCTTTCAAAACTAGCAGGCGGTAAAAAATATGCCGGTTTAAGACAGGGTTACGTACCTACTACCGACGAGTTTAACGAAGCCTTTGCGAATGCAATACAGGAACGTAAGGACGACCAAAAAAGTTTTATCGCGGCTTTCGCTAAGAAAACTAAAGAAGAGCAAATAAAAGAGCTTGAAGATATAAAGCAAGCCGTAAAGGATTCCGGCGAAGCGTATGCCCGGTATTCAAAAGAGTTCGGAAAAACAAGCCCGGTGGCAATTAGCACGGTAATAGGTATGCAGGGCTTTGCATTCCGGTTGCAGGAAGCAAAGAAAATAATGGACGGCACGGCAACGGATAAGCCGGTAGATACTTCTGTATCTGAACACGAATTAACCGACAAAGAAAAAGCAAAACTGCAACGCCTGGCGGAAGCCAGAGCCAAAGCCAACGAACGGGAAATACAGGCACGCGCAGACGCTAATAAGTTTGATTTGCAAACGCAGATAGAAGCGCAGAAGGAGATATTAGAAAACGAGAAAAACGGATTAGCTGAAAGGCTCATAGCTAATGATGAATACTACCGGTTAAAAGATAAGTTAGCCGAAGAGGATATTAATTATCAAAAGCAAAAAGTTAAACAGGAAGTAGGCGTAGGAAAGGCCACGGCTTTAGAACTGGCAACCCTAGATAAAAAGTTAGAATACGACAAATCCAAAAACCAAAAAGAATCCGGCGCCAACACGTATAAAATACTAAGCGATAACGCCGACGCGCAAACGAAAAGGCTATTAGCTGAAAACGAAAAACAGAAAGAGGCGTTAGACAAAGCGGGCAATGAAGAACTGGAACGCAACCAAAAATTTTACACGTCCGGGCTTATAAATAAAGAGCAGTACGAAGCGGAAAAGTTACGCATAGCAAATAAATATGCAATACTTGGACTTCAGGCCGATTTAGAAGTTCAGCAGCAGGTGTTAGAAATAATGAAGCAGCGCGGCGTACCTGTAGAAGATCAGGAAGCTAAGTTACTCGCTATACGAAACAAAATACGCGACCTAGATTTAAAGTACTTTGACGATACGGAAAAATCCAAAACGGATAAAGAAAAAACCGAAGCCGCTAAACGTGAAGAGCTGCGCAAAAAGGAAATTGAGAGCGTAAAACAGCTGGCTAAGGAATCAGTAGGAGCTATTTTTGCTATTTTCGATGCCACTTTTGAGAATCAGAAAAACGAGGTTCAGGATCAAATAGACCTTTTAGATAAAAACACGCAAAAGGAAATAGAAGCAGTGGACAAGTCCACCGATAGCGCACAAAATAAAGCGGATAAGATAGCCGTTATTAATGCACGGGCGGCCGCTCAAAAAGATGCCTTAGAGCGCCGGCAAAGGCAGATAGACCAGGAAAAAGCGCGTTTTGACAGGCTTAAATCTATCGGTGAAATAGTGGCCGGCACGGCGGTTAACATTGTGAAGGTGTTCCCAAATCCGGTATTAATCGCTTTGGCTGCAGCTATTGGCGCCGCGCAGCTGGCACAGGTTTTAGCAACACCTATACCCCGTTACCGGCACGGTACTAAAAACCACCCCGGGGGCCCGGCAATGGTTAATGACGGTAGCCAGTTAGAGGTTTTAGAATCG
>Ga0136846_1226504_pt1 | contig 16593 bp, 16 predicted proteins | sample HopSoiMetagenom2_FD_96841 | JGI IMG/M metagenome (GOLD analysis project Ga0136846, IMG submission 96841) | Grasslands soil microbial communities from Hopland, California, USA - 2 Assembly 2016 (version 4) | ecosystem: Environmental > Terrestrial > Soil > Grasslands | place: USA: Hopland... | reverse complement strand
TTCAACAAGGTCGAGCTCTACGTCTACTCGGAGCCGGAGCGCTCGTCCGAGGAGCACGACCGGCTGCTGGCGATCGAGGAGGAGCTCGTGCAGGCGCTCGGTCTGCCGTACCGCGTGGTCAACGTCGCCGCCGGAGATCTCGGCGCCTCCGCCTCGAAGAAGTACGACATCGAGGCGTGGTTCCCGTCGCAGCAGCGCTACCGGGAGATCACCTCCACCTCGAACACGACCGACTTTCAGGCGCGGCGGCTCGGCATCCGCTACCGCGTCGACGAGAAGCGGCTCGAGACGCCGCACACGCTCAACGGCACCGCCGTCACCGACCGCTGGGTGCTCGCCCTGCTCGAGAACTTCCGCGGCGAGGTGCCGGACGTGCTGCGCCCGTACGGCGCGCCGCCGCGCGTCGAGAGCTGATGCGGCGAGCGCTTCCGGGCGGCGGCCACGTCGACGACCTGACGCGCAAAAGGTCGACGAGCTCGTGGATCGGCTTGAATAGACGGCGCGGCGGGGTGCCGGAGCGGTCGAACGGGGCGGTCTTGAAAACCGTTGGGCGTGCAAGCGCCCCGTGGGTTCGAATCCCACCCCCGCCGCTTCGAATGGCCGGCGGGACGCTGATCCAGGCATTCGTTACCTTGTTCGCGCGGCGCCCAGGATGAGCCGCGAGCATCCACGGCGCGCGGCACGCCGCCGTGGCGAAACCGAGATTTCGAGAAGGGGAACCGCGATGCTGAAACTGTTTGTGGGTGGGACTGGCGTCGTCTTCGCCGTAGTGGCGGGGTTGGCGGCGAGTGTGGCGACGGCTTCCACTCATGCAGCGGGCGTGACGGTCAAGGTCACCGACAAGGGGCAGACGTACGTGATCAACAGGAGTGCGACCGACAGCATGTATTTCTCCCCCGGCGTTGCGAGGGTGAAGAGCGGCGAGATGCTCACCTTCGTCTACGAAGGCAAACCCGCAGATGAACCACACACGATCTCCGTTGTCGCGCAGAAAGACTTGCCGATGACGAATGCGCAGATCAACGCCTGCTCGAATGGCGGCGACAAGGTCTGCAACTCGATCATCGCCGGTCACATCAAGAACCCGAAGGCGCCGCCCGGCCCGGCGAACGACATTATCCACTGGGTCGTGGACAAGGGGCAAACAGGCCTCGATGAGCCGGGTGACAGCGTTGCGATCGAGGGTGCCAAGCACAAGTCGATCTCGATCAAGGTCACCGCGCGTGCCGGCACCACGCTCTACTTCTTCTGTGTCGTGCACCCGTGGATGCACGGGAGGCTCGTCGTTACCTAGGCGCATCGGTCGTCCCTCCTGAAAGGCGAGAACCACACCAATCGAGGCGCCGAGCCCGGTCTCGCGCTGCGCCGGATCGCGAGCCCGGCCGGCGTGCTCTGCGTCCTCGCACTCGACCACCGCGACGCGATGCGGAACGCGTTCCGGCGAGTCGGCGTCGAGGACGTCAGCGTCGAGACGATGGCCGAGACGAAGGCGCGCATCATCGAGGCGGTCGCCGCGAGCGCCTCCGGTGCGCTGCTCGATCATGACGCAGCCCGGAGGAGCCGGCCTGACGGGCTCGGGGTGCTCGTGCCGCTCGAGCGGCAGGGGTACGCGGCGCTCGACGGAGGGCGCCTGAACGAGCTCGAGTTCGCGGCGACGGACGCCGTCGCCGTCGGGGCAGACGGCTGCAAGCTCCTGCTCCACTACCGCGCCGACCACCGCGCGACGGCGGCGCGACAGCACGCGCTCGTCGCCCGCGCAGCCGATGAATGCCAGCGAGTGGGGCTGCCGCTCGTCGTCGAGCCGATCGTCTACCGCCTCGAGGACGAGAGCGAGGACGCCTACCTCGCCGCTTTCGCCGACCTCGTCGTCGCGGGCGCGGAGACCCTCTCCGGGTCGGGCGTCGACATGCTGAAGCTGCAGTACCCCGGCGACCGCTCCGCGTGCGAGCGGCTGACCGCGGCCGCGGCGCCGCTTCGCTGGGTGCTGCTCGGCGGCGGCGAGGTCGACGCGGAGGAGTTCGCGGTCGATCTCGAGGCGGCGTGCCGCGCCGGCGCCTGCGGGTTCATGGCCGGGCGGACCGTCTGGGGCGGCGCGCTCGGGCTTCCGGCCCCGGAGCAGCGCCGCTGGCTGGCGGAGCGGGCGCGACCGCTCTTCGAGCGGCTGGCGTCGATCGCCCACGCGCACGCGGCGGGCATCTGAACGCAGAGAGGTCAGCGAATGCCGGAAGGCGGCGGGCCCGTCGTCCCGCGGACGACGAGGCTCGGCTCCACCCGGTGGTGAACGGCGTCCGTCCGCAGGCCGTCGATTCGCTCCACGAGCGTCATCAGCGCCAGGCGCCCGATCTCCGGGCGGGGCTGGTCGATCGTCGTCAGCGACATGTGATGGAGCGCGGCGAGGAACGTGTTGTCGTAGCCGATGATCGAGATGTCTCGGGGCACCCGCAGGCCCGAGTCCTCGAACCGGTCGAGCGCGCCCGCCGCCACGAGGTCGTTGGCGGCGAACACGGCAGTGGGAAGAGGGTCGCCGTCGAGCAGGCGTTCAGCGGCGCGCACGCCGGCCGCGTCGGTGAACTCGCCCGGTACGACGTGCGGCTCCAGCCCGAGCCGCTCCATCTCGCGGACGTAGCCCCGCCGCCTCGCCGCCGCGCCTGCGCCGCGCCCGCCGTCGACGTGGGCGATACGGCGATGGCCGAGGTCGGTGAGGTGACGCACTGCAAGCTTCGCCCCCGCGGCGTCGTCGTTCGTGACCGAGTCGACGTGAGCATCGCGGAGCGGTCGCGCCACCGCCACCGTCGGCGCGGAGCGCCCGATCGCGAGGATCTCCGTGAGCGGCAGTCGGGGGCTGACGAGCAGGAGCCCGTCCGCGCGATGTTCGAAGAAGGCGTCGACGGCGCGGCGTTCTCCGGCGGCTTCACGCCGGCCGGTGCCGATCAGCAGGCGGTAGTCGAGCTCGTCCGCTGCCTCGGCGATCCCGTCCATCATCTCCGCGAAGAACGGGTTGCGGAGATCGTTGAGGAGGACGCCGATCGTGCGCGTACGGCGGCTGGCGAGGCCCCGCGCCATGGCGTTCGGGCGGTACCCGAGCCGCTCCGCCGCCGCGAGGACGCGGGTGCGGCGCTTCTCGCTGACCTTCGGGCTGTCGCGCATCACCAGCGAGACGAGGGCGCGGGAGACTCCGGCTGCGCGCGCGACCTCCTCCATCGTCACATGCTTGACAGGGTTCGGCCTCCCGCTCATAATCGCCTCACTTGTTGGAGCGCTCTAACGGTAGAGCGCTCTAACGCGGAGTATGTGCCGGAGGGACGACGATGTCCAATCCCGTGAGACGAGGCTCCTCGACGGACGGCATCCTCGACCGCGTCGCCGCGGCTCCGATCTCGTGGGGCGTCTGCGAGGTGCCCGGGTGGGGTCTGCAGCTGGAGCCGGACCGTGTCCTCGCCGAGATGCGGATGCTCGGCGTCGCCGCCACTGAGGCAGGGCCCGACGGCTACCTCGGGGCCGACGCCGAAAGCGTACGGGCGCTCCTCGCCCGGCACGAGCTGAAGCTCGTGGGCGGCTTCCTACCGGTGGTCCTTCACGACCCGTCGCGCCTCGACGCCTCGCTCGCTGCGGTTCGGCAGAAGGCGGCCTTCTTCGCCGCGCTCGGAGCCGACTTCATCTGCTCGGCCGCCGTCGTCGACGACGGCTGGTCGCCGCGCATCGAGCTCGCCGACGGGCAGTGGGAACATCTGCTGCGCGCGCTCGCGCAGGTGGACGAGGTAGCCGCTGAGCTCGGCGTCCAGCACGTGCTCCACCCGCACTGGCGGACGCTCGTGGAACGCGACGAGGACGTGCGGCGTGTGCTCGCCGGCTCGAACGTGCGCATCTGCCTCGACACAGGCCACCTCGTCCTCGGCGGCTCGAACCCGCTCGAGATCGCGACGTCATTTTCCGACCGGATCGGGCACGTCCACCTCAAAGACGTCCGCGAAGCAGTCGCCGTGCACCTTCGCTCCGGCGAGCTCGAGCTCGTCGAGGCGGTGCAGCATGGCCTCTTCCAGCCGCTCGGTGCCGGCGACGCCGCGGTCGAAGAGGTCGTCGTCGAGCTCGAGCGCTCAGGCTACGGCGGGTGGTACGTCCTCGAGCAGGACAGCGCCATCCTCGGAGCGGCGCCACACGCGGGAGAGGGCCCGATCGACGACGTGTGCCGCAGCATCGACTTTCTGCGACAGGTCGCGCAGAGTGCCGGTCCGGGCCTCGCCGCCGCGGCGGAAGGGAGATGATCGGAGTCGATTTCGTGCGACCGTGTGACCCTGTCAGGTGCGATTCATCCAGGAGGAAGGAGAGGTAGATGACGGAGCAGGAACCGCTCGAGACGCTCGGCGAGCAGAAGATCACCCGGCGCGGGCTGATCGTGAGAGGTGGGCTGCTGACGGCAGGAGCAGCCGTCATGGGCGGACCCGCCGCCGCGAGCGCGTTCGGCGCGGCGACCGCGACCGCCGTGAAGGTGGCGGTGGTGACGCACGGCGACACGGGCTCGTTCTGGTCCGTGTTCAAGAAGGGCGTCGACCAGGCGGCGAGCGACCTGAAGTCACGGGGAGTCAGCGTCACGCAGGTCTACGCGAACAACGACGTCTCGAAGCAGGTGTCCGGCATCAATGCCGCAATCGCGGCGAAGGTGAACGTGATCGCGACGTCGGTGCCCGATGCCAGCGCCCTCAAGGACCCACTCGGCACGGCAGCCTCCAAGGGCATCGAGATCATCACCGTCAACTCGGGTCTCGGCGCCTTCGACTCGCTCGCGACGTACATGGTGCACGTCGGGCAGACGGAGGACGTCGCGGGCCAGGGAGCCGGGAAGCAGTTCAACTCGGCGGGCGCGAAGAACCTCGTCGTCCTCATCCACGAGGCGAGCAACTCCGGCCTCCAGCAGCGCGCTGACGGTGCGAAGAAGACGTTCAAGGGGAAGACGAAGACGCTCGTCATCCCGAACGCGACGTCGGATCTGCCCGGCACGCAGCAGAAGATCAAGGCGTACTTCCAGGCGAACAAGAGCACCGACGCCTTCCTCGCGCTCAATCCGGACGTCGCGACGGCGGCGATGAGCGCGGTGCCGGGCGGGACGAAGATCGGCACGTTCGATCTCAGCCCTGGAGTCATCTCCGCAGTGCAGTCGGGGAAGATCCTGTTCGCGATCGACCAGCAGCAGTATCTGCAGGGGTACCTCCCCGTCACGTTCGCCTACCTGTTCGTGACGAACGCGAACACCGTCGGCAACGGGGAGCCGGTGCTCACCGGCCCTGGGATCGTGAACAAGGGGAATGCCTCGAAGGTGGCGGCGCTCGCGAAGAAGGGAACCCGCTAGCGACCGGCGGACGGGGCGGCTCGGAGACAGAGGATGACGGTCACCACCCCGACGGCTCCGGCTCCGGCCGCCCCGGCCGACGAGCGGCTCGGACGCGTCGGCCTCGTCACGCGGCTGCTGAAACGGCCGGACATCGGCGCGTTCATCGGCGCCGTCGCCGTCTTGTCCCTCTTCGCGATCACGGCGAACGTCAGCTGGGCGAGCGACCTCGGCATCTGGAGCAGCTGGCTCAACGTCGCCGCCTACGACGGCATCGTCGCCGTCCCGGTGGCGCTGCTGATGATCGGCGGCGAGTTCGACCTCTCCGCCGGGGTGATGATCGGCAGCTCCGGGTTGCTGCTCGGCATCCTGACGACGAAGTACGGCTGGAACATCTGGCCGGCGATCGTCGTCTGCCTCCTGTTCGGAATGGCGATCGGCTTTCTCAACGGCGTCACCGTCGTCAAGACGCGACTGCCGAGCTTCATCATCACGCTCGGGACGTTCTTCATGCTGCGCGGCATCAATGCCGGCTTGACGATCAAGATCACCGGCGGCGTCTCGATCAACGACATCGACCAGGCGCCCGGCTTCGGCACGGCGCACAAGCTGTTCGCGTCGACGCTGACGACGTACGGCCTGAGCGTCTCGGTCCTCTGGTGGCTGGGGCTGACGGCGGTGGGGGCGTGGGTGCTCGCGCGCACGCGCGTCGGCAACTGGATCTTCGGCGCCGGCGGCGACCCGGTCGCGGCACGCAACATCGGCGTGCCCGTGTCGAGGACGAAGATCGCCCTCTTCATGGCCACCTCGACGGTCGCGGCGCTCTGGGGGGTGATGACCGCCGTCAGCCTCCGCGGCATGCAGAGCAACGAGGGCGTCGGGCGCGAGTTCGAATTCATCATCGCCGCGGTCGTGGGCGGCTGCCTGCTGACCGGCGGGTACTGATCGGTCGTCGGCGCCGCATTCGGAGCGATGATGATCGGGATGGCCCAGATCGGGATCATCGACTCGGGCTGGGACTCCAACTGGGTCTACTTCTTCGAGGGCGTCGTGCTCGTCGCCGCGGTGATGCTGAACACCGCGATTCGGCGCCGGGCGGAGAAGGCGAGGTGATCGCATGACCGACACGAACGGCGGAGCCGGTCAGCTGCTCGAGTTCGACCACGTCTCGAAGTACTTCGGCAACGTCGTCGCGCTGAAGGACGTCTCGCTGCAGGTGAACGCCGGCGAGGTGACGTGCATCCTCGGCGACAACGGCGCCGGCAAGTCGACGTTGATCAAGATCCTCTCGGGCGTCCATCAACCCGACGAGGGGACGTTCCGGGTGGACGGAGCGCCCGTCACCTTCGCGTCGCCGCGAGAGGCGAGGCATGCCGGCGTCGCGACCGTCTACCAGGATCTGGCGATGGTGCCGCTGATGTCGATCTGGCGGAATTTCTTCCTCGGTGAGGAGCCGACGAAGGGCTGGGGCCCCGCGAGGCGGTTCGACACTGCCCGCGCGAAGCGCACGGCGCGCGATCAGCTGCGGCTGATGGGGATCGACGTGCGCGACCCCGACCAGCCCGTCGGCACGCTTTCGGGCGGCGAGCGGCAGGCAGTGGCGATCGCCCGCGCGACCTACTTCGGCGCGCGCGTGCTCATTCTCGACGAGCCGACGTCCGCACTCGGCGTCAAGCAGGCCGGCGTCGTGCTCCGCTACGTCGTGCAGGCTGCGCAGCGCGGCGTCGGGGTGATCTTCATCACCCACAACCCGCACCACGCGCATCCGGTCGGCGACCATTTCGTCCTGCTCAACCGCGGGCGCGTGATCGGCGACCACGCGAAGGCCGACGTGACTCGCGAACAGCTCGTGCGAGAGATGGCAGGGGGCGCCGAGCTCGAGGCGCTCACGCACGAGCTGGAGGGTGTCGTCTCCACGTGACGCGGCTCGAGCTGCTGACGATCGGACGCATCAGCGTCGACCTCTACGCGGAGCAGCTCGGGGTGTCGCTCGCGAACGTGCGGACGTTCGCCAAGTCCGTGGGTGGAAGCCCGACGAACGTCGCTGTCGCAGCAGCGCGCCTCGGTCACCGCGCCGCCGTCGTGACGGCAGTGGGCGACGACGACTTCGGCGACTACGTCCGCGGCGCGCTCGAAGGCTTCGGCGTCGAGACGACGTTCGTGGGCACTCACCCCCGCTACCGGACGCCGCTCGCGATCGCGTCCATGGACCCCCCGGACGACCCGAAGCTCCTCTTCTATCGCGAGCCGGCCGCGCCGGACGAGGAGATCGAGCTCGAGGAAAGCCACCTCGCCGCCGCGCGGGAGGCGGAGATCTTCTGGGTCTCGGGCTCGTGTCTTTCGGGCCGCGCCACCGGCCCGACGGCGCGCGCGATGCTCGAGGCGCGAGGGCGGAAGCCGCACACGGTTCTCGACCTCGACTACCGGCCCACGTTCTGGCCGTCCGAGGATGCCGCGACCCGTGAGATCGGCGGCACGATCGGCGCAGTCACCGTCGCCGTCGGCAACCGCCGCGAGTGCGAGGTCGCCGTCGGCACCGGCGAGCCCGACGCCGCCGCCGACGCACTGCTCGAGCGGGGAGTCGAGCTCGCGGTTGTGAAGCTCGGCGGGGACGGCGTCCTCGTCGCGACGCGGGAGGAGCGCACGCGTGTGGAGCCGACGCCGGTCGAGGTGGTGTGCGGCCTCGGCGCCGGAGACGCCTTCGGCGGCGCCCTCTGCCACGGCCTCCTGACCGGCGCCGGGCCCGTCGAGGCGGTGCGCTTCGCGAACGCCGCCGGCGCGATCGTGGCCTCGCGCCTCCTCTGCGCCGACGCAATGCCGACGGCCGTGGAGGTCCGCGGGCTCCTGGAGGCGGCGCGTGTCGGCGTCTGACCTCCTGATCCATGGCGACGGCGACCCGCTCGTGATCACGCCCGAGTCGGCGGGGTGGACGTACTGCGGCCTCCGCGTCGTGCAGCTCTCGCCGGGCGAGAGCCGCACGGTCGTGACGGGCAACGAGGAGCTTGCCGTGCTCCCGCTCGCGGGCTCCGCCACCGTCGAGGCCGATGGGGCGAGGTTCGAGCTCGAGGGCCGCGCGAGCGTCTTCGCCCGTGTCTCCGATTGGGCCTACGCACCGATCGATTGCGAGCTGCGGCTGTCGAGCGCGGGCGGCGCGGAGCTCGCGCTGGCGTCCGCTCGAGCCGAGCGACGCTTCGACCCGCGGTACGTCCCCGCGGCGGACGTGCCGGTCGAGCTGCGCGGCGCCGGCCAGGCGACGCGTCAGGTGACGAACTTCCTCGCGCCGGGTGCGTACGACGGCGCCGACCGGCTGATCGCGGTCGAGGTGCTGACGCCGGACGGGAACTGGTCGTCGTACCCGCCGCACAAGCACGACGACACGCCGGGCTCGCTCGCGAACAACGAGGAGATCTACTACTTCCGCGTCGGGAAGCTCGGCTCGCTCGAAACGAGCGCAGAGGGGCTCGCCTTCCATCACACCTACACCGCTGATCGCTCGATCGACGAGACGGTGATCGTGCGCGACGGCGACGCGTTCCTCGTCCCGCGCGGCTATCACGGGCCATGCGTCGCCGCGCCCGGGTACCCCCTCTACTACCTCAATGTGATGGCGGGGCCGAACCCCGAGCGGACGATGGCGATCGTGGACGACCCGCCGTACGCGTGGATTCGCAGCTCGTGGGACGCGATGCCCGTCGACCCGCGGTGCCCCATGACGACGCCGAGCGGAGCGCGATGACAAGGCGGGTCGGGATCGGCGTCGTCGGCTTCGGCTGGATGGGCCAGGCGCACAGCCGCTCGTACGCGCGCATCCCGAGCCTCTTCCCCGACCGCGGCGGCGATCCCGAGCTCGTCGTGTGCAGCGACGTCGTCGAGGCGCGCCGCGCCGAGGCGACTGCCGCCTTCGGGTTTCGCGAGGCGTCGGCGGACTGGCGCACGGTCTGCGAGCACCGGGACGTGGACGCCGTGTTCGTGACGGCGCCGAACATGCTCCACGTCGAGGTCGTCGAGACAGCGGCAGCCGCCGGCAAGCACGTCTTCTGCGAGAAGCCCGTCGGCGGCACGCCCGAGCAGACGGCGCGAGCGGCGGCCGCGGTCCGCGCGGCCGGCGTCGTCGGCGGCGTCGGCTACAACTATCGCTTCGCGCCGCTCGTCCGCTACGCGGCCGAGTTGATCGCGGCGGGGCAGCTCGGGCAGATCACGAACTACCGCGGCCGATTCTTCTCGATGTACGGCAGCGACCCGCTGGGCGTCCTCAGCTGGCGGTTCGAGCAGGACTCCGCCGGCTACGGCGTCTCGAGCGACCTGCTCAGCCACGTCGTCGATCTCGCGCACATGCTCGTCGGGCCGATCAGCGAGGTCGTCGGCGTGCGTGCCACGGCGATCGCCGAGCGGCCGATCCCCGTGCCGGGAGCGAGCCACTACGGCCGCGGCGGGCCCGGCGACGCGACCGGCCCCGTCACGAACGAGGACTACGCCGCGCTGCTCGCACGCTTCGAGAACGGTGCGCACGGCACCTTCGAAGCGTCCCGCACGCTCGTCGGGCCCGAGAGCCAGATGGCGTTCGACGTCTACGGCTCGGACGGCGCCGTCTCGTGGAACCTCGAGCACCTGAACGAGCTCCGCGTCTACCTCGCAGGCGACGAGGCGCACACGGGGTACACCACCGTCTTCGGCGGCGACCGCTTTCCGTACCACGGCAACTTCGTCCCCGGCAGCGCGAACGGGATCGGCTTCGAGGACGTGATCGCGATCGAGGACTACGAGTTCCTGAACGCGGTCGCGCGAGGCGAGCCGTACGAGCCCGGCTTCGACGCCGCCCTGGACTACGTCGCAGTGCAGTCGGCGCTCGTCCGCTCATGGGAGTCGGGAGCCTGGGAAAGCGTCGTCCCCGTTCTGGAGGCGGTGCCGTGAACACCGTCAGGCTGACGGCGGCGCAGGCGCTGGTCCGCTATCTGATCGCGCAGCGGACGACGATCGACGGCCGCGAGGTGCCGCTCTTCCCCGGGGTCTTCGCGATCTTCGGGCACGGCAACGTCACGGGCCTCGGCTTCGCGCTCGACGAGGTGCGGGACGAGCTGCCGACGATCCGCGGCCAGAGCGAACAGGGCATGGCGCACGCAGCGATCGCGTACGCGAAGGCGATGCGCCGCCGCCAGATCATGGTCGCCACGTCGTCGATCGGACCGGGCGCCACGAACATGGTCACTGCCGCCGGCGTCGCGATGGCGAACCGGTTGCCGGTGCTGCTGCTCGCCGGAGACACGTTCCAGAGCCGCGCTCCGGACCCGGTGCTGCAGCAGGTCGAGCACTTCGGCGTCCCCTCCACGACCGTGAACGACGCCTTCCGTGCCGTCACCCGCTACTGGGACCGGATCACGCATCCGGCTCAGATCGTCCAGTCGCTCCCCCTGGCCGTGGAGACGATGCTCGACCCGGCCGACTGCGGTCCCGCCTTCATCGGGCTGCCGCAGGACGTACAGGCGCAGGCGTACGACTATCCGGAGCGCCTGTTCGAGCGGCGCGTGCACGAGCTCTCCCGGCGGCGGGCGGACGTCCGGGAGCTGGCCGCGGCGGCGGAGGCGCTGCGGCGGGCGCGGCGGCCGCTCGTGGTGGCCGGCGGCGGCGTTCACTACTCGCTTGCCGAAGATGCCCTGCGGTCCTTCGTCGAGGCACACGACATTCCGGTGGTCGAGACGGTCGCGGGCAAGTCCTCGCTGATCGCCGACCACCCCTGTTTCGTCGGGCCGATCGGCGTCACCGGGTGCGACCAGGCGAACCGTCTCGCTGCGGAGGCAGATGTGGTTCTCTGCGTCGGCACACGGCTGCAGGACTTCACGACCGGCTCGTGGACCGTGTTCGGGGACGACGAGCTGACGCTGATCGGCCTCAACGCCGCGCGCTTCGACGCCGCGAAGCATCTTGCGCAGCCGCTCGTCGCGGACGCGCGCGCCGGGCTCGAGGAGCTCGGGCAGGCCCTCGGGGAGTGGCGCGCAGACGCCGGATGGGCCGCGAGGGCACGTACAGAGGCAGCCGCGTTCAAGCAGTTCGTGGCCGAGACGACGTCGCCGGAGGATGGTGGCGCCCCCACCTACGCGCAGGTGATCGGCGCAGTGAACAGGCTCGCGGATGAGAGCGACTACGCGCTGACGGCGGCCGGCGGCTTCCCGGGCGAGCTCAACGTCAACTGGCTGTCGAAGGGCGTCGCCACGTTCGACTGCGAGTACGGCTACTCGTGCATGGGCTACGAGATCGCGGGCGCCTGGGGAGCGAGGATGGCCCGTCGCGAAGGCGAGGTGATCGCGTTCGTCGGCGACGGCTCCTACCTGATGCTCAACTCCGACCTCTACAGCTCGGTGATCAGCGACCGAAAGCTGGTCGTCGTCCTCTGTGACAACGGCGGCTTCGCGGTGATCGACCGGCTGCAGACGGGCATGGGGGGCCGCTCGTTCAACAACATGTTCGACAACACCGGCACGGAGCGGGTGCGCGTCGACTGGGTCGCCCACGCGACGTCGCTCGGCTGTCGCGCCGAGGCGGTGGACACCGTGCCGGAGCTCGAGGAGGCGCTCGCCCGCGCCCGGGCCGCCGACCGCACGACCGTCATCGCCGTCGAGACGGCGCCGCAACGGTGGACGCCGGGCGGCGCGTTCTGGGAGGTCGCCGTGGCCGAGGTCTCGGAGCGGGAGGAGATCGCCGCGGCGCACGAGCGGCTCCTCGAAGAAAAACGCCGCCAGCGCGTCGGCTGGTGAGCGAGCCGCAGGCGCCGGTTCGCATCGGCCTACTCGGCGCCGGCCGCATCGGCCGTCTGCACGCCGAGCTGCTCTCGGGCCGGATCGCCGGGGCGACGCTCGCCGCGGTGTGCGACGCCGACCCGGAGGCGGCGGCCGAGGTGGCCACGCGCCTACGGGTGCCGGCGGTCGGGAGCGCAGGAGAGCTCTTCGAGCTGCCGGAGGTGGACGCGTTCGCGATCTGCACGAGCACCGATACGCATGCGGAGGCGATCGTCGCAGCGGCGCGAACCGGCAAGGCGATCTTCTGCGAGAAGCCGGTCGCTCTCGACCTCGAGGAGATCGACCGCGCCCTCGCTGCGATCGACGAGAGCGGCGTTTTTTTCCAGGTCGGCTTCAACCGCCGGTTCGACCCCGCGCACGCCTCCGTTCGCGAGGCGGTCTCGTCCGGCACGCTCGGTGACGTCCATCTGGTGCGGATCTCGAGCCGCGATCCGGCGCCGCCGCCGCTTGCCTATTCACGCGCGTCGGGCGGTCTCTTCCTCGACATGACGATCCACGACTTCGACATGGCCCGCTTCGTCACCGGCAGCGAGGTGGTCGAGGTGTACGCCCGCGGCGCAGTTCGGATCACGCCCGAGCTGGTAGAGCTCGGCGACGTCGACACGGCCGTCGTGACGCTCGTCCACGAGAACGGTGCGCTGACGGTGATCGACAACAGCCGCCGGGCGGCGTACGGATTCGACCAGCGCGTCGAGGCGTTCGGCTCGCGCGGCGTGGCGGCGTCGGAGAATCCCGTCGCCCACACCGGCGTCGTCCGCACGGCGGACGGCACGCGCGCCGCGGCGCTCCCGTACTTCTTCGTCGAGCGCTATCTCCCGAGCTACGCGGCGCAGTGGACCGCGTTCGCGTCGGCCGTTCGCAGCGGCGGCACCTCGCCCGTCACCGGAGCAGACGGCCGCGCGCCGCTCGCCATCGGGCTCGCCGCAGGGCGCTCCGTGCGCGAGCAGCGGCCGGTCAGAGTCGAGGAGATCGCCTGATGCGCGTCATCGTCACCGGCGGGGCCGGCTTCGTCGGCTCGAACGTCGTGGCCGTCGCGTGCGAACGAGGGGATCAGGTCACGGCGATCGTGCGGTCGGCGCCGCCCCGGCCGGATCCCCGCTGCAGCTACATCGTTCTCGACCTCCTCGACGCCGACGCCCTCACGGACGCGGTCTCGTCGATCCGGCCCGACGCAGTCGTGCACACGGCGATCTGGAACGACTTCGCGGGCATCTACGCCGACCGGCGCCGCGCGTGGGAGTCCTACGTCGGCGTCACGCGCACGCTCGCCGACGTCACGTGCGAGACGGGCGCGGCGCTCGTCACGGTCTCTTCCGACTGGGTCTTCGACGGCACGCAGTCGATGGCCGCCGAGTCGACGCCCCCGAACCCGGTCAACTACTACGGCGTGCTCAAGGCGGCGAGCGAGCTGGTGACGCTGGAGCGCGCGCACCGGCCGATCGTGGCACGCGTCGCGGGCGTGCTCGGCGTCAACCGGGCGGGCCGGGCGACACCGCGGAATCAGGACGCCGGCTTCGGTTACTTCGTCGACGCGGTCGTCGCCTCGCTCGCGGCGGGGGAGCGGTTCACGGTCTGGGAGAGCGACTCGATCAACGGCGTCGCCACGCCGAGCCTCGCGAGCCTCGCCGGCGCCTGGATGCTCGCGCTGGCCGACGAGGGGGCGTCGGGCATCTTCCACTGCTGCTCAGGGGAGGCGACGACGCGGATGGAGCTCGCACGGCGGGCGGCCGACGTCTTCGGGCTAGACGCCTCGCTCCTCGAGCCGGGCGAGCCGGATCCGGCCGCGCTCCCGCCTGCCCCCGTGCCGTTCGACACGAGCCTCGACGCCCGCGCGACCGCGTGCGCCCTCGGCCGCGAGCCGCCGTCACTCAACGAGCTCCTGACCCGCTTCCGGACGGAGCGTCGGGCCGTCGAGGGAGCGCTCGTGCCGGCGGAGTAGGCTGCCGCCGTGGCGGTCGCGGTCGTCGGGAACTTCGCGTGCGACGTCGTCGACAGGGGCAGCGCCACGCCCGGTGGCTGTCCGCGTTTCGCAGCCGACGCCTTCCGCCTCCTCGGTCGCGGCGGGCAGATCGTGACGCGGTTCCGCGACGAGGATGAGGCGCTGTTCCGGCCGATCCTGGACTCGGCGGGCGCGTCGGTGACGGTGCTGCCTGCGGCTGCGACGAGCGGGTTCTCGCTCGACTACGCAGGCGAGGACCGGGAGATGGGCGTCACGGCGGTGGGGGAGGTGTGGCGGCCGGCGGACGCGCTCGCGCTCGACGCGGAGGTCCGCTGGGTGCACGTCGCTCCACTCCTGCGCAGCGACTTCCCGCCGGAGACCCTGGCGGCACTCGCCGACGGGCGCCCGCTTTCGCTCGACGGTCAGGGCCTGGTTCGCGTTCCGCGAGTCGGCCGACTCGAGATCGACGCGGCCTACGACCCCGCGCTACTCGCGTCCGTGACGACGGTGAAGCTGTCCGAGGAGGAGGCGCGCGTCGTCGCGGGTGGCCCCTTCGACGGCGGCGCAGCCGCGCTGCTCGGCGTGCCCGAGGTGCTGCTGACGCTCGGGTCGCACGGCGCGGTCGTGTTTGCCGGCGGCGGCGAGACCTTCGTCCCGGCCGCCTGGCCGGTCCTCGGCGTGCAGACGACGGGCGCGGGCGACGCGTTCATGGTCGGCTACGCGACCGCACGGGCGGACGGCGCGGATGCCGTCGAGGCCGCGCGGCAGGCGAGCCGTCTCGTCGCCGAGCTGCTCGAGGAGCGCAAGCGCGGCGTCGGGTGAACGGTCGGCTACCGGCGCTCGCCGAGCAGTCGCGCGAAGCTCCCGCCGCCGATCACACGCGCGACGCTCTCGGGCATCCGGTCGCGCAGCGCCCGATCGGAGGTGACGACCCAGACGAGGGCCGGCAGCTCGTTCGCAATCCGGACGATCTCGTCGTCCCCGTAGGGCGAGGAGACGAGATCCGGCGCCTGCTCGGGCGCTTCGCCGTCGAAGACGATCCGGAGCTCGTGACCCTCGCCGGCCGCCCACGTGCGCGCCCGCTCGACCAGCTCTTCCCGCGAGAGGTTCGGCCAGAGCGAGCGGCGCACGTTCTCGGCGTCGACGATGACGACGGCCAATTTCTACGGATAGCTCACGACGGTGACCGGTACGTCCGGGTTGGCAATAGTCGACGAGCCGCCGGTGTTGTTGACGACGTGCAGGATGCCTCCCTTTCCGTGGCTCGCGTCGAGGAAGATCGTGAGCAGGTCGCGCAGGCTTCCCGCCGGAAGCGTGTCGGGAACCTCGAAGGCATGGGCAGCGAAGATGTCGACACCCTGGTTGAAGAAGCTGTAGCTCCCCATCCCGTAGCCGCTGAAGCTGGTCACGTCGTCCGCGACCTTGAAAGCCGCCCAGCCCGGGACGTTCGGCGCCTCCATCCACGCAGCCTGGCTCGGCGGGTCGTAGGGCATCTCGTTCTGGAAGAAGATGTCCGTGCCGCCGTTTCCGTTCCAGATCACCTCGTACTTCTGGTAGTGCTCGACGAAGAGACCGGTCGCCGTCACGTTGTCGCCGTTGACGACGACGCCGGTGTCGGCTGTGTTGCTCGCCCAGCCGACGCCGTTCCCGTGATCCGCGCGCCACGCCCAGATGTCGTCGAGGATGGTGTTGTTGCTGTTGACGATCAGGCTCGTGGTCGCACGGCCGGGCTCCGCGCCGCCGATCCGGAAGAAGACATCGGTGAGCGCCGACGGGTCGGAGGCCTCGTTGTCGCTCCGCGCGTGTCCGGCGCTGCCGATCTGCATCAGGACGGGCGAATTCGTCGGGCCCGCGTCGACGATCAGCCCGGAGATCAGAATCCCCTTGGCGCGCGCCGTCGTCAGCGCCGCGTTGCCGCTCGTCGGGATCAGGGTCGGGAAGCCGAGCCCGAGCACGACGCTGTCGGGACGGGTCACCTCGATCGGCTGGTCGAGGTTGTAGATCCCCGGCGTCAGGATCAGGTTGCGGCCGGAGCCGAGCGCGTCGTTGATCGTGGCCGCAGAGTCCGTCGGCTTCGCGACGAAGAACTTGTTGATCGGGATCGACGTGCCCGGAGTCGCCCCGCCGGCCCAGCTCGTGCCGGAGCTGTTCGTCCGAGCAGAGGGCACGAACACCTGGTAGTTCCCGCCGGAGTCGAGATAGAGGTACGGCGCCTCGCGGCTGACCGGCGTCGTCGGAAGCGTCGTGTACGGGCCACAGACCTTCGGCACGGCGGGGAAGCACTGAGCCGGCGCGCCGACAACTCCCGAGAAGACCTGATTCCAGACCCCGTTCGTCCACCCGTCGAGCACGCTGTTGCGGACGAACCACTGCTGCTGGGAGCCGTTGATGACGGTGCTGCCGTTGAACCTCGAATCGGCAATGAAGCCGCCGCTCGCGAACGACGGGTTGGTGCAGTAGTCCATCAGGGTGACCAACCCGTTGACGTCGACGCGCCGCATCGGCGAGGCTTGCGAGACGGGCCAGAACTCGCCGCTGTA
>Ga0136846_1235153_pt1 | contig 16598 bp, 14 predicted proteins | sample HopSoiMetagenom2_FD_96841 | JGI IMG/M metagenome (GOLD analysis project Ga0136846, IMG submission 96841) | Grasslands soil microbial communities from Hopland, California, USA - 2 Assembly 2016 (version 4) | ecosystem: Environmental > Terrestrial > Soil > Grasslands | place: USA: Hopland... | reverse complement strand
GTCGAGCAGTTCCGCGAGCCGGTCGGCGAGCCGGGTCGCCGCCTCGGGGTCGGGCACCTCCCACTGCACATACCCGGTCGCGTCCCACAGCGAGCCGAACCCGCCCTCGGGCAGCGGCGGCCCGAAAGGGCCCACGGCATCGACGTACAGCCGGTCCGGGTCGCAGTCCGTGCCTTCGGCCACCGCCCGCCGCACCAGCGTGTACAGCCGCCTCATGGCGTCCGGCCGGTGTTCGGGCGTGGGGACCAGTTCGCCGAGCTCGGGCCAGTAGCGGGCCATCACCTGGGTGGGCAGCATCCGGCCCACCCGTACGTCCCGCGCGCCCGCGATCGCCGAGACCATGCCGACCACCCTGCCGTCCCCCAGGGTCACCGCCGCCCCGCTGAACCCGGCGGCGAGCGGCTGTCCGTGCGCCGTGGCGGCCTCCAGCTGCACCCACTCGCCGGCGATCAGCGTGCTCGACACGGCCCGGTACTGGGCGAGCGTGCCCTCGTCGTACCCGACCGGGAAGCCGTACGCCTCCAGCAGCGGCGAGGGAACGCCGTGCTCGGTGCCCGGCGGGGCGAACACGGCCGGGGCCAGCGGCACTTCGCGGTCCAGCTCCAGTACGGCCAGGTCACCCGGGTCGGCCGCGGCGCCCTCCCAGCCGCCGTGCACCGCCACCGTGGCGGACAGCGCGCCGAGCTCCTTGCCCTGTGGGAACGACACCGTCACACCCGCCGCGCCGCTCTGCCTGACGACATGGGCGCACGTCAGCACCCGCCGGGCGGAGACGAGGAAACCCGCGCCGACCTCGTTCCCGCACTCGATGCGGGCGTGCCAGGCGGCTGTGCTCATGACCGGCCGGCGTCAGCGGAAGCCGGCTGCGGCGGTTCCGGAGCGGGCCGGGCCGGTTCGGAAGCCGGTCGAGCCGGTTCCGGAGCCGTTCGGGACGGTTCCGGTGACCAATGGAGCTTCACCACCAGATGCCCCTCCGCCGCGCCCTTCGCGATGACCGCGCCGGTCTCCGCGCTGAGCTTCACCCCGAACTCGAGCTCCACGGTGTCGGGTTGGAGCGAGCCGTCCCGGAACACCCTGAGCGCCGACTCGGCCGCCGCCCGCACACCGTCCAAGGCGGCTTCGAAGGTACGCGCGGCCTGGACGGGGCCGCCGCGGCGGGAGACGAGCCGGGCGCCGGTCTCGCTCTCCACGCCCTCCACGACGACCCGGGCACCGTCCTCGGTCCTGAACTCCATCAATCCGTCCATGGTGCCGCTCGCTCCCCCGTGTGCTGTGTGACCTCGCCGAACTTCATTGTCGCCGACGGTGCTTGGCGATGTCCCGGGTTCTGCGGGGCCGGGCTGCCGGTCAGGGCCCGACGATGCCCCGGATCACCCCCAGCTCCACCAGGTCCTGCGGCCGGATGCGCAGCTGGCCGGCCGTGGCCTCGACCTCCTCCGCCGGCCGCTTGAGGATCGCGGCCGCGAGCTCCGGCGCGATCACCGAGAAGTAACTGTCCGGGGTGGCCCAGGTGTTGCCTGCTGCGGCCAGCGCGAGTGCACCGCCGGAGCCGCCCTCACCGATGACCAGCGTGGTGACCGGAACGCGGGCGGCCGCCACCGCCCCGAACAGCTCCGCGATCGCTGCACCCGCGCCCTGCCGCTCCGCCTCCGCGTCGTTGGCCGCGCCCGGAGTGTCCACCAGGGTCAGCACCGGGATGCCGAGCCGGTCGGCGAGGCGGATCAGCCGGGCGGCGGTGCGATAGCCGGCGGGGCGGGTGGCCGTGCCGAGCTGCGCCGCGTACGCGACGGTCCGCCCATCCTGTGCCCGCTCACCGAACCCGCACGCCATCCCGTCGTCGGTGCCCCCGCAGCGGTCGCCGCTGATCGAGGCACGCCGGGCGAAGTACGCGTCCAGGTAGGCCCCGGCGCGCGGGCGCCCGGGGGCGCGGGCGCGCTGGACGGCGTCCCAGCCGGTGGCGGGGAGGGAGGCGGGACCGGCGGAAGGCGGTGACGGTGGTGTTGAAGGCGGTGACGCGGCGGCCTCCGCCGTGCCGGCGGGGGAGTCGGCGGTGTTGGTGGTGTCGGTGGAATCGGCGTTCGGCTGGGTCGGGGGCAGGGTGGCCTGCGGGGGGCCGGTGCCGATGGCAGCGGTGGCGCCGGTGTCCAGCAGGGCCGGGGGCATGGCGGCCTCCACCGGACCCGGCCCGATCGCACCGGCGCTCAGCAGGCGCAGCCACAGGGCCAGTGTCTCCCGGAGCGCCTCCGGACGTACGACCGTGTCGGCCGCGCCCGCCGCCACCTGCGCCTCGGCCGTGTACGCCGCCGGGTCCGCGTCGGCCGGCCGGACCCGGGAACCCGCGAAGCCGACCTGGGCACCGGTCAGCGCCAGTACGACATCGGCGCCCGCACCCAGGGTCGCCCAGCCGCCGCCGGTCGTCGGATCCCGGAGCACCGCGATCTGCGGCAGGCCCGCCTCGCGGGTCAGCGCCGACTGCCGCGCCACGCGCTGGAGCTGGGTCAGCGCGAGCATGCCCTCCTGCATCCGGCTGCCGCCCGTCGCGACGAGCGGGACGACGGGCAGGCGGTGGGCGCGCGCGTACTCGTACGCCGACTCCAGGCGGTCTCCGGTGCGTTCACCGAGCGAGCCGCCGAGGAAGCCGAACTCGAAGGCGATCAGTACGGCCGGGGTGCCGCCGACGCGAGCGGTGCCGCAGACGACGGACTCCTCCTCGCCGGTGCGGGCGGCGGCGCGGGCGCGCGAGGCGTCGTAACCCTGCCAGGCGAGGGGGCCGTCGGGCTGGAAATCCCGCGTGGGGTAAGGGAGTTCGCGGAAGCCCTCGTGGGAGCCGTCGGCGAGCAGGGCGATGATCTCGCGGGCGGAGTGGCGCCCGGGGGCCGGGTCGGTCGCCGGCCCGGCTGCCCGGTCACTCACCGGGCAGCGCCCGCTTCATGATCTTCCCCATGTCGTTGCGCGGGAGGGCGTCCAGGTAGCGCACGACCCGGGGGCGCTTGTGCGGGGCGAGACGGGCGGCGACATGGTTCGCCAGCTCGTCGGCGTCCGGCGGGGACTGCGGATCGGCGGGGACGATCCAGGCGACGATCCGTTCGCCCAGGTCGGCGTCCGGTTCCCCGGTGACGGCCGCCTCGCTGACGCCCGCGTGCTCCAGCAGCGCGTTCTCGATCTCGCCCGCGCCGATCTTGTAACCGCCGCTCTTGATCAGGTCGGTGGCCTTGCGCCCGACGATCCGGACATAGCCGTCGGGATCCCGCACCGCCATGTCCCCGGTGCGGAACCAGCCGTCGGCGGTGAAGGCGGCCTCGGTGGCGTCGGGCCGGTTCAGGTACTCGGTGAACAGGTTCGGCCCACGCACCTGGATCTCGCCCACGGTCTCGCCGTCGTACGCCGTGATGGGCGCCCCGTCCTCCTCGACGAGCCGCAGCTCGACGCCCGGCAGCGGTACGCCGACCGTGCCCGCGCGCGGCTCCCCGTCCGCGCGGACGCTCGTGTTCATCAGCGTCTCGGTCATGCCGTACCGCTCCACGACCCGTCGGCCGGTCGCCGCCGTGATCCGCTCGTGGTCGTGCACGGGCAGCGCCGCGGAACCCGAGACGAGCAGCCGCGCCCGGCCGAGCGCCCCGGCGAGTTCCGGGTCGCCGGGGAGCGCCTCCGCGATCCGGTGGTACATCGTCGGAACGCCGAACAACATCGTCGCCCCGTCGTTCAGCTCCCGGGTCACGCCCTCCGTCCCGAACCGCCCGAGGTGCCGTACCGAGCCGCCGCGCCGCAGCGGCCCGAGGATGCCGAGAATCAGACCGTGCACATGAAAGAGCGGAAGCCCGTGCACCAGCACGTCCTCACCGGTCCACTGCCAGGCGTCGGCGAGCGCGTCCAGGGTGGCGGCGATGGCACGGCGCGGAATGACGGCGCCCTTGGGCGGGCCGGTGGTGCCGGAGGTGTAGACGATCAGGGCGGGGGCTTCGGGGGTGGGCTCGTACGCCGCCGCGCCGGCCGCTGACTCGGTGGACGTACGCACGTCGACGTCGAGGCGATCCAACGCGCCGAAGGCAGCGGGGAGTTGGTCGCCGGGGGCGGCGAGTACGAGCGTGGGTGAGCTGTCCTTGAGGATGTGCCCCAACTCGCTCTCCCCCGACTTCGGGTTCAGCGGCACCGCCGGAACCCCGGCCAGCAGCGCGGCCACGACACCGACGGCCGTCTCCAGCGTCGGCGTCGCCCAGACGGCGACCCGGCCGCCGGCCCCGGAGATCCGGCCGGCGAGGGCGCCGGCCGAGGCGGCGAGCTCGGCGTACGTCAGCGAGCGCTCGCCGAAGCGCAGGGCGGGGTGCCGGTCCGGGACTCCGGTCGGGCCGCTGGTCAACCTGGGGAAGAGAGAGGACACGGGTCGTACTCCTTGACTCGGTACGGAGGTAACTCGTCGCGGCGGTCGCAACCTTCGCGGGAACAACTTGTGTCCCGATCCCTCCGTACACCATCGGCGGCCGGAAGAAACCCTTTCACGATCACCTCCGGCCGGCCGCCGCACCCGTGTCAGTCGCCACCGCCGGCCAAAACCACCTCCGCCACCACACAACTCACGTTGTCCGGACCCCCGTTGGCGTTCGCCGCCTCGATGAGGGCGAGCGTGGTCGCGTCCGGGTCGAGGGTCGTGGCGAGGAGGTGCCGGATGGTGCTCTCCGGTACGGCCCTGGTCAGGCCGTCGGAGCACAGGAGGTAGCGGTCGCCGGGCCGGGCGTCGTGCAGGCGCAGGTCGGGGGAGGCGGGGGAGCGTGTCAACGCCTTGACGAGCAGGGTGCGTTGGGGGTGGACGGCGGCCTCCTCGGGGGTCAGCCGGCCTTCGTCGATCATCGACTGGACCACCGTGTGGTCGTGGGTGATCAGGAAGAGTTCACCGTCGCGCAGAAGGTACGCGCGGCTGTCCCCGATGTGTACGAGGGCGAGGCGCGACCCGGTCCACACCATCGCGGTGAGGGTGGTGCCGACGTCGTCCGTCCGCTCGTCCCCTGTCGTGGGGTGCTCGGTCTCGGCGACGTCCCGGACCGCCTGGGCGGCGCCCTGGACCGCGTCCTCCAGGAGGTTCAGGACGCTGCCGGCGGTGAGCGGTTCGGCGTCCAGGAACTTCAGGGCCTCGACGGCGGCGGCGCCTGCCGGTGCCCCACCGGGTCCGAAGCCGTCGGCGACAGCCAGGACGCGCGCACCGGCGTACGCCGTGTCCTGGTTGGCCGCGCGGACCAGACCGATGTCGGTGCGGGCCGCGTAGCGGAGTTCGAGAAGGTTGCTGCTTGCCATGGGACGGGTGTCCTTCCTCGGCGGTGTCGAGAGATGGTCGACGAGGAACGTGGCGAGATCCCGCCGGGCCGCGGTCTCCGCCTCGACCCGTGCCCAGAAGGCGCGGATCTCCTGGGCGGCGGCCGGCGGCTCCATGGCCCTGACCTGCCGGATACGGGCCAACGGCATCCCCAGCCGGCGCAGCCAGGCCACCAGCCGGGCCTGCTCCAACTGCTCGGGCGCGTAGTACCGGTATCCGGTGTCCGGGTCGACGCGGGCGGGGCGGAGCAGGTCCAGTTCGTCGTAGAGCCGCAGCGCCTTCGGCGACAGCCGGCTCGCCTTGGCGAACGCCCCGATGGTCAGCGTCTCCGGCTTCGTCATGGAGCACCCCGCTTCCTGATCCCGTGTCCTGGTTCCCGTGCATGGTCCCGTGCCCGATCCCGTGCCCGCTTCCGTGCATGGTCCGTGCCTGGTTCTCCGATCCCGGGCTTCCTGCCGGTTCCTCGTTCCGTCACCGATGCTGGGGCTTCACCAAAGGTGAAGGTCAAGCGCTTGTTAACCTTCACTCGGTGCCTCTATCAGTGGTGAACCAGTCGTACGCGCCTTACCGCACGCCTCATCGAGGGAGTCCCCGTGGTCCGCATCGCGATCGTCACCTACGACCCCCGTCCGGAGCCGAGCAAGGACCGGGACTTCCCGCTCCTCGTACGGGAGCTGGTGGCGGCCGGGGCCGACGCGGTCGCCGTCCACTGGGACGATCCCGACGTCGACTGGGCCTCCTTCGACCTCGCGGTGGTCCGGTCCACCTGGGACTACTCCTGGCGCGCGGAGGAGTTCGCGGGCTGGCTGGAGCGGTGCGGGAAGCTCACGCGGGTCGCGAATCCGGTCGGGGTCATGCGCTGGAACATGGACAAGCGGTACCTCGGCGAGCTGGCCGCGGCCGGCGTCCCCACGGTTCCCACCAGCTATCTCGCGCCCGGCGAGGCGTCCGGCGACGCCCCCGGTCTGCCCGACGACCGCGAGTACGTCATCAAGCCCACCTCCGGCGCCGGCGCCCGCTACGCCGCCCGCTACACACCCGAGGGCCGGGAGAGGGCCGTACGGCATCTCGCCCGCATGCACGCCGAGGGGTTCACCGCGATGGTGCAGCCGTACGTGGGGAGCGTCGACGTTTCCGGGGAGGGGGCCCTGCAGTTCTTCGGCGGTCGCTTTCTGCACGCCAGCCGCAAGGGGGCCGTGCTGGCTCCCGAGGCGGCGTACGACGACGACAAGGTCGCCCATCCCGACCTCGAGGTGTGGATTCCGACCCCGGCCGAACTCGCCGTCGCGGAAAGGGCGTTGGCCGCCGTACCGGACAACTCCGGGCTGCTGTACGCCCGTGTCGACCTCGTTCTCGGTGACGACGGTGAACCCCGGGTCATGGAACTGGAGTTGATCGAGCCGAACCTGTTCCTCGGTCTGCATCCGGACTCGGTACCGGTGGTCGTGCAGGCCATCCTGAGGGCCGCCGTCAGCCGCCGGTGACCGTGTGCCCGTCCTGACAGTCCGGCCCGTCATTCCCTGACGGCCACCCGCTGCAACAGGCCCCAGGTGAACTCCGCCGCGCACTCCCGCCGTCCTCCTGACCCGTCCGGCGCGGTGAACGCCAGGCCCCAGCGGGTGGGGGCCGTGCCCTCCAGGGGGCGCGCGGGGGCGAAGGCGCGGGCGACCTCGTCGACCGTGCAGGACCAGGGGCGCAGATCGTCCGGCGTGCGGAGTTCGGGGGAGGGGGCACCCGGGGCCCGTACCAGCCATTCGTTCCAGGCCACGCCGTTCGGGGCCACGAGCACCTCGAAGCGCAGGTCGGGCCAGAGGTGAACCGGCCAGAGCCACGCCTCGCACTCAAGGTCGCCGATTCTGCGGGGCGTCACCGACTCGGGGGCGCCGAGGACCGAGCGGTACCGGGAGGCGGCGGCGCGGGCGCGCGGGGAGCGGAGCATCGCCTGCCAGCGTTTGTTGGCCTCCCGCATGTCCGCGATCGACACGCCCAGCTCATGGCGGGCGTCCTCCACCAGGTCGGGGTTGTGGTCGGCCATGCGGCGCAGCAGCACCAGCTGGAAGTCGGTCACCGTGAACATACGGACCATCGTCGCGTACCGGCCGGGAGACGAGGGTGGTCACGGACGGCAACGAAGCCATCGCACGCCCATTGCCCGGCCCGGTCCCTTGTGGCTAGCCTGTCACCTGTTCGTCATCCCGATCGTCTGTTGAAATCTCGAACGCCGTCGAAAGGCGTGGAGATCGTAGACACCCTGAACACAAGAGAGGGGGCCGTCATGGGACGCCTCGTACCTGCCGTGACCCGGGCTCTCGACATTCTTGAGCTTTTCCTGGACGGGGACGGCACACTCTCCGCCCCGGACATAGTGCGCCGACTCCAGCTGCCACGCACCACCGTGCACGAACTGGTGACGACGCTCGCCGCCCGTTCGTACATTGTGCAGGTCCCCGGCCAGCCGGGCCGCTACCGCCTGGGCGTGCGCCCGTACCAGCTCGGCAGCCGCTACGCCGAACAGCTGGACCTGGCCGCGGAGGGCCTGCAGGTGGCCCGTTCCGTCGCCGAGACGTGCGGCGAGACGGTGCACGTCGCGATCCTCGAGGGCACGGACGTCATCTACATCGCGAAGATGGACTCCACGCACGCGGTACGGATGGTGTCGGCGGCCGGCCGCCGCCTGCCCGCCCACTGCACCTCCGTGGGCAAGATGCTGCTGGCCTCGCTGCCCGACCACGAGCTCGCCGCCCGGGTCCCGGACAACATCCCGCTGCCCGCGATGACGCCGAACAGCATCACCGACCCGGCAGCCCTGCGCGAGGCCCTCGCGGAGATCCGCCGCCGGGGCGTCGCCGTGGAGAACCGCGAGTCGAACCCGGACGTCAGCTGTGTGGCGGCGCCGGTGCACGACCGCACGGGACGGGTGGTCGCCGCGCTGTCGATCTCCGTGCCGATGATCCGCTGGAGCGACGACCACCGTTCGGAGCTGGAACAGCTCGCCGCCAAGGGCGCCGCCGAACTCTCCGAGCGCCTCGGTTACCGGAGTGTGGCATGACCACGTACGAACCCGCCCTCGACGTCGCGGTCCAGGCACAGGCGGCCCTCGGCGAGGGCCCGACCTGGGACGCGGCGGCGTCGCGTCTGATCTGGATCGACATCCTCGGCTCCCGGGTCAACACCTACGACCCGTCGACCGGCCGTCGCACGGTCATGGCGACGGAGCAGCACGTGGGCGCCGCCAAGCCGCGCGCGGGTGGCGGCCTGGTCCTGAACCTGCGTGACGGGGTGGCCCTGTACGACGACGAGGGCGCCGACCCCGCCACCGGCTTCCGCTGGCTGCACCACGAGCCGACGCCCGGCCGCCGGGCGAACGACGCGGCGGTGGCCCCCGACGGCTCCCTGTGGGCCGGCACCATGCGCTACGACGAGGCACCGGGCGGCGGCACGCTGTCCCGGCTCACCGGCGACGGAGACGTGAGCGTCGTCCTGGACGACGTCGCGGTGAGCAACGGCACGGGCTGGAGCCCGGACGGCCGTCTGATGTACTACATCGACTCCCCGACCCGTCGCGTCGACGTCTTCGACGTGTCGGCCGACGGGCGCAGTGTCGGCAACCGCCGTCAACTGGCGCTGATCGAGGAGGGCGCGGGCTTCCCCGACGGCCTGACGGTCGACGCGGACGGCTGCGTCTGGGTCGCCCTGTGGGGCGGCGCGGCGGTGCGCCGCTACACCCCCGCAGGCACCCTGGACCGCACGATCACCCTGCCCACGCCCCTCGCCACGGCCTGCGCCTTCGGCGGCCCGGACCTCACGGACCTGTACATCACCACGGCCCGCGTCGGCCTGTCCGACCCCGACCCGATGTCGGGCTCGCTCCTGGTCGTACCGGGAGCGGGCAAGGGCGTCGCCCAGCCGGCGTTCGCGGGCTGACCGGACGAGGATCGTCCGAAGGTCGCCCGAGGCTGCGGCAACGGCCGGGTGGGCAACGGGAGTTCCGTCGCCTGCCCGGCCGTCGTCACTGGGCCGCCCGCGGCACGCTTGGCGTCAGCAGCGCCTCCGTGCCGCGTTCCAGTGACGGCTGACCGGACGAGGATCGTCCGAAGGCCGCCCGAGGCTGCGGCAACGGCCGGGTGGGCAACGGGAGTTCCGTCGCCTGCCCGGCCGTCGTCACCCGGCCGCCCGCAGCACCGTCACTGCGCCGCCTGCCACTCCTCCGGCCGCAGCGGCGGCCCGCTCAGCGGTCGTCTCAACGGGCCGATCGCCGTCGCCAGCAGCACACTTGGCGTCAGCAGCGCCTCCGCGCCGCGCTCCAGCGACGTCACGTCCGTCACCCGGCGCGCGATCCGGCCGTTGCCCGTGGCCGTGCGCATCAGGCGGCCCACATAGGCCGCGAGCAGACGGTCCCGCAGGGTGGGGCCCTTGTCGGTGGCGCCGGGGTAGAAGACGTCCTGACTCGTCGCCAGGTCCCAGGCCGCCGCGACCGGGCGGGCCACCGCCTTCTGGACACGGTGCGACAGACCGGGCGTACCCCAGCCCTGACGGCCAATCACATCCCGTAGGGCCACGGCACTTTGGGCCGCCACCGACATTCCGTGGCCGTATATCGGGTTGTACGCGGCCAGCGCGTCGCCGAGTACCGCGAAGTTCTCCGGCCAGGCGGGCATCCGCTCGTAGTAGTACCGGCGGTTCGACGTTGTACGGGTGATGGAGATGTCCGTCAGGGGTTCCGCTCCCGCGAGCAGGTCGGCGATCACCGGGTGGCGTAGCTCCTCGCGGGCGAAACGGGTGAACTCCGCGCCGTCCGTGGGGGGTTCGCTGCCCCGGGTGCCCGACAGGGTGACCAGCCAGCAGCCGTCCTCGATGGGCGCGAGGACCCCCGCCCGGCCGGGGCCGTCCGCCTTCGGGTCCGCCTGGACGGTGACCATCGGGTAGCCGTGCCACGCGGGTTCGGGTGCGCGGTAGATCCGGCTGGCGTACGCGAGCCCGGAGTCGACGACGCGGTGGGGTGGTTCTGGCAGGCCGAGTTCGCGCAGCCAGTGCGGCGCGCGCGAGCCGCGGCCGGTGGCGTCCACGACCAGGTCCGCGTGGAGTGTGCGGCGGCTGCCGTCGGCGCCGCGCAACCGCACCCCGGTGACGGCCGCGTCGGTGCCTTCCAGGCCCAACACCTCGGCGCGCTCCACGAGTTTGATCCGGTCGTCGTCCAGGACGCGCGCGCGGACGGTGGCGTCCAGCAGGTCCCTGCCGCACAGGAACACATGGTGCGACTCGGGCCACCGTCTGAACCAGCCCTGCGGCGCCAGCGCGACCATGTCCGTCGTGACGGCCAGCCGGTGCGCCCCGGCGTCGAGCAGCGACTCGCCCACGCCCGGCACGAGTTCCTCGACGGCGCGGGCTCCGCCGGACCACAGCACATGGACGTGCCGGGCCTGCGGCAGGTTCCTGCGCGGCTCGGGGCCGTCGGGCAGGACGTCACGCTCGACGACGGTCACGCGGTCGGCGAACCCGACCAGCGCGCGGGCCGCGAGCAGCCCGGCGAGCGAACCGCCGAGGACCACGGCGGATCTGACAGGGGACGGCTGATCACTCATAAACGTGCGGGCTGCTCTCTACTGTGGCGGACGCGAGGGCGCGCACCGCCTCGATCTCATCGGGACGGCTCAGGACCTGGGACACGGCTTCGATGCCCTGGAGCAGGTCCGCGAGCAAGTCCGTGGTGGGGTCCGTCACCCGGGTCGTGACTCGGGTGCCGACCGGAGTGGTGAACCGGGCGGTGACCTGGGCGGGGACGTGGGGAGAGGGCAGGCGGGAGCGGGACAGGGCGCGCGCCTCGATCGCGTCCCGGATCGTCACGGCCGACGCCAGCGCCCGCGCCGGGGCACGGCCGTACCCCTGGTCCACAGCGGCCTCGTACGCCCGTCGTCGCAGCTCCGCGTCGAAGTGGCGGGCGAGTTGGAGCAGGGCGTCGCGGATGAACGTCTCGCGGCGGGTCAGCCGCAGCTCCGGGGTGGCCCGCAGCGAGAAGGGGACGCCCCTGCCGGTGGCGGCGCGCAGCAGGCCGTACAGCGGGGCGAGGCGCAGATGGGCGCGGCGGACCCGCCAGCGGTCGCGCAGATACTGGCCGGCGTGCGGCAGCACGAACCCCGTGGCGATCAGGACGGCGGCGACGCAGCCGGCGGCCGGGGCGAGTCGGGTGGAGAGCGGGTCCAGGTCGCCGCCCGCCCAGCGGACGACGACGGCCGTGCCCTTCGACGCGTCGAACACCAGGTTGGCGGCGTAGCCGACGGCCAGCGACCTCAGGCCCCGGCGCAGCCACACGTCGAGTCGCGCGGTGTGGATCCAGTTCCGGATCAGCCGGTACGTCAGGACACAGGACGTGGTGTGCGCGAGCAGGTAGAGGACGATCAGCTCGCGCATGAAGGGCGTACGGGCGTAGTACGTGTCCAGGTCCCGCCGGCGCTCCACGGGGACGTCCGCGAGCGCGAACAACGCCCACAGCGCGACGATCACCCCCGCGTGACCGACGACGACCCATTTCGTCGCGCGCCGTGCGCCGACCGGCCGGGCCCAGTGACCGGTCAGGCCGCCGCCGCGCCACGCGATCACCAGCAGCAGACCCGCTCCACAGAACGCGACGAGCAAGCTGTACACGAGGGGCGCCGCGATGTTGGGCACGCCGGTGACCCGGTTGGTCCAGGCGACGGACGGCGGGGCCGCGAAGACGAAGATGCCGCAGGCGAGCAGCAGCAGCCCGCCGACCGCGCGCAGCAGCGGGTCCCGCCACAGCCTGACGATGCTGGGCAGCTTGAACACCAGGGCAGCGGCCAGGGCCACGATCGGTGTCCCGAAGACGAGGACGGAGTACGGCTCACCGGGGAAGCCGGAAGGGTTCATCGCCGCGCGGTTCCGCTTTCTCTGGCGCGATAGCCCAGGGAGGCCTGCACGCCGCTGCTGCCCGTGCTCGCCGCGCGCCCCTCCACCCAGGGCCGGAAGACGGTGGCGAGGAGGTGGCCGAACTCCTCGGCGTCGGCCTCGTCGGCTTCACGGGAGCCGTTGCGGGCGGCGACGGTCAGCGCGCCGCCCTGCCAGGACTGCTCGTCGGCCAGGACCAGGGCGGCGCTCGCGCCCACGCTGTGGTGGTGGCAGTGTCCGGCGTGCAGATGCCACAACTCGTGTCCCAGGATGACGAGTTGCTGCACCGCCTCGGCTCGTTCCTCGACGATGACGAGGTCGAAGTCGTGGAATTCCACCCACAGGCCGGTGACTTCGATCTCGTCGGGGAAACGCTCGAACCGCAGCTCGACGGGCCGCCCGCGCCGAACGCTCATCTCTTCGCACAGCGCCCGGCACAACTCCCGTATCCCCGAAGGGCCGTTGTCCTGCTCCCGCAGTGCCGCGTCGAGGGCGCCGGTCAGGTCGCGCATCGCGCCCCGGGTCCGCAGCCGGTGCGCGACACGGGCGGGCAGCAGAGCCGCCAGCACCGCTCTCGACGCCGTCATCGCTCGGCCTCCTCGCCGACGCTCAGCAGCCCTTCGAGCATCACCGCGAGGGCCTCCTGCCCCCGCGGGGTGAGCCGCCGGCCGCGCAGGGCCAGCGTGACGACACCGTGCCGGGTGGCGAACCGGACCAGCGGGCCCTCCTCGGCGCCGCCGAGCTCCTCCAGCAGACGGCGCAGTTCGCGGTTCAAGGCGATGGGCGCGGGGTCGGTGAAGAACCCGGTGCCCTGCTCGACACCGAAGTACGCGGCGAGCGCGGTGAGATCGGGAACGTTCGGCATCTTCTTGCCGAGGAGCAGCTGACGGGCCCACTCGGGGCTGATCGACAGGGCGCTCGCGACCTCCTTGCAGACCTCTGCGCGCGTCCTGCCGTTCGCCGCGAGCCGTGTCTCGTGGAGGGTGCGCACCCGGCGCCGGATCCGGTCCTCGATGTCGTCGGCGGGCGGCTGCGCGCCCTCGGTGAGCAGCGCCTGGATCTCGCCCTCGGTGAGAGAGGTACGGGCCGACAGGCCACGTATGTCGAGGACGTCGGCGCGGTCCAGACGCGCCTCGGTGATGCGTTCCTCGAGGCGGGCAAGGGTTTCTGAGAGAGGGTCACTCACAGGCCGACCCTATGTGTCCGGACCGCCGCGCACCAGGAGAATCCAACGATCGTTGGAGATCACGGAACGATCGTTGGGTGCACCCGCCATTGACGTGCGGACCCGCGAAAATTACGGTCCTGTCCGAAGTTACGAGCGGGCACCGATATACCGAACGCGCCGAAAGACAGACCCCCACGCCCGACGCGCCACGCCGAACACCGCATGCTGTACGCCGAATTGTCGGAGAGGAACCCATGTCCCGTACCGCCCGCTTCACGATCGACCCCGCCTTCACCGTCGGCGAGGTCAGTCCCCGCCTCTTTGGATCCTTTGTCGAACACCTCGGCCGCTGCGTCTACACCGGCGTCTTCGAGCCCGGCCACCCCTCCGCCGACGAAGCGGGTCTGCGCACGGACGTGCTGGAACTGGTCCGCGAACTCGGCGTCACCGCCGTCCGTTACCCCGGCGGCAACTTCGTCTCCGGCTACAACTGGGAGGACTCGGTCGGCCCCGTCGACGAACGCCCCCGCCGCCTCGACCTGGCCTGGCGCTCGACGGAGACCAACCGTTTCGGGCTCTCCGAGTACATCGGCTTCCTCCGGAAGATCGGCCCGCAGGCCGAGCCGATGATGGCTGTCAACCTCGGCACGCGCGGGGTCGCCGAGGCACTCGAACTCCAGGAGTACGCCAACCACCCTGCGGGCACCGCCCGTTCGGACCTGCGTGCCGCGCACGGCGACAAGGACCCGTTCGGCATCAAGGTGTGGTGCCTCGGCAACGAGATGGACGGCCCCTGGCAGACCGGCCACAAGACCGCCGAGGAGTACGGCCGCCTCGCCGCCGAGACCGCCCGCGCGATGCGCCAGATAGAGCCGGACCTCGAACTCGTCGCCTGCGGCTCCTCCGGCCAGGGCATGGACACGTTCGCCGCGTGGGAGTCGACGGTCCTCCAGGAGACGTACGACCTGGTCGACTACATCTCCCTGCACGCCTACTACGAGCCCCACGACGGCGACATCGACTCCTTCCTGGCCTCCGCCGTGGACATGGAGTCGTTCATTGACAACGTAGTCGCGACCTGTGACCACGTCGGCGCCCGACTCAAGTCGAAGAAGAAGATCAACCTCTCCTTCGACGAGTGGAACGTCTGGTACATGTCGGGATGGAACACGATCGAGAACTCCGGAGAGCGGGACTGGGCCGAGGCCCCGCGGCTGCTGGAGGACGTCTACTCCGTCACCGACGCCGTCGTCTTCGGCTCACTCCTCATCGCCCTGCTCCGGCACGCGGACCGCGTCACCGTCGCCTGCCTCGCCCAGCTCGTCAACGTCATCGCGCCGATCATGACCGAGCCGGGCGGCCCGGCCTGGCGCCAGACGACGTTCTTCCCGTTCGCGCAGGCCAGCAGGTACGGGCGCGGCGAGGTTCTCGACGTACGGGTGGACTCACCGACGTACGAGACCAAGAAGTACGGCGAGGCGGACCTCCTGCACGCCACCGCCGTACGCGCCGACGACGGCACGGTCACCGTCTTCGCCGTCAACCGTGACCGCACCCGGCCGCTGCCGCTCGAAGTCGTCCTGAACGGCCTGGAGTTGACGTCGGTCGTCGAGCACAGCGCCATCGCCGACGCCGACCCGGACGCCCGTAACACCCTGGACGACCCGGAGCGCGTCACCCCCCATCAGGTGGCCGGCACCACTCTCCGGGACGGCGGTCTGACCGCCGTCCTGGAACCGCTGTCGTGGAACGTGATCCGGCTCGCGTAGGACTGCGGCCACCGGCCGGGGGAGGGGGCCACGGTCACCGGACCCCCGGCCGGTCACTGCCCGCGTCGCGACCGCCGACAATGACCCCATGAGGATCTCGGCGCGGGCTGACTACGCGGTGCGGGCGGTGCTGGAGCTCGCCGTACGTGAGGACGACGGGGCCGCCGTGAAGGCGGAGACCGTCGCCGCCGCCCAGGCCATTCCGCACAAGTTCCTGGAGGGCATCCTCGGCGATCTGCGGCGCGGCGGGATCGTCGACTCCCGGCGCGGCGGCAACGGCGGCTACCGGCTCGCGCGCCCCGCCGCGGAGATCACCGTCGCGGACGTGATCCGGGCCGTCGACGGGCCCATCGTGTCGGTGCGCGGCGAACGGCCGACCGGCCTCGCCTACACCGGTCCCGCCGAACCGCTGCTCCCGCTGTGGGTCGCGCTGCGCGCCAACGTCCGCAAGGTGCTGGAGGGGGTGACCCTCGCCGATCTGGTGGCGGGGGAGCTGCCGGAGCCGGTCCGGGGGCTGGCCGAGGACCCGGCGGCCTGGGAGAACCCGTAGAGCTGCCCGGGAAAGCCCAAAGCTTCAGCCCGAAGCTTCGGTCCAAAGCTTCGGTCCAAAGATTCAGCCCAAAGCTTCAGTCTTTCAGAGCCGTTTGCCCTGCTCCATCGGAGCGCTCCCCACCCCTTGGTTGTTGACGACCTTCACTCTCCGGATACCTAGACCTCGGCATGAGCGTGTGTTGGGTGGGGTCGATGCGAAGGGTGTGTACGGGGTTGAGAGCGCTGGGATCGCGTCGAGGGTGGGGCGTCGGGGCCGTTGTGGCCGCCGGAGTGTCCGGGGTGCTGATCGCGCAGTCGGTGGGCGGCGGCGCTGGCAGCGCGGCCGATGACGGCAAGCCGGCCGCCGGACCGGTCGCGAGCGAGGAGTACGCGGCGGCGCTGAAGGTCGCCCCCGACGGCGACTCGGCGACCCTGGCCAAGCGGGACACCGAGCCGTTCAGCATGCTCGGCGTCACCTGGTCCGACCCGTCGGCCACCATGGCGGGCAAGGTCGAGGTCCGTACCCGCGCCGCCGGCACCGACAACTGGACGCCCTGGCTGGAGCTGGGCACCGACAGCGGACCCGGCGAGGAGGGCGCCAAGCGCGCCGGTACCGAGCCCGCGTGGGTCGGCGCGTCCGACGGCGTGGAGGTCAGGGTCGACGGCAGGACGTCCGCCGAGCTCCCCAAGGGCCTGCGCGTCGACATGATCGACCCCGGCACCGGTTCGGGCTCGGACCTGCGGCCCGCGGGACACGTGGCGGCCGCTAGGGCGTGTTTCGAAAGTCCCGTCTGCCCGGCGACGCCTGGCACGCCCTCCCTCAGAGGGGGGACCCCCAGCCGCGTTGTCGGGATCGCCCCGATACAACCAGTATCGGGGCGACCCTCCGCCTTGCGATCGCACGCACCAGACGCCGCCGGGC
>Ga0136846_1235464_pt1 | contig 16599 bp, 15 predicted proteins | sample HopSoiMetagenom2_FD_96841 | JGI IMG/M metagenome (GOLD analysis project Ga0136846, IMG submission 96841) | Grasslands soil microbial communities from Hopland, California, USA - 2 Assembly 2016 (version 4) | ecosystem: Environmental > Terrestrial > Soil > Grasslands | place: USA: Hopland... | reverse complement strand
CGTATCGCGCGGGCGCACGGCGTCAGTCCGCAGCGGGTGTGCCTGGCCTGGATGCTCGCCAAGTCGCCCGTGGTCGTCCCGATCCCCGGTTCCAGCCGCCCGGAGACCATCCGCGACTCCGCGGCCGCCGTGGACCTGGTGCTCTCCGCCGAGGAGTCGGCCGAGCTGGACGCCGTCTGAGCCCCTGGACGCCCGGCCCGCCGGACCGGGCGTCCTTGCCCCGGGCAATCGGTCGGCGTCGCTGCCGTCAGTATCATCAGCAGCCCCGCGCCGGCGGGCGCTGACCCGGGAGGGACCTGAACATGATCATCTTCGGCACCAAGGGATACCTGTTCCAGCTCGCGATACTCACGCTGGTGTGCGGGCAGTGCGCGAACCCCTCCGCGCACGCGCTCAGGAAGCGCGTCACGAAGTTCACCCTGTTCTTCGTGCCCCTGTTCCCCTTCTCCACGAAATACACGACGCAGTGCACCTTCTGCGGCGCCGAACAGAAGGTGACCAAGGAGCAGGCGGAGCACCTGCGCGGCGGCGACGCCGGGGGCCGCACCCACACGCCGCCGCAGCAGCAGTCCCACCGGCCCTGAACAGGGGCCCCAGCGCCACACACGGATCATCCCGTGAACACATAAGTCCGCTTTATGGGCTCATAACCCTGACCCCCGTACCAGCTTAGGTTTGCCTTAGTTTAGGCTTCGCTTCGAAGATCTTGTCGTCGCTCGAAGGGAACCTGATCATGCCTCGCCCACTGCGGGTGGCCATTGTCGGAGCCGGCCCCGCCGGGATCTACGCCGCCGACGCGTTGCTCAAATCCGCAGTGGCCGCGGAACCCGGCGTTTCCATCGACCTGTTCGAGCGGATGCCGGCCCCGTTCGGGCTGATCCGGTACGGCGTCGCCCCCGACCACCCCCGCATCAAGGGCATCATCACGGCCCTGCACCAGGTGCTCGACAAGCCGCAGATCCGCCTCTTCGGCAACGTCGACTACCCGGCCGACATCAACCTGGACGATCTGCGCGCCTTCTACGACGCGGTGATCTTCTCCACGGGAGCCACCGCCGACCGGGCGCTCGACATACCTGGAATCGAGCTGGACGGCTCCTACGGCGCCGCGGACTTCGTCTCCTGGTACGACGGACACCCGGACGTGCCGCGCACCTGGCCGCTCGACGCGGAGAAGGTCGCGGTCCTCGGAGTCGGCAACGTCGCACTCGACGTGGCGCGCGTGCTGGCCAAGACGGCGGACGAGTTGCTGCCGACCGAGATCCCGCCGAACGTCCACGAGGGGCTCAAGGCCAACAAGGCGCTCGAGGTTCACGTCTTCGGCCGCCGCGGCCCGGCGCAGGCCAAGTTCAGCCCGATGGAGCTGCGCGAGCTGGACCACTCCCCCAACATCGAGGTCATCGTCGACCCCGAGGACATCGACTACGACGACGGCTCGATCGCGACCCGGCGCGGCAACAAGCAGGCCGACATGGTCTCGAAGACTCTGGAGAACTGGGCGATCCGCGACATCGGCGACCGCCCGCACAAGCTGTTCCTGCACTTCTTCGAGTCACCGACCGAGATCCTCGGCGAGGACGGAAGGGTCGTCGGCCTGCGGACGGAACGCACCGCTCTCGACGGCACCGGCAACGTCAGGGGCACCGGCGAGTTCAAGGACTGGGACCTCGGAGCGGTCTACCGCGCGGTGGGCTACCTCTCCGACAAGCTGCCCAAGCTGCCCTGGGACGTCGAGTCGGGCACCGTCCCCGACGAGGGCGGCCGGGTGATCGAGGACTCCGGCACCCACCTCACGTCGATGTACGTCACCGGCTGGATCCGGCGCGGCCCCGTCGGCCTGATCGGGCACACGAAGGGCGACGCCAACGAGACCGTCGCCAACCTGCTGGACGACTACACGAACGGCCGTCTGCCCGCGCCCGCTTCGCCCGCGCCGGAGGCCGTCGACGCGTTCCTCGGCGAGCGGAACGTCCGCTTCACCACCTGGGAGGGCTGGCACCGGCTGGACGCCGCGGAGAAGGCTCTGGGTGAGCCCCAGGGTCGCGAGCGCGTGAAGATCGTCGAGCGCGAGGACATGCTCCGGGCCAGCGAGGCGTAAGCGGCACCGCGGTAACAGCACGAGCGACGACAGCACGAGCGACGATGTGGCTCGGCTCACGGGAGACCGCGGGCCGAGCCTTCGCCGTTCCGCAGAGGCATCAGACGTATCAGAGGTATTTGTCGCGGTATTCGTCGCCGTATTTGTCCGGGTGGCCGGCCGGAGCGGGTGCGGGCGGTCCTCCGGCGTCGAGCGCCCGGCCCTGCGCGCGCAGGCTGCGCAGAGCCAGCAGGAGGACGCCGATGTCGTCCAGATAGACGGGGTCGGGCATGAGGTCGGTCGGGAGCACGAGGTAGATGACCGCGCCCCAGAAGACCCAGCGCCCACTCGTCGGCAGGCCCGCGCGCCGCAGATCCCGGCGGGCGCGCACCAGCCGTACCAGCAGCGCGACCGCCACGGCCAGCGCGGCCACCGCCAGGACCGCGACGACGATCACAATCACTGTCGTGGTGGAATCCATCACCCCTCCGCCCTTGCGTACTTCTCCTTCTCCAGCTTCCCCTTCACCTTGTCTCCACACCCACTCCCGGGGCGCCCCGCTCAGCGCCGTGGCAGCGGGCGGCTCCGCGCCCAGTACAGCAGGACCAGGGAGCAGAGCGCGGCGAGGGCGCACCCGGTCGACACGAACTCCAGTCGCCACAGGGCCCGGCACACCGGCGCGCCCACACCGGCCAGGATCCCGAACAGCAGCAGCCGCCGGTCTCCGGAGAGAAGATAGCCCGCGAGGATCAGTGCGGAGTGGGACAGGTGGACGGCGTACCCGACGGTATGGCGCGCCGCGCGGCCTCGGCCAGCTCCTCGTACAGCCGCTCGCGCTGCGCCTCGGTCATCAGGCCGCGCCGGACGGCGGACTCGCCCAGCATCCGGACCAGCGGCCAGTGCACCGTCGAGTTGTCCTGGAGCAGGGCCTGCGATCCCTGGTCGTCGATCACCAGCCCCGCCGCGGACAACTGGCCGAGGAGCCGGCGCCCGGAGTACGGGGTGGCCGCCGCGGACAGGGCGCCGGACATGAGCGCGGCCACCGCTTCGGGGTCGCCGGGGTGGAGCAGGGCGGTCGCCCAGTCCGAGTCGATGAGCGCCACGCGTCCACCGGGGCGCAGGACCCGCGCGATCTCGCCGACGGCCCTGTCCGGTTCGGAGAGGTGCTGCAGGACCCGTTCGCACCAGACCACATCCGCGGTGGCGTCCGGGACCGGGAGGGCGAGCGCGTCGCCGTCCCGGAAGCGGGCCGGGCTGCCGGCCGCCGCCGCCCGCTGCTCGGCGACCTCGCGCAGCGCCGGGTTCGCCTCGATGCCCATCGCGTCGCCGGACGGTTCGACGGCCGCCGCCAGGACCAGCGTCTGCGATCCCGTGCCGCTTCCCACGTCGATGACGCGTTCGCCCGGCCGGAGGGCCAGTGCGCTCTGGGTCCAGGCGCGCAGCCGATGGACGCCGTCGGCTCGGTCCTGCGCGTCCAGGGCCGCCACGAGCCGTCCGACGTCCGCCGAGAAGTTGCGCGCGTGGAACTCCGAAGTGGGCCGTGTGTCCTGTGTTTCCCCCATACGGCCCACCCTATGAGTCACTTACGGCCCGAGCCACCACTACCGAAGGATCCGCTGTTGCCCGGCGACCAGCGTGGTCGGGTCTGGTCCTCGCCGCGTTTGGTGCCGGAGGAATGGAGGTTGTGCGGGTTGAGCCGCTCACTCTCGTCCACGGTGTGCGGCACCTCGTTGGGCGCGCGCTGCTCGCGCTCCTCGTGCACGGCCCCCGTCTCCGGCAGCCTGGGGTGCTCCTCGGGCCTGGGCGGGGGCGACTCCGCCTCCTTGGTCCTCACTCCCAGGCGGACGGCCCAGATCAGCAGGGCCACCACGATCAGGCCACCGGCGAAGGCGGCGATCACGTTGAGTACGTTGCTCGATGCGGCGAGTACCTGTCCCGCGTCTGCTGCTTCTGCCGTTGTCATGGCCGCCGAGTGCCCCGAACGCGGTGGGCTACTCGCCCCCGAGGTGGGGAGTGATCGCGGGCGCGGGGTACGGCCGCACCCCCGTGCCGGCCACGCCGCGCCCGCACGGGGAACATACGTGCGCGTGGACACCGGTGGGTATCTCGCCGATGCCCTCTCTCGCGCGCCGAGGACTCACTTGTGCACAGTCGAGTCCGGATGGTCCCGCTTCGCCCGCCCGAGGGCGGGTTCCTCGATGTCGCCGAGCGCCAGATGGGCGAGGACCACCTCGTACAGGTCGCTGCCTCCGGCGAGGAGCTCGCGCTCCAGGACGGGTTCCGCGCCGCGTACGTGGTCTCGCACGGTCTGCGCGTGGATGCCGAGCGCCTGTGCGGTGCGTTCCGCGTTTCCGCCGGCGGCGATCCAGGCGCGGACCGTGCGCCGCAGGTCGCGGGTGTCCGCGTCGAGACGGCCGAGGAGGCTGTCCGCCCAGGCCAGGAGCGGCCGTGTGCGCAGCAGTTGGGTCAGTCCGGCCGGCGGGGCCGCGGGCGGGCGCGGCCCGTCCGGGACGGCTGCCTGGGTGTTCAGGGCCAGTTGGACGGCGGCCCGGGTACTGAGGTCCGAGAAGTCGGCGGCGAGCAGGCCTTCCACGCGTTCCATGCGGGCACGCACGGTGTTGCGGCTGACGCCGAGGATGATCGCCGTCTTCACGGCGGTGAAGGAGAACCCGAGGCGGGTGGTGGCGAGGAGTTCGGCGCGGGTGTGGTGGGGCAGGTCGTCGAGCGGGCTGAGCAGCCGGTCCGCCCAGCCGCGCAGCGCCGACGGGTCCATCAGCCGCTCGGGGTGCGTGCGTTCGGCGTACACGGCGGCCCTGTCCGGGTGGAATCGGGCCACGGCGAGGGCGCTGACGGCCTGTCCGTACGCCGTGGCGGTCTGGGCGAGGTCCTGGCGGACGCTGCCGCCGATGAACGTGCCGGGATGGCCGCCGACGACCGAGCACAGTTGCGGACCCGCCACGTCGTGCCCTCGTTCGATGGGCGCCACGACGATCAGATGCTCGTCCACGGCCGGGCACCGGACGATCAGCGCGTGTCCGTCGGCCGCCTCCTGGCAGTCCTCGGCGAGGTCGTCGCGTCGCGTGGCGTGGCCTTCCAGTACGTAGACGCGGGCGGAGTCGGTGTCGAAGAGGCCGGGCCAGAGACCGGCGGCGACCCGGCGGGCCGCGATGGTGTCGCCCACCATCAGCAGCTGGAGGATGGCGAGTCTGAGATCGTCGGTCGCCCGGTCGAGCCGGCGTACGGCACTGATCGTCTCGCGTTCCCGAAGGAGCAGTTCGAGCACCCAGACCGTGCGGTCGACGATGTCGGTGGCCCGCCGGTCGAAGGAGCGGCGGCTGGCCACCGCCAGCACGCCCTTGGTGACGGGGTGCCCCAGTCCGGCCAGCCGGACGTGGCGGCTCGGGGTGTGCACCGCGGCAGAAGCGATTCTGCCGGTGGCCACGTCCGTCACCGGGCCGTCCGTGATCAGTCGGGGTCCGGCGAGAAGGGTGCCGGCCGCGTCCTGGAGGGACACCTCCGCCTCGATGGTCCCGGCGAGCCAGGCGGTCACCGCGCCGATGTCACGAGCGGCCGGCCGCAGATGGCCGAGGAGTTCGTCCGCCCAGTCGCCGGGGGCGCTGTCACGGGTGCCTCCGGTCCTGCTGCCCAACACGACGGCTCTCCCCAGGTCGATCACGTGCGCGCCCTCGGTCCGGAACTTACCTCACGGAGGGCATAGGCTCGACGGATGGCAAGGTACTTCGACGTCCATCCCGACAACCCGCAGCCCCGCACGATCAGTCAGGTGGCCGACAGCATCCGCTCCGGTGCGCTGATCGCGTATCCGACGGACTCCTGCTTCGCGCTGGGGTGCCAGCTCGGCAGCCGTGACGGTATCGACCGTATCCGGTCGATCCGGCAGCTCGACGACCGTCACCACTTCACTCTCGTGTGCCAGAACTTCGCGCAGCTCGGCCAGTTCGTACAGGTCGACAACGACGTGTTCCGGGCCGTGAAGGCGTCCACGCCGGGCAGTTACACGTTCATCCTTCCCGCTACCCGCGAGGTGCCGCGCAAGCTGCTGCACCCGAAGAAGAAGACCGTGGGTGTGCGCATCCCCGATCACGCGGTCGTGCAGGCGCTGCTGGCCGAGCTGGGCGAGCCGCTGCTGTCCAGCACGCTGCTGCTGCCCGACGAGAAGGAGCCGCTGACGCAGGGCTGGGAGATCAAGGAGCGGCTCGACCATGTCGTGGACGCGGTCGTCGACTCCGGGGACTGCGGTACGGAGCCGACGACGGTCATCGACTTCTCCAGCGGCGAGGCCGAGATCGTGCGCCGGGGCGCGGGAGACACGTCACGGTTCGAGTGACGGCTCCCTGACCTCGTACACCCAAAACCGTGCGGGGTGCGCTCGGGGCGTGGGCTGTGCATGGTGGAAGGAGGTCCGGTCGAGCAAGGAGACGTCATGCCGATCCAGCACTCCGATTCGCCCTCTCCGTCAGACGACACCACGACCCCCGACGCCCTGCTGCACACCGGTGCGGAGCATGGCGCGTCGGCGGAGGATCTGGTGCTGGCCACGGGCCGTGACCTCACTCCGCGCAACCTCGCGTGGGCGGAGCGGAAGCTGGCGAAGGAGGGGCCCGCGGCGCTGGACAAGCTGTTGCCGTGAGGTCGCTTGTCGGGTGCGGGCCGGTGGGGGCTTGTCGCGCGGTTCCCCGCGCCCCTATCGGGGCGCCCCTCGTTCCTACCGGCCGTGCTTCACCGCCAGCGGCTCGAAAGTGATCCGGGTGCGGGCGTCGTCCTCCGTCCAGTGCACCTCGACAGCCGTGGCGGTGGCCTCCACGCCTGCGACAACCCGCTCGGGCACGAAGGGTTCCGGGTCTGCCGTGAGGGTCGCCAGGGACACGTGGAGTGAGGTGCCGGACGTCTCGCCGGTCAGGCGGGGGACCACGGCCCAGCGGGTGTAGGCGGTGCCCTGGGGGGCCCGCGCCTCCTCCGCTTCCGGGTTCCAGCCGTACAGGCCGTACAACGCCGACGTCACCTCCTGCTCGGGGCCCGTCGCCCAGCCCGTGTGGGTGACGCGGGCGCCCGCCGGAGCGCCGGTCACCCGGTGGACGCGCAGTTCGTGGCGCCCCCGTACCACCGTCACGCTCTCCACCCGCAGCCCCGGCACCATGGGCGGCCCGGCGGTGAAGACGGGCCGGTGCCAGGACGCGGCCCAGCCCCAGCCGTCCCCGTGACCGGCGCCCAGCGGGTGGATACGGCGGCGCACACTGCCCCGGCCGCCGATCTCCACGCAGAGGTGGTTGTCGGCGAGGTTGGCGGGGGCCGTCGGACCGGAGTGCGTCGAGTAGGCCTGCCGGCCGTAGTGCGGGTCGTCCTCGGCCGCCGTCTCTCCCTCGTGCGGGCGGACGTGGTCGCTGCCGTGGTTGTGCAGCCGTACGATGCCGTCCGCGCGGGTCGACTGGACCAGCAGCCCCGGCGCGGGCAGCGCGAGCACCCGGTCGGCCTCCTCGACGGGCGCGGACTCCTCACGGGCCGTCCACAGCGGGGCGTCGGCGGGGGCGAGCAGGGAGACGAAGGCCTTGGAGGCCCAGTACGGGGACGCCGGGCCCGAGTAGCCCTGGAGCGTGGCCCGGTGCGGGCCGTGCCAGCCGAGGGTCAGCAGACCGTCCTCGGTCAGGGCGCCCCGGTCCAGGAAGTGGCGGAGGCTGCCGCTGATCAGTCGGCGGCTCGTGCCCGGGGTGAGCGGGGTGTGGCCGGTGAGGGCGCCCAGGCCGACGGCGGCGGAGGCGGCGAAGCGGTACGACAGGGAGCGGCCGAAGTGGATCGGTGCGCCGTCCCCGCCGAACATCAGCGCGAAGCCGTCGAGGTGTTCGCGCAGGCGGGGGCCGTACAGGGCGGAGCGTTCGCGGTCGTCGCCGAGGTGAGCGTCGAGGACCGGGTACAGGTGCAGGGCCCAGCCGTTGTAGTGGTCGAAGGCCCGGCCGTCACCGTCCGCGTACCAGCCGTCGCCCCGGTACCAGGTCTCCATCAGCTCCAGGGCCCGCTGACGTGCCCTGGCCGTCTCCGCGTCGCCGCGCCCGACGGACTCCAGGAAACCGGCGACCGTGTAGGGGAACAGATACCAGTTGTTGGGTGCCGGCGAGTGCCGCAGCGAGCCGCGCAGCCATTCCTCCGCCCGGTCCTGTACGGCGGAGTCGAGCCGTTTCCACAGCCAGGGCGCCGTCAGCCTGAGGCCGAGGGCCACGGAGGCCGACTCGACCATCGGCTGGCCCTGGACGTCGTGGTCGAGGATGAGCGGCCACGACTCGGTGTCGTCGCGGCCCGGGGTGCGGGTGCCCGCCGCGAGGCCCTGGGCGTACCGGTCGAGCCAGCCGTGCGGGTCGTCGCCGCCCGCGCCCGCGACGCGGAAGGCCGCGGCGAGGAAGGTGCGGGCGTAGCCTTCGAGCCCGTCGGAGCGCACGCCCGAGTAAGAGGGGGCGCCGGGCAGGTCGAGCAGAGCGCCGCCGGGGGTGCTCCAGCGCCACGCGGCAGCCAGCAGCCCATCCGCCGTGGCCTCCCAGTGGGCCCGCGTGTACCCGGTGTACAGGCTCGACTCGCGGTCCTCGGGCGGGAATTCGAAGGGGATGCCCCTGCTGCTGGTACGAGTTGTGCTGCTCATACGAGGAAGGCCGGCCTTTCGCGTCGTACGGGATGACGGAATCCCGCGCCGGAAGCCCATTGTTCCGTCCCGGCCCCTGTCGATCGGCACTTCGGGCGGCGACATCACAATCGGAACAAGGGACTCCGGCTGAATCCTGACCCTTTTCGACCGATCTTGACCTTGATTCAGACGCAATTCACCGAGTACTCGCGGTAACCGCTTGCTTTACCCGCATCTGAGGCGAGAATTCACCCCTCAACATGTGGCACCTCGGGGGGATTTGGCATATGCAAGGAACCATCGACGGATTCAGTTACGGGTTCGTCACCCCTGTGGCGGCCTACGTCATGGCCTGCCTGGGAAGCGCCCTGGGGTTGCGTTGCGTGGTCCGGACGCTGCTCAACCAGGACTCGTGGAAGCCGGGTTGGCTGGCGCTGGGGGCGGCGGCCATCGGGTGCGGAATCTGGACCATGCACTTCATCGCGATGATCGGGTTCCAGGTCGAGGAATCGGCGGTCCGATACAACACCACGCTGACAGTCGCCAGCCTCGCCGTGGCGATCGTCGTCGTCGGTGTCGGCGTGTTCGTCGTGGGGTATCGCGGCGCCCGGCCCGCGGCGCTCTCCGTCGCGGGCATCGTGACCGGCCTCGGTGTCGCCGCGATGCACTACCTCGGTATGGCGGCGCTCCATCTGAACGGCACGATCCACTACGACGCCATGACCGTGGCGCTCTCCGTGGTGATCGCCATCGTCGCCGCGGCCGCCGCCCTGTGGGCGGTCGTCTCCATCCGGGGGTTCCTGACCAGCCTCGGGGCCAGCCTGGTGATGGGCGTGGCCGTCACCGGGATGCACTACACGGGCATGGCCGCCGTCAGCGTGCATGTGCACGAATCGGGAGGCACCACCTGGTCCGGCGACTCACCGACCTCGCTCCTGCTGCCGATGCTGATCGGCCCGGTCATCTTCCTGCTGCTGGCCGGGGTCGTGGTGATGTTCGACCCGCTGCTCGTGCTGGGCGACGGCGAGTGGGGCGGCAGGGCCTCCCGGCAGCGGCCCGCGCCACAGCAGTTGCCGCACATACCGAGGCAGCCGTCGGTGGGGGACGCCGGACAGCCCTCCTCCCGCCGGCAGCGGACCCCGCCCCGGAGTGATCTTCGCCTGTAGGACATTGCTACGGTGCCCCGATGATCGACTCCGCCCGGTCCCACTCCGCCCGGTCCCACTCCTCCCGCGACACCCCGGAAGGCGCCGGCTGGGGCCTCGAAACCCCGGGCACCTACCGGGAGTTGATGCCGCAGCGGGTCAAGAAGCTCTCGTGGGTGGATCCCCGGACCCTGTGGCCCGCCCGCAACGGCGTGCTGGCCTCCTGGTTCGGGGACCCGACGGGCCACACCCGCAGCCGTCTGGCAGCACAACTGACGGCTGCGGGCGCACCCGCGGACAAGGTGGTCCGGCGCAGCGACCCGGACCGCTTCTCCTTCATGGTCATCGGCGACACGGGCGAGGGCGACGCGCCCCAATACGCCGTCGTCCCGGCCTTTCTGAAGGTAGGTCAGGACACGGCGTTCACCGTGCTCGCCAGTGACGTGATCTACCCGGTCGGGGCGACCGACGACTACGGCACCAAGTTCTTCCGTCCCTACCAGGACTACCAGGCGCCCATCTACGCCATACCGGGCAACCACGACTGGTACGAGGACCTGAACGGGTTCATGCGCGTGTTCTGCGACGCCCCGCCCCTGCCCACGGAACCCGCGCCCCGCCCCCTCACCCGGGTCTGGCTTCGCTCGCTCCTGTGGCACAGGCCGGGCACCGTCGACGAGCAACGCCTCGCCGAGGCGGCCAAGTTGCGCTCGGCGCCCGCCCAACAGGCCGTCCAGCCAGGCCCGTACTGGGCGATCGACGCCGGACCCGTGCGCGTCATAGGCATCGACACCGGCCTGCTGGGCACGCTCGACGCCGAACAGGGCCGCTGGCTTCGGGAGGTGTCCCAGGGGCCGGTCCCGAAGATCCTCATCACCGGGTCGCCCCTGTACGTCGACGGCGAGCACCATCCGTGCCCCATCGAGGGCGGCGGCACGGTCGACGATCTCGTCCGCGATCCGGAGCGCAACTTCGTGGCCGCGATCGGCGGCGACATCCACAACTACCAGCGCTATCCGGTGAACGTGCACGGCCGCACCGTCCACTATGTGGTGTCGGGCGGGGGCGGTGCGTTCACGCACGCCACCCACACCATCAAGCGCGTCTCGGTCGCCGGGGTCACCGAGGACGACTTCCGCTGCTATCCGCTGCGCGGCGACTCGCTGGCCTTCTACAGCGGCGTCTACGGCCGGCGGCTGCGGCTGCGCCGCTTCTTCACCCTTTCCGAGGCCGAGGCGACAGCGGTGGTCGCCGAGCGCCTCGGCATCCGTCCGGCGCGCGCACCGGGCGAGGCCGTCCGGCTGACCTGGCGTGTCCGGCTGGCCGCGGGGCTGCTGGGCACGGCCCGCCGTCCCGACCGCACCCGGCGCCTGCGGCTCCCGGTCCGGGAGGCGTTCACAGCATTGTTCTCGCCCGGCTCGGCGACGTACAGCCCGCCGTTCTTCAAGAGCTTCCTGCGCCTCGACGTGTCACCGGAGGCGATCCGGCTGCGCTGTTTCTCCGCGACCGGCATGCTCAGGCAGGAACTGGATCCGCCGGTCGAGGACGAGGTGGTGATCCCGTTGACCCGGCCGCCTGGCACAATTGACGCATTCTGAACGTCCGTACGACGATCGTTGGAGGAGTCCTTGCCTCTCCCCTCGCAGCCGCTGCGCAAACTGGGCTTTCTCACCATCGGGCTGTTCGACGGGGACGATCCGCGGGCAGGGCACGAGTCGACGCTGGAGATCATCGAGCTGGGTGAGCGGCTGGGCTTCGACAGCGCGTGGCTGCGCCACCGCCATCTCCAGTACGGGATCTCCTCCCCCGTGGCCGTCCTCGCGGCGGCCTCCCAGCGCACCCGGCGGATCGAACTGGGCACCGCGGTCACGCCGTTGGGCTGGGAGAATCCGCTGCGCCTGGCGGAGGACTGGGCGACCGTCGACATCCTGTCCGGGGGCCGGCTGAACCCGGGGCTGAGTGTGGGCCCGCCGATGCACTACGACCAGATCAAGGACGCCCTCTACCCCGACACCGCGGACGCCGAGGACTTCGGCTACCGGCGGGTCGAACGGCTGCTGGACCACGTACGCGGGAAGGCGGCCAGCGACTTCAGCGGGGTCGAGGGGTTCGAGGTGTTCTCGGACCGGGTGCAGCCCCATTCCCCGGGGCTCGCAAGCCGGTTGTGGTACGGCGGCGGGAGTCTGCGGTCGGCGCGGTGGGCCGGTGAGCACGGTATGAACTTCCTGACCAGCAGCGTCGTCAAGGCCGAGGGGAACGAGGAGTCGCCGGACTTCGCCGAGATCCAGCTCGCGGGCGTCCGGGCCTTCCGGGCCCACCACCCGGACGGCGACCGGGCCCGGGTCTCCCAGGGCCTCGTCGTCATCCCCACCGACAGCGCCTCGCCGGGGCAGCGCGCGAAGTACGAGGAGTACGCGGCGAAGCGGCTTCCCCGGACCGCGACCCCGCAGGGTCCGGCGCGGCTGTTGTTCGCGCCGGATCTCGTCGGTACGTCGGCCGAGATCGCCGAACGCCTTTACGCGCACGTCGCGTTCCAGGAGATCGACGAGGTGGCCTTCGCGCTGCCCTTCACCTTCGAGCACGAGGACTACGTCCAGATCCTCACGGACATCGCGACCAAGCTCGGCCCCGCCCTGGGCTGGCATCCGGTCACCGGCTGAAGGCCCACGGGGACCCTCACCACCGCCCGGCTACGGTTCCGGTGACGGGCTCCGACGGCCGGCCGTCCACGCCGGCCGGGATGTCGCCGGTGAGCATCACGCGGTGCATGACCCGGGGGTGGCCGAGGTGGGCGTTGTCGCTGGGGGCCAGATGAATGGTGGCCCGGTTGTCCCAGAAGGCGACGCTGCCGGGCTCCCAGCGGAAACGGACCGTGTACTCGGGCCTGGTCGCCTGTTCGAGGAGCAGTTCCAGGAGCAGTCGGCTCTCCGCGCGGGAGACGTCCACGATCTGTTCCAGGTAGTAGCCGTTGACGAACAGCACCCGCTCCCCCGTCTCCGGGTGGACCCGCACCAACGGGTGCACCGAGGCGACCTGGTGGTCCAGCAGGTGGCGAAGGTACGCGTCGTCGCCGGGCCGTGCCTGGTAGCCGACGCCGAGCCGGTGCTCGGCCCTGAGTCCGTCCACGAACTCCCGTACGGGCGCGGAGAGTCCGGCGTACGCGGCGGCCAGATTGGACCAGGTGGTGTCGCCGCCGTACGGCGGTACGGTCTCGGCGCGCAGGATCGTCGCGGCGGGCGGGTCGATGCGGGCGCCGTGGTCGCAGTGCCAGCCGCGCAGCAGCGAGTGGCGGCGCCGCTCCAGCCACTCGGCGTGCTCCATGCCGTAGCGTCCGCCCAGTTCCAGCCGGTCGGCGGTCGTCTCGATCTCCGGGAAGCCGGGCGGTGAGGCGCCGCCGCGCCGTTTGAGGACGGCGGGCTCGCCGAACCGGCGCGCGAAGGCGATGTGCCCCGCGTGGTCCAGCCGCTGACCGCGGAAGAACACCACCTTCCAGCGGAGCACCGCCGCCCTGATCGCGTCGACCACGGTGTCGTCGAGGGGCTCGGCCAGGTCGACTCCCGAGATCTCGGCGCCGATGTGCCCGGCTACCGGGTCCACCGCCAACTCCTGCTCGGGAGGCGGTGGTTCGCCGTTCGTGGCCTGGTCCGTCCTCATGCGCGCTCCGATCGTGATTCCTGTGTCGCCTGCCGGCCTCGCCGGTGATCGTGGCAGCTCAACACCGTGGAGGAAACGGCAGACGGCGGCGCCCCTCTCCACTCCACCGCGGGCCCGTCGACGGATCGCGGAGACACTCGCAGCCGCGGGGCGGGGCGGCCCGTACGGAGCAAGCCGCGCGCCTGTCTACGCGCCCGCCCCCGCCATCCACCATCCCTCTGTCCGGTCGCGCTGGGTCAGCGCCTCGGCCGTGGCCAGGACCAGCGGGACCAGTCGGGACGGTTGGAGCATGTCCAGCGGGCACACGACGCCCACCGCCGCCACCACCGCGCCGCGTGCGTTGCGCACGGGGGCCGCGAGCGCTCCCCGGCCTTCACGGAGAGTGCCGCTGACCGTCGCGTACCCCTCCCGTCGTACCTTGCTCAGGGAGTTGCGCAGCCTGGTGCCGTCGGTGACGGTGGCGCCGGCGTACGCGCGCAGGGGACCGGCGCACACCGCGTTCTGCAGCACGACATCCGCGTTCGCCAGCAGGACCAGGCCCACCGCGGTGACGTGCAACGGCAGTCTGCGGCCGGGGTCACCCCAAGACGCCTTGAGGCCCGGGTCGTTGGAGAGGAAGGCCAGACAGACGCTTTCCGTTCCGTCCCGGATGGCGACGACCGCCGCGGCGCCGGTCTGGCTGTGGAGCTCCAGGAGGTGGGGCTGCGCGGCCTCGGCCAGGCTCGAGTAGCGGGGAGCAAGCGTCGCCGTCTCCCACAGTCTCAGGCCGATGCTGTACCCGCCGTCCTCCCCTCGTTCCAGGGCGCCCCAGGCATGGAGCTTGTTGACGATGCGGTGGACCGTGGTGATCGGCAGGCCGGAGCGCCGGCTGATGTCGCTCAGTGTCAGGGTGCGGTTGTCGCGGTCGAAAACGCCCAGGATGCTGAGCGTCCGGTCGACAACCGAGCGCTCGGGGGCGCCGGGTTGGGTGGTCATCCCGTTTACTTCCCTTCACCTGCGCATCGTGCGAAAACCTGACTCACGGATGGGCCGGACATGATCCAACGACGGGCGGCCACGCCTATCATTGAGACTTGAAGCAGATCGAGAAAGGTCGATTCCGGAACGTTCATGGTCGATTTCGTTACGTTACCGATCCCCGTGGTGCCTTACACCTCTGCTCGCACGCCCCGCATCGGCATGTCGATGACCTTGCTCAGCGAGGTGCGCACCAAGCCCTGCCCGACCATGGCCACCACTCCTCACCGGCTCGCCTTCCACCAGGTCATGCTGATCGGGGAGGGCACCGGCGACTGCACGATCGACTCCACGCGCTACCGGTGCCGGGCGGGCTCCCTGCTGTGGATCCGGCCGAACCAGGTGATCCAGTTCGCACCCGCGCCGGACATGGAAGCCCGCATCGTCACATTCACCGAAACGTTTCCCTTACGGCTTCGCGCCCACATGGGGTTGCTCGACGACGTCCTGCGCCCCTCCCACTGGCAGCTCCGCGACGACGCCCTCGCTACCTTACGAGGGGTACTGGACATGCTGCGGGAGGAGTTCGACCGGCCCGACCTGGGGCTCGGCGAGGACATCCTCAAGCATCTGCTGACAGTCACCCTGCTGTACATCCTCCAGATATGCCGCACCCATGACCGGGACCCCGCGCTCAGTGACAGCCCCTCGCCCGAGAACGGCGAGCTCTTCCTGCGCTTCCGGCGCGAGTTGGAAAAACGCTATCGCAGCACCCGCCTGGTCGAGGACTACGCCGCCGCCCTCAACTGCACGCCCCGCACCCTGTCCAGGGCCTGTCGCACCGTCGCCGGGGCCTCCACCAAGGATCTGATCGACGCGCGCGTCGCTCTGGAGGCCAAGCGTCTGCTGGTCCACACGGATCTGCCCGTGGGCACTATCGCCCGCCAGCTCGGGTTCACCGAAGTCACGAACTTCGGCAAGTTCTTCGTACGACGGGTGAATACGACGCCGGGCGCGTTCAGGCGCGGCGCCGGTACGTCGAATTAGCGTCGACGCGGAAGCAAACCAAACTTCCTTTCCACCCTCCGGAAGAGCGGTTGTCCAGTTTTCAGCGAGGTGACAAGACTGTGACCTGAGGGCCTCGGGCGGCCACCCCCGAACGCAACCCCTGAGAGGGGCGGCCCTGACCTGGAACAAGTGGCGCCGCACACCGCACCCGAACAGGCCGCTGATCACCGACTGTTGGGAGACCCCGTGCCGAAGTCGGACCTCATCGAGCTGGCCGGACGGCTGGAACGCGACCTGGGTGACCCGCACGACCCCACCAGCCGCATGCCGTACGCCCTCGTCCTCGAACACGACGAACGCGAAGACCATCCCTACGAGTTCGTGCACCTTCTCCAGCGCTGGGGCGCGCTGGACTACTCGCTACCCCGCGCTCAGGGCGGCAAGGCGGGCGACATGGAGATCGCCTTCAACCTGACGCGGCTGATCGCCCGCCGGGACCCGACCACCGCGACCGCGTTCATCATCACCAGCCTCAGTTTCCTGCCGGCCTGGGTGGCCGGCACCGATGCGCAGAAACGGACGCTGGTGGACTCCATCCGGCGCGGCAACGGCTACGGCTACGGCTGGAGCCTGTCCGAGCCGCAGTACGACAGTGATCTGGCGGCCAACGAGGTGACCGCCGAGAAGACGGACGGCGGCTATCTCCTCACCGGAAGGAAGTGGCTGGTAGGCAACGGCAGTGTGGCCGGCGGGCTCAGTGTCTACGCCCGTACCGACCCCCGGGGCGGTCCGGGCGGCTACTCCGTCTTCGTCCTCGACAAACGGCAGACCCACGACGGGGCCGTGAACGAACTGCCGCGCGAGCGCATGCACGGACTGCGCGGGCTCGACGTGAGCGGCTTCCGGCTCGACCGGGTCTTCGTGCCGGACTCCGCCCTGCTCGGCCGCGAGGGCCAGGGTCTGGAGATCGCGCTGAAGACCTCGCAGACGGCCGGCACCCTCATCAGCGGCATCGCGCTCTCGGCCGTGGACACCGGGCTGCGGGTCACGCTCGACTTCACCGAGGGACGAACGGCCCTCGGACGCACGGTCAGTGACGCCCCGTACTGCCGCCGCCAGTTGACGGAGTG
>Ga0136846_1213454_pt1 | contig 16601 bp, 9 predicted proteins | sample HopSoiMetagenom2_FD_96841 | JGI IMG/M metagenome (GOLD analysis project Ga0136846, IMG submission 96841) | Grasslands soil microbial communities from Hopland, California, USA - 2 Assembly 2016 (version 4) | ecosystem: Environmental > Terrestrial > Soil > Grasslands | place: USA: Hopland... | reverse complement strand
GTCGACCCGCTCCGCGACCTCGAGCCCTACCTGGCAGCGGCCGCCGACGAGGAGCTGCGCATTACGCACGTCACCGAAACACACATTCACGCCGACTTTCTGTCCGGCGCGCGTGATCTCGTTAGGGCCACGGGCGCCCGGCTCCTCCTCTCCGCTGAGGGCGGCCCCGACTGGCAGTATCGCTTCGCGTCGAACGAGCGGGCCGAGCTGTTGCGCGACGGGGATAGCCTCACGATTGGCGAGATCCACGTCGATGTCAGGCACATGCCCGGTCATACGCCCGAGCATCTTGTCTTCCTCGTCACCGACACCGCCGTCGCCGATCGGCCGCTCGGCATCTTCACCGGCGATTTCGTCTTCGTTGGCGATGTCGGACGGCCGGACCTGCTCGAGCGGGCGGCGCACGTCGCCGGCACGATGGAAAGCTCGGCGCGCGCTCTCTTCCAGTCGTTGCGGTCGATGCGAGAGTACCCGGAATATCTCCAGCTCTGGCCGGGGCACGGCGCGGGCTCGGCGTGCGGAAAATCGCTCGGGGCCTTGCCGTCGACCACACTTGGCTATGAGCGTTTGTTCAACTGGGCGTTCCAGGTGACCGACGAGGAGGAGTTTGTCCGCGCCGTACTCGCCGGTCAGCCAGAGGCGCCGAAGTATTTCGGCCGGATGAAGCTGCTGAACCGGGACGGTCCACCAACCTACACCGCGACCTCCCTCACGGCGCTCGATGGTCTCGCGCTCGCCGCGCTCCTCTCGGCCGGCGCGACCACCGTCCTCGATACTCGATCGTCAGCGGCGTTCACGGCGGGCTTTATCCCAGGTACCATCAACATTCCGGCGGGCCGGAGCTTCACCACGTGGGCTGGCTCACTACTTTCGCCCGAGCGTGACATCGTACTGATCGCGGAAAGCGAAGGGCGCGCTCGGGCGCTCGTGCGCGAGCTGTCGCTCATCGGAGTCAATTGCGTCACCGGCTGGGCAGATTCGGCAATCGTGAATGCCTGGCGCAGCGGTGGGCGACAGCTGAATCACGTCCGCACCATTGCGTCGCGCGAGCTCGCCGCGCTCGACGAGCCTTTCGTCATCGACGTGCGCGCCGAGTCCGAATGGAACTCGGGGCACATTCCCGGAGCGCGACACATCTTTCTCGCCGATCTGGTCGACGCGGTGGACGAGCTGCCGCGCGACCGGCCCCTCGTCGTGGCTTGTCAGGGCGGCTCGCGGTCGTCGATCGGCACGAGCTTGCTGCGCGCTCGCGGATTTGAGAATGTCATCAACTTTTCCGGCGGCTTCGCCGAGTGGCAAAAGGCTGGTCTCCCCGTCGAGACTGGCGATGCCGCGGCGCCGTCGCGGTAGACGCGTCCTGGAGGACTCATGTCGGAAGTGAAGAACACGATCGTCATCCTCGTCGGCCCGGAGTACGAAGACCTCGAGGTCTGGTATCCGAAGCTGCGGCTGGAGGAAGCTGGCTTCGAGACGAAGCTCGCGGGCATCGGCGAAGCGTCGTACCGCGGAAAGCATGGCTATCCGGCGACGATGGACGGCCACATTCGGGACTTCCCCGTGTCGAACCTGGCCGGGATCGTCGCGCCAGGAGGTTGGGCGCCGGACAAGCTGCGCCGCGACCTCGACGTGCTGACACGGGTGCGCGAGGTCCATTCGGCGGGCAAGCTCGTGGCGACGATCTGCCACGGGCCGTGGATTCTCATCTCGGCGGGGATCGTTCGCGGACGCACGTTGACGTCGACCGTAGGTATCCGCGACGATGTGATCAACGCCGGCGCGACGTGGGTCGACCGGCCGGCGGTGACCGACGGAAACATCGTGAGCGCTCGCGTTCCGGCCGACCTGCCAGCATTCTGCGTCGCCATGCTGGACGTGCTCGAGGCGCAGCGCGCGCGGACGCCGTTCGCCGCGGGTCGCCCCGAGCTCCGTTTGACCACCTGACGCACACCGCATTCGACGACATGCGCATTCTCTCATTACTTCTCGTTCCGGCGCTCGCACTCGGGCAGCGCCCCACACAGTCGCCGGCCGCGCCCGCCCGCGCGACACTGCTGGTACCGGCGCGGGTCTGGGACGGCGTCGACAATCAGCCGCACGACGGCTGGGCGGTGCTCGTCCGCGGGGAACGGATCGAAGCGGTGGGCCCGCGTGCGCAACTCGCCGTGCCTAACGACGCGACGACGATCGACCTCGCCGGTACGACGCTCATCCCGGGCCTCATCGAAGGGCACTCGCACCTGCTCCTCCATCCATACAACGAGACGCCCTGGGACGACCAGGTGCTGCACGAGGCGCTGGCGCTCCGCGTCGCACGGGCAGTGAACCATGCCCGTGCCACCCTCCTCGCGGGTTGGACGACGGTGCGTGATCTCGGCACCGAAGGCGCGGGCTACGCGGACGTCGGCCTCAAGCAGGCGATCAACCAGGGCATCGTTCCCGGCCCGCGCATGATCGTGACGACACGCGCTATCGTCGCCACGGGCAGCTACGCCCCGAAGGGATTCACGCCGGAATACATCGATCGCATCCCGCAGGGCGCCGAGGAAGCGGGCAGCGCCGAGGAGCTGTCGCGGATCATTCGCGATCAGATCAAGCACGGCGCCGACTGGATCAAGATCTACGCGGACTATCGCTGGGGGCCTAACGGCGAAACGATGCCGACTTTCACCGCGGACGAGTTGAAGCTCGCGGTGCAGGTCGCGGGGAGCTCCGGCCGATCGGTGACGGTCCATTCCTCGACGGCCGAGGGAATGCGCCGCGCGATCGAGGCTGGCGTCGCGTCGATCGAGCACGGGGACAACGGCACGCCCGAAGTCTTCCGGATGATGGCGCAGAAGGGGATCTATCTCTGTCCAACGGTGGCCGCCGGCGACGCGATTCTCTCCTACCGTGGCTGGCGGCGCGGCGTGGATCCTGATCCGGCGAGCATTACCGAAAAGAAGGCGAGCTTCAAGGCAGCGCTCGATGCCGGTGTCCCGATCTGCAACGGAAGTGACGTCGGCGTCTTTACGCACGGCGACAACGCGCGCGAGCTCGAGCTGATGGTGAATTACGGACTTTCACCAGTGCAGGCGCTACGCGCCGCCACGTCCGCGAACGCCAAGATGCTGCACTGGGAGAACCGCGTCGGGAGCGTGAAGGCAGGTCTGCTCGCGGACCTGATCGCGGTCCAGGGCGATCCGACGCGCGACATCTCGGCGACGCGTCGGGTGCAGTTCGTGATGAAAGGCGGGACGGTTTACAAGTCACCTGGTTCGGCTTCGGCGACGGCGGCTTCCGGGCAATAGGCTGTCGCGCTCCGTCGCGCCCAAGCAGGCCTTCATGACGGAGAGAGCCTGGGGAACGCAGATTTCGCCGATTGCGCAGATTGCGCAGTTGGCTCCGTGTAGCGCGAGAGGCTGCAATCGCATGAGCCGGGACGATGAGTCTTTGGAACGACTTCGTCCGCGATTGTTCGCCAGTGTCCGCGTGAGTCTGCGCCAACGCTGTGAGGCCGTGGCGCGAGTCAGCCGTCTATCGATGCGGTGACGAGCTTTTTGCGGGCGGCAATGCGGAAGGTGATCGGGCCGAGCGCGATCGCGGCGGCGGTGCCGAGGAGAGCGGGGATACCGAACTCTCCATCGTAGAACGACAGGACCGCGACCGTCAGCAGTACCAGCATCGGCAGGACCGCGAGCACAGTGACGGCGTTGGCGCCGAGCGGAATTCGGAATGCGCCGCGGAGCGTTGGTTCGCTGCGGCGGAGCCTGACGAGCGACGCGAACTCCAGCGCGAGGGCGAGCGAATAGAGCAGCACGTCGGCGACGACGAGGCTTCCGAAAGGAATCAACACGAAGATCGAGTACACGATCGCCGACGCGACGACCGCGGTCCGCGGCGTGCCATTCGCATCGGTCCTGGCCAGGGGCGCCGGTAGGTAGCCGTCGCTCGCGACGACGAACGGGACGCGCGAGTAGGCTAGGAGCAGCGCATTGAAGAGCGCGATCGCGCTCACCATCCCGGCCGCGGCAATCCAGCTGGCGAGCAAGGGGCCCGCGGCGCCACCGGCCGCGCGGGCGATCTCGGGCCACCCGCCCTCGGTCCAGCTTCGCCAGTCGGTCGCACCTAACGTGGCGAGGAGTGGCACGAAGTACCCCGCCGTCACGAGCGGGAGCGCGAAGGCAAGCGCGCGTGGGTACGTCCGCGTCGCGTCGCGCACTTCCCCCTGCGCGGTCGACGCGTTGTCCCAACCGATGTAGTTCCAGAGCGCGATCGAGAGTCCCACGGCGAGCCCGCTAAGTCCCGCGTGGTCCGGCGCGGCGAACGGGAGCCACGGGTGATGGTCGATCCGCGGAAGTGCCGCCACCGAGACAGCGAGAAAGCCGAGGATGATGAAGGTACCGGCGACGATGGAGGTGCGTCCGACGCGGAGCGCGCCGCGGACGTTGATCGCCGTCGCGCTCCAGATGACGAGCAGCGATACCGCCCAGCGCGCGCCGGGGCCTAACGAGGGAACGAAGTACGCCAGATACTGGTTGAACAGCACCGGGTAGATCGCCATGTCGACGAGCGAGTACATCCACGTGAGCCAGCCGTTCTGAAAGGCCCAGAACGGCCCGAACGCGCGCTGCACCCAGCGGTAGTATCCGCCCTCGAGCGGCAGCATGCTCGCGAGCTCCCCGACGATGAGCACCTCGGGAATCGAGTACACCAACGGCACGAGGAGCAGAATGAGCAGGGCGAGCCCCGGCCCGACCTTCCGCACCAGCGTCTCGGTGGTGAAGGCGCCGCCGGAGGTGCTGAAGTACAGAATGAAGACGAGAGGCAGTGTCGTGAGCGAGCGTCGAAGCATGGCTCGAAAAGCTATCAGTTATCTGTCCATAGTTATCAGGGGGTTCGGAACGAAGCGTTGATTGGATTGGCAGTAGTAGGTGGGCAGTCGCTCTCATCCCATAAACGCTTCGTTCCGAACTCCCTGATAACTTCAAACTGATGGCTGATAGCTGCCCCTAATGGCTTCCCGCAACGGCACACCCGAGAGACTGACCTGGCGCGAGCGGTTCGCGGCGATGCGGTATGTGCCGGCGCTGCTCGTCCTCGTCTGGCGGACCCACCGCGCGCTCACCTTCACCACCGCCGTGCTGCGGGTGGTGCGCGCGTTCGTGCCCGTCGCGAGCCTCTGGATCGGGAAGCTCATCATCGACGAGGTGATCCGCTCCCGCGCGGACGGTCCGAACTGGACACGTCTCGCCATCCTCGTGGGAACCGAGTTCGCCATTGCCATCGGGAGCGACGTCCTCGGGCGCGGCTCCCAGCTCGTGGAAGGGTTGCTCGGCGATCTGTTCACCAACCGCATGAGCATCCGGCTCATGGAGCACGCCGCGACGCTCGACCTCGCCCAGTTCGAGGATCCGGACTTCTACGACCACCTCGAGCGCGCGCGCCGCAACACCACTGGCCGCCTCGGGCTCCTCGCGCAGGTGCTCTCACTCGCGCAGGACGCGTTGACACTGGTGACGCTGAGTGCCGCGCTCCTCGCGTTCAGCGTCTGGCTCTTCGTGCTGCTCGTCGTTGCGACGCTGCCGAGCTTCGTCGGCGAAGCCCACTTCGCATCGCTGCAGTATTCCCTGCTCTTTCGCCGGACGCCGGAGCGCCGCCAGCTGGACTACCTCCGGTACGTTGGCGCAAGCCTCGAGACCGCCAAGGAGGTGCAGATCTTCGGCCTCGCGCCCTGGCTCATCGAGCGCTATCGGCAGCTCTCGGATCTCTTCTACGACGAGAACAAGGTCCTCTCGTACCGGCGCGCCGGTGTCGGCGCGCTTCTCTCGCTGCTCGGCACAGCGGGTTACTACGGAGCGTACGCATTGATGCTGGTTCGCGCCGTTGCGGGCACGATCTCCGTCGGCACGCTGACCTTTCTCGCCGGCTCCTTCTCTCGCGGCCGCAGCGCGATTCAGAACTTGCTCCTCGGTGTGAGCTCGGTCGCCGAGCAGGCGTTGTACCTCAAGGACCTCTTCACCTTCTTCGAGATGAAGCCGACGATCACCGCCCGAGTGGGCGCGCCGCCGGTGCCTCGTCCGATCACGAAGGGCTTCGTGTTCGAGGACGTCGGCTTCGCGTATCCCGGGAGCGAGCGGTGGGCCGTTAGGCACATCAACCTCGAGCTGCGGCCTGGCGAGCGCGTCGCCCTCGTCGGACTGAACGGCGCCGGGAAAACGACGCTCGTGAAGCTCCTGAGTCGGTTGTACGATCCGAGCGAGGGCCGGATCCTGCTCGACGGCCGCGATCTTCGCGACTACGATCTCGCCTCGGTCCGCCGCGCCGTCGGCGTGATCTTCCAGGATTTCGTGCGCTACGACATGCGCTTCGACGAGAATATCGCCGTCGGCGAGATCGACAGTGCGCGCGAGTATCTCGATCAGGCGCCACGGAACGACGATGCTGCACTCGAGCCGCATCCGGCCGTCGAGAGCGCCGCCGAGCGGTCGCTCGCGTCATCACTTTTACCGCGCCTCCCCGCCCGATATCGCCAGATGCTCGGCCGGCGTTTCGACAATGGCGTCGACCTCTCGGGCGGCGAGTGGCAGAAGGTGGCCCTCGCGCGCGCGTACATGCGCGATGCGCAACTGCTCATCCTCGACGAGCCGACGGCGGCGCTGGACGCTCGCGCCGAGTACGAGGTCTTCATGCGCTTCGCTGAGCTGATCGGCGGACGCATGGCGATCCTCATCTCGCACCGCTTCTCGACAGTGCGGATGGCGGACCGCATCGTCGTCCTCCAGAACGGCGCGGTGACGGAGCAAGGGACGCACGAGGAGCTCGTACGAGCCGGCGGGCTCTACGCGGAGCTCTTCGACATGCAGGCCTCGGGCTACCGGTGACGACAGGAGACTCGCCGCGAGCCACGGTCCCCTATTTTGCTCGCATGTCAGGCACGGCACTTCCCGCTCGCGTGCGCGCCTACGCGCCAGGCGGAATCGGCAACATGGGTCCGGGACTCGATGTCCTCGGCTGCGCAGTCACAGGCGCCGGCGACACGATCGAGCTCGAATGGGCCGACGGGAAGTCCGACGCGACGCTCACCATCGCGGAGGCTGGCCATCCAGAGCTGCCGACGCATCCTGGCCGCCACGCGGCCTCGATCGCGGCCCTGGCCGTCCTGCGCATGGCGCCCTACCGGCAGGCGAGGTCACTCGTCATGCGCGCGACGAAAGGGCTGCCGCTCGCCGGCGGTCAGGGTGGGAGCGCCGCGTCGGCGGTGGCGGGCGCGGTGGCGATGAACGCGCTCCTTGGCGCTCCGCTCGACGAGCGCGCGCTGCTCGACGCTGCGCTCGAGGCGGAGTCCGCGGTCGCTGGCCGGCATGCGGACAACGTCGCGCCGGCGCTCCTCGGTGGGGTGATCCTCGTCCGCTCGGTGGATCCGCTCGATCTCGTGCGGCTCCCCTACCCGGCGGCGCTGCGCATCGTCCTGGTGCAGCCCGAGCAGCGGCTGCCAACGGCACAGGCGCGTGCCGTGCTGCCTGACGTCGTCGAGCGGGTCGTCGCAGTCCGTCAGAGCGCGAACGTCGCCGCGATGGTCGCGGCACTCACGAGCGGGGATCTGGACCTTCTCCGCCGCGCGGTCGATGACGGCATCGCGGAGCCGGCGCGCGCGCCGCTGCTTCCTGGGTTCCGTGAAGCCAAGACCGCGGCGCTCGAGGCGGGCGCGCTGGGCTGCTCCATCTCTGGCGCCGGGCCCACCAGCTTCGCCTTCGCACCTAACGATGACGCCGCGGCCATCATCGGCGCCGCCATGTGCGCCGCCTATCGCACTCGCGGTGTCGCGGCAACTTCGCGCGTGGCAAGGATTGATGAGCAGGGCGCGCGGTGGAGCGCTTTGTCATCCTGAGTCGCGAAGCGACGAAGGATCTACGGCGCTTCGCGCCGTAGATCCTGGTCTATATGGAGTCGCGCGCGCTGCCCGCGCGCGCTCCTGCTCCTCTCCCGCGGAGAGTAGATCCTTCGCTCCGCTCAGGATGACATTATCACTTCAAGGAATATCATCCGGTTCCGGCGTATTCCCTCCACCTGCCGGATCGGTCGGTCGAACAATGAGGTAGTTGTCGGGCGGCGCTGCGCCCATCAGGTACTCGACGAAGTAATCCCAGCGGCGACGAATGAAGTAGGGCTCGTTCAGCCCGTGATTGCGGTTCGGCGCGATGACGAGATCGAAGGTCTTGTTCGCCTTGATCAGCTCGTCCACGAGCTGGATCGTGTTCGCCGGATGGACGTTGTCGTCCATGTCACCATGGAACAGGAGCAGATGGCCGCGAAGGTTCTTCGCCATCGTCTTGTTGGCGGAGCCCTCGAAGTTGTCCGTCTTCCGCACCGTGTCCTTGTTCATCAGTCCCTGGTACTTCTCGGCCCAGTAGATGTTGTAGCTGCGGTTGTCGTGGTTGCCCGAGCCGGACACCGCGACCTTGAAGAACTCGGGATAGCGGAGCATCGCGTCCGTGGACGCGAAGCCGCCGCCGGAGTGGCCGAAGATGCCCACGCGATCGAGATCGATGAACTTGTACTGCGCCGCGAGCTGCTTGATCGCCGTGATGTGATCGGGAAGGCCGTTGTCGCCGAAGTTGCCGTAGTAATTGTCGTGGAACGACTTCGACCGGAACGGCGTGCCAAGGTGGTCGAGTTGAATGACTACGAAACCCAGCTCGGCGAGCGAGAACGGCTCACCGCCGCCCTTGAATTTCCACTGACCGACGCTCCCGACCTGCGGCCCGGGGTAGATGTTATCGATGATCGGATACTTCTTCGTCGAATCGAGCTTCGCGGGGAAGTAGATGACGCCGTAGAGGTCGGTGACGCCGTCGCGAGCCTTGACGGTGAACACCTGCGCCGGCTTCCAGCCCGCGCCCTGCAGGCGGCTCACGTCGGAGTCCTCGAGCTTGCGCACGATGTGGCCATCGGGAACGGCGCGGAGCACCGTCACCGGCGCCTTCTCGACGCGTGAGTAGCTGTCGACGAAGTACTTCCCGTTAGGCGAGAAGTCGATGTCGTGGTGCCCGTCCTCGGGTGTGATCAGCGTGAGGCCGGAGCCGTCGTAATTCACGCGATAGAGCCGCGCGTAGTACGGCACGCCGGGCTCGCGGCCGCGCGCCGTGAAGTAGACCTGTTTGGTCGCCTCATCGACGTACTCGATCTGGCCAACGTCCCACTGTCCCGTCGTGAGCTGGTTCTTGAGCATCCCGCTCCGGAACTTCGAGCTCGAGAGATCGACTTCGCCGTTTGCTACCGTGGACCGCGACGCGGTCGCGGGTGAGCCGGCCTGCGCGACAGAGGTCGTGCCGCCCGCGTCCATGCGGTAGATATGCGACCAGCCGTCGCGCTCCGACCACCAGAAGGCATCCGCCCCGTCCTTTGTCACATACCAGCTGACCGGATCGAAAGTCGGCGGGCCGATCTCGACGAATGTCTTGCTCGAATCGCGTGCGATGACGTGCACGTCGCCGGTCTTCGCGTCCACCGAGGCGAGATAAGCACTCTTGGAACCGCGCGTCAGCCAGGTGACATAGACCTTGTCCGACATCGTGCTCCACGCGGAGTCGCGGGCCGAGCCCTGGACCGAGAGCTGATTCGGGGTCGGCGTCAGCTTCACCGCGAGGTTGCTCTTCGCGGCGACGTCGATGATGTGCAAGCCCGGCACCGGTACGATCGAATCCCCGGGCAGCGCGTATGGCTGGCTGTAGACCTTGGGCCGCTGCGGCGTGTAGGAGATGTAGGACATCTGCCCGACGTGCCGCTCGTCGTTGCGGGAAACGATGAGCTTCTTCGAATCCGGCGACCAGCGGATCTGCGGCCGGCGCGGCTGCGGCCGCTGCAGCTCACTCGGCCGCGGATCGGTGAGCCCGTACGACCAGTACTGCACGCCGTCCGTCGTCAGCTGCGTCGAATCGCCGCCGCCGCGCGGCCGGACGTAGACATTGTACTTGTAGACGAACGCCTCGAGCTTTTTGTCCGGCGAGAGGACATAGGGCGTCTCGCTCGGCAGCGTGTCGTGCACGGCGCAGCGATACGACGTGATGTCGCAGAGGAAGCGCTTCTTGTTCGCCGTGAACTCGATCTCGCGCTCGTTCTTGCCGTCGTTCGTGAACTTGAACGTCCGGAATGGCAGGCGCGTCGGGTCGTAGCTCGTATCGTTCGCCACCGACATTGCCGCCGCGAGCCGTGTGTTCTCGAACAGCGGCGCGCGCGTGTTCTTCACGGGATCGACGATCACGAACTCGGCGCCGTTCTGCGTCTTGTTGCGATACCAGAACCGCGCGCCGTCGAGCAGCCATTGCGGCCGCACTTCGTCGCCGAAGGTGATGAGCGACGTGTTCCAGTCGAGCAGCTGCTCGGCGCGGTTGTAGCTGACCTGTTGGCCGCGGGCGACGACGAGCGGCGCGGCGAGGAGCGCGACACCGCAAGCGGTTCGGCACCAGGACGTATGCATGAACGACCTCCGCTGTGAAGCGGCTTGGTAGAGTGGGACGGGAAAACTCGGCAGCGCAGCAATCCTATGGCCGCACCGCTCGAAACGCGAGAGTTGCCTCACGCGGTTATGCGCAGCGAGGCGATCATCTGCGTGTTGTGAAAGCGACAGGTGTACGGAAAAACGCCGGTTCGATCCGGGATCCAGATGTAGGACTCCGTCTTGTTCAGCGGTCCTGAATCCCAGAATCCGCCGGTCGTCGTGTGCTGCGCCAGACCGACATTGTACCAGCAGATCGGCGTGCCGATCTTCACCACGGTTTCCGCGTTGGCGGCGCCGAGCGGCTGCTCCTGGAAGAAGTTGTCGCCAATGTAGATCTCGATCATCGGCGCACCGTCTTCCCACCCACGCTCGATCTTGAATCGGACCGTGATCGTCTGGTTCGCGTTCACGTCGACTCGCACCGGATTCGTGAGCTGCTCCGGGACATAGGCAACGCCGGGAGCATAGAACCGAATCTGCCACGCGCCGGGCGGAACGTCGGCAATCTCGAAACGGCCATTGGGATCGACCGGGGCGAATCGCCCGGTCTGCAGGCCCGACGGATACATCAGGTACACCGTACCGACCGATCCCTGCGGCGCGCCGAGGAGGTCGACGACGTCGCCGGTAATCCGTCCGGTGAGCTCCGCCGGCTTCGTGACGTCCCGTGCGCCCGAGCAGGCAAAGAGCACCCCTGCACCACCAGCGGCCGAGAGCACGAGAAACTCGCGCCGCGTTAGGCGCGCACTCCGAGGGGGTGCGGAATCTCCGCACCCCCTCGGCCCTTCGGACATCGGGTTGGACGGCGTCAGCTTATCGCCGGGCACGCCGCCACGCCCTGCTTCAGGCTCGGATTGTTGAGTATCTCATTACGGGAGAGTGGGAACTTGCGCGCGCGTCCCGTGCCGAGCTTGGCGGCAACGAGATTGAAGCGGTCGAGATCCGTCATGCGATGGCCTTCGATGAAGAGCTCGGCGAACCGCTCCGACAGTAGACGGTCGAACACCTGCTGTGGCGTGAGGCCGGTCGCGTCGAATGCCGGCAAGTTGGCTGGCGCGGTCGTGCGATTGCGATTCATGTCGTCGATCGCCGTCGCAAGTTGGCCCTTCCGCCACGCCACCTCGGCCTCGATCAGATTCATCTCGCGCTTCGAGGTCAGCGTGATCGGATTGGTGTAGTCCGAGTACTTCTGGATCGCGTAGTGCTTGGTCTTGTTATCGACGCCGATCGCGACGCCACCGGACTTGTGGCTCACGGCCATGCGCGGATCCGCCTGGTTCGTCCACGGGTCCTTCACGAACTGCACCGGATTCGTCACGCCGCTACCGCTGTTCGCGGTATCGACCACAGACCAGTACAGGGTGTGCAGTCCGCCCGAACGATTGCGGTTGTAGTGAAGCTGGTTCCCGACGAAGGTCGTCGCGCTGTTCGTCGAATAAAGGGCCCGCTTGACGAAGTCGGTGGGGACCGCCTGCGCGTCGGCGAGCGCCGCGTCGTAATTGCCCGCAAGCAGGTTCGCGCGCGCTCGTCCGGCGCGAGCGAAGTTGACCCATTCCGGCGTGTTCGCCGCCTGCGCGATACCGATTGCCGTCGTGAACTTGGTGACCGCCTGCTTGTACAGCTCCGTGTCTGGTGAGCGGGCCGCGTTCTGCGCGAGCGGCGTCTCGCAGTAGCCCATCCCCAGCACGAGGTCCGCCCAAGCCTCGTAGACCTTCACCTGAGCCATGAGCGGACTCTTGGCAGCGACGTCGGCGCCGAGGACGCGTATCAGACGATCGGCGGCATTCTGCGCCGCGAACCGATTGCGCAACAGCTCGTCTTGCGCCGTCGACCAGCCGGGTGTGGCTGTCGGCCAATCGCCGCGCACACGCCCGGTGGACACGTCTGCCCACTCGATCCAGGTGGAGGAGTTGATCAGCTCATCGCTGTTCAGCCCCGTGAACACGACGAAGTCGTCGTACACCTGCTGGAACTGACCTTCGACGCCGTTGGCGACGGCGGCGAGAACGGTGGGGTTGTCGAGCGCTTCGTTACTGAAGCGCCCGGGGTCTTCCACCTTCAGGAAGTCGTGACAGGCAACGGATGTGATGGCCGCCGCACCGATCGCGACAGGTGCCACCATGCGCAGGACGCGCGTTAGGCTTGTCGTCATGGAGTTTCGCCTCCCGGTGAATGGCCGTTTAGAATCGTGTCCGGATCGCCAGCCGATACTGCCGTGGCGCCGGTTGAGCGAGGAAGCCGTTGGCGACGCCGAACGCATCACCGCCGGCCCAGTTCATGTTCGGATCGACACAGTGGCAGTGATCCCACCAGATCACGTTCTGGCCGGAGACCGTGAGCTGCGTCCGTCCGAGATTCGTCCGAGCGAGAAAACGCTCGGGAATCGTGTACGAGAGCGAGACCTCGCGGAGGCGGACGTTGTCGCGCGAGTCGACGGCATCGAAGAGCGACCAGTAGTTGAAGACCGAGTCGGCCTGGAAGCTCGGCGTACCATCGCTGTTGAGGAACTGCAGATACTCGTCGGCGCCGCCCTGACGCGTGCGGTACGGACGATCGCTGTTCTGGAAGACCGCCCCACGCTCCATCGTCACCAACGCGTAGAACTGCAGATTACCGTAGCGGAACGTGTTGCCTAACGATGCATTGAACGTTGGGAGCGGCGGCCCCGCGTACTGGTTCGTCGAGCTCCGCGTGAAGTTCGGAGCGCGCCCGTTGGCACCGATGGCCGTGGGAGAATACCCGGTCATCGGCAGCGTCCAGATCCCCTGCACTGGATAGCCGACCTGAATCGCTGTCCCGGACAGGAGCACGCCGCCAAGGTCGATCACCTTGTTGTGATTCCCGTCGAGTCGCAGGTTCGTCGTCCAGTCGAACGCGCCGTGCGCGACCGCGAGATAGTTGACTGACGCTTCCCAGCCGTGGTTGTCGATCGCTCCGACGTTGACATTCTGCGCCGTCTGGAAGCCGGCGCTCGGCGGAAGGAGCTTGGGCACGATCGCGTCTTTCGTGCGCGCGAAATACACGGATGCTTCGACGCCGAGCCGATCATGGAAGAAGCCCGACTCGAATCCGGCTTCCTGCTCGGTCGTTGTCTCCGGACGCAGATCGCCGTTTCCAGGATTGTCCGGGACGACGCCGGGCGTGCCCTGCAGCACCGAGCGCGCCGTGAAAGTCTGGAACTTGTCGAATGCGCCGGGCGCTTTGCCGGCCTGACCGACCGCGGCGCGCACCTTCAGGCTGCTGATAAACGATGGCATGAAGGCGTATTCGGACAAGACCCACGCGACGTCAGCCTTGGGGTACCGCTTGAACCCGTAGTTGTCGCCGAACGCCGAATTGCCGTCGACGCGCATGCCGAACGTCGCATAGAGCGTCTGACCGAAGGAGAGGCGATCTTGGGCGAGATAACCGATCGTCGCCTTCTCGGAATACGCTTCCCCACCAGCCGTCACTGCCGCCGAGGATACGGCGCTCACACCTGGTCCGGCAAAGGTGTTGCCGACCGCGATGTTCAATCGCTCGCTCTCCTTCAGCGCCTGCCCGCCGAACGACAGGTCGGAGGTGATGTTGCGTCGGATGTGGAAGGTGTACTGGCCCAGGTAGTCCGCGGTCCAACTGTAATAGAAGCGGTAACCGAGATTGCGCTGGCCGAAGGTGACGCCAGCGGGACCATATTGGCCTGCGTACGGGAAGAAGCGCGACTTCTGCTCGTTCACGTCGTCGAGGCCGAGGGTGAAGCGGTGCGTGAACGCGGGCGCGGGGGTGAAGTTCAACGTCATGCCGCCCGTCCATCGCGTCGCGTCGCTGTACGTCTGCATCTGCTTGATGTCGGACACCGGAACCCACGCCTCGCCAAACGGCTTCTGCGCCGTCGCGTTGCGCGGATTGCCGTTCATCGCGTTGCCGAGCAGCGCCGTCCAGTTATTCCCCGCCTGCTCCTCGGCGATGGTGTTGCGGGTGAGCATCGAGCGACCCTCAACAGTCCACTTGTCGGTCGGCAGGAAGCTCAGGTTGAGGCGGAAGTTTCCCTTCTTCTCGTAGTTAGGCTGGATCGAGCCCTCCTGATCCATGTAGCCGGCGGACGAGAAGTACGTGCTGCGCGTCCCACCGCCCTGCACGCTGACGTCGTAGTTCTGATACGGGCCGTTCTCGATGAGCGAATTCGCATCACGCGCCTGCGTTCCATCGGGACCCGTGAACAGCGGAAAGAGCTTCGTCGGCAGATTCGGTCGCAGCCGGTCGAAACCCGTCGTTGCGGCGAGGCTCCAGCTCGGCGCGCTCTCGTTCTTGCCACGCTTCGTGAAGATCTGAATGACGCCGTTGGTCGCTTCGGAGCCGTACAGCGTCGCGGCCGCCGCGCCCTTCAGGACTTCCACCCGCTCGATATCGTCGGGGTTGAGGTCGTTCAATCGATCGGTCGACGTGCCACCCGCGAAGGAACAGCAGGCAACCTTGTTCGAGATGCCCGTCGCATTCGTCCACTCTGTGGCGCGCGTGTCGACGCGCACGCCGTCGATGTAGACGACCGGCCGCTGACTGAGGCTGAAGCTCGCGGTGCCGCGAATGCGAAGGTCGCGCGCGGCGCCGGCGCCGCCGCCAACGCTCACCGAGCGGAGGCCCGTGACTTTCGCCGCGAGCGCCTGCCCGATGTCCGTCACCGCCACCTGCTCCTGCACCTGCGCCATGTCGACGACACCCATCGACGACCCGATCTTTCGCTTCTCCACGGCGCCGCCGGTACCCGTGACGACGACCTGATCGAGCTCGACTGCGCTCTGGGTCAGCGAGAACGAGGCTCGCGCCGTGTCGTTACCGGCGAGCGTAACCGCCGCGACCTCGGGACGAAAGCCGATGCGCGAGACGCGAACCGAGTAGCTCCCGGCGCGGACACCACGGATGATGAACGTACCGCGCGTGTCGCTGGCAGCCGCGAGCGCGGTCCCGACGATCAGCGCGCGCGCCGCGTCGATTGGCTGTCCGGTGCCGCGATCGGTGATCGTTCCGATCACGGTTCCGGTTTGCGCTCGCGCGAGTGGTGCGGCGAGCAGGGTGAGGCCGAGCGCGAGACCGTAGCGGACGGCGGATCTGTGGACGAGAACTGCAGCGTGACCCATCGCTGACATGCGTCCCTCCTGGTACGAAAAGCTGAACCGCGATGAACTCCGGAGCGAGCACGGTGGGTGCGCCCACCGGTGAAACCGTTAGGCACCACAAGCTGCGACTGATTCGGAGACAACGTGCCTCGTCGTCGAGGCGTCGAACGTACGGCAGCTGCAATCAGGCAATCGCGGGCACCGCCGTTAGGCGGAGCCGGACGATGAAGTCGCGAGCCGTTCGCTTCGTCGCGGGAGGGTCGGGCGGTGGAGATAACGTACGGCCGCCCGCCACACTGTCAATCCAAGAACACGAAGCCCCGTCACATGGACGGGGCTTTCTATGAACGACGCTCATGGCGGCCTCACGAGCCGCGGTGATGATCAGGAGCGCGGCGGCTGGTGCGTCGCCTCGATCGCGATCTCGATCTTCACCTCGTCGCCGAGCATCATGCCGCCGCCTTCCACCGCACGATTCCACTTCACACCATATTCGAGCCGGTTCACGGTGATGCTCGCCTCGAATCCGAGCCGCTGGCCGCCATTCACGCTCTGGAGGCCGAGGAAGTGTCCGTCGAGAACCACGGGCTTCGTGACGCCGCGGATGGTCAGGTTGCCGGCGATCTTCGCCGCGTCGCCGTTGCGCTCGATTCGCGTGCTCTTGAAGGTGATCGTGGGAAAGCTGTCGGCCGCGAAGAAGTTGGACGACCGGAGATCAGCGTCGCGGCGGTCGTTGTCGGTGAACACACTCGCGGTCTGAATCTCGACGTCGATCGTCGCGCTCTCCCATTTCGCGGGATCCGGCAGCGCGACGGCGCCCTTCCAGTCGCGAAAGGTGCCGCGCACGCGGCTCATGAAATGGCGGATCTGGAAGGTGAGCTCGGAGTGAGTCTTATCGATGCGCCAGGCCGCTGGATCGACGGGGGTGCCGGCGGGCGTCGGTGCCTGGGCAAAGGCAGCAATCGGTAGAGCAAAGGCAAGAGCAACGAGACGTTTCATCATTAACGGTGAACGGTGAACGGTGAACGGTG